>JGI24723J26617_10003306_pt1 | contig 11816 bp, 14 predicted proteins | sample Cruoilmetagenom6_FD_26617 | JGI IMG/M metagenome (IMG submission 26617) | reverse complement strand
TGCAACATCAAAAACAGGCGGCATAATCAATCACGCTAACGAACCAGAGCCTCCAATGCTCAAGCCGCTAGGATGTTCCATTTTATATGACAACGGACAATTCTTCGTTGCGCTTACACGGGCTGAACAGCGCGCTTTCTTCACTGTTTGTCGCGAGCGTGGTGCTGCCATTCAGTGGCTTGAACAATTGCTTGTTCCAGCAGGTGTTCGGCGTCTTGATGGACGGGTTCTACTTGGTACCTAGTTTGAGAGACCGCCGTTTCGTCCGCACAGTGTGAATTCGACCAAACCCTTTTGGCATGCGCAGCGAAAGTCAGCAATGCGGCCGCGAGTGCAGCATCTCAGGAGCCTGGTCATTGACCGCTCTGGGCCGTTCATGTCGATCAGGCGGGCGAGATAACCAGGATGCCTGCCGCGCCGCCGCATGTCGGCTCAGAGCCCATCTTGTTGATTTTCAGCAATGCAACCAATGGCCGCTTTCGACCGTCGTTGGAAAATCTTGCCACCCTATTCTTTACTCCGAGGATGCAGGCTTAACCCCAACCAATGGCGACTGCGCCATCCAGTCCTGTGCTGTCGTCGTAAGGTGCCTTGGTCCATCAAGATAAACAGTCTTGTCCTCAGTGGCATTCCGGACCGACACATCCCCCAACCAAAGCGCAATCAGGTTTGCGAGCGTTGCGGTGAGGTAGACATCAACCTCATGGCCCGGGTCCTCGGTGCACAGGTCGACCGCATCGCCATTCACGACGACCCACCATGTGTTGAGATCAGTACGGTCGGAGATTTGCACAAGGATCACGGTTTCCCCGTCGGGCAAGCCGTCGGTGTTCAGTGTGCGGTGGAAATCCCACATGAACCCGCCGACATCGCAGTCCTGCGCCGCGATACTGCGTTTACGCCACCGCATCCCCCAGACGGCCATATTCTCAACGATGGGCCCCAGTTCCCGGCCAGAGCGCGTAAGCTGGTATTCAGTCGCCTGCCCGGAGGACGTGGCCTTTCGAATGATGATCTCAGCGGTTTCCAGCGTCTTGAGCCGTTTGCTCAGGATCGAAGGGGACATGCGCGGGATCGCCTTTTGGAACCGGCCGAATCGAGTTGTTCCGAGAAACATCTCCCGCAGCAATAACAGGGTCCATTTGTCCCCCAAAATATCTGCAGATGCCATTGCCGGGCACAAGCTGCCCGATGTGTTCTTGGTTTTAGTGTCCATTGGCCAAGCATACTGTGTTCGATGCCGCCCTGGCTACTACGGATTGTGTAGTGGTTTGATACAGATTGCGAAGTATTCCCCATTTTCCAAAGCGCGCAGCATAAGACCAAGCCCGGTATCACGGGCGATTTTCTAACGAAAGGAGTATGCCATGGGCCGCTCAATTACCTTCATCTACGGCATTGCCGCCTACATCATTTTTCTGGCCACGTTCCTGTATTCAATCGGGTTTGTTGGAAATCTGCTGGTGCCAAAATCCATCGATTCCGGAGAGCCTGGCACACCGGGTGTGTCCATTTTGGTCAATCTGGTGTTGCTGTCTGTCTTTGCGCTTCAGCACAGCATCATGGCGCGTCCAGCCTTTAAGCGCATCTGGACAATGATGGTTCCCAAGGCCGCTGAACGCAGCACCTATATCCTGATGACATGCGTCGCGCTGATCCTGATCTTCGTGTTCTGGCAGCCTATGCCAACCAGGGTTTGGAACGTCACCGGCACAATCTCTGGCACGGCCTTGGCCGCATTGTTTTGGGTCGGGTGGCTTGTCGTTTTGACCTCGACGTTCATGATCGATCATTTTGATTTGTTCGGCCTGAAACAAATCTATGCGAACCTGCGGACCCGCAAATCCACGCACCCGAGGTTTATCAAAGTCGGCCTCTATAGACTGGTACGCCATCCCATCATGACCGGCTTTTTGATCGCGTTTTGGGCCGCGCCTTCTATGACCGTAGGGCATCTTTTGTTTGCGGTGGTGACGACGGGGTACATCGTCGTCGCGGTCTTGCATCTTGAGGAAAAGGATCTGATTGCCGAGATTGGCAACGAATACTTGGCCTATAAGCGTGACGTGCCTGCCTTTGTTCCAAGCTTTGGGCGAGGGCGATAATATGACAATGAACCCAAAACATCTAAGCCGCATCACATCGTTCACAGACGCTGGGCTGATTGGAGCTCTCGAAAGGCAGATGCCCCTGCGCGCCCGCTATCAAAACTCGCCCGACGCGGCGTGGGTGCAAGATCATGCACGGACATCAGATGTTGAGGTTCCGGCAAATCATCCAATCCACGCGCACGTCGTCTGCGGCGAAGGTCTCCCTGTGGACATACCTGTATCGGTTCACAAGGCCGTCGGCGGTGAAAGCGATTTCCCATGCCCCGGCGAAATTCTGGCCGCCGCTTTGGCAAGTTGTCTTGATACCGCCATCCGGATGATCGCCAATCTCAAAGGGATAGAGCTTACGCATCTGCAAGTGCATGTCAGATTTGGTGCAGATGTTCGTGGAACGCTAATGACCGGAGACAATGTGCCTGTCGGCTTTCAAACTGCCCACATGAAGGTCGATCTTAAGACAGCTTGCGGGATGTCAAAGCCAAACCTTAACGCCCTGATCGACGCGGCGGAACGCAGCTGTGTCATCCTGCAAACATTGCGCGCCCCGCCAACCATCCAGATTGAGCGGTGTCTTGGTAGCATCGTCGATCCAGTGGCCCGCTGAAAACACGGGTCGCAACGTCCCAAAGCGGTCTTTCGCTTTCATTTGATGAACAACGGCTTTGTCCCGCGCTGCAGTCATCTGTTGCTGCTCAATGCTGCACAATCGACCAACGTCCGCTATGGTGAAGCTGGTCCGCAGCGCTAGACGGCCAGGTAGAGGTCTGCTTTGGGCCGGTCACGTCGCTCCGGCAGGCGCTGACCACGACTTTGCAAACTCCGCTATCTGCGCATAGCTGCCTTTGGTGCAGAATGCAGCGAATGTCTGCAAACCGCCGACACTGCATGTGTTCGACATGCTGTGTCAGGACGATCCGAAGGTCAAGAATGGGCTGCAAGCTGCCGTTTACTTGGTGTGCATCAAATGGTGGCTTTTTACTTGTCGCGCATGATCACCCCCTCAAACCGAGAGACCCTCCGTATCTAAAATAGGAAGTAGATACAGGAGGATAATCTGATGAAGACCCTAGCTGCCCTCGGCGTTCTCGCCGGGGGTTTTTTGTTGTCCCCACCACCGAGGTCGGTGGCACTTGCGCTGCTCTGGCTTGGAGCGCGGGCGCACCCGGTTATCACACTCGCTGTCGTGCTGGCTGTCGCTCACGCGTGGAGGGCAGGCCATGACTGAGGTGCTGTTCCTGTTGCTCGTGTTCGTCATCGACTGGCGGCTGGGCCTTGCCGTGCTGCTGCTCGATGCTGTCTGGGGAGCGGTCACATGATCGCCCCCGGTGACATTGTGGTGATCAGTGCCGGGGACGACTGGCCGGAGCACCTGTTCCGCGTCGAGGACGTTTGGGAGGACTGTGTCGGGGGCATCGCGCTGACGGGTCCAATGGCGGGGGCCTACGGGCAACCCGAGTACGACCTGATCGTCGGTGTGGTCGGCAAGGAAGACCCATAACCCAGCGGGTCCCTGAAAACATTCGGAAAATCTCAAATCATCATGAAACTGGGGCGGATGCCCCAAAAGGAGGAAGCATGCGCATAGCTTACGCGTATCTCAAACAACAGACGTGGCTCTATCGCCGCAACTATCCGAAGGCCCTGCAGCCGCTGCTGGGGCAGGCCCTGAAACAGTCCCTGAAGACCGGGGACGCCAAGGTCGCCAAAGCCCGGGCTGCGGAGGTCAACGCGACCTACGAGGAGATCGTGGCCAAGGCCAAGCGGGGGGTCGTGGAGGAGACACCCGTGACACCCGTGGCTGCACCGGTCTTCAAGAAGGTGTGCCCCGTGATCGGCAGGTCTAAGGTTGCTGATCTGGCGCGGGAATACCTGAACGAGCGGTCCGACCAACTGCGGCACGGCGGCTTCAAGTCGGTTCGGTTCTCGGTCGGTCTGCTTGTCTCGTTCCTCGGCTCACGTCCGGTCGCGTCGGTCTCGCGGGACGACGGTCAACGGTTCGTGCGGCTGACCGGGCAGTTGTCGCGGCACGTCGGCAAGTCCGAGCGGCACCGGGGGCTTGGTCTGGAGGCGCTGGTGGCGCGGTCGGAGGGTCCCGCGATCACACCGCAGACTCAGAGGCGGATACTGTCTCAGGTGAGCCACTTCCTGGACTGGTGTGTCTATCGGGGTCACGTGGCCGACACCCCGTTCAAGACCGTGCGGGTCGAGCGGCGGGGCAAGGTCGCGTCCTATGTTCCACCCACCGATGAGGAGGTGCGGCGGCTGATCGACCTGAGTGATCCGGTCCTCGGGAACGTGCTGGTCTTCTGCCTCCTTTCGGGGCTGAGGGCCGGTGAGGCTGTGGGGCTGCTGCGGGAAGACCTGATCTGGAAGGGGAACCTCGGCTGGTTTGTCAACGTCCGGGAGAACCGGGTCAGGCAGCTCAAGACCGACGCAGCGGAGCGGCAGATCCCCCTGCATTGCGGACTGATGACCTTTGTTGAGGCTGGGTCGGACGACCGGCTTTTCCCTGACCTGACCGTCGCGAGAGTGACCAAGCGGTTTGCCCGGGTCCGTCGGGAGGTGGGGGTTGAGCGCCCGGGGCTGGTGTTCCACTCGACGAGAAAGTGGTTCATCACCCAGTGCGAGCGGACGTGTGTGCCTGAGCACTTCACGGCGTCTCTGGTTGGGCATCAGTCGGCCCGATCGGAGAACCGGCTGACCTATGGCATCTACTCCGCCGGGATCAGCGACACCCAGAAGCGAGAGATCGTGGACGGGGTGCGGTTGCCGGTATGAGGGACCCGATACCTGACATCGACGCGTTCGAGGAGAGGGCCGCTATCGTGGAATACGACGGCGGCCTTTCTCGTTCTCGGGCGGAGGACGTGGCGGCGCAGGCGCAGGGCTTCCGCGATGCTGACCACTACTGGCAGGTTCTGGCCGATTATGTCGTGACCCGCAGGCTGAAATGAGACTACCCTCGGCTGGCTGCGGCTGGCCGGGGGCAAAAAGGAGACATCATAATGCACGTCTTTAGAGTGACACGGGCCGTTATCCTGGGCGGATTTTTTGCTTTATCGCTTTCGCTCAACGTTGCCACAGTTGCCTTCAACTCGGTCGCGGTGCTGGTGTCGGGGGCGTATGAGGCGGTGACGGGGGGCGCCTCAGTTCTCGGTGGGCTGCGACGTGATGCGGACAACAAGACCAAGAAGATTGCGTCCATGTCTGATGATCTGGTGGTCAAGGATCGTCGTATCGCCGCGCTGTCAGAGGACGTCGCTCTCCGGAACAAGCAAGTGGTCGGTCTGACCGATGAGGTGACTGAGCTTCGGCAGGCAAAGACCTTGACCTACCGGGGGCAACGTCGGCTGGTCGGAGAGGCTGTTGGGGATACGACAACCAGAGTGTCACGCCGGATAGCTTCGGCGGCTGCGAGAAGTGCCGGGTCAGTTGCGGCTGAGGCGATTCCCGTGGCGGGTGTGGCAGTGGTCCTTGGCGTGACGGCTTGGGAGCTCAAGGATGCCTGCGACACGATGCAGGACCTCCGCGAGTTGGACCTGGCCTTTAATCCTGACACATCGCTTGATCCGGAGGTCTCTGAGGTCTGTGGGCGAACGGTCCCGAGCGGTGAGGAAGTCTGGCAGACAGTCAAATCGTCACCCGGCAAGGCTTGGGCCTCCGCGAGAGAGCATTTGCCGGACTTGCCCGAGTTGAGCATGCCCGAGCTTCCCGAATTCAGCGTTCCAGACATCAATTGGAGGTTCTGGGACTAACCCCTCGGCTGGCTTCGGCTGGCCGGGGGCGCTCCTCTCGCTTTTTTTTGATGTAAATGTACTGGTCAAATACCCCAGTAAAATAATCCGTTGCGAGGGCTACTTGGCTCGGAAGGCTGCTTGGGAGAATAGGATGGGGAGACATGTTTCTTGTTTAACCTAGGCAAGGGGTAAGCTTCGGGTAGGGGTAATAGAAGGGGGGGGGGAAGATCAGAAGGGTATTCCTCCTCCTCTCTTCTCCATTACTTATACCTATTACCCAGCACATGTAGCTGAGGGGTGCCAAGCTGCCTGAGGGTGCCAGAGAGGCGCGGAGGGGAACAGTCTGGCAAGGCATGGTACTGGCCTTGGGCGGGCGAGGGCGCGCACTCCTCATGCCGCTCTGTGGCTCTCTGGGTCAGCTGGGGGCCTTATCCGGAACGCCGCCCGCACTTGCTGATCAGCGTACTTGCACGCACTAGGATTGTCGAATTGACAAACAATCACCCGCCGCGAGGTGCTGACCTTCGATGACGTGGTTCGCCACCGGTGCCACAACGGCCTATGTATCAATCCTGACCATCTGGAGGTTGGCACGAGGGCCGATAACAAGCATGACGACTGGGAGGTTGCTGCCTATGGCGTGGACTTCGACATGCTGTAGCGTGGCATAGCCTCGTGAGGCTGCTCTGGTCGCCACCCGTTTCACCCGTTGTGGGTGAGATGGGGGTGGCTGGGGCAGCGCTTGGGGCACTTTCGAAGCACAGGTCAGGAAAAATCGTTGCAGCGCAAGACGTCACGAGCTTTGCGAGTGACTGGCTGGGGTGGTAGGATTCGAACCTACGATCTCCTGTACCAAAAACAGTTGCCCTACCGCTAGGCCACACCCCAATCGTGTCGCGGTAATTACTCTGGACCTTGGCGCGGTTCAAGAGCGGAAGGCAAAAAAAACGTGTCGAACCGTGAATTGTCAGCTAGAGGTCTGATTTTCAAAGATAAACAACATAAAAAATCGTGGGACGCCTATTCAAACACCTCATCGGCGGCCACGCCCCAGAGGGCCGATTTGGGGGCCCAGCCGTCATATCCGGCGGCGGAAATCTCGCACCAGTCGGGCTCGCATTCTTCGAGTCGCGCGATCACGCCGCTTTCAAGCTGTGCGGCGACCATTGCGCCGGGCTCGGGTTTGGTCAGGATATCGAGCATGTCCTGCTCGACAATCGCGGTGCGCACGCCTGACAATAGCGAGTAATGCACCCAGCCCCCCGCGCCATCGCGGTCGCGCACACGGCGCCAATGACCATGTTCCGCGGTGATCTCAAGCGGCATGTCACGACGCTTGAACACCCAGTCGATCCGATGGGTCAGGCTTGGGCCGCGCCGCACATTGCCCTCAGAGGCCTTCATCGACACGAACCGTGGCAGCGGCAGGTTGGTGACAGGCCCACGCTCCTGTGCGCCCGCCGCCATCGGCAGCACCAGCGCCATTAGGGCGGCAATACCTGATTTCATGGTCTTTATCCGATTTATGCTCGACAATATGCACGGGGTTCTTGTGCCCCGCTCGTTCCTGCGTCACTCTGCCAGTAACGCGCTTGAATTGCAAAGCACAAGGAGGGTCTTGATGCCATCTACACGCCTGAGTGTTGTCGTAACGCGACGCTTGCCCGAGCCTGTTGAAAAACGGATGAGTGAACTTTTCGACCTTAAGTTGCCGGAACGCGATGAGCAGATGACGCGGGCCGACCTTATCAAGGCGGTGAAAGAGGCCGATGTTCTGGTGCCGACGCTGTGCGACAAGATTGATGCGGGGGTGATTGCCCAGGCCAGTGACCGGCTCAAGCTGATTGCGAATTATGGCGCGGGCGTCGATCATATTGATGTTCACACCGCGCGCCAGCATGGGATTCTGGTGTCAAACACGCCCGGCGTGTCGGCCGATGACACCGCCGATATGGCGCTCGCGCTGATCCTGAGCGTGACCCGGCGTTTGCCCGAGGGGTTTGCGCGGATGCAGGCGGGCGAATGGCAGGGCTGGTCGCCCAATGCGCTGCTTGGTGGTCGGGTGTCGGGGCGCCGTCTTGGTATTCTTGGCATGGGCCGGATCGGGCAGGCGGTGGCGCGGCGCGCGGCGGCCTTTGGCATGCAGATCCATTATCACAACCGCCGCCGGTTGCGCCCCGAGATCGAACAGGAACTTGGCGCGACCTATTGGGAAAGCCTTGATCAAATGGTCGCGCGCATGGATGTCATAAGCGTGAATTGCCCACATACGCCCTCGACCTTTCACCTGATGAACGCGCGGCGTCTCAAGCTGATGAAGCCCGATGCGGTGATCGTGAACACCAGCCGTGGCGAGGTGATCGACGAAAACGCCCTCACACGGATGTTGCGGGCGGGCGAAATTGCCGGTGCCGGCCTTGATGTCTACGAGCGTGGCGCCGAGATCAACCCGCGTCTGCGTGAGCTCAAGAATGTGGTGCTCTTGCCGCATATGGGCTCGGCCACGCTTGAGGGGCGCATCGAGATGGGTGAAAAGGTTCTGGTGAATATCAAGACCTTTGACGATGGCCACCGCCCGCCTGATCAGGTTGTGCCGGCCATGCTTTGAACGGGGGAGGGTGGCCCGCGTGAACGCTCGCATCTTGCCGCGATTGGCCCTATGAGGATGCCATGAGCCCAGCCCAGCCCTTTGAGATTTTTCTTGCCGCACCCCCCGGACTTGAGGCCGCATTGGCCGCAGAGGCTGCGGAAAAGGGCTTTGGCCCAACTACCGAGCATCCGGGCGGCGTTAGCTTTATGGGCGGCTGGCGCGAGGTGCAGCGCGCCAATCTTGAATTGCGCGGCGCCGGACGTGTGCTGGCGCGGATCGGATCGTTTCGCGCCTTTCATCTGGCGCAGCTTGACAAGCGGTCGCGCAAATTCGACTGGGCGGCCTATCTGCGCCCCGATGTGCCCCTGCGCGTCGAGGTGATCTGTCGCAAGTCGAAAATCTACCACGCCGGGGCCGCCAGCGAGCGGATCAAGCGCGCGATATCCGAGACGCTTGGCGCGCCGCTTGATGATACGGCCCCGCTGCGCCTGATGGCGCGGATCGAGGATGATCTTGTGACCTTCAGTCTTGATACCTCGGGCGAGCCATTGCACCGGCGCGGCTATAAAGAGGCGGTCGGCAAGGCGCCGATGCGCGAAACGCTGGCCGCGATGTTCCTGCGCGAGTGTGGCTATGACGGGTCCGAGCCGGTTGTTGATCCGATGTGCGGCTCTGGCACCTTTCCGATCGAGGCGGCCGAGGTTGCGCTTGGGCTGTTGCCGGGGCGCGCGCGCCATTTCGCGTTTGAGGATATGGCCGGGTTTGACGCGCGCGCATGGGCGGCGATGCGCGCCGGTGATCCACCGCGCGACACAGCCCTGCGCTTTTATGGCTTTGACCGTGATGCCGGGGCGGTGCGCATGGCCACGGCCAATGCCGCGCGCGCAGGGGTCGATCACATCACAGAGTTCACCTGTCAGCCGATCAGCGCGCTTTTACCCCCCGAGGGGCCGCGCGGCCTTGTGATGGTGAACCCGCCCTATGGTGCGCGGATCGGCAATCGCAAGCTGTTGTTCGGCTTGTATGGCGCTTTGGGCGAGGTGTTGCGTAAAGAGTTTCGTGGCTGGCGCGTCGGGATCGTGACCAGCGACGGCGGCCTTGCGCGCGCGACCGATCTGCCGTTCTTGCCCGGTGCGACCTCGGTGGCGCATGGCGGGCTCAAGATCACTTTGCACCGCACGGGGGTGCTGCGTTAAACCGGAAAATGGGGGCACTCATGCGCTTGAAGATGCTGGTGACGGGAATGTTTCTGATCTGGGCCCTTGGCCCGGTTCAGGCCCAACAGGCCGCGGATGCAATCGCACCCGAAGGGCGCAGCGCGGGGCAGGGCGAGATTTCGGCGCTGCTGGCCCGGTCGCGCGCCCTCAAGGATGCCGGACAGCCGGTCGAGGCCAAGGACTGGATGATTGCCGCCGCCAACCCGCATGCGGTCGAGGCCGGCGCACGGGTGCTGGCGGCTGGCGGCACGGCGGCCGATGCCATGGTCGCGGTGCAGGCGGTTCTTGGGCTGGTTGAGCCGCAAAGCTCTGGCCTTGGCGGCGGGGCGTTTCTGGTCTGGCATGACGGGGCGAGCGGCAAGATCACCACGCTTGATGGTCGCGAAACCGCGCCGCTGGCGGCCACGCCCCGGCTTTTTCTGGACGAGGCCGGTCAGCCGCTTGCGTTCTTTGACGCGGTGGTTGGCGGGCGTTCGGTTGGCACGCCGGGCACCCCCGCCCTGATGGCAGAGGCGCATGCCCGTTGGGGGCGCGCCGATTGGCCGGGGCTGTTTGACGAGGCGATCACACTGGCCGAGGATGGCTTTGCCGTAAGTCCGCGCCTTGCCAGTCTGATCGCAGGCGATGCCATGCGCCTGTCGCAGTTCGAGGATACGCGCGATTATTTCCTGCCCGGCGGCGTGCCGCTTGGCGTCGGACAGATCCTGCGCAACCCGGAGTATGCCGAGACACTTCGCCTTTTGGCGACCAAGGGCGCGCCGGGGTTTTATACCGGCGAGATGGCGCTTGATATCACCGAGCGGGTTCAGCGGTCGGGCAAGAACTCTGGTGTGCTGGCCCCGCTTGACCTTGCGATCTACCGCGTCAAGGAGCGCGCCGCAGTCTGTTCGCCCTATCGCGGGTATGAGGTCTGCGGCATGGGGCCGCCGTCATCCGGTGCGGTGGCGGTGGGGCAGATTCTGGGTCTGCTTGAGGGCTTTGACCTTGCGGCGCTTGGGCCGGATACCCCCGAGGCATGGCGGCTTATCGGCGATGCCAGCCGTCTGGCCTTTGCCGACCGGGGGCGTTACCTCGCCGATAGCGATTTCGTGCCGGTGCCGGTCGAGGGGCTCTTGGCAAAGGGCTATCTCGCAGAGCGCGCCAGGCTGCTTGTGGGCGATGATGCCTTGCCCGAGGTGAGCCCCGGCAAGCCCGAGTTCGATCACGCCCTCGACTGGGGCGATGATCGCGCCATCGAGTTTCCCTCGACCTCGCATATCTCGATCTATGACCGCTATGGCAATGCCCTGTCGATGACCACGACGATTGAAAACGGTTTTGGCTCGCGTCTTATGGTGGGTGGGTTCCTGCTCAACAACGAGTTGACGGATTTCTCTTTTGCCAGCCATGAAAATGGCCTGCCTATCGCCAACCGGGTTGCGCCGGGCAAGCGGCCGCGCTCGTCGATGGCGCCGACGATCCTGCGCAAGGATGGCAAACCGGTCCTGATTATCGGAAGTCCGGGTGGCAGCCGGATCATCGGATATGTGGCCAAAAGCATCATTGCCTGGGTTGACTGGGGTCTGGACGTGCAGGCCGCCGTTGCCCTGCCGCATCTGGTGAACCGCTTCGGCGCTTATGATCTTGAGGTCGGCACAACTGCCGAGGCATTGGCCGCGCCGCTTGGCGACATGGGCTATGAGGTGAGCCCGCGCGACCTTACCTCTGGCCTGCATGCGATTGAGGTTGGTGACAGCCTGCGCGGCGGCGCCGACCCGCGCCGCGAGGGGCTGGCATACGGCGAGTGAGCACTCATCCTGCGCAGGGTCGCGCTGGCTGCGGCGCGATACATCAGGCGCGTTGACCGGGGGCAGGGGTCGCAGAAAAAAGCGACAAGGGAATCGATGTCCCCTTTTTCATCTTTGCGGCGACCATTTCGCCCGAATCTGGGTAACGACCTGTTCCTGCTGTGTTTATTTATCCCATGGATTGGGCGTGAGGGGATGTGAGACCCAAAATCCTACTCCCAACCCCCTTATTTTTAAGGGAAAAACGTGCAGATGCAGAAAAATTCAATTTTTGCCAAAAAAGGGGTTGCGGGTTTTGGTAAGTAACCGTAGAACCCCCTTCACCGGCGGCGCAGAGATGCACGACGGGGCGCCAAACGGACCAGACGGACAGG
>JGI24723J26617_10003305_pt1 | contig 11817 bp, 10 predicted proteins | sample Cruoilmetagenom6_FD_26617 | JGI IMG/M metagenome (IMG submission 26617) | reverse complement strand
CTCAGGTGTATCACCAGGGATTTATTTTCTAGCGATCACCAGCACGGAAGGCAATATATATTCCGAAAAAATCATCAAACAATAATTCAAGAGTATTTTAAAAATTTAAAACTAGAACTATGAGACATTTATCATTGAAGCTTTATGTTTTTGCCATTATCATATCCTTTAATATTTCAGGCTTAAGCGCACAAAATATGTGTGAACGTTTGATCACTCCAAAAATAGCTTCNATAGAAAGTGAACTTAGTTCGTTTAAAGCGGACCAAGNGGGCGGAACGTCNGGAAATAGTTCTTCTGCAGCTCTAGATAAAATTGCAAAAGATATTNACCACGTGGCCTCTAGAATTAAATCCTGTGAATTAAAAGGTCGTATGTCTTTAGATGCATTAAAGGAAAGGCTTGCAAGTGTTAAAAAAGAGCACGGTCTTTTAAGTGGTAATCCTATTGCAAACAAACAAGCGAATCCTGATCTAACGGAAACCAATCAGATTATTATGAAAATGGAGACTGTTGTGACAAAACATGGCGAGTATTGCATGGAAGAAAAGTACAAGGGTCTTACGCGTCAAGAAGTCGCGTTTATTCAAAATTATAAAGATGATAATAGCTCGTATTATAAGTCTGATATCATGCGAACGCAATTATACCTTCGGTCTTTAGAAGAAAATATAAACAAATCCTATTGGATAGAGAATGCGAAAACAACCATTGATGATAAAGCCAGAAGTATTAATGTGGAACTAAAGCAAGCGTATATGAAATGTTTCTATAACGACCTTGGCTACGTGCAGGAGGTGGCGTTACCAAACAATGAAAATTTAAAAACAATACGCGCGTATTTGGAACAATTCCAATAGAAAAAGCGATTGTATTTACTCAACTTCGAATGTGGCTGTTTTGTGAAAAGGAATACCTGTATTTGTGATTCCTTCAATTTCTACCATATAGGTGCCTTTTTCATCGCAGGTATAAAATGATATCTCGGCGTTCTTTTTGGTTGAGGTATTTATATTTGCCTCCCAATGTAATGTGCTTCGAAGGTCTTGATGGTTTTCTCGCCGATATTCTAAAGCATAATTGGGAGCATAAAATTCTCGTGCTGTATAGAAGCCAGGCGATTTAAAGACTTGGGTACTTGATTTTTCCACCTCTCCTTGGGTGTCTATTGATCTTCCTCTATTCGTGTAAACAATAATTACACCTTGCGCTTCAAGCCCAAATGCAAGAGCGCTAGAACCTTTTAGAACATCAATAAAGTCGATATCAACGGGTTTTAAACCTAACAAAAAATCTAGCGGAACTTCAGAGCCATTTAAGTAAAAAGAGGGTTTTAAGCCGCGAATTCTAACCTCTGGTTCATTACTAGATGAATTTATGGACGCTCTAACATAGACGCCAGGAAGATTGGCAAGTAAATCTAAAAAATTTACAGCACCTGTAGCGCCAAGTTCTTCAACGATAATGCGATGCGATGGGTTACCACCATAACGTGTGCGCTTATTGCGCGCAATGTCCTTTTTACGTGCATCCGATTTACGTTTTGCCTCTATTGTTATCTCGTTAAGTAGCTCTCTATTATTGTCAAACAAATACCTTGATTCGGCAATATTCTGAGACTGTTTTAAAAACTNTTTTAGGGCTACAGGAGATATCTTCGGCCTTTTAATACCATTATTACTTCGTATTGCCGTCTTTCGAAAGGTAGTGTCTTGAATGATAAGACCGATGCTTGCTCTATCAATGGGATTATTAAGCGAAAATGAATCGGTACTAGCCTCTAGAACAATGTCAATTGGTTTATGATGTACAAACGGTCCGTAATCAAACGTACCGTCAGAAGCGGTTCTTTGCACTTCTTGATATAAACCATCTTCACGTTTAAAAGTGAGTTTTGTGTTCGCAACTATTTGTGAATATGGAGGATCTGTAGATACAGTTACGCCCTTGATGTACATTCCTTTTTCTGCTTNAAATTGAAGGCTACGATTTTCATTCAATAATTCTTGCCAAGTAAATCGTCTCCATCCATGGGTTAACATCACAAGATCTAATAAGTAAGATCTTTTTACGACTTCATCTTGCTGGAAGAAAAAACCNGGCGATTCAATTTTTCCGCGCAAGTCAGAATTTAAAAGTAACCACGTTTTTATATTCTCTGCATATTGATCTTGGGGAATCGCATCTATATCTCTAACGGCTAGAGATAATGTACTAGGAACGGCATCACCAATGACACTTTTAATGGCAATGTTTAAATGTACTTTTTCTCGTAATTGATAGTTATCAGCGTTAGCATTGATGGAAACATCGACATTTTCATTGATATTATCTACATAGATCAAACGCTCTGCGACAGGTTTTTCATTTTTATCGAATAGTGTAATCTCTAAAACGCCTGAGGTAAACTTGTCCTTTGGAATTTTTACTAGCATACGTTTTCGTTGATCCTTTTGATATCGTTCAAACGCCACGGCTCCTCTCTGATGTCCAATGATAAAGCTTCCTTCAAGTCCGTTTTTAATATTCGACTGTACATCAATAAGAAGGTCTTTGCTTGTAGTAGAAACCGACATTACATAGCCTTGTTTAAGGATATTTGGAAGTGTATACACTATTTCTCCCTGTTTAGTTTCTATAACGGCTTGATATGTTTTGTTTGGTTCTGGCTTCAGAAAAAACGCTCCTAAACCAAACTCAAATGTTTTAAAATCGGTCACAATGTTTCCGTCAGAATCTTCTATATAACCTTTATTATCGCCATTCAACAATGTCTGATCTTCAATCTTAACAGCAACTTTGGTGGATAAGCCTTCAATTAAATAGCCACCTTCAGGATAAAAATTTACTTCGGGCTGGGTGGTACGCCTTGATGTGTCTACAGATGTTGAGGGCGTAATTTCTGCATCATATAATGCCGCATTATTTATGTATGAAAGTTCAAAAACGGGAATCTCTTTCTGAAAAAAATAACTTTGATCTTGATTTTGCATATAATTCGTATATGCCCGAAGCATATAATTTCCCGGCATTGCGTCTGATGGAATTTGAAAGTCCCCCTGAACATGATTTGTTTCGGTAAAAAGCTTTCTAGTGGATAATAGGCTATCCGACTCATTAATCAACTCTACATAAATAACTTTACTCTTGTTTGATTTGTGATGTGTTACACCATTGACCAAATAAGTATTGAACCAAATATCATCTCCCGCTGCATAGTAAGGTTTGTCTGTATGAACATATACTTTTTCTGGATAAGAAGTTGCGGTGTACTGATTGAGCTTATTGATCACCAAGAACTTAAAATCTGAAGTCTCCATCATGACAAACGATGTCATGCCGAACGATATCAAAATGAGGAAAAGAACTCTTTTCATGATAGAAGTAGTTAGGAAAGCCACATAAATATAATGAAAAAAGGTTTTATATCTCGTCTGTAGTACACGTGATTCATGAATTACGGAATGCAAAGAGCCGCTATAACAGCGGCTCTTTATACTATAAAATCAATGGATATAATTAATATGGGTACTTCTTTTCGGCAATCACTTTTTCAGCAATTGTCTTACGAAGACCTACAATATTAGGCATATTTTGATATTTGGTAAATCGTTTTAAACCCATCAACATCATTCGTTGTTCATCGCCTTCAGCAAAAGAAATAATCGCTTCTTTTGCTTTGGTTTCAACTACATCTACCGCATGGTACAGGTATAGTTTAGCCATTGCAATTTGCTCTTTCTGTTTGTCTTCACCGAAGCGTTTCACATTCTTTTCGGTACGAAGAATAGCACTTTCTGCCATATAGATCTCGATCAATATATTTGAGGCCGATAGCAACATTTGTTGGTGCTCTTCCAAATCAGGACCATANTTTTGAACAGCGCTTCCGGCAACCATTAAAAATACTTTCTTCAACTTTCCTACCATTTCTTTTTCTTCTGAAAAGAGCTCAGAATAATCTGGTGTGTCAAAAGAAGGGATTCCTGTTAATTCTCCAGCNACAGCTTGTGCAGGGCCTAAAAGGTCAACATGTCCTTTCATCGCTTTTTTAACCAACATACCTACACAAAGCATTCGGTTAATTTCATTGGTTCCTTCATAGATACGAGCAATACGTGCATCACGCCAAGCTGCCTCCATCGGTGTGTCTTCTGAAAAGCCCATTCCACCGAAAATTTGAATTCCTTCGTCAGCACAATTCTGAATATCTTCAGAAACAGCCACTTTCAGAATAGAACATTCGATAGCGTATTCTTCAACACCTTTAAGTTCAGCTTCTTGNTGCGTATTTCCAGCTGCCACACGTAGATTAATACGATCTTCAATATTTTTAGCAGCTCTATAGGTAGCCGATTCCCCTACATATGCATTGGTAGCCATTTCAGCGATCTTCTGCTTGATCGCACCAAATTCTGCAATAGGTGTATTAAATTGTTTTCTCTCAACCGCATATTGCACCGCTGTAGAAGTTACTCTTCGCTGCGAATCTAAACACGCTCCAGCTAATTTAATTCGTCCAATGTTTAGTGCATTCATNGCGATCTTAAAGCCATTACCACGCTCAGAAAGCATATTTTCAACAGGAACTACAGTATCACTAAAAAAGACTTGACGGGTAGAGGAGGCTCTAATTCCTAGTTTATGTTCTTCTTCACCCATGGAAATTCCATTACTAGGATCGTTTTCAACAATAAAACCTGTAATATTCTTATCGTCCTCGATACGAGCAAAAACGATCATCAGATTACAGAATCCCGCATTTGAGATCCACATCTTTTGTCCGCTAATCTTGTAATGCGTTCCGTCTTCACTTAAGACCGCTTTGGTCTTTCCGCTATTAGCATCACTACCAGCACCTGGTTCTGTGAGACAATATGCGCCAAACCATTCTCCCGTAGCTAACTTCGGTACGTATTTCTGTTTCTGCTCTTCTGTTCCGTAAAGTGTAATTGGCATGGTTCCAATACCCGTATGTGCTCCAAAGGCCGTACTAAACGATCCTGTTCCACTTGAAATGTAGTCACAANNAAGTAGGGTAGAGACAAAGCCCATTCCNAATCCACCATACGCTTCAGGAACCGCAACGCCTAAAAAGCCGAGCGCTCCAGCTTTTCGCATCACCTCTTCGGTCAATGCATAATCTTTTGCTTCAAATCGGTCGCGATGGGCTACGATCTCACGATCATTAAATTCCATCACAGCCTCTTTCATCATTTTTTGTTCTTCTGTAAAGTCTTCTGGTGTGAAAATATCCTCACAAGCCGTTTCTTTCACTAAAAATTGTCCGCCTCTTAAGAGTTCTTTGTTTGTTGCTTCTGTTGCCATTATTTTATAATTAAATTGTCAGTTCGAGCGCAGTCTAGAACTATTTATACATCATCCAGTCCATAAGGTCTCGACTGCGCTCGACCGGACATAAGTCATTTTTTTTACTTTAAGAATTCGAAAATTCCTGCTGCACCTTGGCCTGTACCTACACACATAGTCACCATACCGTACTTTCCTTGCATGTTGCGTTTGCGCATCTCGTCAAATAATTGAACCGAAAGTTTCGCTCCTGTACAGCCTAGCGGATGTCCTAATGCGATAGCACCACCGTTTACATTCACAATATTTTGATCTAGTCCGAGTTCCCGAACTACAGCCAACGATTGTGAAGCAAAGGCTTCGTTAAGCTCAATTAGATCGATCTGATCTTGTTTTAACCCCACTTGTTTTAGTGCCTTCGGAATTGCCTTTACGGGGCCAATTCCCATAATTCTTGGTTCAACACCTGCTGCTGCATAGCTTACCATCCGAGCAATAGGTTCTAAATTTAATTCTTTCACCATTTCCTCACTCATAACCATAACAAAGGCTGCTCCGTCACTCATCTGTGATGAATTTCCGGCCGTTACACTTCCGCCTTGAGCGAAAACCGGACGTAACCTTGCAAGCGCCTCTAAACTTGTGCCTTTGCGAGGACCTTCATCTTTATTCACCGTATAGGTACGCGTTGCTTTTTTATTATTTTCATCCACATAGGTTTGTTCTACTTCAATAGGAACAATTTGATCTTGAAAACGATCTTCAGCCTGCGCTTTAAGCGCCTTCATATGACTATGGTATGCAAACTCATCCTGATCTTCACGAGAGACCTTAAATTGATCTGCAACAGCTTCAGCGGTGTTACCCATGCCCCAATAGTAATCTTCATGACCCTTTTTTACTAGATCATAGTTTAATTCCGGTTTGTATCCAGACATAGGAACCGAGCTCATGCTTTCGGCACCGCCAGCAATGATACAGTGCGCCATCCCTGATTGGATCTTGGCGGTTGCAATACCAATGGTTTCAACTCCAGATGAACAAAAGCGATTGACAACCATTCCCGGTACATCAACAATATCGAGTCCCATCAGCGAGATCAATCGACCAACGTTTAATCCTTGAGCGCCTTCTGGCATTGCGTTACCAACGATCACGTCATCGATACGTTTTTTGTCTAGGCCAGGCAGTTCTTTCATCATATGCTGAATGGTTTCTGCCGCCAATTCATCGGCTCTTTTAAAACGGAAGACACCTCTTGGTGCTTTTCCAACAGCTGTTCTATATGCTTTTACTATATATGCTTGTTTCATTTTTTTTTTGCTTTAGGCTTTAAGCGCTTGGCTATAAGCAGTTTTTAATTCGTGCCAAAAGCATATCGCTTATGGCTTATAGCAGAAATCTTAGTTTCTCAACGGTTTCCCTTTTTGAATCATGTGTTGTAAGCGTTCAAGAGTTTTACGTTCTCCTGTGAGACTTAAAAAGGCTTCACGTTCTAGGTCTAATAAATATTGTTCACTCACCATTGTTGGTTCAGAAAGGTCACCACCGGCCATTACCCAAGCTAACTTGTTCGCAATTTTTTGGTCATGTTCGCTGATATAACGACTTGCCTCCATAGAGTCAGTACCAACCATAAAGAGTCCTAAGGCCTGTTTTCCTAACACTTTAACATCGTGCCGCGCTACAGGTTTTGTATAACCCATATCTGCCATTTGTCTTGCAACTTGCTTAGCCGTTGCTATTTGGCGCGCTCTGTTTACAACTACGATATCTTTTCCTGGCTTTAAAATATCAAGATCATACGCTTCGTAAGCCGACGTTGACACTTTAGCCATAGCTACAGTTAGGAAGTGTTGACGCAAACGATTCAATTCCACGTCGTCTTTCACAAAGGAGTCGCTTGCACGAAGGGCCATTTCTTTAGAGCCACCTCCGCCAGGAATTACACCAACACCAAATTCAACGAGGCCTATATAACTTTCTGCGGCAGCGACAACGCGATCTGCATGCAAAGTCATTTCACAACCGCCACCTAAGGTCATTCCGTGTGGTGCTACCACCGTTGGAATAGACGAATAGCGAAGGCGCATACACGTATCTTGGAAATATTTTACAGCCGCATTAAGCTCATCATATTCTTGCTCAACCGCCATCATAAAAATCATTCCAATATTTGCACCTACTGAAAAATTGGTGCCTTGATTTCCTACAACGAGTCCGTCGTAATTGGCTTCTGCCAGGTCAATTGCTTTGTTAAGACCTGCGAGTACATCACCGCCGATGCTGTTCATCTTACTTCGGAATTCTACATTCAGGATTCCATCGCCAAGATCTTCTACAACAACACCACTATTTTTAAATACTTCGGAAGACTTTCGGATATTATCTAAAATGATAAATGCATCTTGCCCAGGTACTTTTTCGTATGATTTCTTCGGAATGTCATAATATAAGGTAGCTCCGTCTTTAACCGTATAGAAAGATGATTTTCCTTCCGAAGTCATTTCCGTGATCCAAGCTGCAGGCTCTTTTCCAAGATCCTTTATTAGTTGAATACCTTTTTCAATACCGATGGCATCCCAAATTTCAAACGGACCATGCTCCCAGCCAAAACCAGCTTTCATCGCATCGTCAATTTTGTATAGTTCGTCTGTGATCTCTGGAATACGTTTAGAAACATAGGCGAACATCGCACCAAAATTCTTACGGTAAAACTCGCCAGCTTTGTCTTTTCCATTCACAAGGATAGGGAAGCGGTCTGCTACATTATCAACTGCTTTGGTTAATTCTAAGGTCGCAAATTTAGCTCTTGCACCCGGACGGTACTCAAGACTATCTAGATCTAAACCTAAAATTTCGCTGCTTCCGTCGTCTTTTTTACTTTCTTATAAAAGCCTTGTCCTGTTTTACTTCCGAGCCATTTGTTTTCCATCATGGTAGCAATAAAACCAGGAAGTTTAAAAATGTCGTGTTCTTCATCATCAGGAACATTATCATAAATTCCATTGGCTACATGCACTAATGTGTCTAACCCTACAACATCTACGGTTCTAAAAGTGGCTGATTTAGGTCGTCCAATTACGGGACCAGTTAATTTATCAACCTCTTCGATGGTGAGTCCCATATCTTTGACAAGATGGAACATGGCTTGAATTCCGAAGATACCAATACGGTTTCCAATAAACGCTGGTGTATCTTTTGCGATTACCGTTGTTTTTCCTAAGAATTGCTCGCCATAGCTATTTAGAAATTCGAGCACGGCAGGATCTGTATCTGGACCAGGAATGATCTCAAATAATTTTAAATACCGTGGTGGATTGAAGAAGTGAGTTCCACAGAAATGTTTTTGAAAATCTTCACTCCGACCTTCATTCATAAACTTAATAGGAATACCAGATGTATTTGAAGTAATCAGGGTTCCTGGTTTACGATATTTTTCTAAGTTTTCAAAGACTTGTTTTTTAATGTTTAAGCGTTCTACAACCACTTCAATGATCCAATCTACATCACCAACTTTGGCGATATCATCTTCTAGGTTACCTGTAGTGATGCGTTGCGCAAAGTCGATATGGTATAGCGGAGCTGGCTTTGATTTAATTGACACAGCTAATGCATCATTTACCATTCTGTTCCTAACAACCTTATCCTCGAGGGTAAGGCCTTTAGCTTTTTCTTTATCATTTAGTTCGCGTGGTACGATATCCAGTAAAAGGACGTCCACACCAATATTAGCAAAATGACAAGCAATACCGCTTCCCATTATACCTGAGCCAATGACAGCTACTTTGTTGATTCTTCTTTTAGACATATTATATAGTGTGTTTTTTAGGAGAATAAATCTTTTTTGTATTGATCAAATCCAGAATGGTACTAGCCACTTTTTTAAAGGTCGCTAAATCTTCTGAAGAAACATTTTCTTTAACGGCTTCATCGAAACCAAGCACCACATCTTTTGAAAATGTGCGCATTTCTTTTCCAAAGGGCGTGAGGTGAATGAGAACACCGCGTCCGTCTAACGGATTTGGTTTGCGCTCAATCAAGCCTTTACTTTCCATCGATTTTAATGTGCGTGAGAGGCTGGTTGCTTCCATACCCATTTTTGGACCCAAGGCTGTTGATGGAGTGCCTTCTTCTGGGTCGATGCTGATTAGGGCAAATCCGGTCGCCATCGTGCTTCCTTTTTTTCCAGCTTCTTCGTTGTACATTTTCATTACGCTCATCCACGTAGAACGTAAAATGTAATCGATCGTTTTTTCTTTCAAGAGGTCAAAAATTATTTTTGGAACTCAAAGATACGAAAATTTACTATGCACGCATAGTAAATGAATAAAAATTGTTTCAATTCCCGCGTAGCTAAGGTAGGGTATTTGTTTTAGCTATTCAGTAACTGAAAAATAATAGGTTTCGTCACCCAATGATCTTTCATGGGTACTATCACTACAGCCAGTAAACCGCAGCGTAGCTGAGTCACTGTACGGATCTAATATATTGAGATGGGTGTCTGTTATTTCTGAAAAGGTTCCATAATACGCAATGGTGATCGCGTAGTCACCCGGAACTCTTGGCGTTACTGCGAGTCTGTATTCAAATAGGGATTGGTCTGAATTGAGTATTGGCAGTAATTCAAACAATTCATTCGTTTCACAGAAACCACGGTCATAGGCATCACCCTTTTCTATAACGAGGTCAAAATTATTTCGTGCAATATCACCATTATACGGAAGCGGTTGATCTGTTGGTTCTTTCAGTTTAATAAAGAAAAACCCGTCAAAAAAGCGCTCTGGTTCGTTGATAAATACGCCTGTTTGTTCGTTATTACAATAGTCTGTTAATTGGAGAGGAGTAGTCGCGGTCAAATAAAAAGTATCATTCAACGTATAGGATGCATTGTTGTTCTCAACAGCTATTTTATACCCGGAAAAAGTTGCTACACTACATGGATCATCTTCGCATTGAAAAGCCATGAGTATTAAACTCATACTGCTTAAAACCATAAGTTTTTTCGTTATCTTCATAGCGGTCGTTCGTATGGTAAAGTTAGCAGAACATTGCGTGCACCATATAAAACTTGTGTTAATTTTTAATAGGTGATTCGTACAGATTATTCGTTGTAGAGAAACGCAGTTTGTTTATTGTTTGATAATCTTTTTGATAGCTTTAATTCCATCCACTTCAATTTCAGCAAAATAGACTCCAGCGTTTAGATGAGCAATTGAGATTGGAGCTTGGGTGAAGGGTTCATCTATTACTAATTGTCCTGTGATATTTGTAATACGTATTTCCCCTGAGGTAACCCCGTGAATACTGATTTTTTGATTTGTGGGGTTGGGCAGAATAGCAATGGAGCGAGCCAAATATTTTTTATCAATACCTAAGAAACCACATTCAGCCGCTACTTCTCCTATTGTATTACAACCAGTTGAGTTTAAATTAAAAAATCCCATTCCGTTATTGAGACCAATAAAATCACATACACTTTGTACATTACATTCTGAAAGCAGGTCGTTTTGTACGAAATTTAATTCTGTTATAGTTGAAGCATCAATATTTTTAATTCCATCAATGTTCGTAAGAATATTATTGAAGGAAAGATTTACATATCCATTTACAGAAGTAATGTTATCTAAGCCAGATAAGCTTTCTAAATTAAACGCTTGATTAATGTACAATGAACCTACGTTTTGTAGACTCGAAAGGTGAGCAAGAGTTTCAATCTGATAGTTAGAACCTAAAAAAAAATAGGCCTCCAACGCTTTGCATGTTCTCTAGTCCTTATAGACTTCTTACGTTGGTAACTTGAATTAAAAAATCACCACCAACACTTGTCAAATTATCTAATCCAATTAAATTTTCATATGAACCCGCGCGGAGATCTAGTTCTCCAGCAACACTAATAATGGGGGACAGACCACNTAGGTTTGTTGCGTCAAGAGGTAATTCTACTCGTAGATTTGCATTTATTTCAGTACAGTTTGGGTAGATAATAGCAAAATCATCTACTTCCTGCTGGCTATTTAATTCAATATTGCCAGACGGACACTGCCCAAAACTTAAACCTGAAACAAACAAAAAAGAGATGATGATTATAATTCGCATACTTAAAGCATTTTGACAATTATAACTTAACTACGCCCTTCCATAGAGCTTCTCATACAGGTCTTTGTACATTTCTTTGATCACCTTACGTTTGGCCTTCATAGTAGGGGTTAATTGTCCGCCCTCAATACTCCAAACATCAGGTGTCANTTGAAATGTTTTTACTTTTTCCCACTTTCCGAAGTNCTCATTGTGCTTGTCAATTTCTCTCTGAATACGCGCAATTAGTTTTTCATCCTTTACCGCTTCAACAGGATCCTTAGAAATACCGTTTTGTTTTTTATCGATCCAGTCGTTTANAAATTCCCAATTAGGTTGTATCAGGGCCGCCGGCATTTTCTCGCCATCTCCCACCACTAAGATCTGCTCGATGAAATTGGATTGCTTCATTGCATTTTCTATAAGTTG
>JGI24723J26617_10003304_pt1 | contig 11822 bp, 4 predicted proteins | sample Cruoilmetagenom6_FD_26617 | JGI IMG/M metagenome (IMG submission 26617) | reverse complement strand
GTTGATAAGGGACTGAAAGATTCATCGTAGTAATAAAAGGTATTAAATCTCAGGGCAGGCCTGTCTGCCGACAAAGGCAGGCCTGTCTGCCGACAAAGGCAGGCCCTGAACCCAATAATAGGAATCGACCCTAGGGTCGAGGTATTGAACCTAGATCCCGCCAAAAAAGGCGGGAGTAGTTCAACTTGCAATTTTAAGTACGTCTTACTGACTTCTCAAAATTGAGTTTCATAATAAAACAAAAATTTAATAGCAGCATCAATTAACAAATACACATTATGGATTTAAAAAAACTATTACTTTGTACAACCTTCCTTATGGGGAATTTTTTGATTGCCCAAAATAGCACAAATCAGGACCGGCTGTCCAAAACCGACCAGGCTTCTTTTGATCCTGCCACAGTGCTTTGGTACAATCAACCTGCAACCAAGTGGGAAGAGGCCCTTCCTGTTGGAAACGGACGCCTGGGCGCAATGGTATATGGCAAATATGGAGAGGAAATAATACAATTCAATGAAGACACCTATTATACAGGAGGTCCCTACAATAGTGTGGTAAAAGGAGGTTATAAGCACTTACCTGAGATTCAGAAACTCATATTTAACGGGGAACCCATAAAGGCACATAAGCTCTTTGGGCGCACCATGATGGGATACCCTGTGGAACAAATGAAGTACCAATCCATGGCCAATTTACATTTGTTCTTTGGCAATGATAGTGTTGAAAACTACAAAAGATCCCTAGACCTAAAAACCGGAATTGTTACGGACACCTACACCGTAAACAATGTAAACTACACCAAAGAAGTATTTGCCTCTGCCATAGACCAAACCATTGCCATCCGAATAACAGCGGATAAACCTGGTAGTATTTCATTTGACGCCGAATTGCGAGGGGTCAGAAATTCTGCCCACTCCAACTATGCCACGGACTACTTTCAAATGGACGGTATTGGAAATGGCCAATTACGGCTTACAGGGAAATCTGCCGATTATCTTGGCATTGAAGGCAAATTAAAATATGAGGCACAGATCAAGGCCTATCCAGAAGGCGGTAGTATGGATATGGACGACACCATTCTAAGTATAAAAAATTCAGATGCCGTAACCCTCTATTTTGTAGCCGCCACTAATTTTGTGAATTACAAGGACGTAAGTGGGGACCAACAAGCTCGGGTTGCAGAAATGCTGGCGAAATTGGATCAAAATACATTTACCAAAATTAAAGAAAGTGCCTTGACCGATTACAAGGGTTTCTTTGACAGGGTTTCCTTAACCTTGCCGACCACCCCAAGTTCTTTTTTACCGACCGATGAGCGTTTGGGCAATGCCCAAAACAACCCAGACCCACAGTTGGCCTCCCTCTGTTATAATTTTGGAAGATATCTTCTAATTTCCTCATCCAGGCCCGGTACCCAACCCGCCAATCTACAAGGTATATGGAATAATGATATGAATCCGGCATGGGACTCCAAGTACACCACCAATATCAATATCCAAATGAATTATTGGGCCGTTGAATCTGGGAACCTATCGGAACTATCAGAGCCTTTGAGCACTATGATAAAGGAGTTAACGGATCAAGGTGCCCAAGTAGCCAAAGAGCATTATGGCGCCAGTGGCTGGGTCTTTCATCAAAACACCGATCTCTGGAGGGTTGCAGCTCCAATGGATGGACCTACCTGGGGTACCTTTACCGTTGGGGGAGCATGGCTTACCACCCATATGTGGGAACATTACCTCTTTACCCAAGACGAGGAATATCTGAAAGAAATATACCCAATCATGAAAGGCTCGGTAGATTTCTTTATGGACTTCCTTGTTCAGTATCCCGGTAAGGACTGGTTGGTAACCAATCCGTCCAATTCTCCAGAAAATCCTCCAGAGGGAAAGGGATATAAATATTTCTATGATGAAATAACAGGAATGTACTACTTTACTACCATTGCTGCAGGATCTACCATAGACATGCAAGTTCTAAAGGACCTATTCAGCTATTATGGATCAGCTTCTGAAATCCTAAACAAGGACATTGACTATGCAAAAAAAGTTCTGGAAGCCAGAAAACGTTTGGTACCCTCCCAAATTGGCAAAGATGGAACCCTTCAGGAATGGACGGAAGATTATGGTCAAATGGAGAAAAACCACAGACATGCTTCCCACTTGTATGGCCTATATCCCGGAAAGGTAATTTCAGTGAACAAGACACCGGAATTAATTGAACCCGTGAAAAAAGTTCTGGAATTAAGGGGNGATGGCGCATCGGGCTGGTCCAGAGCTTGGAAAACCAACCTATGGGCTCGATTGGGAGACGGAGACCGGGCCAATAAAGTTTTTAAAGGCTATCTAAAGGAACAATGTTTTCCTTCATTATTTGCCATATGTGCAGGACAATTCCAAGTGGACGGTTCCTTGGGCGTAGCAGCAGGAATTACGGAAATGTTGCTACAATCCCATGAGGGGTATATAGATTTGTTGCCCGCACTTCCCTCCGAATGGACCGATGGACATTTTGATGGCGTATGTGCCCGAGGAGGTTTTGAACTCGATTTTAGCTGGAAGAACAAAGCTCTAACATCCCTGGAGATTTTGTCAAAAGCAGGTATGCCATGTAAACTAAAAACAGATAGAAAAATAAAAGTTCTATCGGATGGCACGCCAATCAAGCTAAAAAAACTTAAGAACGGTATAGTGGAATTCAAAACCACAAAAGACAAGACCTATACAATTACCGGCCTATAGACTGTCTGCCCTGGTTTTGTTTGGATAAAACTCCAAATATAAAAATTAATGGTCCTTTGGGAAATTATCCCTGAAGGACCATTTTCATTTTAAAAGGCTACTTGGATGGGTATAGGAAAAATGAAGAAACACCATCTCTGCCACAACCCTAGTGCATCTAATAATATTGCAACAAAGCACAATGCCAAGCAATTCTAAATAACTAACCTATTTGTTCCAAATGAAAATCGAATACATGCATATTTTAGGTGGCCAAACCATTGACAGCAACAATTGAAGTAAAACGCCCATCACTATATACGATCATAGATACTGACAATCAACCACTTGGCTATAGAACAATTACATATTTCCTATTTTTACTTGTTTCAATTTGTCAAAATAGTACAGTTTAAAGCTAATATCCATACCTAATACCCAATTTAATTTGGATAATTTGAGCGTATTACCAAACCTATCTAACAACCTACAGCACACTTGAAGAAATTACAAAAGTTTTTGATCGTCCATAAGGCCCGGAAAACTGGGATTTTCCTTAAGATATAATTGTATAAAGAAGTATAAATTAACACACATTGATTTTCATATGAAAAGTAAAATTCTATCTATTATTTCGTTGTTCATTGCGTTCAGTACTTGTCTTAACTGTTCAACCGAAAGGGAATATCAAGGCATTTGGGATTATGAAATTTATATATCACAACAGGATATACATACGGGCACTTTTAAACTTCAAAAAAACGGCGATAACTATATAGGAAGCATGGTTTCTAAGGAATTAAAGGAAACCTCTATCCATAATATAACTATTGAAGGCAGTTCCATGACCATGGACATGGTGCTTAACAATAAAACAATTACGATAAACGGTGAATTTAAGGAGAATTTATTTTCAGGTACCGGTACATATAATGGAGACGAAGTTAGGTTAACCGCAACAAGGTCTGTTGACCAAGAAGGTCCAATTGACCAATCCCAGATAGCTTACGTCCTAGACGATTCCGATTTAAACGACTATGAAAAGGACCTTGATCACCAAGGAATGATCGAAGCCTTCGATGGAAAGGCCCTTAAACGCGGTAGTCTAATTTATAACTCGAACTGTATAAATTGTCACGGTGTGCCAGAAGTGGAAGGATCTATTCCCAACTCCCTTAAATTTTGGGCACAACCCTTCAAGTACGGCAACGACCCTTATTCAATGTACCAAACAATAACCAAGGGAGCTGGATTAATGCCGCCACAAATGGCTTTAACTCCTCAGGAGAAGTATGATGTTATCGCATTTATCAGGGAAAATTATGTCAAGGACCAAAACGAAACTGCTTATTTTAATGTTGATTCCGAGTATTTGTCCAGCTTGCCCAAAGGAACCTCAAAAGGTCCCGAGTCCAAACCATATCATCCCTGGTCCGATATGGATTATGGCAATTTTTTAATCAACACCTATGAATTGGCAGATTCTGAAACCGGAATTAAACGATTTCATTCGCCCGGACCACGACCCTACGCAGACGAAAATTATTTAAAGAACAATTTTGCCTATAAAGGAATAGCGGTCCGACTGGACGACGGTCCTGGCGGAGTTTCCAAAGGAAATGCCTGGATGATATTCGACCACGACCTGATGCGCGTGGCAGGTGGCTGGTCCGGAGACGGCTTTATAGACTGGGAAGGAATTCTATTGAACGACAAACATGAAACCTACCCTAGAACCATTGGTAAACTACATTTTGAAACCCCGGTAGGTCCGGCATGGGCAAATCCGGATACCGGATCATTTCAAGACCCCCGTTTCAAGGCCCGCGATGGTCGAAGATTTGGCCCATTGCCAAAAGCATGGTCCCATTATAAAGGAATTTACCACAGTGGTAAAAATATCATTATCTCCTACACCGTAGGAAAAGCCAACATTCTGGAACGGCTTGGTATGGAGCAATCCAGTGGGCAAATAATCTTTACTAGAACATTGAACATTGACCCCTCAGATAAAGTATTGCGAATGAGGGTGGCACCTCAAAATGTAAAAGTAAAAATTAAAGGAGAAGGAGCAACCCTTATAAATTCCAATGGCTTCGTTGTCCTTGAAGTCCATAAAGGCGCAGCTGCCAATATCAAATTGTTCATAGCAGGAGCAGATGTAAGGGATTTGGCCAAGACAGTTCAAAATGCCCCAGGCCCTGAAAACCTGGATAAATATCTCCACGGAGGGGAGCCGCATTACAACCAAGAAGTTGTTACTGCCATAGTCAAGGGGAAAGAAGAGGGACCAATAGCAATGGACCAACTTACACCTCCCTACGAAAACCCNTGGGACAGCCGATTAAAATTGAGTGGAATCGATTTTCTTGAGGATGCCAATATTGGAATTTTATGTACCACCGATGGCGACATATGGTCAGTAAAAGGGCTTACGGACAATACTGATAAACTGTATTGGAAAAGAATTGCCTCTGGCCTTTTTCAACCTCTTGGCATCAAAGTAGTGGAAGACGAAATATATGTCATTTGCAGGGACCAACTTGTAAAATTGAACGATCTTAACGGGGATGGGGAAACGGATTTTTACGAGAATTTCAATAATGATCACCAGGTGACCGATCATTTTCACGAATTTGCCATGGGATTGCAGACAGACCAAGAAGGCAACTTTTATTACGCCAAAAGTGGTCGTCATGCCAGGGAAGCCCTCGTTCCCCAACACGGCACTTTACTTAAAGTTAGTAAAGACGGTACAAAGACGGACATCATCGCCAATGGCTTTAGGGCTGCAAACGGTGTATGTATAAATCCTGACGGTAGTTTTATAGTCACCGATCAGCAGGGTTTCTGGAATCCTATGAACCGTATAAATTGGGTAGAAGGAAAAGGAAAATTTTATGGAAACATCTGGGGATACAATCCACCCAAAGACACTACAAGATTGGGGATGGAACAGCCAATGGCTTGGATAGACATGGAGTTTGACAGGTCGCCCTCAGAACTGCTATGGGTAGACAGCAAAAAATGGGGACCCTTGGATAAAGGATTGTTAAGCTTTTCATATGGATACGGTAAGATCCAACTGGTTCTCCATGAAAAGGTTATGGGACAAAGACAAGCAGGAGTAGTGGACCTTCCAGGAGTAAAGTTTCTTACCGGGGTCATGAGAGGTAGGTTCAATCCTCAGGATGGGGATTTATATGCGTGTGGAATGTCGGCCTGGGGAACTTCCCAAAATATGAAAGGGGGCGAATTCTATAGGCTTCGTTATACAGGAAAACCACTGTCGGTACCTATTGCCCTAAGTGCCGAAAAAGACGGTATGGTATTAACCTTCGCTTCCAAATTGGATGCCGACAAAACCGAAGTCGGTTCTAATTTCGAAGTGCAAACTTGGGAACTACTTAGGAGCCATAAATACGGTTCCAAGCGATACAATATTAAAACGCTCGATATTTCGAAGGTGAGGGTAACCGAGGATGGAAGAAAAGTAAAACTCCTGTTACCCGACATTGCCCCGGTAGATATCATGAAAATTACGTACAAGGTTACGGATTCCCATGGCAATGAATTAAAGGGAAAAATACAGAACACTATTCATTATCTAAATGAAGTAACAATTAAGGAGTAGTGCGTACTGCTCCTTAATTACTTCTTTTGACCAAATCACTTGCGCCTCATCGACTGGCTTGCACAATACTTATTAAATATAATATCATAAGATATCACAATAACTGTACAAATAAGTATTTTTAATAAATATAAAAGTCTTATCATAGGTATATACAAAATTTAATCAACAGAAAGTTAAAAAAGCAAGATGATTTTTCATATATAATTATAATTCAGTAAATTATAAACATATTTGATCATTTATGTACTATCTTGATTGAACGAACAAGTTAAAATAGTATAGTCTTTTGCTAAATACAAACAACTTCATCCCCAACTATTTAACTAATTTTATAACATTATTAAGATAACTTTAATAACTTATGAAAAACAGATTTAAACTCAACGCGATGTCATGGTTACTGCTACTAGGGATCGTACTTTTCACTCCAGGCAACGCAAATGCCCAAGACCTGGATATTACCGGAACTGTCAGTGACGAAAACAGTAATCCGCTACCGGGCGTAACAGTATTGATCAAGGATACCTCCACAGGTACCACAACAGATTTTGATGGTCTTTACACCATTAAAGCATCTCCAAACGACGTTTTAAGTTTTAGCTATTTAGGGTACATCACCCAAGAGATACCCGTAGGCACAAAAACAAGTATAAACTTAAGTCTGGAACCTGACACCCAGGCCTTGGACGAAGTGGTAGTGACCGCTCTTGGTATTAGCCGGGACAAGCAAACTCTAGGCTATGCCGTACAAGAATTGGGCGGCGATAAACTGACCACAACTCCTGAAGCCAATGTGATCAACTCCCTCTCCGGGAAAATTGCCGGTATACAGGTTACAAATGGAGGAAGTACCGTTGGATCATCTTCCAGGATAGTAATTCGTGGAAATTCATCATTTTCAGGAAATCAGCCGCTTTTTATTGTGGATGGCACCCCAATAGACAACTCATCACCCAACCTTGCAGGAGCAGGTGGTGTGGACTGGGGAAACACCGCGTCGGATATAGACCCCAACAACATTGAATCTGTATCAGTACTAAAAGGAGCCAACGCGTCTGCCCTATACGGGAGTCGTGCTGCAAATGGGGTAATCATAATTACAACAAAAAAAGGAGGTAAAAGCGGTAAAGCCCTAGGGGTTAACTTTAGTTCCTCCGTGGTTATGGACAAGGCCTCTTACTTCCCAAATCTTCAAAATGAATACGGTGGGGGTCGAGATGGAAGCGAATTTATCTATAACAGATACAATACGAACAACAATACTAATTTGAGCTATAACGATTATGCCAAACAATTTTCATACAATTATGTGAATGGAAATGGAGGGGGCATAAACGACTCGTACCCAACAAACTGGGGACCAAGATTGGATGCCGGCTTATTATTGGACCAATGGTCCACTGGCCCCAACAGCCCTTGGATTTCCAGACCGAACAACATTAAGGAATGGTTCGACACCGGTGTTACCATACAAAACAATGTTTCCGTAACGGCTAACGGCGAAAAATCCTCAGGGAGAATTTCGTACACCAATGTAGACACCCAAGGTATGATAGACAACACGGGGCAAAAAGAAAACGTTCTTTCTGCCAATGTCAACTTAACCCCTTCTGATAAGTTAACGGCTTCCGTGAATTTCAACTATGTAAAAAAAGAGAGTGACAACCTTCCTGCCAATGGATATAGATGGGCAGATATATTTGCCTGGTTACAAAGGGATTTCCCCACCCAATACGCAAAGGACCTATTTTACGAAAAAGGCAATGACGAATATATGTTCAACGCGGACAACCCTTTCTACAGTCTTAGAAACACCAATGCTTTTGACAGGGAAAGAATTTATGGCAACGTTTCAATGTCCTACAAAATAAATGACTGGCTTACAGCCAATGGCCAAGTGGGAATTGATTTTTACAATGAGATAAGAAAAAGTATAACCCAGGCAGGAACAACCCGGAATAAAAGATTGGGACTTGGTGGGCAATTCAGTGAATCCCACATCAACAAAAAGGAAACAAATACAGATGTTACCTTAAATTTCGACAAGACCTTCAACGATTTTCGCGTAGACGGATTGATCGGAGCCAACAAAAGAACCAATACATACAATTCCATTAGCCTAAGTGCATCCGACCTTACCGTACCGGATCTGTACACCATTTCCAACGTTAAGGGCACACCTGGAACCGGAATGTATGAAAGTCAGTACGAAACAAACAGTGCCTACTTTGCAGTTAATGGATCGTATAAGAAGATTTTCTACCTAGGAATTACCGGCCGAAATGATTGGAGCTCAACCCTCCCTCAAGAGAGTTGGTCCTATTTTTACCCATCCGTTAGTGCTGGTTTTGACGTAACCGAAGCCTTGTCCCTAAAATCGGACATACTATCCTACGCCAAACTTAGAGGTGGCTGGGCCAAAGTTGGTGGCGACACCAGCCCCTATCAGTTAAATACGACGTATTCGGCAGGGACGTTTAACGGAGTATCCGTTTTCACTCCTTCACGCACCCTACCACCAGCAGGATTAAAACCGGAAGAAACCACTTCCTATGAAATAGGAGCCGATATACGTTTTTGGAAAAATCGTATAGCTTTAGACTTTACCTATTATGCACAAACAACAGTTAACCAAATTCTATCCGTTACCACTTCTACCACCACAGGATACAATGGAATGCTGTTAAATGCAGGTGAAATCGAGAACAAAGGGGTAGAACTTATGTTGTCAGCAGATTTATTCCAAAACCCAAAAGGTTTCAATTGGGATGTTGTGGTTAACTGGGCCAAAAATAAGAGTATAGTAAATTCCCTGTACGGCAATTTGGAATCCTATCAGATTTCCAGCGGTTTTGGAGGCGTAAAGACACTAGGTATTCCAGGCGAAGAATGGGGTGTTCTTTGGGGCCTACCATTTGTTAGGGACAACAATGGAAAAATCGTAGTAAATGCCAACGGTATCCCCACAACTACCAACGCGGCCGTAAAACTAGGCAACGTAACACCCGACTGGACAGGTGGTATAACCAACACATTTGGCTACAAAGGGGTTAGCCTGAGCTTTTTGGTAGATGCACAAATTGGAGGTGACATGTTCAGTACAACAGCATGGCATTCATACCCTACAGGCGCCTACGAAAACACAGTAAAGAACAACGTAAGGGAAACAGGATTAATTGTTGACGGGGTATTTGAAGATGGGACACCCAACAACATCCGTGTCTCGGCTCAAGATTATTACAATGGTTCTTGGGTATGGAACAATCACGAGTATTCCATCTTGGACGCTACCTATGTAAAACTAAGGGAACTGGCCATTGGATATAATTTCAATGTTTCTAAAATCAATTCCATTTCCAAATTAAACCTTTCCCTGGTTGGAAGAAACTTAGCCATTCTTTACAGGGACAAGGACACCAAAGATTACGGAATTGATCCTGAAGTAGGTTTTGGCGGCGGAGAAGCCGGTATAGGTTATGAGAATTTCCAAATACCCACCGCAAGAAGCTACGGATTTAAATTAACAGCTAGTTTCTAATTTCAAAAAAAAATATCATGAAAATAAACACAAAAAATTCATTTCTAGTACTGCTTCTATTTATGCTATTACTAGGATCCTGTACAGAGGATTTTGAAACCATGAACATAAGCCCCAANAGCGCTACTACGGTTCCTGCNTCCAATGTATTGGGGAAATCATTACTAAACTCTTCACAAATACTNTTCGGAGAAAGACTTGATGTCTATTATGCAGGGTCTTTTTCAGGTTACAATGCCGCAATTGGGGCGGGTGACTACGAATATAGAGTTGGTATCAACAACAGTCAATGGGATGCCATGTACTCTTCAATGACCTATGCCGTTGAAGCCATGAAGCTTGCNAAAGAAGAAAACAACGACAATTTATATGCCGCCGCCCTAACCCTCAAAAGTTATATGGGTCACAAAGCCACAGATTTATGGGGATCCATTCCATACTCAGAGGCCTTCTCCTTGGCGGAAAACCAAATCATTTATCCAAAATACGACACCGAAGAAGAGGTTTACAAACAGATACTCAGTGAACTTAAAACTGCCGCAGACCTATTCGACACGAATGGAGGGGAACTTGGCGAAGGAGATTTTCTATTCAAGGGAGATGTATCAAAATGGCGTAAATTCTGTAATTCATTGAGACTGAGAGTTGCCATTAGAATGTCTTCAGCGGATGAAGCGGCGGCAAAATTAGAAATAGCCAGCGTAGTTGGAAACCCAAGCAGCTACCCCATTATGCAAACCAATGATGACAATGCCTATTTATGGTGGCCAGGAGTTTTACCAGACGTAGAACCTTGGTATGCAAGGATGGGAGCCGCCGACGGCAATAAAACAGATGGCTATCGTGTAAGCAACGCCTTAGTGACCGCATTGCTCGACAACGATGATCCAAGATTGCCAGTATATGCCGACAAAAATAAATATGGAAATTACAGAGGATACGAATTTGGGCCGAACCAATTGAATGATACCCTGAACAACGGGAATAATGTTTCACATATTGGGGACAGGTTTGGCAACAACCCTGCTGGATTTTCCCCTTTTATGAATTCCTCAGAAGCATACTTTATTCTTGCCGAAGCCTATGAACGAAACTTAATTACAGGTGGCTCGGCCCAATCAGCTTACGAAACAGCTGTTGCAATGTCTTTGGAAGAAAATGGAATTGAGCCTGCCGATATCGCCACTTTTATGGCGGAAACGGAAGTTGCCTGGGATAGCGGAACAACCACCAACCTTTACAAAATAAGGCTTCAAAAATGGATTTCCCTTTTTAAGCAAAGTGTTGAAGGATGGGCCGAAGTAAGAAGAACAGATGTTCCTTTGATCCTCGAGGTTTCCAAAGACTATGCAGGTTCCCACAATAGACACCCCTTTAGGCTGGCCTATCCTGATTCGGAAAAATCATTGAACACAAATTTTCCGTTCGACATAGTTGAGAAAGATATTTTCTATGGCACCCAGTTGTGGTGGGACAAGCGCCCAGGTGTTCAATAAAAGGCAAAACCTCAGGGCAGGCCCTGAACCCAATAATAGGAATCGACCCTAGGGTCGAGGTATTGAACCTAGATCCCGCCGAAAATGGCGGGATTAGTTCAACTTTCAATTTTAAGTGCGTCTTACCGACTTCTCAAAATTGAGTTTCACTAATAAACCATAAAATAAAGATAGAGTCGATGACTTGACAAGGGGCAGCATATTTATGCTGCCTTTTTTTTGTTCCATCCAGTGGTTCAAACGAAGCTTCCAAAACCCATATATTCAATTTGGATACACACGATCATGACCTATAAGCCCACAAATTATAAAAAAAGTCCTATTACTATAACGCAATTGCCCCCCTTCCCCTGAACCTTGAATAAAATACCCTATATAAAAACATCCCCTTAGACACCCACACATTAAAGCCAAATTTTCAATTGATAGTA
>JGI24723J26617_10003303_pt1 | contig 11825 bp, 8 predicted proteins | sample Cruoilmetagenom6_FD_26617 | JGI IMG/M metagenome (IMG submission 26617) | reverse complement strand
CTCAAAGCTTGGCACGATGGCGGCGAGGCCGAACCCTTGATTGTCCGTTTCGCATTCGATCGGGGAACGCGCAAGCCAGCGGCAAATTACACGATGAAGACCAAAACAGTCGTCGCATTCGAGATCGACGCCGGTCAGCGGGGAAGGGGCTAGGCAGTTGCCATCGATATGCTTGATCACAACGTGCAGGGGAAGGCTCCACCATCTCAAGCAGACGCTTGCGTTGATGATGGCGCAAGGAGCTGATGAAGTGGTGCTTGTCGGCGATGTGAAAGCGGCACCCGGCTGGGGGGATTGGATGCGCCAGACTGTCCGGCTAGGAAATTTCTATCGTGCCGCTCGGCCGGGCGGCAAGCGCGATTTCTTGATACATATGGCACGTTCGTTTGGCCACGTGCGGACTTTACTGGCGGCGGCTTATTTCGGAGCCAGCACCATCAGCATCTGCCGACCTTCCATACGCGGGTAGGATTCTACCTTGGCCGTTTCCTCAACGTCAGCCTGAACGCGTTTGAGCAGGTTCATGCCAAGCTGTTGGTGGGCAAGCTCGCGACCGCGGAAGCGTAGCGTCACTTTCACCTTGTCACCGTTGTTGATGAACTTGTTCACGTTGCGCATCTTCACGTCATAGTCGTGCGTGTCGATGTTGGGACGCATCTTGACCTCTTTGATCTCCTGCGTCTTCTGGGTCTTGCGCTGAGCGTTGGCCTTTTTCTGTGCCTCGAAACGGTATTTGCCGACATCGAGGAACTTGCACACCGGCGGATTTGCATTGGGGGAGACTTCGACCAGGTCGAGGCCGACTTCGGCAGCCTTATCGATAGCATCCCGCGTCGTCATCACGCCGACATTCTCGCCGGTCTCGTCAATCACGCGAACGGTCTCATTCTGGATCATGTCATTATAACGCGGTCCGCTTTTGACGGGGGGCGTCATCATACGACGGGACGGGGGTGCTATATGCGGTCTCCTGATTGTTTCATGTCTGTTGCGCTCGTGCGCGTCTTTAGAGCGAATCGACGCGACAAGGAAAGCGCCAATTCGCATCTTACGACGATTTGGTGCGTGGTTCGTAAACTTTGCGCCCAACTCACCGCCGTGCTGGTCTTGCTGATAATGATCCAGCGGCGCGCCAGAGCGGGTATTGCACCAACTTGCCGTTCGCCGGAAGCAGGGCGTCGATAGCAAGGGCGGGCTGCATCGCAGAGACGATCGCCGGATCGCCAGCGTCCATGCCGCCCGTCAGCGCGCCAAAGGCGGGGAGGATCAACCGGTCACTGCCGCTGGCTCGTTTGCTTTTTACCGCGCAGGGCCGTGCGATTCGCCGCCCTTTGGCGCGGACTGTCAGCCGCGGGTGGAAATGACCGGAAATCTCCGCTGCTTCCTCGCCTTGCCGGGCTTCGTGGCGCAGCTTGATCCCGCCGATTGTCATTTCGTCCACCGCCTCGCCTCCAATCATCCCGCGATTCTTCCCGCCAAGTCCGGGATCGTGATTGCCAGTGATCCAGACCCAGTCGGTCGCACGAGTCAGCGCGGCAAGCATTCCGGCGGCGTGTGGTTCGAGCCTGTGAGCCGCGCCGTCATCGTGAAAGTTATCGCCCAGCGCATAGATTCGCCGCGCGCCGGTTTCGCGAATCGCCAATGCCAGCCGTTCCAATGTTTCGCGGCTGTCATAGGGCGGCAGCATTTGCCCCGACTTTGCAAAGAAGCTTGCCTTTTCGAGGTGGAGATCAGCCACCAGCAGTGCATTTTCGCGCGGCCAATAGAGCGTGCGACCGCTTGTCAGCTGCATTTCCTCACCAGAGAACGAAAAGGGAACCATAGCTTTCCCTTGCCGTATGGCTCTGTCCTTGGCAAGTGCGATGCCATGACAGACTGGACACCTTACACCGAGCGCGCCTGCGACTGGTTCACATCTTTGCGCGATTCGATCTGCGCCGAGTTCGAAAGCATTGAACGTGAGGCCGGCAGCAACGCCTCGTTCGAGTATTCCGGCTGGCAGCGCGATGCCGGCGAGGGCGAAAGCGCGGGCGAAACCGGCGGCGGAACCCGCGGTCTGATCAAAGGCGAGGTCTTCGAAAAGGCCGGCGTCAATATTTCGACCGTGCATGGCGCGTTCTCCAGGGAATTCGCTGCAAGCATCAACGGCGCCTCGCCCGAAACACCGCAGTTTACGGCCACCGGGATCAGCCTCGTCGCCCACATGGCCAACCCGCATGTTCCCGCCGTCCATATGAACACCCGGTTCCTCACCACCACCAAGGCCTGGTTCGGCGGCGGGGCAGACCTTAACCCGCCGATCCCCTATGATGAAGACACCGCCGATTTCCACGCCGCGTTCAAGGCCGCCTGCGATGCCCATGAGTCGGGCGACTACCCGCGCTTCAAGGAGTGGGCGGACGACTATTTCTACATCCCNCATCGCCAGTGCCACCGCGGCGTCGGCGGCATTTTTTATGACCACATGGAATGCGCGGACGAAGCCGCATGGGAAGCAAACTTCGCATTCACCAAGGCTGTGGGCGAAGCATTCCTCCACGTGTTCCCGCGGCTGGTGCGCCGCCGCATGGGTGAGGATTTCACTGACGAAGACAAGCAGGAACAGCTTGAATGGCGTGGCCGCTACGCCGAATTTAACCTCGTCTACGATCGCGGCACGGCCTTCGGCCTGAAGACCGGCGGCAACACCGACGCCATCCTGATGAGCCTGCCACCCGAGGTCAAATGGACCTGATCNANCGTCACGCTGGGTGTGACACAAGTGACACTTCAAACATCGGTTGTCCGGCGGGATAACGCATTGAACATATAAGCTCATCCCGCCGAGTCGTCTGGATTGGGAGGTTAATATGGTCAGGCTTCTTCAGCTTTGGAATTGAATTCACCCGATTTGGCTACCTCACAGCACGGTAGCGTCACCCGGCCAGACGGGTTTGGCGTAACTTGTGGGATATCCCTCGATTCCGCTTGCCCTCTCGCCGGAAATCCTCACACCATTGAAATGTATGCTGCGGCAATTTGAACTTGTTGAGCGCGTAAAGGCGTATGATTCGGAAGCGGATGAAGCAATCCTCAACCGTGCCTATGTCTATACGGTACAAAAGCACGGCTCACAAAAGCGTGCGAGCGGCGATCCCTATTTCAGCCACCCTATCGAAGTCGCCGGGCTGATGACCGAGCTCAAGCTCGACCAGGAAACGATCGTCACTGCGCTGTTGCATGATACCATCGAAGATACCCTCGCGACTGTCGACGAGGTTGAGGAATACTTCGGGCCGGAAATCGCCCGGCTGGTCGATGGCGTCACCAAGCTTTCGAAGATCGAGGCGATGACAGAGAACGAGCGTGCGGCAGAGAATCTGCGCAAGTTCTTTCTGGCCATGAGCGAAGACTTACGCGTCCTGCTCGTCAAGCTGGCCGACCGGCTGCACAACATGCGCACACTGCACTTCATCAGGGACGAAGAAAAACGCCAGCGCATCGCGCGCGAGACGATGGATATTTACGCCCCGCTCGCCGAACGCGTGGGGATGTATGAATACATGCGCGAGATGCAGCTCCTCGCCTTCGAACAGCTTGAACCCGAAGCCTATGCGACGATCACCGGGCGGTTGGCGCAGATCCGGACCCAGGAAGGCGTGCAAGTCGATGCCATTGCGCTTGCCATCAAGCAGGCGCTCGCTGAATCCGGGCTCAATGTCGAAGTCGTCGGGCGCGAAAAGCATCCCTTTTCGATCTGGAAGAAGATGGCCGAACGCCATGTCACTTTCGAACAGATTACCGATATCATGGCGTTTCGCGTCGTGACCGAAGACATGGCGGACTGCTACAAGGCGCTGGGCGTCCTTCACCAGACCTGGCAAATGATCCCGGGCCGATTCAAGGACTTCATTTCAACGCCGAGAGCCAATGGCTACCGCTCGCTTCATACCGCGCTGCTTTATGAAAACTCGATGCGGATGGAAGTGCAGATCCGCACTCGTGAAATGCATCGCACCAACGAGTTCGGCCTTGCAGCGCACTGGGCCTACAAGCAGGCAGACAGGTCTGACGGGCAAGTCGGCTGGCTGCGCGACCTGATCGAGATTGTTGATGCCAGTCACGATGCCGAAGAGCTGCTCGAACATACCAAGCTGGCGATTTACCAGGACCGCATATTCGCTTTCACTCCCAAGGGCGCGTTGCATCAATTGCCCAAGGGCGCGACGGCGGTTGATTTCGCTTATGCTGTCCACACTGACCTGGGCAACGCCACCGTCGGGGCAAAGATCAATGGTCGCCACATGCCGCTACGCACAACGCTCGGCAATGGCGACGTCGTCGAAATCATCAAGAGCGATTCCTCCGCGCCGCAGCTTTCCTGGCTCGGCCATGTCGTCACCGGAAAGGCCCGCGCCTCTATCCGCCGCGCTGTCAGGGCAAAAGAACGCGATGAAGTGGTCGGGATCGGTCAAAAGCTGTTCGAAGAAATTGCGGCACGCTTGCCAACCAAAATTGGCAAGAAGGCCATCAAGGCAGCGGCTGAGCGGCTCGGCATGAAGAAGCCCGACGAAATGATGCTGGCAATCGGATCCGCCAAGCTTTCTGACAGCGATGTCATGGAAGCGCTCGTTCCGGGCAGCGTGACTGCGGCTGATATTGAGAATTGGCCGCGCCAAGAGCATGCCATCTCGATCAAGGGGTTGACCCCGGGCAAGGCATTTCATCTTGCAGATTGCTGCCATCCGGTGCCAGGCGACCGGATTGTCGGCCTGAAAAAGCGCGACAAAGGTGTGGAAGTCCACTCCATCGATTGCCTGGGCCTGGCCGACGGTATCGACGTAGACTGGCTGGACCTGTCATGGGGGGAGCGCAGCACCGGAGCGATCGGACGCCTGCGGCTGGTGCTATATGATCGGCCCGGGACGCTTGCCGAAGTCACCACTATCATCGCCGGGCAGCACACCAACCTGGTCAACCTTCACATGACCCAGCATGATGATCTGTTCCAGACTTACGAGACCGACCTGGATGTGAAGGACCTCGCTCACCTCACCCGGATCGTAAGCTCGCTGCGGACCAGCGACGCTGTCGCCCATGCAGAGCGGATTTAGGGCTCTGGGCAGAGTCTTGTCGGGTGCGGCTATGATATCCATCCCGAACTTGCGGCATCGGCCTGACAATTCAATATAGTTGACCGCTTGCGAAAGTCGCTCCGTGGCGCTAGGGCGCGCAGCCTGCCTGTCAGGTATGCGGAGCGGTGGCCGAGTGGTCGAAGGCGCACGCCTGGAAAGTGTGTATAGGGTAACCCCCTATCGTGGGTTCGAATCCCACCCGCTCCGCCAACTTATTCTCCAGACAGATACAGTCGCGTCCAATTACTAACCAAATAGTAGCAGAACTTCGCGGGTTTATAGCCAAAGCTGTTGTCCTTGGGCTCCAGTATTGTCCATTGCTGTCCAGCTAGATCTCACCTGAACATGGTGGGACAAGTGGTGGGTTGAGAGCAATGGCGCTGACAAATCTCGAGATCTAGACCGCAAGACCCGGGGTGCATGCCGACGGTAACAGCCTATAGAGGCATGAAGTCGCCTAACCTGTCGAGGCGAGGCGCTTCCGAGCGATTGTGGGAAGTAGTCGCCAACGGCAAGGCTTGCGACATCGAAGAAGTTGCCAAGGCCGTCAAAGTCGCTGGAGGAGCAGACGTAATCTTCGTCGATACCGTAGCCCAGGTCATGCCGGGAGCCAATGAAAACACGTCTGAAGACATGGGCAAGATTCTTCACAACGCCCGTCTCTTGGGCGATCTCACGTCATCGAAGATCATCCTCGTACACCATTCGGGCAAAGACAAGTCCAAAGGCTCTCGCGGCTGAAATGCCAATTAACCCTGACTTGATGGCTCGGACCGCTTGATGAGGCGGAATGCCTTGCAGTCTTTGAGGTCGTGCCAGAATGCCATGCCCTGGTATCGCTGGACGAGATCGGGCGGCAGGATTGTCTGGCGCGGGCGCGGCTCAACCTTGCGGTGGACTTTGTGCAGGCCGCGCACGCCCAATTGCGTATCGAACTCGGGCGCATCGTACTCGACATTGTCGAAATCGTGATCGTGCGGTTCTTCGCCAAGGAACTCGTAGAGCAGTTTCATGACTTCGCCCGGCTCTGACACGAACAGGTCGTAGTCGATAATCAGCAGCTGCTCGGCATGTTCGCTCCAGCACGCTTCGCGCAGCGCATGATAGGAAAACCCGACCAGGCGGTTGGCATGGGCGAGCGCTTCAAGGCGTGTATATACGGTCGCGCGTTCTCCCGGATTGTTGAACAGCGTGGTGTTCTCGAATGCGTCGGCGCGGAACTGGCGCTCAATCGAATCCATGATCCAGGCGATATCGCGCACGCAGCAGATCACCTTGGCTTCGGGGAACACCTGCAGCAGCGCGGACAGCTTGCTCGTCCAGGCCCGGTTGGTATCGAAGATCACCTCGTCGGTGTGATCGCCATAGTAACTGTCAAACAGGCCCTTGAGAAGGCGCCGCCGCTGGTCCGTGTTGACCATCGTCGAGAGTTCCGAACCGGCTGAGACCTGGCTGACCATCCCTTCGAACAAGGTGGCAACGGGCGAGGACATCCCTGCATGGAATCGCGGGTTCTGCCGCAACAGCGCTGCGAGCATCGTCGAACCGGATCGCGGCAACCCGGAAATGAAATGAAAAGACTTGGCCATGGAGTGTCGAGCTTTACTGTCTGAGCCTGCGTGCGTGCCGGGCAGCTTGCTGCCGCAGGGCATGATCATTCTTGAAAGATGACGTTTCAACAAGAACAGTTTGTTTGATTGCAAATCAAGACGCAATATGCTCAACTAGGTCTTAAATCTAGCATTTTCATAAAAATTTGGCCGCCTGTGAACGGCGCACGCATCTGCAGATTCTCCGGGGGGGGCTACTTAGATGGGCACGACATTTTTCCAGCTTGCTTCAGGCAACTATACTCAGGACTGGGCCAATGCTGGCCTGATCACGGCCAATGATGATTGGTCGGGCGTCGCGAACATTATCGGCTTTCGCGGTGATGGGCTGACCGGCAGCACCGGCACCGATCCCAGGACGATATTGGCCGATGGTTCGGGCACCCCAATCGACGTGATCGCCAACCAGTCGGCCACCACTCTCTCAACCGGCGGGATCGCGGAATTTGATGGCATTGCAAATCCCGTGATCGCATTTCAGGGGTCGGGCACGGCAGACGCGCCGCACCTGGTTTTCCATATCGATGCGACCGGCCGCTCTAACATCCAGTTCGACGCATTGCTTCGCGATCTGGATACTGACCCCGCCGTTCAGCCGGTTGCATTCCAGTATCGCGTCGGCACGACAAGCGATTTCACCAATGTCGACTCTACATTCGTGGCCGATGCCAACAATGGTGGGACAACTGCTGTCAGCTTCGTGTTGCCAGCCGATACAGAGGGCCAGCCGCAAGTCCAGATTCGCGCCATAACCACCAATGCCGTAGGGGTTGATACATTCATTGGTATCGACGACATCGTCATTTCCAGCGATCCGGGTCTGCCCGTGCATCTCACCGAAAACTTCAATGATTTCACCGGGGCAGGCTTTGCCCCCGTGCCAACTGCCGGACAATTTGACAGCGACGATTATATCGTCGCCGGGTTGAGCGATGGTAGCCTCATGTTTGGCGATGCTGGCACGACCGGGGATTTCGCGCGCGGTCCTACTGATGGAACGGGCGAGACCACCGGCGGTGTCTATGCGCTTGACCGCGGATTTGGCGACATGGCTGTCTGGTTTCAGCCGTCGGGAAGCGATCTGACGCCGGGCGAATTTACGGTTCGCATTACCAACGCTGGCGCGGATTCCGATTCGTTCTCGGTCGCTTTTGATCTGCTTGTGCTGAACGATCAGGCGCGCGCCAATAGCTTCAACGTCACGGTTTCGACCGACAATGTCACATACGGGTCGGTTCCTGCGCTTGATTATACATCGACTGAAGCCGCTGATGCGAGCGGCGTTCAGGAAATTACCCGGTTTTCCTATTTCACACTGGGTTCAGTCGTAGCCAACGGCAGCTCGTTCTTTGTGCGCTTCACGACGGACGATGTTTCTGGAAGCGGATCGCGTGACGAGTTTGGTATCGACAATCTCGTTGTACGGACTGCCGAAGCACGCTCGCTCATTGTCACGACGACNGCAGACGTGGTGGATGATACGGATAGCCTGACCAGCCTGCGCGAAGCGATCGCATTTGCCAACGATGCCACCGCCGGGACGATGGCTGACGGTGATGCCGACAACGACAGCAATGCCAATGACACGATCACATTTGCCAATGGCGTGGGCGAGGCCTTTGAAAACGGAGGGACGATCACGCTGGGCGGCACGCAGCTCGAAATCACCAGCGACGTGACCATTGACGGCACTCCCGGCGTCACCGTCGACGCCAATGGCAGCAGCCGGGTGCTGGCGGTAACCTCTGGAGCGGCTGCGATCGATAGCTTGTCGATCACCGGAGGCGATGCAGTCATGGGCGGTGGTGTTCGTATTTATTCCGGTGCCTCGGCGGACCTGACCAACAGCACAGTGAGCGGAAATAGCGCAAACTTCGGCGGCGGGATTGAGAACTATGGCACAGCAACGCTGAGCAATACCACAGTGAGCGGCAATGACGCGCTCACCGGCATCGGCGGCGGGATAAACAACGTTGGTACGTTGACGCTGACCAACAGCACGGTGAGCGGCAATACCGCAAGCACCTTTGGCGGCGGAATTTCAAGCGATGGTGCAGCAACGCTGACCAACACCACAGTGAGCGGCAACACCGCAACCAGCGACTATGGCGGCGGAATTTACGTCTATGGCGGTACAGCGACGCTGACTAACAGCACGATCAGCGGAAACAGCGCGTACAACGGTGGCGGGATCTACAACAGCGGTACCGCAACGCTGACCAATACCATCGTGCTGGGCAACACCGCGTCTGCAACCCCTGAGATTGCTGGCGGCTACACTACAGGCGGCCCGAATATCATCGGCGACGGCATTGTTGCTCCGGTCGATGTTTTCGCCGTGGTCGATGCCACTACGCCAAGCGGGATTGGTGGCCTGCTCGCCGACAACGGCGGGCCGGTGCAGACCATCGCGCTGCTCAACGATGCTTCCAACCCCGCGCTCGATGCCGGTGACGACACGCTCGACCCTGCGACCGACGCGCGGGGGCTTGCTCGCTTCGACAACGCGGGTGTCGCCAACAACGGCGCAAACTTCTCCGATCTCGGTGCGTTCGAGCTGCAAGGCCAGGTCAGCACCACCCCTGTTGCCCCGTTAAGCAACGATGTGACGACCGACGAGGACGTGGCGACCAGCCTGATCCCGATCGGGGCGAGCGATGCCGATGGCGATACGCTGACGTACAGCATCGTGCCTGGCAGCGAGTCGCAGCTGGGCACGGTGACGCTCATTGGCGGCAGCTTCGTCTACACACCCCGTCCCGATGCCACTGGCGAGGATGCGTTCAGCATTCTCATTTCGGATGGGGTGAATACCACTGTCCAGTCCGTGGGTGTCACCATCAATCCCATCGACGATGCGCCGATTGCCGTCGATGACATGCTGATGGCGGTCCAGGACACGCCGTTCTATTTTCCCGTCACTGCGCTGCTCGGCAACGATATCGAAGTTGATGGCGAAGTGCTGTCGATAACGCAACTCTTCAACGCCAATCACGGTACAGTGGAGTTCAACGCCCAGTCGGGCATACTCTTCACGCCTGCGGCGGGCTTTCAGGGCCTTGCCAGCTTCCAGTACAGGATCAGTGACGGCAACTCGTTCGATAGCGCGACGGTGCGGATCGATGTCGTCCCGGTCGAGGAGGCTCCCAATGAGGCGCCCAACGTCGATCCGGCCAGCCAGGCCCTCACCACGTTTACAGGCACCGCGCTTGCCCTGTTCGTCGATGCCAGCGATCCCGAAAGCGATCCGCTGACCTATACCGCTGGCACGGCTGCGGGCGGCACAGTGACCGGCGGCGTAGGCGGGGCATTTATCTACACGCCGGGCAGCAGCTTTGTCGGCACAGACAGCTTCGAGGTCACCGTCTCGGACGGCCAGGGCAACGAGATGGTGCAGACAGTCAATGTCACAGTCGTCGACCTCAACTTCGATGCCAATCTCGACTGGCTGATGATCACCCAGACCGGCTTCGTTGGCCGGGCGGAGCCCAGCGGCATGGTGTTCGGCACAAACGGGTTCGAGGACATCGCGGTTCTCGATGGTCCCGGCGTGGCCAGCCTCGATCCCTCGTTCAACAATGGCGGGGACATCCTGCGGCTCGAAGGCGATGCGTCCGACTGGTCGGTGGTGGAATTTGGCTCACAAGCGGTGTTCTCGGATGGCGACACTTTCGTCGCTGCGCCAGCAGGTCCTGCAGGCCTGTTCGTGTTCTTTGCAGACGGCATCCGGACCCTTGGTATCGATGCCGGCAGCATCGTGATCGGCGACCAGACAGTCTCGGCCACGCTGAGCCCGATCATCGCCGATGCTGAGACAACCGTGCTGCCCGAAGGTGGCGCCGATCCGGGCGCGGCGGCTACGCTGATCCTGCTGCCCGGTGCGGACGTCACCGGCGGCGGCGACTTCAATGTGTTCGGAACAAACGCAAGCGAGACAGTCACCATTCTTGATGGCGACGTGATCTTGGATCCCTCGTTCAATCGGGGCAATGACACAGTGCTAGTCGGCGAAGCAGCCACTGACTTCGCAGCCAGCCTTGACGGCTCCAACGTGATGATCGCCGGCACCGACACCACAGCGCTGATCCCGATCGGCACCTCCGGCATGCCGATCAACTTCGACGGCGATGCCCGCACGCTGGTCTACGACGTGGGGCTCGATATCGTGTTCATCGGCTCGCAGGAGATCACGGCGGCGGCAGTGCCCCTCATCGCTTAAGAGGNCCGGGGGGNCTGCGGGGTACTGTCAAACCGTATGCACCGATTTGGTGACATAGGCGCTGACGGGGAACACTTCGAGAACACGAGCCGAATCGCATCCCGCACACCGCGATCCGGAGTTTTCTCGATACGGTCGTCATCGGTTTTCTCGTAGCCCACTGCAACCGTCAGGAACAGTTCGCCCCGCCGCACCTTCTGCTTCATTGCACTTCAGCGGCGATGAGAGCTTAGGAGAATGGCACACGCCAACAACGCCTGACGGTATCGATCCGTAGGGCGCTTGAAAGATGCAATTCGATCAAAGGCAGCAATCCAGTAAGGGCATCGGGTCGTATGTTCAGCGGTCTGAATATCAACCGATTATTTGCCACCCGCTTCGACCAGCCCGCCCGTATCGTCGCCGCCAGATACTGACTCAAATTCATCCACGCCGCTTAGCACGCTTATGGTTTGTTCAGGCGGTCGCGTCACTGTCCCCGGGGCACCCCATGGCGATCCAGCGCGCGCGAAATAAGCATCTCCTCCATCAGGTTTTCCCAGGTGATGTACCCCAGGCAAAGGCCGTCATCGCTGGTTACACCGACTGCTTCCGCGCCGCCGGCAAGAAGAGGGATGACGTCGTCCATGCGAGTCCAGCGAGACACGGTGGGAATCTCGGCGTGCATGACCCGGTTAATCGGCGTCTCCCGCGCCGCCGGCAAGAAGAGGGATGACGTCGTCCATGCGAGTCCAGCGAGACACGGTGGGAATCTCGGCGTGCATGACCCGGTTAATCGGCGTCTTCGGCCCGCTTTCGACCAAGGCACGGATAATCCCATCCCGCGTCAGCAGCCCTCTCAGGAATCCACTATCGTCGACGACCGGGAATTCCTTCTGTTCG
>JGI24723J26617_10003299_pt1 | contig 11840 bp, 14 predicted proteins | sample Cruoilmetagenom6_FD_26617 | JGI IMG/M metagenome (IMG submission 26617) | reverse complement strand
ACACTCTGAACCGTCAATTTAACGTTGATGCACCTGATCGGTTCTGGGTCACTGACATTACCTACATCAAAACCTCCGAAAGGTTCCTGTATTTGGCTGTTGTGATCGATCTATATTCCCGCCGTGTGGTTGGATAGGCGACACATTGCCGTCAATATACAGACCTCGCTCTGCAAGCTTTGTTGATGGCGGTCTGGCGCAGAAAACCAACAAACAGGGTGTTGATCCATTCAGACCAAGGCTCACAATTTACCAGTATTGAGTGGGCATCATTTCTAAAGCAGCACAATCTGGAACACAGCATGAGCCGACGAGGCAATTGTCATGACAACGCTGTGGCCGAGAGCTTCTTCAATCTGCTGAAACGGGAACGTATTCGGCGCAGGACATACAAAACCAGAGAAGACGCAAGACGAGATGTCTTCGATTACATCGAAATGTTCTACAATCCAAAACGCAAACACGCTAGAAACGGGATGCTGTCACCCGTCGAGTTCGAAAGACAGCAGAAAGTGAACCAAGAAGGCGTCTAGGAAACTAGGGGCTATTCAATTCCATTGGAAATTCAGAGCCTAAAAGAACTAACATTATTGGACCTTAGCAATACCTCGATCACGGACCTTTCCCCAATAGTTGGACTTAATTTGCTTGATCAGTTAAACTTGACCAACGTGCCAATTCAAAATATCGATCCGGCTGGACAATTATCGAGTCTTGAGATTTTGGATTTGAGCAGAACTTTGGTGAGCGACATTGCGGCACTTTATCGACTCCCAAATTTGGCTGAACCCGGTATGAGCGGCACGCCGCTAGCTGATCTGCGTGAAGCCGCTTATGCCAATCTTGATGATGGCCATAATTACTTGGATGGCGAAGGAGTCACGCAAAATTCCGAAACTGCTTTCAAACTTTTTAAACAGGCGTATGTCCAAAATGATTGGTCAGGCGAAGCCGCTAATCTACTTGGTTTTATGTTTGAGGAAGGCGACGGCGTCGAAGAAGATGACGCAATGGCCATAAAATATTTTCAGATTGCTGTTGATCGCTTTAACGGCGACGCAGCGTTCGATTTAGCATTGATGAACGAATGGGGAGAAGGGGTTTCCGAAAACACTACCGAGGCGGTGCGCCTCAATATTCTCAGCCTTCGCTTTGGCAGCGATCTAGTAATTCTTCGGGCAGAGGAAGATATTGNCCTTGAGCCCTTACCCGACGCTATCGCTGAGGGTATTCAGATCGCGTTGCGAGACTTGGGGCTTTATGCCGGTGTGATTGACGGTGATCTTGGGCGCGCAAGCCAAGCCGCTATGTGGGCGCTTTGTGATTGTGAGGAGTGACTATAGCCCCAAAACATCTCCCAGCTAAATTCTGCCGTGCGTTTCGTTCCCGTAGTCGTTCTCCTGTTGCGCATAATACGCTGTTAAAGGAGCGGCGCAATTCCGTGACAGGTCCAAACTGAATATGACCTGACAAATGCGCCTGAAAACGGTAACTGTCAGATCAAGTCGGAGCCACTACACTTGACGGCATATTTGGTGTGATGCTGGGCGCTATTATTATTCCACTGGTAACGTACATTTTCTCGCCNTTGTGGGCCAAGTTACCTAGACACCGCACCGCATAGTTTTCCCCAAAGACGGCTGAGTTATTTAGCAGAAGGGCGTTACATTCTNATGCCGCTGTCCAGCCGCTATCCACGGGAAGCGCGACACCGGTGATGTTTTCCGCAGCCTCGGAGCACAAGAACAGAGCCACTCCTGCAAGCTGCTCGACCGTCACAAACTTTTTGGTCCACTGCGCTGCCAGCAGGACATCGTGCGTAACTTGGTCTTCGGTCATGCCGCGCGCCTTTGCAGTGTCCGGAATTTGCCTTTCAACCAGCGGCGTAAGCACATAGCCAGGGCAGATTGCGTTTCACGTAATCCCGTTCTCAGCCACTTCCAGCGCGATTGTCTTTGTCATGCCAACAACGCCATGTTTGGCTGTGACATAAGCTGATTTAAATGGCGATGCGACAAGGCCATGGGCCGAGGCGATATTGATAATCCGTCCCCAGCCCTTTGCTTTCATGCCCGGAATTGCTGCACGCGCGGTGTGAAAAGCGGAGTTCATATTAATATCAATAATCATATCCCAGCGATCGCGTGGAAACTCCTCGATGGGCGCAACCTGTTGAATACCGGCGTTGTTGACCAGTATGTCGACTGCGCCGAATTCCTTGACCGCACCTTTGATCATGGCCTCGATCTCGTCGGGCTTGGTCATGTCTGCCGCATTATAAAGCACACGACCGGTCGAGATTGAATCCAGCTCTGATCGAATTTGCTCAATGTGCTTTTCCCACAGCTCGGCAACTAGGGCGGGAAGCGGATATTCGCTGCAGGCGCTAGCGATTTAGCTCAATCTTCGAAAAGCGGTCATTCGCCCTAAAATCGGTTGAAACTTGCCGGCAATGGCAGCGTCGATCCCTTGAACCCACCTCGCGTAGCTGACATTTGAGTATCAACAATGCGTGGCGTCGCATTATGGGTACTCGATATTTGTTTTGGTGACCTAATTGCGTGAAGAACTTGCCGATTACTATTCACAAAGAATCTACGGCAAGGAGAGAAGTAGATATTCGCAGCACAGCATACATCTCCTGTAATTAGACAAATACAGAGATAACTGGTTGGAATTGGTAACAGCCCAGCCAGCTTCCGCAACTTTGGGCAGATTTTGTACGGTTGAGTGCTTGTAAGGCTAGGTATACACTCGAATCTTATTTATTTCGGAGAATGTTATGTCAGCGAAGAGGGGCGGTGAAGGGGCAGATCAAATAGTATCTCTTCGCCAGTGGAGCAGCATGGCCGCGGTGTATCTCCTTATCGCGTTGATTTTATTAATATGCGGCGGGGATTTTGGTTGGTGGCAGGCGTGGCTCTATTCTTTTCTGATCGTTGCTGCTGGTATAGGGGGGCGCCTGTGGGCTGAACAGCGGCATCCCGGATTGACGGCCGAACGACAAAATGCTGAGAATTTCCAAAAGGCAAAAACCTGGGACAAAGTGCTCGCGCCGCTGATGGCGGTGAGTATTGGGTANCCCTTGGCCATTGTGGCAGGGCTGGACCACCGCTACACTTGGTCGCCCGAATTTCCGCTATGGCTAAATGTCTTTGGCTTTATTTTAATCTCACTCGGATACGTTTTCGCGGCATGGGCATTCGCCGAGAACCGCTTTTTCTACAGCGTGGTGCTTGTTCAGACGGATCGAGGGCATGTGGTGTGTGATAGTGGTCCGTACCAGTTTGTGCGGCATCCGGGTTATGCCGGTAATATATTGCCACTGTTCGGTATTGTTCTTGCCCTGGGTTCGATATGGACCCTGTTTCCTGTGGCGGTAGCTTCGATCATCTCGGTACTTAGAACGATGCTTGAAGATAAGACCCTAAAGGAAGAGTTGCCGGGCTATCGGGACTATGCACGTCGCGTGCGTTATCGGTTAATGCCCGGGATATTCTGAGAAACCGGAATTCTGGGTGTTCTGGATCACTGATTGAGGTTCGGCAAAGAGAAGCGCGCGCCGCCCAACGAGTGCACTCAATCAAATCCAATACCGCCATTCGCTCCGCCGATTACAATCGGTCCGATAACGGTCGATTTTGATCTCTATGGTAGGCTGCGGCTGCGAAATGCCGTTATCTCCAACGTAGTAGGTTTGGGATAAATCCAGACATATGCTGGGGTCGTGAAGCGCCAACCGATTCTAATGGCTCAATGTCACCCAACAGGAACCTTAAAGCTTACCTTTAGCTTTTTGAATCATTACGCCCAACATTTCGTCCTCACCCGGGGTGTCTACACTTTGTTCGAGGTTTTCGTCATGGTTCTGCATTAGAATTGTATCATCTTCGGTAGCCCAAGGGTTGTTGTGACCTGCAAATGCCGGGGTAGCAACAAAGGTGATGGCAAAAGCAACTGCAGTAAAACGCGTATTCATAGAATATCCTTTTTTCGTTTGATGATTGAAGGGGCAAGTTGCCCTTCAAGGGACAACGTAAATCTGCATACAAGTAGGGAAGTTAATATATACCTGTTTGTCGCACGTAACTATCGCAGGTGAAAACAGGCGGATTAATGCCATGTGAAACAGAGAATTTGGCGGAGACCGCCCAAATGATTAGGATTAGAGACCCAATAAAGGCTTCACCGATAGAGGGGCGAAATAGTAATACCATCGTCTCCGGCCTTCGCTGCCGCTGTGGCAACGGGTATCTGGCGGTATTTACAATTTCCCCACTAATTATCGGTATCTCGGTCGGCTTCCAAATTATGGCGGCGGCAGGTTGCCACCCTCCGAAGCTCTGTAAAAACCCTGTGATAACTCCGATCGCCTTCTTCTATTTATACTTGCTCGAGGGTCCGCTGCAGGAAGAGTTCGGCTGGCATGGGACATCGCTCGATCCCTTGCAGGACAGGTACAGCGCATTGTGGGCCAACCTATGGTCGGCNTTGTATGATCGAGCTTAAAGACATCCCGACCCCGAAGTTGTTGTTGGTTCAGAAACCGACCACATAGCGCAATGGAAGTCTGCCTATAAGACCCAGTTATGCACTGATTGCGACCTCACCTTCCTGTTAACCAGTGGAGGCCATAGCGGTGGGATTCAGACCTTCGCTCGGTTAGCAAGACAGCTGAATGTCGAAATGAACACTGACATTTCAAGGAAACGGGAAGTAAGCGAAATCGGCTCGACTCAAGTACATGTTTTTTTAACTATTTGGTTNNAAAAATCGGATTGCTGCCTTGACCCCCACATTATTACGAAATTTCGGACAATCGATATTCGTACAAATAGTGTCCCGAAATTATTTACAGATATCTACTGTCTAATTGATTCATGTCATACCAAGAACACTGAGCGGGTACTAACTTACTTTTTGAGGCAAGGTATAGGACGTTAAATGAAGCCTCATAATTCTTCAGGCCACATCTTATACCCCCTCAGACAGAAGTGTAATAAACTCTAGTTGAAAAGGGGAATGTCATGTCGTTCCAATATAAACTTGTAGCCAATTCGAAAACTTTACTCCTCGCAAGTGTAGCCGCGATTGCGCTTGCCGCTGTGCCATTTGATCTTGGCACCTTTGATTTAACCGATGCAGCTGCGCAAAGTGAAAACGCTGGCGGAGCGAATAGCGGTGGTGCCAACGCAGGCGGTGGTAACGACAACGCCGGTGGCGGCAATGCTGGCGGTAGCGGAAGCGAGAGTGCAGGTGGTTCCGGCTCCGGCAACGATACAGCTGGCGGAAAGCCGGATAGTGCTGGCTCGATGCGCGGGGACCTATACGGTGACCTGTGGGTCATTCTACGCGACTCCGATGGCAATCCGATCCTTTCGGATGATGGTTTTGCTCAACCTCTTGATGCTGACGGAAATCTTATTCCACTAGACGAGGAAGGCCACCCGCTAGACGAGTCCCTGACAACGGAAGTCGAGCTTGGCCGTCTAAATGTCGGACGTGCACCGGATAGGGTTCTTACAACACGTATGGACGAAGTTGTGGACATGTTGAACGCAGCAACCGACATCACCGTGGATGCGGCTGGCCGTCTTGTGTTGACCGTTGACGGGGTGGCTAAAACCATCGACTCTCCGCTTGAAAATCTGGCGATATACGTCGCACTGATGACATCCGGATCTATCGACGGCGTGGGCGACCTACCAGGCACTGCGTTTGATTTCTTGACAGACGGTGTGCTTACCGCAGCCGATCTTGAGGCTTCTGCGGTCTTCCTNGCGGCGGCGACCGACAAATCGGGTGTGTTTACAGTTGACGAGATCGCATACATAAATACCTTCCTCGGCATCAATCTGGCAACCGATGGCAACATCACTTATTCCGACGTTGATTTCAGTGGAGTGGTGTATGACCGGACCGACACTTACGGCGGTGTCACAGTTGAGGTGCTAGTCCAACAGCCTGATGGCTCATGGGAGCAAACTACGGTCAACGTGCTCGACGCAGTGTTTGGTGGCGCAACCGCTTCGGCTTCCGGAACATTGGATGCCTATACCCTGGCCGCAGATGATGCGCGCATGGTGATTAATTTCATCCATGAATACGAAATCCCTGCAGACGAAACCAACTAGGTTGGTTCACACATGTCACGGAGGGCGGGCTAAATCCGGTCCGCCCTTCTCCACAAAGCCAATATCCTTTCCTATCGAACAGGGAAGTCTCTCTGAAATGCAGGGCTAACTAAATTTGNAATCAAAGTGAACCGGAAGTTATTTGATATTATATCAACATGTTAGGCATCATAATGTTTAGTGTCTCATATGGTGAGGATCAATTCAGTTTACAAAGGAGGAAACAAAAATGTCGAAATCTCTCCAAGCATTAAAATCAGGGTTATCAGTTATTGCAGTAGCCGCTGTTCTGGGCGGCGCTGTGATCTACTTAACTCCCGATTCATATTATGGTGTGGCTTTTGCTGAATCACACGACGGTGGCGAAAGCGGTCAAGGTGGCGGCGGAGGCGGTCACGACGGTGGCGAAGGTGGTCACGATGGCGGCGAAGGTGGTCACGATGGCGGCGAAGGTGGTCACGATGGCGGCGAAGGTGGTCACGATGGCGGCGAAGGTGGTCACGATGGCGGCGGCCAAGGTGGTCACGATGGTGGCGAAGAAGGTGGCGGTGGCGAAGGTGGTCACGATGGTGGCGAAGAAGGCGGAAATCGACCAGTTTGGGCCGGAGAGGGCATTCCCGAAGTTGAATTGGGTCGCTTAAATGTTGCTCGTTCACCTGATCATGTGCTTGCCCGGGCCTTCCTTGAAGCCCAAGCGAGTTTCACATCAGAAATGGCGGAATTCTATAATTTGTCATTAGAGGCCGCGATCGAAAAGCTGAAACTTGAATTCGACACAACTAGTTTCATCGACTCCCCGCTGCAAAATCTTGCGCTTTTCAAGGATGCACTTGACGGTTCGTCGATCCTGAATGCGCTGGATGAAGTAACGAATTCCAACGATACACTGTTGGCAATGTTCCTCGGAGCCGCTTCGGATAAGTCGATTCCGGTATCGAAAGAAACAGCATTGGCAGTGTCGATAATTCTTGGGCTGGAGCTATCCGAAGCTGAAGCTGAAGAGCTTGCAGCGAATGCCGAAAAAATAAGGTTGGCAATCGCGGAAGGTCATGGCTAACATCACGAAAACCCGGAACTGGGTCGGTTTTTCCGGCCTGGTCTTTTCGGGATCAGGTGTAGTTTTTTAAGGAGTTAGTCATGCGAATTGCGCTCAATAAATCTCTCTATGCTGCAGCAGCAGTCATTGCGGCATCATCTGTTTCGACTGAGCTAATGGCAGAAACGCCGTCGGGGGATAGCCTCTTTAACGTTTCCTTTGCCGACATCGCTGGTGGCCCCTACATTAGGGCAGAATTAGGAATTGCGATGCCAGTCTATTCCGGCGCGTTTTGGCTCCCCCCCGACTACGGGAGGTTTGATGACGTTCCTCAAGTATTCTTTGATTTGAGCGGGGAAAATGCGCTTGGCGGGGCATTCGCTGTAGGTCGTGACTATATGAACGGATTTCGTTGGGACGTCTCACTAACTGTGTTAGGATCGCAGGTTGTCAGCGGGCCTTGGTCCTACACGGTGCCTTCGACCGAAGGTCCGCACGCAAGCATCGAAACGACTGTCCNTTCTTCTGTGGTGATGGCAAATGCCTTTTATTCTCCACTGAATAATCAACATAACATTTCCAAGCTTCAGCCATTCATAACGGCTGGCATTGGCATCGCCAACAACGAGGTTGGAGATTGGACACGCATCAGCAGCGATCCGGACAATCGAACCGAAAGAACCTTCGAAGGGGCATCAACCAGCAGTTTTGCATGGACGATAGGCGGCGGTGTCGCTTGGGAAGTTGGTGAAATCCAAAACCGACCAATTATGTTCGATGTCACATACCGGTATTTGAACCTTGGGGAAGCACGGGGTGGCACAACCCCAGTACCGGGTACAGGCTCTGGACATTCTGAACCAGTTCAAGCGCTAACATTCGATAATAGCGCCCACACGGTTATGTTCGGCATTCGAATACCTTTGAAGTCTTACTAACCTAAGTGTTACAGACCTAAATGTTACTCCAAGTAAGGCGGTCAACTGGCCCATAAAGCGCATGGGTTTGAGCCGCCACAATTTTGTGGCTAGTCGGATTTAGAAGTGCCCACTTTTAGCTTGAGTTGCCAATCTCATTTGTTGTTCACTCGATCAGTTTAAACGGGGAATCTGTGGTTGCAGCCTATGGCAATTTCGCTTCCCTCGCCGACCTCTATCACAATCTACGTTTCGTGCGTCGCGAATGACAGCTTGGGTGGTGCTGAGTCGCGACATCAAGCAGCTTCTCTAAGGTCGGCAAAGGGCCGTTCGCGACAAATGTAAGTTTGGGTGGAGTGCGGGCTTTCGCTGCAGATGCGAGTTAGGATAGGTGAAAGCCCAAAAGCAGACGTTCGCAGCTAGGACACTCGATTTTGGCACCCAATGGCAGTTGAGCGGACAAAGCTGATATTGCCGTCGGCGTAGTCAACGACTGCTTTTCAAATACGGCACCTGCAGCGAAAAGCTTCATGGGCGGGAAGCCGAAGTAACAGGACACAGCCCTTATGATCTGAAAGATGCCAGCATCAGAGTGGATGGTTAGACGATTGAATAAGATATCTACTCGCCTTAATCATCACGCTCGGGAGCATCAGGGTCCACAGGCATGCGGTGTGCGACGCCCTGATGGCAATCAATGCAGGTTTTGCCCTGCTCGTGGCCTTCCTGCATTTTTTCACGGGCGCGGCGGTCTTGCTCATCGAAATCCATTGCTTCCCATGAATGGCAGTTTCGGCACTCGCGACTGTCGGTTTGCCGCATTGTTTCCCAAACGTTGTTGGCCATTTCCCAGCGGTGCTCTTCAAACAACTCGGGTGTGCCGATATAGCCGGTCATAGCGCCCCATAGCTCACCCGTCGCCTGAATTTTTCGAACAACCTTTGGCCCCCATGCGTGGGGCACGTGGCAATCCGAGCAAACNGCCCGCACACCGGATGCATTTCTNTAGTGGCTNCTTTCTTGATATTCGCGGTAAACCGTTTGCTCCATTGCGTGGCAGGAGATGCAGAATTCCAACGTGTTTGTTGCCTCCATTGCAGTGTTAAATCCACCCCAGAATACTATGCCACCAACGAAACCGAACAAGGCAATCGCGCCCCAGGCAAACCGGGTTGTCGGCCCCCAAAACCATTNCCAAACACGCCGAACCATGATTTGTCCCTTTCAGACAGATGTATGCCCGCGCAAACCGGTTGCGCGGATAATCTTTCCTATATCGGCCCTATTCAGCAGGTAAGGTTTGCAAATAGGCTAGAATATCGGTTGATACTCCTACCCCGAAGGCCCGCATGGCAGGCATATCTTCGTCCGGCTGGCCATTCATGATTTTCTGGATGATTTCCCAAGGATTTTTATTGGAAAGCGCGCCGAGCGTCGTACCCATATCACTTGGCTCATCACCTTCAACCCCGTGGCAATTGGCGCAAACGGTGTTGTAGTATTCCTCGCCCTGAGCGGCGTCGCCATTGGCCATGCCGGTTTCACGATTGATAGCCGCATCGATATCGAATTGCCCCAGCGAAACAAAGTTCGCCAGATCGATATAATCCTGCTCATCCATCATGCCAGCAAAACCGTGAAGATCATCTTGAATGACCGCAATGATAGATTCCGTTGGTGCATCGGCAACGCCGGTCAGACCCGTAATGCCTGTCATGTAAGACCCTGATGCATAAGCTCCATCGGCGCCCATCAAGTCCCAACCGTGGCAAGCCTTGCAGCGTTGGGTGGCGTCACCGCTTTTGTTGGTATTGCTGTCGGGCCATGCGGGGTGGGTTTCTTCAGGGGTTTCCGCCCCGATGACTTTATACCACTTGTCGTAAAGTTGACCACCACGTGCGATTGATGAAACGATCTCGTCTGCGGCTGCGGTAGTTGTTGTTAGCACACTTCCTGAAAAAGCGACTGCCGATATAAGTACAGTTGGTAGTAATTTTTTGATTGTTCTTAACATATTACCCTCCTAAATGTGTTTATACACGAGACGGTTGCACAATTTGGCCACCAATACACTGATATGGATCAACATACTTTTGGAATTTGATCNCTTTTTCTTNTACNGGGTCTATCGCTTTGAAGATGATGCACTGCAAAACCTACGATTGTGATCGCCGGTGGCATTGGNCCGTGTTTTCCGCGANTGATCTTCTGGTTTCCCGACAGCGGGCTTAAGCTTCAGCACAGAAAACCGGTACAGTGGGCTCGGAGCGGAAGTTTACCTCTTCTGATCGCGAGAGACNCTCAAATCGAGCGCAACGGCTGCTTTGAGCGGTCGGCTCAACAGGTGGACGCAACACTTCAATCTTTAGGAAAAGATGGAGTGTTAGTTATGAAGTATCGACTTCGTATTTATTATTCAGCCGAGCAACGCGCTGAGATTTGGGATCGTTGGCAACGCGGGGAGTCGATGAATTCGATTGGGCGGGTGTTCGACCGGCAATCGTCATCGATCTTTTCAGTTATCTCACCGACCGGTGGTATTCGGCCTGCGGATCGCAAACGTGGCAAGCAAGCCCTCAGTCTCGGAGAGCGTGAAGAGATATCCAGAGGGCTCAGTGTCAATCACTCGTTGCGTGCGATTGCCCGCCAGTTGGGTCGATCCCCTTCAACTGTCAGTCGCGAAGTCAGGCGCAACGGCGGGTCTGTTGGCTATCGTGCAGCCGCCTCGGAACAAGCCGCGTGGGATCGCGCTCTGCGTCCCAAGCCTTGCAAGCTGGCTTGCTACCCATCTTTAAGCCGCGCAGTATCAGCCAAGCTGCAGCGCAAGTGGTCGCCGGAACAGATTGCCGGCTGGCTGAACGCGCGTTTCCCGAGGAGCCACATAAACAGGTGTCACACGAGACGATATACCGAAGCCTTTATATACAGGCGCGTGGCGTTCTTAAGAACGCGTTGCTCGAGCATTTACGCGCCAAGCGCACGATCCGCCGCTCCAAGCATGCCAGCCTCAAACGCAATGGTCTTGGCCAGATCAAGGATGCCGTATCGATCAGCAAAAGACCTGCATCCGTCGAGGATCGGGCGGTGCCCGGGCATTGGGAAGGGGACCTGATCGGTGGCTCGAAGAACAGCTATATTGCGACACTCGTCGAACGGCATTCCCGGTATGTGATGCTGGTGAAGGTTGCCAACAAAGACACCGAAAGCGTTGTGTCTGCGCTGATCAAACAGTCGCAGCGGTTGCCTCGTGAACTTTACAAATCGCTCACCTGGGATAGTGGCAAAGAACTGGCCGACCATCCGCGCCTGACCATGGCGACCGACATTGACGTCTACTTCTGTGACCCGCAATCACCTTGGCAACGCGGATCAAACGAAAACACTAACCGGTTACTTAGGCAGTATTTGTCTCGAGGAACCGATCTATCGGTGCATTCTCAAGCCAAACTGAGTGCCATAGCACGGCAGTTGAACGAGAGACTGCGAAAGACCTTGCAATATCAAACGCCAGCAGAGAGATTTGAGGAATGTGTTGCGGCGATCAGTTGAATCCACCGCCCATTTTAGACATTCAGAAACTCTGGTCTAAGGCGTTTGAGAACCAGAAGTAGTGAAGGCCGCGCCCTAGTCATAGAACCATGTGCTTTGGTCGAACCTCTCCCAGGATCCATCTGGCCGCTCGCGGGCTTCGAAGTTGTAAGGAGCCTTATGCCAAAGGACGATATCGTCAGTAAACATATCCAGGAGATAGGT
>JGI24723J26617_10003295_pt1 | contig 11846 bp, 10 predicted proteins | sample Cruoilmetagenom6_FD_26617 | JGI IMG/M metagenome (IMG submission 26617) | reverse complement strand
TGCCCAAGTGCGTCTATTATTACACGTACTTGGTCATTAACTGATGATTGTGATAATACTACAACTGCTATCCAAACAATTACGGTTCAAGATACAACTGTTCCTACATTCTCTGTTCCTGCAGATATTACTGTTGAATGTGATATTGACATTACAGATGTCACACTTACAGGTGATGTTACTGACGAATCAGATAACTGTGCAACAGATTTAGAAGCTGTATTTACAGATAGTACTGCAGAAGGAAATTGTCCAAATGAGTCTATAATTACACGTACTTGGTCATTGACAGATGATTGTGACAATACAACAACATTTGTTCAAACCATTACTGTTCAAGACACAACTGCACCATCATTTAATGAAACGTTACCTGCAGATATTACTGTAGAATGTGATGACGTACCAACTGCAGAAACATTAACTGCTACCGATAATTGTGGTACAGCTGAGGTTACTTTTNAAGAAGAGATTACANACGGAGATTGTATAGGATATTACATTATAGAACGTACATGGACAGCTACTGACAGTTGTGGAATTGAAGCTGTACACACGCAATTTATATCTGTTCAAGATACTTCAGCACCAACGCTTGTTACTGCATTTGATGAAAACATAACTGTTGCATGTGATGATATCCCTGTAAAACCAAGTTTAGGATTTGAAGATTCATGTTCAAATGATATTAATGTTGAATACGAAGAAGTATCNTATCAAGAAAATGATTTTGAAGATTATAATATAGTNAGAACTTGGACCGTTACAGACGATTGTGGTAACCAAGCATTATACACTCAAAATATTGCCGTAGAAATCAGTAATGTTATTAATGTGCAAGAAGGCTTTAGATGTGTCCTTGATATTGAATTCGATTTATTTGAATTACTATCTGGAGACTTTAGCATGGATGGTACATGGAGTGTTATAGCAGGAGACACAACATTAAATGGAAGTTACTTTGACCCTTCTACTGCAGATGTTGGTGTATACACATTTTTATACGCTATTACTGAAGGACCATGTCCTAAAGAAGTAGAAGTTAATGTAACTATAGATGACGACTGTTTAGTATTACCTTGTAGTTCTGCAGATAATGTTGTGATTTCTAAAACCGTTACTTCAAATGGAGATAATATTAACGATTACTTTACTGTAGATTCTATAGAACAATGTGGTTTTGTTATAGAGTTACAAATATTTAACCGTTGGGGAGCGCAAATATATAAATCCAACAATTATAAAAACGATTGGGGTGGTGAAGCTCATGGCTCATCTGTAGGAGGTTCTGGAAAAGTTCCAACTGGTACATATTATTATATTATTAATGTAAAAAATAGTGGTTTAGCACCGTTTTCAGGTCCTATCTACGTGGCAACAAATTAAAACTTAACCTATGAAGTTATCAAAATATCTAAGTATTGCCATACTTTTATTGAGTGTTTCTACTGCCTTTGCGCAACAGTTACCTCAGTTTACGCAATATATGTTTAACACCATATCTATAAACCCTGCTTATGCTGGAAGTAGAGAAACATTAAGTATTGTAGGTTTACATAGAAGTCAGTGGGTTGGCTTAGAAGGCGGACCAGAAACACAAACTTTATCGGTACATACTCCCTTAAGAAACGAAAATATGGGTTTGGGTATTTCCTTTATCAATGATAAACTAGGCTATGAAAACTTCTCATACCTGTATGCAGATTACTCTTATACCATTAAAACAAGTGAAAATACAAAGCTTGCTTTTGGATTAAAAGCGGGTATGACACATTACACTTTAGATGAAACCTTATTAAACGATCCTTCTGTCGTAAACGATCCATTTTTTAATGATGTATCTAACCGTTGGAGCCCAAATGTTGGTGCTGGTTTATATTTACATTCGCAAAAATGGTATCTTGGATTATCTACTCCAAGAATACTAAATACAGATTACAACAAAGGTAAAAATGGTACATTAGACTATGTGGCACTAGAACGTGTTAGTTACTATTTTACTGGTGGTTATGTTTTTAACCTTAGCGAAAATACAAAGTTAAAACCTTCCGCATTATTAAAAGCCACAAATGGCGCACCCTTATCTTTCGATATTTCTGCAAACTTTTTATTTTATGAGAAATTTTGGGCTGGAGCAGCTTATAGAGCCAATGAGCATGCCGCTGCAATTGGCGGTATAGCAGATTTTCAAATTTCTAAACAAATGAGAATTGGTTATGCTTATGAATATCCTATCTCTGATATAGCACCTTATACTAGTGGTACACACGAAGTATTATTAATGTTTGAAGTCTTTAAAAGTAAACGTGTTAAATCTCCAAGATATTTCTAAAAAGAACGTATTATGAAAATCAAAATATTAACGCTTGTTTTAATTTTAAGCTCTTCGTTGTCTTTTACTCAAACGAAATTAGCCGATAAGTTTTTTGATAATTATGGCTATCTAAAAGCCATAGAGTTATATGAAAAAGTAGTTGAAAAAGGCAAAGCAGATACTCATGTATTAACACGACTTGGTGATGCCTATTACAATAATTCTAATTCTGAAAAAGCGGCTTATTGGTATGAAAAAGCATTAAGCGAAAACAAAGATGTTGAAGCTGAATACATTTATAAATACATACAATCGCTTAGAAGTATTGGAGACTATAAAAAAGCAGATATCTGGTTTAAAAAACTAAGTGAAGCTCAACAAGGAGATAGTAGATTAAAAGGTTATAACCCTGATGATGTTAGTATTTTTGATAAATTAACTTCAAAAAATGAAGATCGTGTTGTGACACTCGAAAACTTATCATTCAATTCTGAAAAGTCAGATTTTGGATCATTCTTGCATGATAATACCCTTTACTTCGCCTCTGCTCGTGGCGATGAAAAAAAAGTATACAATTGGAATAAAGAACCTTTCCTAGATATATTTCAATTGGAAGTAAAACAAGAAGAAAATGGAATGGAATCTTATAGCTCACCAATAAAACTGGCAGGCGAAGATGTCAATTCAATTTATCATGAAGCTTCAGTTGCAATTACAAACGATGGAAAAACGATGTATTTTACAAGAGACAACGTTAATGACCGAAACAGATTAAAATACGATAAAGAAGGCACAACGCACCTCAAAATATATACCGCTACATTAAAAGGTAAAGAATGGACCAATGTAACTGAATTACCATTTAATGATGATGTTTTTTCAACAGGCCATCCTACATTAAGCCCAGATAACAAAACACTTTTCTTTGTTTCTGATCGCGATGGAGGTATTGGACAAACTGATATTTATTCTGTAAAAATTAATGATGATGGTTCATATGGAGAACCAAAAAATTTAGGAGACAAAATAAATACTGAGGGCCGAGAAATGTTTCCTTTTGTTGCCAAAGACAGTACGTTTTATTTTTCTTCAGATGGTCACCTTAACTTAGGATTACTAGATATTTTTAAATCAAACATCTTAAAAGAAGAGCCTACAACTCCAGAAAACTTAGGTGCACCTTTTAATAGTGGTTATGACGATTTTGCTTATTTTATTAATAGCGAAACCCAAAAAGGATACATTTCTTCTAATAGACCTGAAGGAAAAGGAGGTGACGATATATATAGCTTTAATATTGAAGAATGTAACCAACAAATTACAGGTATTGCAAAAGAACACAGAACTGAAATTATTTTAGCAAATGTAACTGTACAACTTATTGACGAAACTGGTAAAATAATTGAAGAAGTCCTTACAGCAGAAGATGGCGCCTATACTTTTGACGTAAAATGTAGTAAAACATATACTATTCTTGGTACTAAACCAGATTATAAAGAAGACAAAAAAACCATTACTACAGCTAATGAAGACAAAAAAGTTAATACTGTAGATTTAGTATTACAACCTTTAATTTTAGACAGCCAGATTATCATAAACCCAATATTCTTTGATTACGATAAATCTGATATTAGAACAGATGCACAATACGAATTGGAAAATATTGTAGATGTGCTACGTAAGCATCCAGAAATGATTATTAAAATTGAATCTCACACAGATAGTAGAGGTCGTGATAAATACAATTTAAAATTATCAGACAGACGTGCAAAATCTACTGCAAAATATATTATATCTAGAGGTATTGATGCTAATAGAATAGAAAGCGCTAGAGGTTACGGTGAGACCCGTCTTTTAAATAAATGTGCCAACGGAGTGAAATGCTCTGAGGAAGAACACCAAGTTAACAGACGTTCTTATTTCTATATTATAGATTCTGAGAAAAAATAATATTACATTCCCAAACTAAATGTAAACTAAGATGAAGAGCAAGCTTGTAATGAGCTTGCTTTTTTATTATTTATCTTTTAAGCTAAAAATTAAAGATGCTAACCTCGTTATACTAAACGTTGACATATTACCCTTTGCTATCAATACTGCTTTTATTACAGCTTTCTATGCATTCTCAAACACTAAAAGGGCGTGTTTTAGATAGCATTACTGATGAAAAATTAGCATATGTAAACCTTGTTATTAAAGACAAAAAAATTGGTGTTTACAGTAATGAAAATGGTGTTTACAATTTAGATTTAACTAAAACAACTACTAAAGATACTTTAGTCGCTTCTTTAATTGGTTATGAAAGTAAAAAGATTAGCCTTTCGCGTTTTATTAAACCAAATGAAAATACCTTAAATTTTCAATTGGTTCCAAAGGTGGAGTCTTTAGATGAAATATTAATAGTTAGTAAGATAAAAACATATAGCAACAACAAAACTCAACTTTCGCCTGGAAATAGGTAACAAGTTTTTCCAGTTTCTGTTCCTTTTGGCTATGAAACAGCTATTTTAATAGACAACCCAAAACATAAAAGAGGAAAGCTAGTAGAATTGCATTTAAAATATAAAGATTCTAATAACGATAATTATGAAACATATCAAACCTACTACAGATTAGCATTTTATAACATAGACGATTTAGGGTTTCCTCGTGAGCTTTTACATTTTGAAAATATAATTATAAAGCCAAAGAAAGATACGAAGAATTATAAACTATCTTTTGAAGACAAAAGCATTCCTTTTACTGAAAAAGGAATTTTTGTAGGTATAGCAACTGTTCAACCTGGTTATATTGAAATAAAAAACGCAATGTATTTAACAACACCTAGTCTCTTACATACGCATACAAAAATATACACGTTTTAGATCTAATGATTGGTCAAAAAATTCTAGAAAGTCGGTGTTTAAAAAAAAGTTATATGCTGTGCCTTTTATTAAAGCTACAGTCGTTTATGAAAAAACATAAGTATTGTAAATAGCAACGTGAGTTTAATACAATCTATCGCTTGATAAACATATTAGTAAAATACCATTTTCCATTTTCGTCTTGTTCAGCAGAAACATCAAAATCAGTATAATCACCTTTAATATTATCTCTGTGTCCAGGACTATTTAACCAAGCATTTACTACAGACTCTGCAGAATTAAAACCATAAGCAACATTTTCTGAAACCAAATTAGCACTTGCATAAGCTTGTAAGCTCTGTTGTCTTAAAAAGAAATTATCATGAGATACATGATCTACTTCTATCATGTATTCTGTATGCGTAGAAGCTACCGCTTTTACAGTATCATGATTTTGCAAAGAGTTTAATCCTTCATTAATTCTATAAGCATTAATAAGCTCCATAATTTCTATTTCTATTAATTTGGCTTGCGGAGCAACAGGAACTTCAATCGTATTAACAGCATTATCCTCCATTGTATCTGTAGCACAAGAAGTAAAGCTAAAAATTGCAATTATAGCCAATAAAGGCAGGAGTTTAAAAGCTTTCATAATGTAGGTTATTTAGGTTTGGGATTACTAAATTAACCACACAGCTGAGTCAAACTGTTAATGAAATGTTAAAATCGACAAACAACGTGTCGTTTGTCGATTTTTATTGTAAAACATCGACGAAATGCACTTTAAAAATCAAAAATCACGCATTTGACCGTCAAGAAGCTACCGTTAGTCGATTATTTAAAACATTAAACTAAGGAGCTAAACGTTCCTTTTTCCAATTAAAATCGTTCTGAAGTTGGTAACGAATTCTATCGTGCAATCGGTTAGGTCTGCCTTGCCAAAACTCTAGTTCTACGGGTTTAATTATAAAGCCACCCCAATTTTTAGGGCGCTCAATTTCTTTTCCTTCAAACTTAGATTCTAATGCTTTTAACCTATTTTCAAGTTCGGCTCTATCTTTAACAACTTCACTTTGATTAGAAACTATAGCTCCTAATTGACTCCCTCTTGGTCGAGATTCAAAATAACCATCACTTAGATTTTCTGAGATTTTTTCGGCTTTACCTTTTATAATAATTTGTCGTTCTGCAGAATGCCAAAAGAAGGATAAACAAACATTAGGGTTTTCTATAATGGCTTTTCCTTTTTCGCTATTGTAATTGGTATAGAATATAAAACCTTCGTGTGTATATTTTTTAAGTAGCACTACTCTACTTTTTGGATAACCATCTAAACCTAGTGTAGAAATTGTCATAGCATTAGCTTCTTCAATATCAAAATGTGTATCAACTTCTACAAACCAATCTCTAAACAATTCAATTGGATTTTCTGGAACGTTATCTAACAACAATTCTCCTTTTTCGTAAGATTTTCTATAATTGCCTAAGTCTGCATTCATTACGTTTTTATTTTAATTTTTCTTCTTCTATTATTTTTTACATCGCAATTTTCCCTATAAATTTAAGGATTAAATTACAAAAATGAAGTTTGAAGACAGTAAATATTCTACGCAAATAGAGTATAGAAAAGAAGAATTTTCTTTTGGCACAATATACATAACAGAACATTTTTTATTATCTGAATTTAACGAAGGTATACATGTTGATTACAATATCGCTAGTGAGTTAATTTCTAGATTTAGTAACTTTATATCTAAAGGTGTTCAAATAGGCTATATCGCTAACCGTTACAACTCGTATTCTTTTGACCCACAACTTTGGGTAGATTTTAATAAGGACTATGATGCCTTTATTGCATCTGCTATTGTCACTTACTCCAACTTTAGCTACCTTAATGCGTCTTTAGAAAAGAAATTTTTTAATAAAAGTTTAAAACGCTGTAAAAATATAGATGAGGCTATAGAGTGGATTATGAATTTAGAGGAATTTAAGACTCGTGTTAATCAAAATTAAATGTTTTACCATCTTTAGCTAGTAACACATTATCAAAAATAGTTTTTGCTTCGGCTTTAAACTCATTATAACCACTGTAACGCGTAGAATAATGTCCCAGTATTAAAGTCTCTACATTTGCTTTTTTAGCAATAGTAGCAGCATGTTTTGCAGTACTGTGTTTTGTAGGTATACAAAGCGATTCATTTTTGTCTAAAAAAGTAGATTCGTGATATAAAACTGTTGCGTCTTTAATTATGGGAATCACCTCTTCATTATAAACAGTATCACTGCAATAAGCATAGCTTTTAGCTAAAATAGGATCTTTTGTTACTTTTTCGTTAGCAATTAAAACACCATCTTCATTAACAACATCATATCCTTGTTTTAATTTTCTAAAATATGCTGTATCAATATTAGCTTCGTTTACTAAATTAATATCTAGTTTACGTTCATTTTTTTTCTCTTTAAATAGAAATCCATTGGTATAAATTCTATGTTTTAGAGGAATCGTATAAACTTCTACTTTATCATCTTCAAAAATTAATTCTGAGACTTTTGAACTTAATTCATGAAAGACAAGTGGGTACTTTGTCCAACCTCCAGATAATTTCATTTGAAGTAATATGACTTCCTTTAATCCTTCTGGTCCATAAATATGAAGTTCTGTTTCGCGTGTTAAAAGACTAAAGGTATTAACCAATCCAATTAATCCAAAATAATGATCTCCGTGAAGATGCGAAATAAAAATATGCTTAATCCTTGAAAACTTAACCCTATTTCGTCGCAACTCTACTTGTGTACCTTCTCCACAATCAATTAAAAACATATGATTTTTAATTTCTAAAACCTGAGATGTTGGATTGGTATTAGTTCGTGGCGTCGCACTGTGACAGCCTAGGATTGTTAATTTCATTAATTAATAAGTTGCTTGTTGTTAAGTTGTTAAATTATTAAAATAAGCGATAACAACTAAACGACTGTACGTTTTTTAGATTCCTAAATCACGTTCAATATCTTCCATTTCTATAATATCGTATGCTTCTTGCATTGTTGGTACTACAACAATTTCATCTGGCATTTGATCTAAATCTACTTTTTCAGAAACTACTACAAAACTCTTTTTATCGGCTCTGTGGTTATTACTTAAACGTAAAAATTCTATAATTTCTTCTAAAGATACCTTGTCTAAACTTGATAATCTAACTATAAGATGATAGTTTTTATACTTATCATAAGCTTTTTCTATATTACTAACCAAAGTTTTAGTTGAAGCTTTTTCTTGTGTTATTATGGTAACACTACCATCTCTATCTATAATCATAATTTATTGTTTTATTTTAGACGCTAAAAGATAAATCACTGCCATCCTAACCGCTACTCCATTTTCTACTTGATTTAAAATAATAGCTTGTTTAGAATCTGCAACATCACTTGTAATTTCTACTCCTCTGTTTATTGGTCCAGGGTGCATAATTACAATCTCTTTATCTAAGCTGTCTAATAGTTCTTTATTAACTCCAAATTGTTGTGTATATTCTCTTGTAGAAGGAAAATAACTAATATCCATACGTTCGTTCTGTACACGTAGCATATTAGCAACATCGCACCACTCTAACGCTTTTTTAAGATTGGTTTCTACTTTAACACCTAAATCTTTAATATATTTTGGAAGCAAGGTTTTTGGACCACAAACCATAACATTGGCTCCTTGTAATTGTAAGGCATAAATGTTTGAAAGCGCGACACGACTATGTAAAATATCGCCAACGATAACCACATTCTTACCTTTAACACTTCCTAATTTTTCTCTAATTGAATACGAATCTAATAAGGCTTGTGTAGGATGCTCATGTGCTCCATCTCCTGCATTAATAATACTAGCGTTAACATGTTTAGATAAAAACACACCTGCTCCAGGATTGGGATGACGCATTACTACCATATCTACTTTCATTGAAAGTATATTATTAACTGTATCTATAAGTGTTTCTCCTTTTTTAACTGAAGATTGCGAAGCTGAAAAATTAATCACATCTGCCGACAATCGTTTTTCGGCCAACTCAAAAGACAATTTTGTTCGTGTTGAATTTTCAAAAAACAGATTCGCAATAGTAATATCTCTAAGTGATGGTACCTTTTTAATAGGTCTATTTATAACCTCTTTAAACTGATCTGCAGTTTCAAAAATAAGGTCTATATCTTCTTTGGTAAGATATTTAATTCCTAATAAGTGATTGACACTTAATTCGCTCATTTTGTTTTGCTTTATTTAGCTTTTGACTATTAGCTTTTGGCCTTTAGCGCTTCATTTTATTTTTCAACTTCAAATTCAAATTCAAATTCGATTTCAAGTTCGATTTCAAGTTCATCTTCTTACTTATCTACCAAATAAACAGCATCTTCTCCTTCATTTTCAACCCATTTCACTATAACTTTCTGATTATCGATTGCATCCACTTGACGTCCTCTGTAATTGGGTTGAATTGGTAAATGTCTNCTAAACCTCCTATCNATTAAGGTTAATAACTCAATATCTTTAGGNCTACCAAAAGATTGAATTGCTGTTAATGCCGACCTGATACTTCGTCCTGTATATAAAACATCATCAATAAAGACGACATTNTTATCTTCGACTATAAAATCTATTTTGGTTGTGTTAGCTTCTAGNGGTTTATCNCCTCTTCTAAAATCGTCTCTAAAAAACGTGATATCTAAATGTCCTAATTGAATATTCTTAATCTTATAATCGTCAGTGAGTAGCTGTGCTAAACGATCTGCTAAAAATTTTCCTCGTGGTTGAAGACCAATTAATACAGTTTCAGAAAAATCATCATGATTTTCAATGAGTTGACAAGCCAATCTATGAAGGGTAATATTGACTTCTTTAGAGTTAAGTAGTACTTTGTGACTCATATCNTTTCCAAACGTTGTTGGCTTACAAAGTTAGGATAAATTATTTTGTTGACAATACTTTTTTCTTGCAAAGGCAGTGTGCTGTATAGACAAGCAAACTATGGTATAAAAAAAAGCCTCTCGAAAAATCGAGAGGCTTTAAATTATAGATTAATGAGATTCCTTTTTTCAAAGGAATTGGGATTATTTCTTCCCGTCCATTTTATCTTTAAGTGCTTGTAAAGCATCATTTGCATCACCTAAAGTTGGCTTAGCTTCTGCCGCTTGAGCTTCCTGTTTTCTAACAGCTTGCTTAACGATTTTAGCTTCTTCTTCTCTAAATACTGCTGTATGAGATGCTACAACACGTTTGAATTCTTTATTAAATTCAATGATCTTGAATTCTGCTTCTTCACCTTTAGCAAGTTTAGAACCATCTTCTTTCTCTAAGTGACGTGCTGGTACAAAGGCAACGATATCTTCGTTAAAATCAATTGTTGCTCCTTTATCTACCATCTCTGTAATAGCTGCTTTATGTACAGTATCTAATGCGAACTCAGTTTCGTACTTGTCCCAAGGNTTTTCAGTAGTTTGTTTATGACCTAAAGATAATTTACGTCCNTCNACATCTAACTCTAATACAACNACGTCTAAAGTATCACCTACGTTACAGAACTCAGATGGGTGCTTAATTTTCTTAGTCCAAGATAAATCTGAGATATAAATTAATCCGTCGATACCTTCTTCTAATTCAACAAAAACACCAAAGTTTGTAAAGTTACGTACAATACCTGTGTGCTTAGAACCTACAGGATACTTAGTAGTGATGTCAGTCCATGGATCTGGTGTTAATTGCTTAATACCAAGAGACATTTTTCTGTCTTCTCTATCTAAAGTTAAGATAACAGCATCGATTTCATCTCCAACAGATACGAAATCTTGAGCAGAACGTAAATGCGTAGACCAAGACATTTCACTTACGTGAACTAATCCTTCTACACCTTCTTCTACTTCAACAAAAGCACCGTAATCAGCGATTACAACAACTTTACCTTTTACTTTATCTCCAACTTTTACATTTTCACCTAAAGCTTCCCAAGGATGTTTAGATAATTGTTTAAGACCTAATTGGATTCTTGATTTGTTTTCATCAAAATCAAGGATTACAACATTTAATTTCTGATCTAACTCAACAATCTCATTTGGATGGTTGATACGAGACCAAGATAAATCTGTAATATGAACTAAACCATCTACACCACCTAAATCGATAAACACACCATAAGANGTAATGTTNTTCACAATACCTTCTAATACTTGTCCTTTTTCTAGTTGACCAATGATTTCTTTCTTTTGTTCTTCAATATCNGCTTCAATTAAAGCTTTATGAGAAACTACTATGTTTTTGAATTCGTGGTTGATTTTCACAACTTTAAATTCCATAGTTTTATTTACATACTGATCGTAATCTCTAATAGGCTTCACATCGATTTGAGAACCTGGTAAGAAAGCTTCTATACCAAATACGTCTACAATCATACCACCTTTAGTTCTACATTTTACAAAACCGTTAACGATTTCGCCAGTATCGTGTGCATTATTTACACGATCCCATGCTTTGATTACTCTCGCTTTTCTGTGAGATAATACTAATTGACCCGTTGCATCTTCACGCACATCAATTAATACTTCAACTTTGTCACCAACAGCTAAGTTAGGGTTGTAACGGAACTCATTAAGAGAAATTACACCTTCAGACTTTGCGTTAATGTCAATAATTGCATCACGATCTGTGATTGTAA
>JGI24723J26617_10003292_pt1 | contig 11854 bp, 10 predicted proteins | sample Cruoilmetagenom6_FD_26617 | JGI IMG/M metagenome (IMG submission 26617) | reverse complement strand
AAGACCTACCTGACCAAGCCGATACACCGCCGGGCCGCGAGGCTCTTGCGCTTCCTCACGCTGCCGGCAGGCGCGATCGCGACGGTGTCGGCGTGAGGAATGCCTGTTATGATATGATCAACGAAATGGCGCCGGTCATGAAATGTCTGCGCGATATAGAGATCACTCCTGACAAGGCGCGCGAGGCGGGACACCTCAGCGACGCTGAGTACGCCCGCCTTGCCGAGTTGCAGGGGCTGGTGGAGCAGGTCGTCGCGGTGGATGATTTCAGCCCCCAAGAGCTTGGGCGATATTTCCTCGCAGCAGCACCGCAACAGAAACCGAAACGCCGGGAGGCCGCTGAATGAGCCGTGCAGTTTACATCGTCGATGGTGCGCGCACCCCGTTTCTGAAGGCCCGTGGTGGGCCGGGGCCGTTCACGCCGGTTGATCTGGCCGTGCAATGTGGGCGGCCACTATTGATGCGCCAGCCATTTGGCAAGGAGGCCGTGGATCTGGTGATCCTCGGTTGCGTCAATGTCATCGCGGATGAAATGAACCCAGCTCGCGTAGCGGCCCTAAGGCTGGGGTTGCCGGAGCGCACGGTCGGGTTTTCCGTCCAGATCAACTGTGGTTCGGGGATGCAGTCGATCGACACCGCCTACCGCTACATCCAGCAGGGCAGCCACGAGATCATCCTTGCAGGTGGGGCCGAGGCGCTCAGCCACGCGCCNTTGGTTCTGCGTCAGGAGGCGGTGGAGTGGTACGCTGGCATGGCCCGTGCCAAGGGGCCGATGGCGCAGGCAAGGCAGATGACCGGGCTGCGGCCCGATTTCTTCAAGCCAATCATCGGGCTCGAACAGGGGCTGACCGACCCGATCACAAACCTGAACATGGGCCAGACCGCCGAGGTGCTGGCCTATCGGTTCAACATCGACCGCAAGGCGGCAGACGCCTATGCAATGGAATCGCATCACCGGCTGGCACGGGCCACAAAGGCAGGCTACCTCTCGGACGAAATGCTGCCCGTCTTTGACCGCCAAGGTCACGCGCATGAGGCCGACGATGGCGTGCGCCCTGACAGCGATATGCAAAGCCTGGCCAAGCTGAACCCGGCCTTCGAGAAACCTTACGGCAGTGTCACGCCGGGAAATTCCAGCCAGATCACCGATGGCGCAAGCTGGGTCATCCTTGCCTCCGAGCAGGCGGTCAAGGCGCACAAGCTGAAGCCGTTGGCGCGGATCGTTGACAGTGAATGGGCGGGCCTTGATCCGTCGATCATGGGACTGGGTCCGGTAATGGCCTCCACGCCCATCTTGCAACGTCACGCGCTGGGCATTGATGATGTGGACCTGTGGGAGCTGAACGAAGCCTTTGCCGCGCAGGTGCTGGCTTGTCTTGCAGCATGGCACGACGAGGAATTCTGCCGCGAGGTTCTGGGCTACGACAGGGCTTTCGGGCTGATCGATCGTGACAGGCTCAATATCGACGGCGGCGCGATCTCGATGGGGCATCCGGTAGGCACCAGCGGTAACAGGATCGTGCTGCATCTGGCCAATGCGATGAAACGCAAGAAGGTCAGGACCGGCATCGCGACCGAATGTATCGGCGGCGGACTTGGCGGTGCGATGTTGCTGGAGGCAGTTTGATGGACAAGGTACTTGAGCATCTCGGCGACATGAAGCTGGAGCTTGGCCCGGTCTCGCCCGGCCGGGGAAACTGGCAGTATGCGACTGATACAAATGGCATCCTGTGGCTGGTGCTCGATAGGGACGGCACTGGGACCAACACCATTTCCCAGGATGTGATCCGCGAGCTGTCGGACCTGATCGCGCAGGCAGAGGCGAATCCGCCAAAGGCGCTGGTGATCCGGTCTGCAAAGCCCGGCGGCTTTGCTGCCGGGGCCGATATCGGCAGTTTCGACGCGATGACCGACAATGGCGCCGCTGACCTGTTGAAGCAGGGCCATGCGGTGATGGATCGGATCGCGGCCCTGCCGTTTCCCACGATCTGTGTCGTGCATGGAGCGGCGCTGGGGGCTGGGTTCGAACTGGCGCTGGCCTGCGATATCAGGATCGCAGTCGAGGGGGCCAGTTTCGGTTTTCCAGAGGTGAAACTGGGCCTGCATCCGGGCCTCGGCGGCACATTCCGGTTGCCCGCACTGATCGACGCGACAGAAGCGCTGACATTGATGCTGACCGGCAAGACGGCGCATACGGCCAAAGCAAAATCGCTGGGCATCGCCGATGTGGTTGTGCAGGAACGCCATGTCGCCGCCGCAGTCCTTGCCGCCGCGACGGGCAAGATCAAGGAGCGCGAAGGCGGCGGCGTGCAGGCCGGTGTCCTGCTGCTCAAGCCGGCGCGCAGCTTGGCGGCAGGTCAGATGCGCCGTGAGGCGGCGAAACACGCCCTGAAAGAGCATTACCCCGCACCTTATGCCCTGATCGATATGTGGGAGACGCATGGGGATGACCCGGCGGCGATGCAAAAGGCTGAAATAGCCTCCTTTGCCGCGTTGCTGAAAACCGAAACCTCCAAGAATCTCCGACGGGCCTTTTTCCTGCGCCAGTCACTGAAAGACACAGCAAAAGGTGATGACGAGATCTCCCATGTCCACGTTGTGGGCGCGGGTGCAATGGGTGGCAGCATCGCTGCCTGGGCCGCGCTGAAAGGCAAGACTGTGACGCTTGGCGACATCGCGGCCGACGCGCTGGGCAAGGCAGTGGCGCAGGCGGAAAGCATCTGCAAACAGGCGCACCTGAGCGCAATCCAGACGCGCGACACGCTCGACCGGATGATGCCGGACCCGAGAGGCTACGGCATCGCCCGCGCCGATCTGGTGATCGAAGCCGCTCCCGAAAACGCAGAGCTGAAGGAACAGATTTACACCGATCTCGGCAAGCGGATAAAGTCGGGCGCGATTCTGGCCACGAACACCTCCAGCCTGCAACTGAAGCAATTGGTGGGAAGCGTGAAACACCCTGGGAAGTTCGCGGGCCTGCATTTTTTCAACCCGGTCGAAAAGATGGAACTGGTGGAAGTTGTGGCCCACGAGGCAACGGACGCAAAGGTGATCCGGCGGCTTGCATCGTTCTGTGGCGCCATAGGCAAGCTGCCCGTTCAGGTCACAGACTACCCCGGTTTTCTCGTCAACCGCGCGCTCACTCCCTATCTGATGGAAGCAATGGTCCTGATGGATGAGGGGATCGACAAGGAAGTGATCGATTCCGCTGCGATCCGCTTCGGGATGCCAATGGGGCCGGTAGCGCTCGCCGATCAGATAGGGCTCGATATCGCGCTGTACACTGCCGAAAGCCTGAAAGGTACGCTCGACAAACCGATGGCGAAAATCTCGGAGGCGCTGCGCAAGAAGGTTGAGAAGGGCGAGACCGGCAAGAAAGCCGGACAGGGATTTTACGATTGGTGGGAGGGCAAGCCGCGCCTTGATACCGACGAGCCCGGACCCGATGACATGACCGACCGGCTGATCCTGCCAATTCTGGACGCCTGCGTAGTATGCCTGCGCGAGGGTGTTGCGCGTAACGCCGACGATGTGGACGCCGCAATGATTTTTGCCACAGGTTTTGCGCCGTTCCGGGGTGGACCCATGCACTATGCCCGAACGCGTGGCGCCAAGGATATATGTGCTCGTCTCGACGCGTTCGCCAAGACCTACGGCCCGCGGTTCGAGCCGGATGAGGGATGGTCGACATTCGAATGACGAAGGCGTTGATCTTCGACAGCGGTGGCCTAGGGTATAATTTTCAAGGATAAAGTTCTGCCCGAATGTCTAGTTCCCTCTCATCCGCATCAAAGACTGCATTGGTTCTACAGGGCGGCGGCGCGCGCGGTGCCTACCAGGTGGGTGTCCTCAAGGCGATTGCCGAGATCACGAATTGCCGCCGCTCGCCCTTTCAGATCGTGTGTGGTGCATCTGTCGGGGCGATCAACGCGGCACCGCTTGCCGCGGCGTCCAGCGATTTCCAGTGTGGAATGCGCGAGCTGGAAACCCTCTGGCGGTCGCTGCGTTGCAGTTCGGTTTATGACACGCGCACATTGCCTCTGGTCGCAACTGCTTTGCGCTGGGCCTGGACGCTGTTGTTCGGGCATTTCGGGGTGGGGGCCCCCTGTTCGTTTCTGAACAACGCGCCTTTGGGTGCGCTGCTGGAGCGCGAATTCGACCCGCAGGATATCAGCCGCGCGATCAGCGCCGGGACATTGCATGCGCTCTGCATCACGGCATCAAGCTATGATGAAGGCAAGGCCGTGACCTTTGTCANGGGGCATGATGACATCACGGATTGGGCACGCGCGCGGCGGCGGGGCGTGCGCACCGAGATCGGCCCCGACCATCTGTTGGCATCTTCGTCGCTGCCCTTCGTCTTTGCACCCGTGCGGATTGACGGCGAGTTCTACGGCGATGGCTCGCTGCGGCTGACTGCGCCGCTGTCCCCGGCCATTCGTACCGGTGCGGACCGGGTTTTGGTCATCGCCGCCCGCGACAACATCGCGGACGAGCCGCAAATGCCCGAGCAAACGAAAAGCCCGTCCATCGGCGAGATGGCGGGCCATGCGCTCGATATCATGTTCAACGACAATCTTGATGCCGATCACGAACGCATGTCGAGGGTTAACCAAACCCTGTCACTGCTGCCGGAGGAACGGCGCAGGCAAACGCCGTTGCGGGTGATCGATACCGTGATGCTCTCACCCTCGAAGGATCTGCGCAGGATCGCCGGACGATATGCGGGTGAAATGCCGTTTGCGATCCGCCTGCTGATGCGAACGCTGGGGTCTTGGGGCAGCGACGGGCGCCTGATCAGTTACCTGCTGTTCGAATCCAGCTACATCAGTGCGCTGATCGACTTGGGCTATGCCGACACGATGGAAAAGGAAAACGATGTCCGGGATTTCCTGTTGAAATAGCCGGCTCCCATTGCACGCCGCCCTCAGCCTGACGGATTGCCGGCCAAGTCATGATCCCCCGGTGCCGCGCCTCAGAGAGGGCGCTTCAGCCAACGGGAGATCACACCAATGATGCCTTCGCGGAACAACAGGACGCCGATGACGAAGATCACCCCCTGGATGATGGTCACCCACGCGCCGAAGGTTGCAAGATAGTTCTGCATCGTCACGATGATCGCTGCCCCCAGCAGTGGGCCGAAAACAGTGCCCATCCCGCCAAGCAGGGTCATCAGCACGACCTCACCAGACATGGCCCAGTGCACGTCTGTGAGCGACGCCAGTTGGAACACCTGGCTTTTGATCGCTCCGGCGAGGCCCGCAAAAGTCGCGGACAGGACAAAGACGATCAGCTTGTAACGATTGACGTTATACCCAAGCGAGATTGCGCGCGGTTCGTTCTCTCGGATCGCCTTGAGCACCTGGCCGAAAGGCGAATGCACGACACGATAGAGAAACAGGATGCCGGCAAAGGTCAGCGCCAGAACGAAGAAGTAGAGCGATATGTTGTTCTCGAGCGAGATCAGACCGAACAGCTTGCCGCGCGGCACCGACTGAATGCCGTCCTCGCCGCCGGTAAAGGGAACCTGCAAGGCAAAGAAATAGACCATCTGGGCGAATGCCAGCGTCACCATCGCGAAATAGATGCCTTGCCGGCGGATCGACAATGCCCCGATGACCAGCCCCAGAAACGCTGCTGCGGCGGCACCACAAAGGACCGAAAGCTCGGGCGTCAGGCCCCAGACCTTGGCGGCGTGGGCGGCCACATAGCTGGCTCCGCCGAAATAGGCAGCATGGCCGAACGACAGCAAGCCACCGAAGCCCAGCAGCAGGTTGAACGCCGCCGCGAACAGGGCAAAGCACATGATCTTCATCGCGAAGACGGGATAGACCACGAATGGCAGGACCAGCAGAAAGGCGAGCAGGACAAGAAAGATCATCTTGTGCAACGGCGACATTCCCGCATCGTTCACGGCGGGTGAGGCGGCCGCAATCTCGGTTTGCTGCATACTCATCGAGCTTCCTTTCCGAACAATCCCTCAGGCTTGATTAGCAACACGATCGCCATGATCACGAAAATCACCACGGCGGATCCTTCGGGGTAGAACACCCGCGTCAGCCCTTCGACGATGCCAAGCATGTAGCCGGTGACGATCGCCCCCAGTATCGACCCCATGCCGCCAATCACCACGACAGCGAAGACGACGATGATAAGGTCGGCCCCCATGTTGGGGTTGACCGAGTAGATCGGCGCGGCCAGTACGCCTGCAAATCCCGCCAGCCCGACGCCGAACCCGTAGGTCAGGGTGATCAGCAGCGGCACGTTGACCCCGAACGCCCCGACAAGCGCGGGGTTTTCGGTGGCGGCGCGCAGATAGGCGCCCAGCCGGGTCTTCTCGATCATGAACCATGTGCCAAAGCAGACCACGACGGAAGCCACGACAACCCAGCCGCGATAATTGGGTAGGAACATGAAGCCGAGGTTCTGCCCGCCCGAAAGCTGCGACGGAATCTGATAGGGCAGGCCCGAGATGCCGTAGTAATTGCGAAACAGGCCCTGAATGATCAGTGCCAGACCAAATGTCAGCAAGAGCCCGTAGAGGTGATCCAGCTTGTAGAGGCGCGACATCATTGTACGCTCAAGCAGGATGCCGAAGGCCCCCACGATCAGAGGCGACAGGATCAGCGCGGGCCAATAGCCTATGCCGACATAGTTCAACAGCATCCACGCCACGAAGGCACCCGCCATGTAGAGCGCGCCATGGGCAAAGTTGATGATGTTGAGCAGGCCAAAGATCACCGCCAGGCCCAGCGAAAGGATCGCATAGAATGCACCGTTGATGAGGCCCAAAAGGAGCTGGCCCATCAGTACCTGCGGTGAAATTCCCAGAAGCTCGAACATGATACTGCCCCGTTGAGTTTAGGTGCCGCTTCCCGGGGAAATGCCCGGGAAGCGGCGGCGTTTTCGCTGTTACTTCTTGGTGAAGTCACACTCTTCCAGCATCGGCAGGAACGCATCTTCGCCACTGATCGAGGAGATCTGGTTGTAGAGGTCCCATTCGCCTTCCGACTGGTCGGGCGACTTGACTTCGAACAGGTACATGTCGTGGATCGCACGACCGTCACCGCGCACCGTGACTTTGCCAAAGAGCGGATCATCGAATTCCATCTCTTTCATCTTGGCGACGATGGCGCGGCCATCCTCGGCGCTACCCAGCGCTTCGACTGCGGCAAGGTAGGCCATCGTGGCCGAATAGGCACCGGCATGCACCATGGTGGGTTTTGCGCCCATCTGTTCCTCGAACCGGGCCGACCATTCGCGCGTGGCGTCGTTCTGATCCCAGTAGAAGGCTTCGGTCAGGTTCAGCCCCTGCGCCGTTTCGGCACCCAGCGAGTGCACATCGGTGACGAACATCAGGAGAGCGGCCAGTGACTGCCCCGCTTGGGTGATGCCGAACTCGGATGCCTGCTTGATCGCGTTGACGGTGTCGCCGCCAGCATTGGCCAGACCGATGACATCAGCGCCACTGCCCTGTGCCTGCAGCAGGTAGGACGAGAAATCCTGCGATGGGAACGGGTGGCGCACATTGCCCACGACTTCGCCGCCGTTATCCTTGACCACGGCCATCGTGTTTTCTTCCAGCGAGTGGCCAAAGGCGTAATCCGCAGTCAGAAAGAACCATTTCTTGCCGCCGGCCTTGGTTACCGCGCCGCCGGTGCCATTGGCGAGTGCGGCGGTGTCATAGGTCCAGTGTACGGTCGTCGGCTGGCATTGGTCGCGAGTCAGGCTGGTCGATCCGGCGCCCGAATCCAGCAGCACGCCGTTGGCTTCTGCGGTGATGTCGGCCACGGCCAGTGCCACCGAAGAGGTCGGCACGTCGATGATGGCATTCACCCCGTCCACGTCATACCACTGGCGCGCGATGTTCGATCCGACATCGGGCTTGTTCTGGTGGTCAGCCGAGATCACTTCGACGTTTATTCCCTTTTCGGCAGCGCCGAAATCCTCGACTGCCATGCGCGTGGCCACGGCAGACCCCTCGCCGGACAGGTCAGCATAGGTGCCCGAACGGTCATTGAGAACGCCCAGTTTGACGTCGATCCCTTGGGCAAAGCCTGCCCCGGCGGTCAGCGCACACAGCGCAGTCGCCATGGAAAGTTTCTTCATCATTTCGCTTCTCCTCTTCAAATTGGCACAGTTTGCGCCGGTTACCGATCATTACACGCCCAGATAGCCGTGCAGTTTATCCATGTTGTCTTGCAGGTCGGCGTTAGTGATCATGTCGATCACCCGACCCTGTTCGACGACGTAGTGACGATCCGCCACAGAGGCCGCGAAGCGGAAATTCTGCTCGACCAGAATGATCGTGAAGCCTTCCTTTTTCAGCTCGCCGATCGTGCGGCCAATCTGCTGAACGATGACAGGGGCCAAACCCTCGGTCGGTTCATCGAGCAGCAGGAACTTGGCGCCTGTGCGCAAGATCCGCGCAATCGCCAGCATCTGCTGTTCACCGCCCGACAGTTTTGTGCCCTGGCTGCGCCGCCGTTCCTTGAGGTTGGGGAACAGATCGTAGATCCGCTCGACCTCCATGCCGCCCTTCTGGATGCGTGGCGGCAACATCAGGTTTTCATCCACGTTCAGAGACGCGAAAATGCCGCGTTCCTCGGGGCAGATCGCAATCCCCAAGCGCGCGATGTGGCGCGACTGCATCGCGATGACGTCGGTGCCGTTGAAGATGATGGAGCCGCGGCGCTTGGGCAGCATTCCCATGATCGCCAGCAGCGTCGATGTCTTGCCAGCGCCATTGCGCCCCAGCAAGGTGACGACCTCGCCCTCATTCACATGGAAATTGACACCGTGCAGGACATGGCTTTCGCCATACCAGCCGTGCAAATCCGCGACGCGCAGCAACGCCTTGTTGTTATCGACATCACTCATCTGTGGCTCCGATATACGCCTCGATCACCTCCGGGGCCTTCGAAACTGTTTCATAATCCCCCTCGGCCAGGATTTCCCCTCGTGCCAGAACCGTGATCCGGTCGGAAAGGTTGGCAACAACGGAAAGGTTGTGTTCCACCATCAGGATTGTCCGGCCCTTGGCCACCTTCAGGATCAATGCCGAAATCCGCTCGACGTCTTCCTGAGCCATGCCCGCCATCGGCTCATCCAGCAACAGCATCTTGGGGTCAAGCGCCAGCGTCGCCGCAATCTCCAGCGCGCGTTTGCGGCCATAGGACAGTTCTGCGGCGCGATGATCGACGAATTCCGACAATCCGACCTCGTCGATATGCGCGCGCGCATCTTCATCAAAGCGGCGCAGGGTCTTTTCCGAACGCCAGAAATCATAGCTGTCACCGCGCCTGCGCTGTAGCGCCACGCGCACGTTCTGCAATACGCTGAGATCGGGAAACACCGCTGAGATCTGGAAAGAGCGCACCATGCCCAGTCGAGCGATCCCGGCTGGCGACATTCCGGTAATGTCGCGGCCGTCGTAAACGATCGAGCCGCGTGTGGGTTGCAGAAACTTTGTCAGCAGGTTGAAACACGTTGTCTTGCCAGCGCCATTGGGGCCGATCAGGGCGTGAATCGTGCCTTGCTCCACCGACAAGTTGACGTCCTTGACGGCAACGAAGCCTTTAAACTCTTTGGTGAGTCCGCGTGCCTCCAACGCAATACTCATGTCGGCCCCATCCTATGATCATTTTCTGAGTCTCAAACCCGCGTGCGCGGGTTTGGCGCACTGTCCGAGCAATAATCTAATGGGTAGGGCCAAGAAGTAAATGCAATAATTTATCCGCTAATTTAGGGCGTTAACATTTTATGCAGAGATATTCACCTTTTGTCTGAGGCTGAACCGCGTCACTCAATCCCGGCGGCAAGAACACTTACATCCCGAAACGATTTTTGATCATTCCGTTGCCCATGGCTGGCGGCAAATGCTGCGACAGTCCGCGCGCAATCTTTGTCCGTTCCGCTAGGGTAAAATGCACCGGCGGTGTTTGCTCATGGTGTAGGTGCCGCCGGGAACGGCCAGTAGCGATTTGAGCGCGATCCGCTCGCTCATGCGGCGGGCTTTCCGGCTTTCAGCAGCTCCCGCGCGCGGGGCATGGCGGCATCGAAACGGTCCATGATCTCCTGGCACATTTCGGCATGACCGCGTTGCGCGCCACCGTGATGGCCAAATATCGCCTTATCCGTCCCAATCTGACAGCCAGTCCGCGATCCGTTTCCCGGCCACTGCGTGGCCGGTGCTGTTCCAGTGCGTGTCGCCCCAGAACCAAGGCAGCTTGCCCTGCTGCGCCGCCGCTATCAGCGGCGGTGTCAGGTCGATGAACCTGACAGACTCCGCCTCGGCGAACCGGCTTAGCTCGGCGGGCAGCGCCGAGAGGTTGGCGGTGGGATCGGCAATCGGGCTGCCGGGCGGAAAGGCGCAGTGCTGCTCCAGCACGCGGTATTTGGTTGGCACAAGGACCAGCGCGTAATCCGCGCCCTCGCGGCGTAACTCCTCGCGGAACGTGCTGATTGCCTTGGTGATTTCCGCCACTTCACCTTCGACCCCGACGAAAGAGCGCCGGGTCCAGAGAAACGCAACGGTCTGATCACCGATGCGGCAGGTGTAAAAGGGCGCGGGCGGGTTGGACAGCGTGACCAGCCTGTCCCAGACCAACCGGCCGAGCGACGCCCGGCCCGCAGCATCGGGCGCGGATTTTGCGCTCTGATTGCGATAGGCGTGGGAATCGAGCAGGTCATTCCCCTCGAACAGGAATTGCACCACCGTCTTGCCCGCCAGAGGCAGGCCAGACTCGCGCAGCATGTCGTGCTGACCCTGGATCGACAGCCCCAGCAGCGCCGCCTGCATCACTGGTCGGCCCAGCGCGTCCTCGACCACTTCGGTGATGGTCTCGGCCATCGGCACAGCGGCACCCAGAACGATGGAATCGCCTAGAAAGATGATGTCTCCGGTCGCTTCATCGCCATTTCGGAACCCGTAAGAGTCGGTCTGAAATTCGAACGGGATCAGATCATGCGGTAGGCCCAGGCGCGCGGCAATATCCTGCCCTGTCTGGCCCTGCACGTTGATATCCGGGCGCAGGGTCCAGCCCACTGTTTGGCCTTCTGCGGGTTGCGGGCTGAGCAATGCTGCCCAATCCACCAGTCCCACGCGCCCGGCCAGTTCCATCATCAGCAGCAAAAGGCCCACGGGGGTCACGCTGGCCCAGAACCCCAGCCATGCGCCGCGCTCGGCCGAGAGGCAAAGCAGCGCAACAGCGATGAGCATCAGCCCCGCTGCGACAATCATGTGCCGCAGCCGCCATAGGCCAAAGAGCATATCCTCGGAGGCAATTTCGGATGCTGAGGCGATGAGCACCGCAACGCAACCTGCTGCCAGCAGGACCGCAACGGCGATGGTGATGCCGCGGTATCTTGCGCCGGTTCTGTCCATCGCTCCCCTTGACGTGCCGCGCCCGCATGCCGGGCGTCTGTGCTATACATGATGGTAGAAACACCGCCGCCGGGCAATATCGGCGTTGGGTCGGCGAAAGGCCGCCACCCGGGCCGACATTCGCGAATGCTCCGGAACAAATGGCGGGGCTTTCGCGTCGTATTGTTGACGGTCCGTCAGGGCCAGAGTCATGAACAGAGGTTTGCATGAACATTTCCGGCTTGAAATCATCCACCGCAGCGGTCTTGTGCCTGAGCCTGATGCAGCCGCTACCCGGCCTCGCGCAGGTCACAATTGATGGCGCGGTCGAGGCGACCGGTGCGGACGATCTGGCGCAGACCGCCGCCGAACTGGCGCAAGAGGCCGAGAACGCGGCAGAAAAGGTTGCCGCAGAAGTAGAGGCTGCCGAACAGGCTGCCGCCGCCGATCTGGCCGCCGCTGCCGAAGCACAAGCCGCTGCTGATGAGG
>JGI24723J26617_10003288_pt1 | contig 11863 bp, 6 predicted proteins | sample Cruoilmetagenom6_FD_26617 | JGI IMG/M metagenome (IMG submission 26617) | reverse complement strand
ATTAATAACATAGAAATAAACTGCACCGGAGGAGCTTACTAAAATTGAAGCAAAGCTTGATGCTGTACTTTGTGCGAAGAACAATCTTTGCACACCAAAGCTTCTTGGGTTTACCCACATTTCCATGGTGAAATCGTTATTAGTAAGATCTGCAAAAAGTGGTGGTAATGGACTTGAAATATAGTCATTGACTCCGTCAAAATCCAACGCCTTCTCTGTAAAGGAGCAATTGTCAGAAAATGTGGGTGATGGCACTGTTACCAATGCTTCACATACTCCTGGGTTATTGCCTACTGTAATATCTGCGGGGCAGGCAATTAAAGGATCTTCTGTGTCATTCACCGTAATATCAAAGCTACAAGTAGCCATGTTTCCTGCTGGGTCGGTTGCAGTTGCTATTACTGTTGTTGTTCCTACGGCAAATAAGGTTCCAGGGTTCTGAGAATACGTTATTGAAATTGAACCAGGGCAATTGTCGGTTGCAGTTGCGACAAAGTTTACTACGGCCCCACATGCTCCTGGGTCATTACCTTGTGTAATAGCAGTAGGACACGTTATTTCTGGAACTTCATTGTCTTCTATTGTTATTACGCTAGTGCAAGTAGCTGTTTGGCCGTTACCATCATCTACTGTCCAAATGATTGTTGTATCGCCTTTTGGTAAGATTTCTCCGGCAATGGTGTCTGTACCGTTTAAATCATTGGTGATGCTTCCACTTGTACAATTATCTGTAAAAGTTGCGTCAAATTCAGTTCCAATTACTGTGTATTCACATTCACCTAGATCTGTATTACGTGTATCGTCTGCAACACAAATTATGACAGGATCTTCATTGTCTAAAACAGTAACCAATTGTTGGCATGTAATGGTGATATTATTAACATCTGTTAATGACCATGTAACTGTGGTTTCGCCCAAAGGAAAATTGGCTGGAGCATCGTTTGAGAGAATTTCACCAGGACAACCATTTGTAATTGGGTTTCCTAAAACCACAGCAGTAGCTTCACAAGAACCAAGGTCGCTGTCTACCATAATATCTGTAGGACAAGTGATCATTGACACACAAGGGGCCTTAGTTTCGTACCACTCTACTTTATCACTTATATTTATAAAACCAACGGAATCTAAATCGCCATCTCCGTCTAAATCACCCACAGCCACATCTTGAGGAGACAGGGTGTTTGTGTTTACAATATTTTCAGTAAAAACGGGATCGGTAGTACCATCATTAAGATACCAAACTATTTTGTTAGCGTCTCTTAGTGCAACAAGTATGTCTAGATCTTGATCCCCGTCAATATCGCCTATTGCAACTCCCATTGCCCCAGCGGCAGCGGCAGTCACCGTGTTTTGTGTAAAACTAGGTGTCGTACCACCATCATTTTCATACCAATAGACGACACCGTCAAATGTAACAGCGAGTACAATGTCTAAATCTCCGTCATTGTCAATATCGGCGATTGCTGATTCACCAGGGCTATCACAGTTGGTGCATATAGGAATCTCTGTAAAGGATGGGTTGGTGGCACCATCATTTTTATACCAATAGAGAGAATCATAATTAGGACTCGCGACAATTAGATCTAAATGGCCGTCATCATCTAAATCTGCTGCCTGAATATCTCCTACACCTCCAAAATTTCTTGGAATTAATTGTTGCGTAAAACTTGGGTTATTAGCCCCATCACTTTCAAGCCATATGATATTTGTCCCTCCTGCAGATCCAAGTACCAGATCCATATCGTTATCATTATCTAAATCTCCAGCCCATACTCCTTTAAGACCAAGAATATTTGTATCGATAATATGTTCCGTAAAGCTTGTATTCGTATTTTCAAACCATGCTATTTTTCCATTTGATAGGGATGTACTCACAATATCTAAGTCTTGATCATTATCCATGTCAATTAATACAATTCCAATAACTCCATCGGTATTATTGGTAATAAGATGTGTTGTAAAGTTTGGATCTGTTGCTCCGTCGTTTTCGTACCAATAAATACTGTCTTCATCTTGATTTGCTGAAATTATATCCAGATCGCCATCTCCATCAATATCACCAACTGTTCCGCTTCGGGCACCGAAAGCAGATGAATTAATAATGCTTGGGGTATCTAAAGTGGTTGGAGGGACTCCTATTTCAGGAACTTCTGCCATAAAAGAAAAAGTAGATGGATTATCAATCAACCCATCGCTAATAGAAACCGTAATGGTTTCATTTGGTTTAAATGAATTTGTGGGATTGTATCTTATTGTGCTTGCATTTGTAAGATTGGCAGTTCCGAGATATCTACCGGTCATACTCCCGGTAACACGAATTGCGCTAAAATTATTCGTGGTTGGGGACGTATCTAACTCTAATAATATATTCGAATCCTGAGCAATATTAATTGCATTAGAAGCAGGCGTAGAGTTAATAAAACTTGGGATGACAAGATTTGTTCTTAAATAGTAAAGTGCTTTATTTCCAGTCATTATGATATCCAAATCTTTATCATTATCGATATCAGCCGTTAAGGTGCTAAAGGATAGTACAGTTGTGCCAAGGTCTGTAGTAGTAAAATACCCAGAGCCATTATTAACAAGTAAGCGCGTAAAGCTGGGAATTGAACTTCTAGTGGCAATAATATCTTGATCACCGTCACCGTCTAAATCGGCTATTGCAATCGTACTGTAACTGGTAGAGAGTGAAATAACACCTGCTGTAAAGGAGCCTGCTCCGTTTGATGTGAATTTTCTAATTTTAGGACTTACATTTTGTGTTAAAACGATATCTAAACTTTGATCTCCTGAAATTTCTGCCACGTATAGCTCACCTACATAAGATGTATCATCAATAAAGATGGAAGTAAAGGAAGGATTAACACCACCGTTATTTCTAAACCATCGCAGTACTCGGTTGCTTGTACTTCCACCAGTTAGATCTTCAATAGCAACAATTACAATATCTAGATCATTGTCTCTATCCATATCTCTAACTACAATTTTTGTTGACCATTCACTAAAGAGGACATGTTTAGTAAAAGATGTTCCATCGCCATTATTTTCAAACCATATAAGTTCATCTACGGTGGCTACAATAACATCTAAATCACCATCATTATTCATGTCACCAACTTTTATGTCTTCAAAGAAGCCATAGTTGTATTCGTCAAAAGGTACTCCGTTTACGGGATGTTCTGTATAGGAAGGATTTGGTCCTCCGCTACTTTCAAGCCAATATATTTGTTCGTCACTTTTGGTTACAACAAGATCTGTTGCACCATCATTGTTTATATCGCCAGGAACTATTCTTTGTATGTTTAAGTCGGTTGGGGATAACAAACTTAATTTTGTATAACTAGGTTGAAGACCNCCTTCATTTCTATACCATTGCGGTCCTTCGTTTGAAATTAGAGTNATAANATCAAGTTTNTTATCACCATTTAAATCTGTAATGGCAGTTTGGGAGCCACTAAAATGGTTACTTGTTTCCTCTATGAGATTTTGATAGTAGGTTGGTCCAGGAGGGTTTGCGGGGATATTAGCAATAGTAAAGCTATCCATTCCTGGGGTTAAAATTGGGGCACCATTGCTCAATACACGATTAGTTACATGGATTGTTACTGTTTCTCCTGGGTCATAATCTTGAAAAGAATTAAATGTTACTTTAAATGCTCCAGGNTCATAATTACTGAAGCTTCCAAAATGTATTCCAGACTGGGATCCACGTACAATAATATTGTTTGCATTTATCGTACTATTATCGATAGGACCAGGGATAAAATAGATGTCAATATTGGCATTTGAGGCAATATTTTGAATTCCACCTCCTGGGGTTGTACCAACAAAAGCTCCCTGAGCGATTGCGCAAACGCTAAAGGAGCTAAGGAGGAGAAAAAAAATCAGGGATAAGAAATTTTTAGCAGTTTGATTTTTCATAATGGGTCAAATTTGGTTATGCAACAAATTTAAGACGGCTTGTTTCTCGATACAATGCGTAGACCTACGTATTGAAAATATGGGGATTGTTCTGTATCCATAAGAGTAATGCGTGATGTGAAGTTTTAAGTTGTAATTTCTTAATCATATTACTTCGATGCTTTTCTATTGTTCGGGTGGAACATTTTTTTTTCTTGGCAATTTCAGGAGAAGTCAAGCCTTGTCTAATTAAGTTTAGAACCTCTAATTCTGTAGCACTTAATTTCTTCTTAGGTTTTTTAGAAGCATTGTGGTTTGAAGGCTTGGGATGAATCATATGCCAAAACTAGCGGATGAGAAGAAGGTATAAAATAAGTACACCTACGTATTGAAGCTATGTAGTTTCTTGGCACTATAGTATTTAGAAGTATTAAGACGAATGCAGAGCTTATTTCTGACTCAGCGTATTTCCCTGTTTTTCGACATTAGGAACAAGAAATGATTTAGTGTATTCATCTAAAAGGTAAAAACCTTATTTGAAAAAAGGGTTTTTCCTGTCAAAAAGTAGGAAAAATACACACATATTTTTTGCGATTTATTAATAGCTTTGAGTTCCCCCACAAATTTGGAGTAAGCTGAAAATCCGAAACTTAGAGTAGGCAACAAACAAACAAACCGATGAAAACTTTTAAAAACACCTTTAAAGGCTTAGTATTTATTGCAGGAATTTTCTTATTTATTTCCTGCTCAGATGATCCCACAAGTAACACTGAAAATTCAGAAAATTTAGAATTTCAGAAAAATTCAAGAGCAACTGAATTGATGGGTTATGTTATAACAAAAGATAATGAACCTGTAGAAGGAGCCCGAATTAAATTAAGAGGGCAAACAATCAGCGCAACCAATGCTGATGGATCTTTTAATTTGGAAGGAGTTCAACTTCGAACAGGGGATGTTCTCACTTTTGAACATCGAGATTACCTCGCAGTTACAAAGATTGTTCGCGACGACATGAAGCTCCTTGTTTCAATGAAAAAACGGGGACGAACGGTGCGAATAGATTCGCGATCAACAAATGAAATAGAAGTTGGTCCAGGAGGAAGAATTGTAATTCCAGAAAATAGCCTTGGTCAAAATGGTCAAGTTTATACTGGAATGATCGATGTTCAAGTTACGTATATTGATGTAACAGACTCCTTTGACCTTCGCAGTGCACCAGGGTCTTATGTAGCGCAAGGACGAGAAGGTCTTTATCCATTAACTTCTTTCGGNATGATCGAAATTGTCGCGACCATCCCAGGAGAAGGTATTCGTTTGGATGTTGTTAGGGAGTCAAGTATTACCGTAGAATTTCCTTTACTAAATCCGAGAGAAACTCCTGAAACGGTCAATTTATACGCCTTCGATATGGAGACCGGGTACTGGGAATTGGAAGGAGAACTCGTAAATACTGGATCAGTCCTTTTAGGAGAGGTAACCTCCATTAATAGCGCTTGGAANGCTGATGAACCATGCGGGGAAGCACTTATTTGCGTTAAGATAAAAGTGGTATTTACCAATGGTAATCCAGGATGTGGGGTTGCTGCGGAAGGATTGTCTTATCAAGGATTTGACGGACTTCATTCTATAGGTGCAGACGATTATGTGTATTTGATGGTTTGTCCGGACAGTTCTTTNGAATTACAATCTTGTTTCCCGCTTTGTATTCCATGCCCAGGACCGGTATACACTACTATGATAGATCTTACTACTGTTACTACACCTCCAGGACCCGATGGATGTATTGATTTAGGAGCTTGGATTATTGTAAACTAGTAGATATGAAAAAATATTTATTAGCATTAGTCATGGTTCTCTATGGAGGGAATTTTATTTCCCTCTCCCAAAATAATAGAGAAAGAGAAGGAAGTGATTTCGAAAATTTTGAAGTTGCTGAGCCAAGAGTGTTTCAGTTAGAAAGAACCTCTGGAGAAGGCATGGAATTAGAAAATTCTTTGAATAGTTACGAGGTGTACGATTTTGATTTTGGATCGTTGCACGATTATGTGAATAGTAATAATTACGTAAGTATATTCGAATTAAAAACCAGTGTAGCTTCATATCTAATAAATTTGCAACGCAATGATATTAGAAGTCCGAAATATAACGAAGCCATCAATGGCGAAGTCGTAATGGAGCGTTCTATTGATAGTGACAGAGAATATAAAGTGAACACCTTTAAGGGGTATGCCAATGGAGATCAAGGTGATATAGTTAGATTTACTGTTACTGAGGATAACTTCTGGGGTTATATCTATGAATCTGAACGTGAAGAGTGGGTGTTTTTTGAATCTGTGGGTCATTTTGTGAGAAATTCACAGATCAAGAATAAATTGTTAATTTATAGATTTGAGGACCTTAAACGTGAAGTTTTTGGGGAATGCCACTTAGCAATAGTTCAGGGCCAAGGAGGAGGCGGATCTAATAATTCTAATAAGTATAAAGATTCAAGAGGACCAACTACCCAGTGTGAACCAAGATATTTGGAAATAGCCACGGATGCAGATTATGAATTTTTTCAGAATAATGGATGGGGATCTAATAATGAGATTCAGTCTATTTTAAACCAATCTGAAGGAGTTTACTCTATTTATTTTAATATTTTATTTAGCGTTACTTTTCAAAATCTTTGGTCAAATAGCTCAGATCCATACAGTAGTATGACGCCATTCACNCGATTAAATAGTGAGTGTAGACCTTATTGGAATGCCAATTTTTCAACTGTGGGAAGAGATTTAACGATGCTTTTCTCTGGTCATTCAAGCTTTGGCAATGTTACAGGAACTTCTATTGCGCCATCTATTTTAGATCCAGGCACCATTTGTGAAATACCAGCAATAGCATATAANTTNGTTACTGATCGTGCAGCAAACTATACAACGGCTGCACATGAAATTGGTCATGCCTTTGGAATGCCACATCCCTTTGATGTTTCCGGAAATACTGAATGTAATTCTAATCCAGGGCTAATGTGTTATGGAAATCGAGGTTTTTTCTTTAATTCCTCTAGCATAACCGCAACGCAAACACATACAAGTAATTTTGGCAATTGTTTAAATAATATTGATCCAGGAACGATCGATAACGATTGGGTGAAGACATGGACTAATGATCGAAATAGAAGGTGGATTGGTACGTGGTATTTAAATAATGGTGACCACAAATTAACTGGNGATTTTGATGGCGATGANGACGAAGAAATCCTCTTTATGAGTGCATCGACTTGGTCTAATATGGTAGACTTTTCATGTGATTCAGGCACAGATTGGTACCATGATTGGAGTAATATGGGAAATAGATGGATTGGATCTTGGTATATGAATACTGGAGATCGCCATTACACGGGAGATTTTGATGGAGATGGCATAACAGACTTGTTATCGATATCTGCTAGTAATTCATGGGCTACACTTCAGGGATTCGATAGCTCTACGAACTCTTGGTATTTCAAGTGGAGCAATATGGGNAATCATTGGATTTCTTCATGGCATGTAAAATCATCAGATCAATTTCAAATAGCCGATTTCGATGGTGACGGAAAGGATGAATTGTTGGCTTTCTCCAATAACGGATGGTCTGGTCTGTTTAATTTTGATAGCGGTAGTTTCCAACATCGTTGGTCTAATGGCGGAAATGGAAATATTGGAGGTGTTGGAGCCAATTCGGCTCACAAGTATACACCGGGCAAATTTACAACCACCAATTCAGATGAATTACTTACTTGGGTTAGTACCTGGGTCACCGTCTTGCGTTTTAATAATGCTACCTCAAATTGGGATTGGATTTGGAGCCAATATGGCGCCAATCATTTTGCAAATATGTATATCCTTCCATTGAATTCGCAGCAAAGAGTGTTATCTGGTAATTTTGATCAAGATGATCATGACGAAGTTTTGAATATTAATAATACGTGGGCGGCAACAGCAGATTTTAATGGAAGTTCATTTCAGCAAAATTGGAACAATGGTGGTAATAACAGATTTGATGATTGGCACTTAACGGGTGCGTTCAATCAATATTTTACTGTTAAAGCAACTCCTCACAATGAAAAACATGTGATGGCCATAAAATTTTATGAGAGTGGCTGGTGGTTGTGGCATCAAATGTGGCCAGAATTAGCTTCGATGTATCGTAGTGATGAATTTAATAATAAAAGCAGTAGTTCTAATTCGATTGCAACGGAAGATCTAACAAACACAGGGCAATTCGGTATTGCCATGTATCCAAACCCAAGCACAGACGAACTCATTATTAATCTTCAGTCTAATGGGAATAATGAAATGTCTGGAATGATTGCACATATCCTCAATCTACAGGGTATGACGTTGCTTAGCAAGGATATTGGTTTGAATGGGAATATATTGGATGTTAGTTCATTGCCAGAAGGTCTTTATTTTGTTCGTGTTACCAATGGAAATGACATTGATGAGTCACATCAAATAATCATCGCTCGATAATCAATAGAAAATCGAAAGTATACATCTAGTAAGATGTCTTGTTTAATATCGTAAGTTCAATAGGTAAAAAGCCCACTCAAATTGAGTGGGCTTTTTTTGGTGGGGAAAATTGAAGTGATAATCATACTTCATGTTTGATGCTTTAACTCTCAGAGCATTTACAAGTAGTTTAGCCTCCTTTTAACTGTAACTACTCTTTTATGATTTTTAGCACGGTTTGGGTGTCTTCTGAATCCTGAATTTTTAGAAAATATACGCCATTCGTAAAGTTTTCGGTTGAGATCGCTATCGTGTCTGTGTTGGAATAATTTTGAGACATCAGTTGTTTTCCTGTGGCGTCATAGATCCATACATCAATAGCGGTGTATGTGCTTCCCAAGTTGAGTGTAATACGTGTTGAGGTAGGGTTGGGATATAAAACGAAACTCTGCTGCAAACCATTTTCTTGCACATTGAGAATGTTAAGGTTGTTATATGTTCGGGCATGACCAGAATTCCCGCCATTGTCGTCATTTAAGGGGGCTCCAATCGCAACGATGCTTCCGTCGGCACTTAGACTTACAGAACTGCCAGACCTATCCTCCATAGCCTCTCCGTCGATACTATTGTCTATTTGTGTCCAACTTCCTGATTGATTTTGATATATCTTCACGCGTCCTGTTTCAGAACCAGCACCATTAAATGGAGCTCCTACGGCTAGGATGGTACCATTAGCACTTAAATCTAGGGAAGATCCAAATCTTTCGTTTATGGCCTCTCCATCTATATCATCGCCTATTTGTGTCCAATTGCCTGACTGAAATTGCAATACACGTACATGCCCAGTACTATTATTATCACGAGCTCCAATAGCGACAATGGTTCCATCTGCGCTTAATTCTACGGAAGTTCCAAAGCGATCGTTTGCAGCTTCTCCATCAATGTCATCTCCTAGTTGTACCCAAACTTCTGACTGATTTTGATATACTCGTACGTGTCCGGCATCAGAATCGGTTCCGTCGTTAAAAGGTGCGCCAATAGCGACAATCGTTCCATCTTCATTGATGGCTACGGAAAATCCTGAATTGTCTTCCGCGGCTTCGCCGTCTATATCATCTCCTATTTGATCCCAATCTCCTGATTGATTGGAATACACACGTACATGTCCGAAATTCCCTCCCATGCTACCTTCATTGTCGGGAGCACCAATGGCAACTGTAATACCATCACCACTTAATGCTACAGAAAATCCAGAATGATCACTGAAGGCTTCTCCAATAATTTCATCGCCTATTTGGGTCCAGTTTCCAGATTGGTTTTCAAAAATACGAACCTGTCCAGACTCAAAACCACCACTCGTTTTATCTGGGGCTCCAATGGCGATGATGTTTCCATCATCACTTAGGCTAAGAGAGAAACCAGAACGATCGAGTGTTGCGCTTCCATTGATGTTTGCGCCTATTTGAGTCCAGGTTCCAGCCTGGTTTTCAAAAATGCGAACGTTTCCAGCTACATTTCCGCTATTGTCATTAAAAGGGGCTCCTATGGCGATGATATTTCCATCAGCACTTAAATCTACGGAAGTACCCGACTGGTCATTCACGGCTTCACCGTCAATATCATTCGCTAGCTGTGTCCATTGTCCGAAAGTAAAGAAGGGAACAAGAAGGACTAAAAGGGATATTCTTTTCATTATGTTAGGTTTAAAAGTTACTCATTTCAAAATGTTGATTAAAAGATAGCATCAACACACTACAAAAGTATTCGTCCTAGGAACGTTTGTATGTCAATGCTGTAACAAAGGTTTATACGGATGTAACAAAGAGGAACGCAACTATCGCTTTATTTGGAGCCTTCGTTAATACGTTAGCCGTTGTTTTTGTGGTTTTGCTCCGCGTTAAGGGTAGCAGTGGAAATCCTTTTGGCTCTGCCAAAAGATTGAAGCGGATGACCTGACCGAATGCAATGAGGGAACGCCCAAAAAGGTAAAATTCTAAGAAAAAGTTTACGAATCGCGTTTTAAGAGTGTATTAAGCGCAAGTCCTGTGAGAATTAGAAAGATTCCGATCAGGCTCCAAACGGAGTATTTTTCATCAAAAGTTATAAGACCGAGAAGCATTGTAAATATCACTTCAAGATATTTTAAAGGAGCGACGAGATTTGTTTGCGCCGATTGCAGTGCCTTTGTCATAAATAACTGCCCTACATAACCAAAAAGTCCTAGGCTAAATAGAAACAACCACTCAGTTCCAATGGGATTTTTCCAATAATTAATAGCAAAAATACCACTCACTATGGTTGCGATGACCATAAAGTAATTGACAATAACTACGGGATGATCTTGATTGGCAATTCTCCGAATAAGTATAAATACGAGTCCGCTAAAAAACGCTGACCCAAGTACGTAAAGCAATCCAAGTGTGTTCATTGTATTGTCAAATCCTTTCATGATCAAGACACCACAGAAGGCGATAGAAATAAAGAGCCATTGTATGGGTTTGATTTTTTCTTTAAGGAATAAATAGGCGAGTATCATGGCAAAGATGGGTGCGATATAGCGCAATGAAACTGCCGAACCCATGGGTAGTTCTTTTAAGGCCGCAAAAAAAAGACCCATAGAAATAAGTCCAGCCAAGCCTCTAAGGATCATGAGTGTTTTTTTATTTCCTAATGGAGATATATTATGACGTATCAAGAACCCTATAGAAAAGAACAAAGAACCGGCAGATCTAAAAAAGATTATCTGCGAGACATCAAATTTGCCCAAGTGTTTCACAAATACATTGAGAAATGTAAAAGCAAAAGCACTAAGAATCATGTATTGCAAAGATCTTTTAAGCATAGAAGCAAAGGAGAATCAGTAAAACATCGTTATATAATTCTTAGTACATATAAAAGGAACTAAAGGACTAGGAAATTTTTGTGAGTAGTTTTCCGAAGGTAAGCGTACAAAAATCATTTAAATTATTACTCTTGGGTGCTGCTTTGCGTGAAATGGGAACAATGGGAACCATATAGTTTTCTGATTCTACATCGGTTTTTTTATTCGTGATTAAAATAACGCCATCAACACTTCCATCACTAATACTCCTCAAATGTTCTTTTTCACTTTCGTAGCGATCATAGGATTGAAAAACCATGGTTTTGTAAGCATGATCATTTGCGATTTTCTGAAAATTTGACAGAATATTGCTGTAAAATTTTATGTTGATCTGAGGTAAAATAATAGCGATGGTGCTACTTTTTTTATTTCGCAATCCCGTTCCAAAGCTATTAGGAATATAATTGTGTTTTTCTGCGACACAGGTAATGTGCCGTTTTGTTCTATCGCTTATATCTACTTTATCATTTAAAGCTTTCGACACTGTGGAAATAGAAAAACCAGTTAGATATGATAGTTCTTTTAAGTTGATTGCATTAACTCTGGAGGTCATTTTTTCAAATTTGAAATTATGTCTAGCGATATTTTAGTGAGTTCCTTAATTTTT
>JGI24723J26617_10003284_pt1 | contig 11880 bp, 9 predicted proteins | sample Cruoilmetagenom6_FD_26617 | JGI IMG/M metagenome (IMG submission 26617) | reverse complement strand
TAAATATTTTCTGTTTTACGCATTATTTCTTGTCTGTCATAATTCTCTAATTCTGCATAAACATTAATAATTCCGCCTGCATTAATTAAAAAATCTGGTGCATAAACAATACCTCTTTCTTGTAAAATTGCTCCGTGTTTACTTTCTTCTGCTAACTGATTATTTGCAGCACCAGCAACAATTTTAGCTTGTAATTTATAAATGGTATCGTCGTTAATAGTTGCGCCTAAAGCACAAGGTGCATAAATATCCATAGCTTCACTATAAATATCATTTCCACCATAGATAGTCGCGCCATATTTAGCACGTACTTCTTCTAAACGATCTTGGCTAATGTCAGAAATGGTAACATTGGCACCTTCGTTAACCAAATGTTCTACTAAAGCTTCACCTACGTTTCCTATTCCTTGGACAAATACATTTTTATCTTCTAGAATTTCTGAACCAAATTTAAACTTTGCAGCTGCTTTCATTCCCATAAAAACACCATAAGCAGTAATTGGTGAAGGGTTACCTGCTCCACCTTTACTCTCAGAGATACCTGTTACATAAGGTGTTACTTCCCTAACAGTATCCATATCTTCTGTTGTCATACCTACATCTTCTGCAGTTATGTAACGGCCACTTAATGAATGAACAAACTCACCAAAACGTCGCATTAATTCTGGTGTTTTTTGAGTTTTAGCATCACCAATAATAACAGCTTTACCTCCACCTAAGTTTAAACCTGTAATAGCAGATTTAAATGTCATACCTCGAGATAAGCGCAATACATCATTAAGGGCTTCCCACTCATTAGCATAATTCCACATTCTAGTACCACCTAAAGCTGGTCCTAAAACTGTATTATGAATACCGATTATAGCTTTTAAACCAGTATCTTTGTCATTGCAAAAAACAATTTGCTCATGATCGTCAAAAGAGTGTTGTCCAAAAACTGGATCCATTTTTTTCAATTCTTTTGAAGTTATAATTTCTGAAGTCATGTAAGTTAAATTTTAGGGTGTTTATAGATATTCTAAAAACAGCTCGCAAAAATAAATTATTAATAGAGGATTAGCAAAATATTAACTATAAAATACGATTATCGTAATACTTTTGACCTACCAAATACAGTATGAAAGCATTAAAACACCTCAATAAATATTTTTTAAAGTACAGATATCGCTTAATTATCGGTGTCTTTATTACCATAATTGCAAAAGTCTTTGCACTATTTACTCCAAGACTAGTTGGATCGTCTATTAATGTGATTTCAGACTATTTCAATGACAAAATTGCCTATGAGGCCTTTAAAAGTGAACTTATTATTAATGTACTCTACATTGTTGGAGCCGCAGTAGTTGCAGGTATCTTTACTTTTTTAATGCGTCAAACGATTATTAATGTGTCACGCTACATTGAGTTTGACCTCAAAAATGAAATTTATAAACATTATCAAATTCTATCTCTAAATTTTTACAAATCAAACAGAACTGGTGATTTAATGAACCGGATTAGTGAAGATGTTGGTAAAGTAAGAATGTATGTTGGGCCGGCATTAATGTATACCATTAACACCATTACCTTATTTGCTGTCGCTTTAATTTACATGATAGATAGGTCGCCTACGCTAACGTTATACACATTACTCCCCTTACCTATACTTTCTGTTATTATTTATAAATTAAGTAGATTAATAAATAAACGCAGTACAATTGTACAACAATCACTTTCTACACTTTCTACCTATTCTCAAGAAACATTTAGTGGTATTTCTGTAATAAAATCTTACGGAATAGAACCAAGAACTAATATTGAATTTGAAAATCTTTCTGCTGAAAACCGTCAAAAACAGATAAACCTTACTAAGGTACAAGCCCTGTTTTTTCCTTTAATGATTCTATTAATAGGGGTTAGTAACCTTATTGTAATCTACGTTGGAGGTATGCAGTACATGAGCGGAAAAATAGATCATATTGGTACCATTGCAGAGTTCATCATGTATGTAAATATGTTAACTTGGCCAGTAGCAACAGTAGGTTGGGTAACCTCTTTAATACAGCAAGCCGAAGCATCGCAAGAACGTATTAATGAGTTTTTAAAGACTGAACCAGATATTAAAAATACAGCTAAAGAATTGACACCAATTAAAGGTGATATTGAATTTAAAAATGTATCCTTTGTATATCCTGACACTAATATTGAAGCTCTAAAAGACGTTAGTTTTACCTTAAAATCTGGTAAAACCTTAGCCATTTTAGGAAAAACAGGCTCAGGAAAGTCTACCATATTAGATTTAATAGGACGTTTATATGATATTAATAAAGGGGAAATTTTAATAGACAACACTATTATTTCGGAATTAAACCTTTACAGTCTTAGAGAAAGTATTGGTTATGTCCCACAAGATGCATTCTTATTTTCTGATAGCATAAAGAACAATATCAAGTTTGGAAAAGAAGATGCCACAGACGAAGACGTTATAGAAGCGGCAAAAAATGCAAAAGTCCATAAAAATATTATTGATTTTAATAAAGGCTACGATACTATTTTAGGTGAACGTGGTATTACCCTTTCTGGTGGTCAAAAACAACGTGTTTCTATTGCTAGAGCAATTATTAAAAAACCAGATATTTTATTATTTGATGACTGCTTATCTGCTGTTGATACTGAAACAGAAGAAAAAATCTTAAAAAACTTAGTGAAGCTCACAAAAGATAAAACAACAATTATTGTAAGTCACAGAGTCTCTTCTGCAAAGAATGCAGATACAATTATTGTTCTCGAAGATGGTAAAATCATTGAGTCTGGAAATCATGAAAGCCTTATCAATACTGATGGTTACTATAAAGAGTTATACACTAAACAACTTTCAGAAAAAGAAATGTAATTATTTGTTGCTTAGGTTACTTTTTTTTTAGATTTTTGGATTGAAATTAAAAAATAAAATAGAGTTATGAGTGATTATGAAATGATGGACAAAGAAGAAATATATTCTAAAGTATTACGCGCTGGAAGAAGAACCTATTTCTTTGATGTTAGAGCTACTAAAGCTGGTGATTATTATTTAACGGTTACTGAGAGTAAAAAATTCACTAATGACGATGGTTCTTTCCATTATAAAAAGCATAAAATCTACCTTTATAAAGAAGATTTCACTGAGTTTAAAGAAATCTTAGCTGAAATGACAGATTATATTATTAATGAAAAAGGTCAAGAAGTTATTAGCGAACGTCATCAAAAAGACTTTAAACGTGAAGATAATTTTGTAGCTCAAGAAGCTAAAACGCTTGAAGATACTAAAACGACAGAAAGTTTTACAGACATCAGTTTTGATGATATTTAAAATTAACTTCTGTTAAATTATAACCAAAACCGTTACGCTTTGTAACGGTTTTTTTATTTTTAAACTCTAACTAACCATTACCTTATGCAGCGCATTTTTTTACTCTTTCTTTTAATTACATCATTATTTTCTCAATCGCAAACCGACTTATCGTACTACTTACCTCAAAATATAGAGTACAACCCAAGTATTCCTACACCACAAAGCGTCATTGGTCATCATGTTGGCGAATGGCACATTACACACGATAAATTAGTAGAATACATGAAAGCATTAGCAAATGCTTCAAATCGTATAACTATTGAAGATAGAGGAAAAACATTTGAAGATAGACCTCTACTCCTGCTAACCATAACATCACCAAAAAATCATCAAAATTTAAAAGCCATTCAATCTGCTCATATCGAAGCAACAGAAACAAATTCTGCTAATTTAGAAAATAGACCCATAGTTGTTTATCAAGGCTTTTCAATTCATGGTAACGAACCTAGTGGTTCTAACGCAGCGTTATTAGCCGCTTATTATTTGGCTGCTGCAGAAGGTTCTGAAATTGACAATTTATTAGAGCATTCGGTTATTTTACTTGATCCTTCTTTAAATCCAGATGGCTTACAACGATTCGCTTATTGGGCAAATTCTAATAAAAATATTAACCTAAACCCAGACCCTAACGATAGAGAGTATAGCGAAGTTTGGCCAGGCGGACGTACCAATCATTATTGGTTTGATATGAATAGAGATTGGCTGCCTGTGCAATTACCAGAATCTAGAGCACGTATAGAAACCTTTCACAATTGGTTACCTAATATTTTAACCGATCACCATGAAATGGGAACCAATGCAAGTTTCTTTTTTCAACCTGGAATTCCGTCACGTACACATCCATTAACACCACAATTAAATCAAGATTTAACTAAAGGTATTGCAACTTATCACGCCAAAGCATTAGACAAAATTGGTTCATTGTATTATTCTGAAGAAAGTTTTGACGACTTCTATTACGGAAAAGGATCTACCTTTCCTGACATAAATGGTGGTATTGGAATTTTATTTGAACAAGCCAGTTCTAGAGGTCATGTACAAGAAAGTGAAAATGGTCTTTTAACATTTCCATTTACTATAAAAAATCAATTTACAGCTGTTTTATCTACACTAGCAGCTGCTAATGGTATGCGAAAAGATATTTTAGAGTACCAACATAATTTCTTTAAAGACGCTAGNAATGAAGCCTCTAAAGAAGGCAAAAAAGCCATTATATTTGGTGATGAAAAAGATGCTGCTAAAACCTATCATTTAGCCGAAATTTTAAAACGTCACCGTATTGATTTTCATGAATTAAAATCTGATTTTTCAAAAGATGGCAANAAATATAAAAAAGGNTATAGCTATGTNGTTCCTAAAAATCAAAAGAATACAAGATTAATCAATGCCATGTTTGAAACGCGAACCGCTTTTAAAGACAGTTTGTTTTACGATATTTCGGCTTGGACTTTTCCTTTAGCATTTAATCTCGATTATACAGAAACAACAATGGCAAACGCTGGCAATAGCGTTAAAAACTTACAGCAGCTTTCTGGAGGTGTAAGTTCTAAAAGTGAATACGCTTATTTATTTGAATGGAATGAGTATTACTCACCAAAACTATTAAATGCTATCTTAAAAAAAGGCTTAAGAGCAAAGGTGGCCGTAAAACAGTTTAAATCTAATGGTAAAGCTTACGATTATGGAACTATAATGATTCCTGCAAAGAACCAAAATTTATCTGCAACTGAGATATATACATTTCTAAATGATAAAGCCCAAGAAAGTCATATTAAAATTGATGCCGTTTCAACAGGTTTAAACGAAGGTATAGATCTAGGAAGTCGAAATTTTAAAGCTTTAGAATTGCCAAAAATCGCTCTTTTAGTTGGAGATGGTATCACCTCTTATGATGCTGGTGAAATTTGGCATTTGTTTGACACTCGTTACGATATTATTGCCACAAAGCTTGATACTAAAACTATGAAAAGAGCAGACTTAAGCCGTTACAATACCATTATAATGGTAAATTCTTCTGGATTAAGCGAAAGCAATACAAAAAAATTACAATCTTGGATTAAAGATGGCGGCACTTTAGTAGCATATAAAAATGCATTAAAATGGCTAAACTCCAAAAAGTTAATGACCATTGATTTTAAGAAAAATAAACTCATAGCTAAAAATATTAATTACGAACAACGTAGCGATTTTAGAGGCGCACAAGTTATTGGAGGTGCCATTTTTGAAGCTGAATTAGACCGTTCACATCCTATTAATTTTGGTTATAAAAATGATAAACTTCCGATGTTTAGAAATTCAACATTATTTATAAATGAGGATAAAAACAGCTATAACAACCCCATTCAGTACTCTAAAAAGCCTTTATTAAGTGGTTATATTTCTGAAAAAAATTTAGATAGTATACGTAAAACAGTACCTCTAAAAATTAATCGTGTTGGCCGTGGAAAGGTTATTGGCTTTACTGATAATACTAATTTTAGAGCCTTTTGGTATGGAACGAATAAGCTGTTAATGAATGCTATTTTCTTTAGAGAAGAGATGTAGTTGTTTGTTGGGAATCAAAACTAATAACACAAGCTACTTCATAGACAAAAAATAAAAAGGTGGCTTAGTCTGTTTTTGTAATGCAATTACATTTTAAAACTTAAGACACTTGCATTCCATTTTTAACTTTAGTCTCAGGATGCAACAAAAACACGTCGTCTGCTCTTACGGCTCCAACCACCAAGCATTCGCTCATAAAATTGGCTATTTGCTTTTTAGGAAAATTAACTACAGCCACTATTTGTCTGTTTACTAATTCTTCCTTTTTGTATTGCGTTGTTATTTGTGCAGAAGTTTTTTTAACTCCTAAATCGCCAAAATCTATAGTTAATTTATACGCAGGTTTTCTAGCTTTAGGAAAATCATTCACTTCAATAATTGTCCCAATACGTAAATCTACCTTTGTAAAGTCTTCATAAGTTATTATCTTTTCCATTCTCTAAAATTAATAAATAAAATAGACATAATATAATGGCACGAACAGAATCAAANATGTTGCCTTTAGGCACAACAGCACCNGATTTTAAATTAGTAGATACTGTTGATGATGTTACAAAATCTCTTCAAGAATTAAAAGGCACAACTGCAACTTTAGTCATGTTTATCTGTAACCACTGCCCTTTTGTAATTCATGTAAATGCCCAACTATCACAATTGGCTAAAGATTACGTTTCAAAAGGTATTAATTGTATTGCTATTTCTAGTAATGATGTAGAAAATTATCCGCAAGACCATCCAGATTTAATGAAAAAGAACGCCATAGATAACGACTATATTTTTCCGTACTTGTATGACCAAACACAAGATGTTGCCAAGGCATACGATGCCGCATGNACACCAGATTTTTTNTTATTTAACAGTGATTTAATACTCGTTTATNCAGGTCAATTAGACGATTCTAGACCAGGAAATGGTATACCTGTAACAGGAAAAGATATTAGAGCTGCTATGGATGCCTTAATTAATAATAACCCCGTAAATCCAAACCAAAAACCAAGTATGGGCTGTAATATNAAGTGGAAATAATACTTTGCATTATTTAAAACTGAAAACAAATAAACCATTAGACAACACCTTAGCCAATGATTTTTGACAATATTGAAACCAAACGCTTAATTCTAAGGCCTATTACAATAGCAGATACGCAAGATTTTTTTGAATTGGATTCTAATCCTAAAGTTCATCTCTTTCTTGGAAATAATCCTGTAAAAACTATTGAGCAGTCTGAAGCTATGATTGCTAACATTTTACAACAATATAAAACTAATGGTTTAGGTCGTTTAGCTATAATTGAAAAATCAACCAATGACTTTGTAGGTTGGGCGGGATTAAAACTTGAAGAAAAGCTTAGAAAGGAATTTAGCTATTACGACTTGGGTTACCGACTAAAAGAACAATTTTGGGGCAAGGGCTATGCCACTGAAGCGGCATTTGCATCTTTAGAGTATGGTTTTAATACTTTAAAATTAGAAGAAATTGGAGCGGCTGCAGACGTTAATCACATAGCTTCTAATACTATACTTAAAAAAGTAGGAATGCAACCTTCTGGCACTTTTGAGTATGAAGGAGATTTATGCAACTGGTATATCATAAAACACNAAAAACAGTAAATCAACCTATAATCTTAACCAATAATTCTTTAAGAAGGTCTTTTTCTGGCATTGCCTTAGAACCAACACCTTTACTTTTTACATCAAATTCGCGCAGTACCCCAATAACATAACTTACCTTTTTCATAGGGTAATTCTTGGCAGCATCTAGATATTCATTTACAAAATAAGGGTTGACTTTTAGAGCTGATGCGACACTACGTGGATTTCTGTCAGACATACCATGAAGGTGCAATAATTGAGAAAAGAATCCAAATAATAGCGAAACCGTAACCACCATTGGATTGTCTTTAGGGTTGTCTGCAAAATACTTAGCTATTTTATGTGCTTTTACAACATTACGCTGTCCAACCGCTTTTCGTAATTCAAAATTATTGTAATCTTTACTTATTCCAATATTCTCTTCAATATGTTCTGGTGTAATCTGTGTACCTTCTGGTAAAACGATTTTAAGCTTATTAAGTTCGTTATCTATTTTACTGAGGTTAGTTCCTAAAAACTCTACCAACATCTGAGCTGCCTTTGGCGAAATGTTATAATTTTGTCCAGCTAAAACGCGTCTAATCCAGTCGGCAACTTGGTTTTCGTACATTTTTTTACTCTCAAAAACAACTCCAACCTTATTAATAGCTTTATATAAAGCCTTACGTTTATCTAATTTTTTGTACTTATAATTTAACACCAAAACCGTTGTAGGCTGAGGATTAGCTGCATATTCTGCTAACTTCTCAATAGATCTACTTAAATCTTGTGCCTCTTTAACAATAACCACTTGACGCTCTGCCATCATTGGATACCGTTTGGCATTACTCACAATATCGTCTATAGAAATATCTCTTCCATATAGCACCATTTGGTTAAATCCCTTTTCTGCCTCATCTAAAACGTTCTCTTCAATATAATCTGAAATCTTATCAATATAATACGCTTCCTCACCCATTAAAAAATAAATAGGTTTAAGGTCTCCCTTTTTAATTGTAGCTACTAATTGTTTTACGTCGTCCAATGCTTTAAAAATTCCAAGTTTAAAATTCCAAATTTCAATAGTTACAAGCCCGTTTATATTAAATAAATAGGATTTTAGTAATGAAAATTGTGATTTGCGATATTCTACTTTAACTTTGAAAAAAATTAGCGTCTCTAAGTGTTGCAAGAACTCAACTTTCCAAAGTTTGAATACCGTTTCAAAAGTACAGAAAATAAAGTTTCTATTTTTGATGTCATTCGGAAAAAATTCATCATTCTTCAACCCGAAGAATGGGTTAGACAACACTGTGTTCATTATCTAATCAATACTAAAAAGTTTCCAAAATCTTTAATTAATGTTGAAAAAGAGCTGACTATAAACGGCTTAAAGAAACGTTATGATGTTGTGGTATTTAATTCAGATGGTAGTATTCACTTAATTGTAGAATGTAAATCGCACAACATAAAAATAGACCAAACTACTTTTGACCAAATTGCGCGTTATAATTTGATATTAAACGCCACGTATTTAATGGTAACTAACGGTTTAAATCATTATTATTGCGAAATGGATATAAAAAATGAACGGTATTCCTTTTTAAAAACTATTCCTGATTATAAATCCAATTAAATGCTTCAAACCAAAGACATTGCTATTGTTATCTTAAACTGGAATGGGAAATCATTACTCGAAAAATTTCTCCCTTCAGTTATAAACTATTCCGATGATGCTGTAATCTATGTTGCTGACAATGCATCAACAGACAATTCTGTTGCTTTTGTTTCTGAACATTTTCCGACAGTACAACTAATTCAAAACACAACTAATGGTGGTTATGCCAAAGGTTATAATGAGGCTCTTAAACAAGTAGAAGAACCGTTACTCTGCTTAGTTAATAGTGATATTGAAGTGACCAAAAATTGGCTTCAACCCATTTTAGAAGAATTTAATACAAATACTGAAACGGCAATCATTCAACCAAAAATATTAGACTATAAAAACAAATCGCAATTTGAATATGCTGGAGCGGCTGGTGGATTTATTGACAAATATGGTTATCCTTATTGTCGTGGTCGCATTTTTGATACCATTGAAAAAGACACAGGACAATACAACGATAATAGCGAAATATTTTGGGCTTCTGGTGCTTGTTTTTTTATTAGAAACCTCGTTTACAAAGCATTGGAAGGTTTTGATGAGTCGTATTTTGCTCACATGGAGGAAATTGATTTATGTTGGCGTGCATTTAATAAAAATTATACCACAAAATTTGTTGGTACGTCTACGGTTTATCATGTTGGTGGTGCTACATTAAATAATACTAATCCTAAGAAAACATATCTCAATTTTAGAAATAGTTTATTTACACTATTTAAAAATACAGATTCTAATGTCCTTTTTAGAGTTGGCATTAGAATGGTACTTGATGGTGTAGCATCTGCTAGATTTCTATTTCAACTTAAACCCGCATTTTTAGTTGCTATTCTTAAAGCACACCTCTCATTTTACTACAATTTACCACGTCTTTTAAAGCAAAGGAAACAATTACCTAAACGTTTTGGATATTATAAAATCAATTNTATTGTTTGGTCTTATTTTATAAAAAAGAAGACTAAATTTTAATTGTTTATAAAACTGTTAAAATTTTTGTTAATCCTTGTCATAGCCGTTATTCTTTTGCATAATTTTGAATGTTGTAATTAACGATTAAAACTAAAAATCAATTATGAGAAAAATAATGTTATTAAGTGTTTGCTCAATGATGCTATTAGCATCTTGTGTCGCAAAGAAAGAACATCTTGCACTTCAAGAAAAATATGAGAAATCTCAAGACTTATTAAATACGGCAACAGTAAAATTAAATAGCTGTCTTTCTGATGTTGCTGCAGCTAATGCAAGAGTAGAAACAATGAAAGATCAGTTAAATGATTTACGTAAAGCAAATCAAGATTTAATTGATACCAAAGGAAATTTAACAACCTTAACACAAAAAGGTGCAGAAAACCTTGAAAAATCTTTAGAGAGCTTAAAAGAACGCGATTTAAAAATTACAAGANTACAAGATGCACTAACGAAAAAGGATAGTGTAACATTGGCCGTTGTAACAAGCCTTAAAAAAGCAGTTGGAATCAACGATCCAGATATTGAAATAAATGTTGAAAAAGGTGTTGTATTCATTTCTATTGCTGACAAATTATTATTTAAAAGTGGCAGCTATAACGTAACTACTAGAGCAAATGAAATTTTAGGAAAAGTAGCTAAAGTTATTAATAGTAAACCAGACTTTGAAGCTATGGTAGAGTCGCATACAGACAACGTATCTTACAGTAAGCCTCCATTATTAGATAACTGGGATTTAAGTGTTAAACGTGCTACTTCTGTAGTAAGAGTTTTAGAAAGCTTAGGCGTAAACCCACAACAATTGATTGCTTCTGGTCGTAGTTCTTATGTGCCTTTAGTAGATAACGATACTGCTGAAAATAGAGCAAAAAACAGACGTACACGTATTGTTGTATTACCAAAAATTGACCAATTCTATGAAATGGTTGAAACAGAAATGAAAAACTTATCTACTGAAAATTAATTCTAGTAGCTTTTAAAATAAGAAAACCCAATGCCTTTGCATTGGGTTTTTATTATTTGTTTTCCAAACATATTAATTAAAATTATCATAAGACTTTACCAGTCTTATAAACTCTGCTCTATAACCATCTGTATCCTCTCCTCTTCCACGTTCTGCTAAAGTAATAACCTGAGATGCTGAGGCTTTATTAAAATACTTAGAACCTCTTAAGTGCATTCCAAATAATGCTACAGCGGAAACAAAATTCATATCGTTTGATGCTTCTGTTATATTATTATTTTGAACATGAACCATTTCTATACTCTTATCTTCATTTGGTTTTTTATATCTGAATTTTACCGTAAATAGTTCATCTTCATAATTAGACGCTATTTTAGATTGGGTATACTTTAAATCTGCAACTTTTTTTAGATAATCACTTTTTATTCCCACTGGAATAATTTCATATAATGCAGTTACGGTATGTCCACTTCCTAATTCTCCAGCATCTTTGGTATCATCTGCAAAGTCTTCATCTGCAAGCAGTCTGTTTTCATATCCAATTAATCTATACGCCTGCACTTTTTTAGGATTAAATTCCACTTGAATTTTCACATCTTTTGCTATTGTATGAAGTGTTCCCCCAAATTCTTTTCCAAAAACTTTTTGAGCTTCTTGCATATTATCTATATAGGCATGATTTCCATTGCCTTTATCGGCTAAGATTTCTAATTTTGAATCCTTATAGTTTCCATAACCAAAACCTAAAACCGATAAAAACACACCAGATTTACGTTTTTCTTCAATTAATGTTTGCATCGCTTTA
>JGI24723J26617_10003280_pt1 | contig 11887 bp, 13 predicted proteins | sample Cruoilmetagenom6_FD_26617 | JGI IMG/M metagenome (IMG submission 26617) | reverse complement strand
GAAACGCCTGCTCGGGGTCCGGTATGATCTTGCGGGCCAAATCCTGCGCGGCGGCACATTGGGCCGCCTCGATCTGCAGGCTCGCCCCGTCGGGCGTTACCGTCAGCTCGCCATTGCCTTCCAGCTCTTCGCGCAGCAATGCCACCTGGGCCGGTCTCAGGCCGTAGCCTTCCATCTTGTAGGTCAGCCCGTCCACGGGTTGCGCGCAATTGTCGCCCTGCCCCATGACAGCCATGAACCGCTCGCGATCCGTCGGGCCAGCGCCCTGCAGACAGGCGTCACCGCGCACCAGCAAGGCGGGGCCGACTCGGCTGGCTTTCTGTTGGTCTTCAAGGGCCACGATAATGGCGCTGGCTTCGCCCGCATCGGTAAAGCCTGCGGCCGAAAGCGTTGCGTCGAGATCGGCGATGACACAGCCCTGCGCGCGCGCTACTTCCAGCAGCGCATCCATCCGCGCGGCATCGACGGCGTAGGAAGGCGCGGCCAGCGACACGGCCAGCGCAGTCATCATTCCCAGTCGCCTCACCTGTCGATCTCCCCGAACACGACATCCATCGTGCCGATGATCGCAGCCACATCGGCCAGCTGGTGGCCACTGGCAACGTGATCCATCGCCTGCAGATGCAGGAATCCCGGTGCGCGGATCTTGGCGCGGTAGGGTTTGTTGCTCCCGTCCGACACCAGGTAGACGCCGAACTCCCCCTTGGGAGCCTCGACCGCGGCATAGATTTCACCTGCGGGGACGTGGAAGCCTTCGGTATAAAGCTTGAAGTGATGGATGAGCGATTCCATCGAGGTTTTCATGTCCGAGCGGCTGGGCGGCGTGATCTTGCCCCGGGCCAGAACATCACCGCGCCCCTCGGGCGCGCGCAACTTCTCGATTGCCTGATGGATGATGTGCAGCGATTGGCGCATCTCCTCCATCCGGACAAGGTAGCGGTCATAGCAATCGCCATTCTTGCCGACGGGGATCTGGAACTCGAACTCGTCATAGCATTCATAGGGCTGCGCGCGGCGCAGGTCCCACGCCATGCCGCTGCCGCGCACCATGACACCCGAGAATCCCCAGTCGAGCGCTTCCTGCTCGGTGACGACGCCAATATCGACGTTGCGCTGCTTGAACACGCGGTTCTCGGTCAGCAGCAATTCGATATCATCCAGCACCTGCGGGAATGCCTTGCCCCAGGTCTCGATATCGTCCAGCAAATCGTCGGGCAGGTCCTGATGCACACCGCCGGGCCGGAAATAGGCCGCGTGCAGGCGCGCGCCACAGGCCCGCTCGTAGAATACCATCAGTTTCTCGCGCTCTTCGAAACCCCAGAGCGGTGGCGTCAACGCGCCCACGTCCATTGCCTGCGTCGTCACGTTCAGCAGGTGGTTCAGAATGCGACCGATTTCAGAGTACAGAACCCGGATCAGGCTGGCGCGGCGCGGCACTTCCACACCGGTCAACTTTTCGATGGCCAGACACCAGGCATGTTCCTGATTCATCGGCGCCACGTAGTCCAGCCGGTCGAAATAGGGCAGGTTCTGCAGGTAGGTGCGGCTCTCCATCAGCTTTTCGGTGCCACGGTGCAGCAGGCCGATATGCGGGTCACACCGTTCGACGATCTCGCCGTCCAGTTCCAGCACCAGCCGCAACACACCATGTGCCGCCGGGTGCTGCGGGCCAAAGTTGATGTTGAAATTGCGGATCTTCTGTTCGCCGGTCACGGCGTCTTCGAACCCTTTGGAGCCGTCCATCATTTGTGATCCTTTCGCGCCGCTTCAGCCCGTGCCAAACGCATCCGCGCCTCGCCCAGTCCGAACACGATCAGCGCCACACCTGCCACGGTAGCAAAGCCAAATAAAACCATCAGCCCTTCGCCTCCTCTTTCTTCTCATCGCCCGGCAGGATGTATTCGGCACCCTCCCACGGCGACATGAAGTCGAATTGCCGATATTCCTGCACAAGGCTGACCGGCTCGTAGACCACGCGCTTTTGCGCCTCGTCATAGCGCACTTCGGTATAGCCCGTGGTCGGGAAATCCTTGCGCAGCGGATGCCCGCGGAAGCCGTAATCGGTCAGGATGCGGCGCAGGTCCGGATGGCCCGAGAACAGCACGCCATACATGTCGAACACTTCACGCTCGAACCAGTTGGCCGATGGGTGCACCTCCACGATCGACGGCACCATGTCCTCTTCGCGCACCGCGGCGCGCAGACGGATGCGGTGGTTCTGGTACATGCTCAGGAAATGATAAACCAGATCGAACCGCTTGGCCCGCTCGGGATGGTCAACGGCGGTGATATCCACCAGCGTCGAAAACCGGCAGGTCGGATCGGTCTTCAGGAACTCGACCAGCCCGGCGAGGTTGGTCAGCGCCACTTCCAGCGTCAACTCGCCATGCGCGACGCTCCAGCCCAGCACGCAATCGCTGCGTTTGAGTTCGATATGCGTGCCCAGCTCGTTTAGCGCGTCACTCATTCTCTATCCCCCTCGCCTGTCCGATGCACGGGTCCGCCCTTAGCGGACGATCGTGCCGGTACGGCGGATTTTTCGTTGCAACTGCAGAATACCGTAGACCAGCGCCTCGGCGGTCGGCGGGCAGCCGGGCACGTAGATGTCGACCGGCACGATCCGGTCACAGCCGCGCACCACTGAATAGCTGTAGTGGTAATAGCCGCCACCATTGGCGCAGGACCCCATCGAGATCACGTAGCGCGGCTCGGGCATCTGGTCATAAACCTTGCGCAGCGCCGGGGCCATCTTGTTGGTCAGCGTGCCGGCCACGATCATCACATCCGACTGGCGCGGGCTGGCGCGCGGNGCAAAGCCGAANCGCTCAACGTCATAGCGCGGCATGGCGGTGTGCATCATCTCGACCGCGCAACAGGCCAGACCAAAGGTCATCCAGTGCAGGCTGCCGGTGCGCGCCCAGTTGATGATATCCTCGGTTGAGGTCAGCAAAAAGCCCTTGTCCTGCAGATCGCGATTCAGCTCCTGCGTGGCATATTCGCGGTCCGCGCCCGCATGGTTGACGCCTGTCGCTATTGCCATTCCAGCGCTCCCTTTTTCCACTCGTAGGCAAACCCGATGGTCAGCACCCCGAGGAAAACCATCATCGACCAGAACCCGACCATGCTGACATCCTTGAAGGCCACGGCCCAGGGAAACAGCATCGCAATTTCAAGATCGAAAATGATGAACAGGATCGACACCAGATAGAAACGCACATCGAACTTCATGCGCGCATCATCGAATGCGTTGAACCCGCATTCATAAGCACTGACCTTTTCCGCATCCGGATTGCGCACGGCAATGATCACGGCAGCGAGGATCAGAACAACGCCAAGCCCAATGGCAATGGCCAAAAACACGAGAATTGGGAGGTATTCCCTCAACATCTCTTCCAAGAGCGGCTCCTTTTCTGCACCCGGTTCGCTCCGCGCGCGGTCAAGTGGCAAAATTGACTGATCTTGTGTCTACCCCTGCCCCAAGTTGGGGTCAACCAGCGCCGCGCAAAAACGGCCCCCCGAAACCCACGGGGGCGCCGCGCCATTATACACCTGCGTCAAACCTGTCGGGCTGCCGCCTGCCGCCCGTTACGGCCCCCCTCCCGAGGCGCGGCCAACCGGCCTAGCCCTGCGCCCAGCGCGGCTTGCGCTTGTCAAAGAAAGCGCCGATTCCCTCACGGGCCTCGGCCCCGTCCCAGCATTTGGCCAGTTCGCCCACCGTATGCGCGATCACCTCTTCGTCGATGCGCGGTCCCAGATGCCGGAGCAGCGCCTTCGAGCGCGCCACCGCTTCGGGTGCACAGCTGAGATAGGGCACGACCTCCTGCTCGACAGCAGCATCCAGATCATCCGCCGGCACCGCGCGCGCCAGCAGGTTCAACTGCACCGCCTCGGTGGCGTCGAACCGGCGCCCGGACATGAAGACGCGGCGCGCCTTTGCCTCGCCCATGCGCGCCGCCACATAGGGGCCGATGGTCGCGGGAATGAGGCCCAGCCGTGTCTCGGTCAATGCCATCGTGATACTGTCCGCGCCGATCGCCACGTCGCAGACACTCGCCATGCCGACACCGCCGCCAAAGGCATTGCCATGCAGCCGCCCGATCAGCGGTTTCGGCAAGGTGTTCAGCGCCTGCAACATATATGCCAGCTTGGCGGCTTCGGTCGAACGCACGGCAGGGGCGGCATCGAACTGTTCGCGCATCCAGCCCAGATCGCCACCCGCGCAGAACGTCTTGCCCTTCGCGGCCAGCACCACGGCGCGCACAGCCGGGTTACCGCCCAGCTCGCCCGCAGCGCGGGTCAGTTCGGCAATCATCTGCGCCGAGAGCGCATTGTGCTTCTCCGCCCTGTCCAGCCACAGCGTCGCCACGCCGCGCGTGTCCATCTCGATACTCAGCGTCTCATAATTCATCGTCAGTTATCCCCGGTACAAGGCGGTCCATCTACCACCAGTCATGAAAAATCCAGACCATACGGTCTACGAACCAGATTTCCGGCAGCATCGTCAGGAGCATGCCAAAAACCGCGTTACATCCAGCCGTCAAATCGCGCAGGCTCCGCGAAGATGCGCGGATTGAGCCAGACCCAGACCACTGATTGGCGTTCCGCCCCGCGATAGAAATCCATCAAGCGCCCCGCATCGCCCGCGCCATATCCGCCGCCCGCATCAGCACATCGCGGTCCAGCCCTGTGACATGGCCCAGCGCCTCCAGCCGGTCATGCACCTTCTCGGTCGCCACGTTGCCCGCCGCCCCAGGCGCATAGGGACAGCCCCCCAGCCCGCCCACGGCGGCGTCAAAGACGCTCAGACCGTGTTCCAGCGACACTTCGATGTTCTCCAGCGCACGACCCGCCGTGTCATGAAAATGCCCCGCGAGTTGTGCAGCCGGAACCACCTCCAGCACTGCCGCCAGCATCTTTGCGACGCGCTCGGGCGTGCCCTGCCCGATCGTGTCCCCCAGGCTGATCTCGTAACAGCCCATGTCTTGCAGCGCAGCCGCCACCCGCGCCACGTCGCCCGGCCGCGTTGGCCCGTCATAGGGGCAGTCGGTCACGCAGGACACGTAGCCGCGCACCGGCACGCCCGCCGCGCGCGCCGCCTCCGCCACCGGAGCGAACCGCTCCAGGCTCTCGGCGATGGTGGCGTTGATATTGGCACGTGAAAACCCCTCACTCGCCGAGCCAAAGATCGCCACCTCATCGGCCTTCGCCGCCAGCGCATCCTGCAAACCGCGCATATTGGGCGTCAGCGCCGCATAGCGCACACCGGGCGCCCGCGCGATACCCGCCAGCACCTCGGCCGAGCAGGCCATCTGCGGCACCCATTTCGGGCTGACGAAACTGGCCACCTCGATACGCGAAAACCCCGCACCGCTCAGCAGATCGACCAGCGCGATCTTTTCCGCCGTCGGGATGTCGCGCGCCTCGTTCTGCAGACCGTCGCGCGGCCCCACTTCGAAAATCTCGACACTGCGGCTCATGACCCCTGCCCCTTCATTTTGCCAAAAATACTCATTCTTCCCATGCCGGATAAAAATCCCGGTCGTAGATGCGGCTGCTGTCCGGCCCGGGCAATGCATTCTGGTAGCTTTGCCGCTCGGTCAGGCGTGCGAACCATTTGGCGGTTTCGGGAAAGCCCTCCAACGTCGCGAAATGCTGCGCCATGTAGACCGCCTGACCAACACAGATATCCGCCGCCGAGTAGCCCCCCGTCAGCAGGTAATCGCGGTTTTCCACCGGCGTGCTCAACCGCGCCTCGATCGCCGCATAGCACTTGCGCAGCCGTGCAGCCTCCAGCTTCATCACCACCGGGCTGCGCATCGAATCCTCATACAGCAGCACATGCTGCTGGGTCAGCGCCGCCACGTGCTGGCTGACCGTTTCGGCGAAATGCACCCAGACCAGCCAGGCCATCCGGTCCATGTCGCGGGGCGCGCGCCCCATCCCGCGCTCGGGGAACCGCTCGCAAAGGTACTCGACCATCGCGCCACTCTCGAACATGCGCTCGCCGTCGATCTCGAGCGCGGGCACCCGTCCGGCAGGTGACAACGTCAAAAACTCCGGGCTGCGCAGACTGCGGTCAAACGCATGCTCGACCAGACGAAACTCCTCGCCCAGTTCATTCAGCAGCCAAAGCACACGCATCGAGCGGCTTTGCGGCACATGGTGCAGCGTAATCATCCTGTCTCTCCTGTCATTTCCACCCCGAGGGCGGGCATCGTATCCCGGACGGTGCGGCGCGCTTCCATCGCCGCGTACCATGCCCCCAACGCCGGATACGCTCCAAGTGTTTCGGCCCCGTCCGGCGCTTGCGCGAAATAAGCCAGCATCGGCAGCAGATGGCAATCAGCCAGGGTGACGCGCCCCGGGTTCAGCACCAGCCCCTCTGCCGCAATCGCCTCGAGCGCGGTCAGAACCGGCCCCGCGCGGTCCAGCCCCGCCGCAATCTCGGCCTCATCCGCCGCCTCGCCCTGCAACGGGCCAAACACCCGCTGCGCAAAGACCTGCCGCACCAAGGGCCAGTAGCCATAGGCATCGACGATCCCGATCACCTGCCGCATCCGCGCCCTTGGCCGCGCCGTGCCGGGGGTCATCTGCCCGCCTGCAAACTCAGCATCGACATAATCGAGGATAGCCGCCGTCTCCCACAGCCGAAACGCGCCATGCTCCAGCACCGGCACCCGGCCAAAGGGATGCAGCGGGATCAGTTGCGCCTGCCCGGCCTCGGCAAAAGGATCGACATCGACAAAATCGAATGCCGCGCCCGCCTCGGCCAGTGCCAGCCGCGCCGCNCATGTATAGACGCTCGGGCCATATCCCGTCAGACGCAGCACCTGCGCCATCAGGCCGCCTCTCCCTCCGCCTCTTCCGCCTCCAGCCGCACCAATGCCGCGCCCGCCGCGACCTGCGAACCGGCGGTGACCAGCACCTCCGCCACGACACCGTCGCGCGCGGCCAACAATGCATGCTCCATCTTCATCGCCTCCAGCACCGCCAGCCGGTCGCCTGCCTTTACCGCCTCGCCCGCCTTGGCGAAGACCGCCTTCACCAGCCCCGGCATCGGTGCCTCTATCAGCGCACTGTCGCCGCCACGCGCACTGGCACGGTCCAACGGGTCGACGATCTCAAAGCTCAGCCCGTATTGCGCGAAGACCGTGACCAGAGAGCCGGTCACGACCACCTCCGGCGCGATCTGCCCGTCCAGCTGCCAGCGCCCGCCGATGCGGCGCGCCTCGACGGTCTGTGCGCCCAGCAGCACATCGCAGGCATCCGCCGACAGCACCCGCACCCGCAGCACGATCTCCTCTTCGCCACGGCGCAGCACCTGTGCGCGTTCCAGCGGCGTCCAGAGCGTGAACCCGATCTCGCCTTCACCGCCTTCCAGCAGCCCCAGCGCCGCCATCCCCGCCAGCGCGACATCCTGCGGCGTGGGCTCCGGTGGCACCACCAACGCGTCCAGATCACGCGCGATCAGCCCGGTATCGACCTCACCGCGCGAAAATCCGTCATGCCGCGCCAGCGCGCCCAAAAATGCCAGGTTGGTGACCGTCCCCGCCACCTCGCAGGCCTCCAGCGCCGCCGACAGCCGCCGCAGGGCCACTTCGCGGGTGGGGCCGTGGGTGATCAGCTTGGCAATCATCGGATCGTAGAACGGGCTGATCTCGTCGCCTGTCCGCACGCCGGTATCCGCGCGCGCATCGGGCGGAAAGCGCAGATGCGCCAGCGTGCCGGTGGCAGGCAGGAAGCCTTTGGGCACATCCTCGGCATATAGCCGCGCCTCGAAGGCATGGCCAGTGATGCTCAGATCCTCCTGGGCGACGGGCAAGGCCTCCCCGCTGGCCACGCGCAACTGCCATTCCACCAGATCAACGCCGGTAATCGCCTCCGTGACGGGATGTTCCACCTGCAACCGCGTGTTCATTTCCATGAACCAGAACCCGTCCGGCCGCAGCCCGCCTGCCCCATCGACGATGAACTCTACCGTGCCCGCCCCGCTATAGCCGATCGCCTCGGCCGCGCGCACCGCCGCCGCCCCCATCGCCACGCGTACGTCTTCGGTCATGCCCGGCGCGGGCGCTTCCTCGATCACCTTCTGATGACGCCGCTGCAGCGAGCAGTCCCGCTCAAAGAGATGCACGGCGCGCTGGCCATCACCGAATACCTGCACCTCGATATGGCGCGGCTGCTGGATGTATTTCTCGACCAGCACGGCGTCATTGCCGAACGCCTTGGCGGCCTCGCTGCGCGCGCTTTCCAGCGCGTCGGCGAAATCATTCGCTTTCTCGACCAGCCGCATACCCTTGCCGCCGCCGCCTGCCACGGCCTTGATCAGCACCGGATACCCGATCTCGGCGGCGCGTTCGGCCAGGAACCCGTCATCCTGGTTCTTGCCGTGATAGCCCGGCACCACCGGCACGCCAGCCTCGACCATCAACGCCTTGGCCGCGTCCTTCAGGCCCATGGCCCGGATCGCGCGTGACGATGGCCCGATAAAGATCAGCCCCGCCGCAGTGACGGCATCCACGAAATCGGGGTTCTCGCTCAGAAAACCGTAACCGGGGTGAATCGCCTGCGCACCGGCGGCTTTGGCCGCCGCGATAATCGCATCACCACGCAGGTAACTGTCAGCAGGCGCCGCCCCACCGATATGCACCGCCGCATCCGCCAGCGCCACATGCCGCGATGCCCGGTCCGCGTCCGAATAGACCGCGACCGTGCGCACCCCCATCGCCCGCGCGCTCTCTATGATGCGGCAGGCGATCTCGCCCCGGTTGGCAATCAGTATCGTGTCAAACATCGGTTTCACTCCCTTCGGGTCATCGCTTTGGCACGACATGTCCCATCATCCTTCGCAAAATATGCACGCGAACGNCTTACACGCTACACCATCCCGCACGGTGGCCGCCGTCATAGGCCCGCGCATGCCCTGCTGCGATCATCCGGCGCGCCACCGGCACATCGTCCAACGCCATAAAGACCAGAGCGCGACCATAGCGGTCGGTCCCGGTCCGTACGAGGCTGACACGCTCGGCCTGCCAAAGCATCCAGCGCAGCGCCCAGGTCGCGGCCACCGCGCGGGCCAGTTCGGATGTGCAGCCCGGGCTGTATTTTTCCGGCGCGTCGAACCCTTTCAGCCGAGCGGATTCGATCCCTCGTCCGGGGCAATACATCCGCACCGTATCTCCGTCAGTGACGCTTACGACGCGGCAGCCACTGGTCGTGGCCTTGCCACCCGTTACCGCATTGACCGCATCCGCCCCGAGCGGCAGCACGACCAACCCAAGAACGCTCACCCCCACTACGGCCTTCAGATAGGTCACTGGATCAGTCAGGCTGAGCCTGCGCCGCGCGGGGCGAAATGGCGACCGGCTGCGCGGATTCGGTAGGGCGCCAAGATTCCGGCTTGGATGCCTTCTCGCTCCGCGCCAAAACCGTATGATGTTACGACGTCGCATTACTTCCTCACATCCGGAAGACGCCAAACCGCGTCTCTTCTATCGGTGCACAAAGCGCGGCCTGCAGGCTGAGGCTCAGCACGTCGCGGCTTTTCCGCGGGTCGATGATACCGTCATCCCAGAGCCGGGCCGAGGCATAGAGCGGATGGCTCTGGCGCTCGAACATATCGATCGTCGGCTGCTTGAAGGCCACCTCTTCCTCGGCGCTCCAACTGCCGCCCTTGCGCTCGATCGCATCGCGTTTCACCGTCGCCAGAACCCCTGCCGCCTGCGCACCGCCCATGACCGAGATCCGGCTACTCGGCCAAGACCACATGAATCGCGGCTGATAAGCCCTTCCGGACATGCCATAATTTCCTGCGCCAAAAGAGCCACCAACAACCATCGTGATCTTGGGCACCGATGTGGTCGCCACGGCCGTCACCATCTTGGCACCATGTCGCGCGATGCCCTCGGCCTCGTATTTGCGCCCGACCATGAAGCCGGTGATGTTCTGCAAAAAGAGCAGCGGAATGCGCCGCTGGCTGCACAGTTCGACGAAATGCGCGCCCTTCTGCGCCGATTCCGAGAACAACACGCCGTTATTGGCGATGATCCCCACCGGGCAGCCCTTGAGATGCGCAAACCCGCAGACCAGCGTTTCACCGAACCGCGCCTTGAACTCGTCAAAGCGCGAGCCATCCACCACCCGCGCGATCACCTCGCGAATGTCATATGGCGTCCGCAGATCGGCGGGCACGACGCCCAGCAATTCTTCGGGATCATAGGCCGGTTCTTCAGGGCTCTGCATTTGCACGGTTGCCGACTGCGCCCCGCCCAGATTGGACACCGCGCGCCGCGCCAGCGCCAGCGCATGCGCGTCATCTTCGGCCAGATAATCCGCCACGCCGCTGAGGCGCGTATGCACGTCACCACCACCCAGATCCTCCGCACTCACCTCTTCGCCCGTCGCCGCCTTGACCAGCGGTGGCCCGGCAAGAAAGATCGTGCCCTGTTCCTTGACGATGATCGTCACATCCGACATCGCGGGCACATAGGCGCCACCGGCAGTACACGACCCCATGACCACGGCGATCTGCGGGATGCCCTTGGCGCTCATCCGGGCCTGATTATAAAATATCCGGCCAAAGTGGTCGCGATCGGGAAATACTTCGTCCTGATTGGGCAGGTTCGCCCCGCCGCTATCCACCAGATAGAGGCATGGCAGGTGATTTTCTTCGGCAATCTCCTGCGCGCGCAAGTGTTTCTTAACCGTCATGGGGTAATAGGTACCTCCCTTCACCGTGGCGTCGTTGCACACCACCATGCAGAGCCGTCCGTGCACGCGGCCCACACCGGCAATCAACCCCGCGCATGGCGCGGCACCGCCATAGAGGCCATGTGCCGCCGTCGCGCCCACCTCCAGGAACGGGCTGCCGGGGTCCAGAAGCCCCGCCACCCGGTCACGCGGCAACATCTTGCCGCGCGCCAGATGCCGCTCGCGCGGCCCCTCGCCACCGCCTGCCGCGGACAGTTCCGCCGCGGCGCGTACAACCTCAAGCGCCTCCAGATGCCCCGCCCGATTTGCTTGAAACGCTTCGGAGGACGGCAATGCCGTTGACTTCAGTTTCATTGCTTATTCTCCATACGGGGGATTGGGTGAATTCCTGCCCTGCGGACTGTTTTTGTTGCAGGATTTTGACTCAGGTCAAATCGCGCCGCTGCGATGCAGCATATGATTTGCGAAACGACCAAAGGAAGACGACCATGACCAGAACTGTTTCCGCCATCGCCCTTGTCGCAGCGATCGCCGCGCCGCTGCCAGCCCTTGCCCAAAGTCAGGGTGATTGGACGCTTGGCTTCGGTATTCACAATGTCTCGCCCCAGGGGGGCGACAGCGCCACGACCCCGGGCCTGATCGACGTCGAGGACAACGCGCGCCCGACGCTGACCTTTGAATACTTTGTTGCTGACAGGATCGGCATCGAGGTGCTGGCCGCTTGGCCGTTCGAGCATGATATCAATCTGGTCGGCACCGGCAAAGTCGCAACGACCAAGCATTTGCCGCCCACAATCTCGTTGCAATACCACTTCGTGAACAACTCGACGATGACCCCGTTCGTTGGCGTCGGTATCAACTACACCCACTTCTTTGATGAACAGGGGGTCGGCGCCTTGGCCGCCTCTGCGGTGGATCTGAGTGACAGTTGGGGCCTTGCCGCCCATGCCGGCGTCGATTTCAAGGTCAGTGACCGCGGCGCGCTGCGTCTTGATGTGCGCTACATCGACATCGAATCCGACCTGAAAATCAACGGTGTCAAACAAGGCAAAGTCAAGATTGATCCGTTGGTCTTTGGTGTGGCCTATGTCCACCGGTTCTGACTTCGTTTGATCCAAAGCCTGAATAGGTGTGACGGATTGCGGGTCTGCCCAAAGGCAGGCCCGTTTCTGTGTAT
>JGI24723J26617_10003279_pt1 | contig 11887 bp, 10 predicted proteins | sample Cruoilmetagenom6_FD_26617 | JGI IMG/M metagenome (IMG submission 26617) | reverse complement strand
TCAATGGTTTTAACGATTCCTGTTTCAAAATTTTCATCAGCTTGCCAACCTAATTCTGTTTCAATTTTAGAGGCATCAATAGCATACCTAAAATCATGTCCNGGCCTGTCCTNTACAAAGGTAATTTGTTCCGAATAGGCTTTGTTTTTGGGTTTTAAATCGTCTAAAATATCACAAATTTTATGNGCTATATATAAGTTNTCGCGTTCATTTTTNCCACCAATATTATAGGTTTCTCCAGCTTTACCATTCTGAAACGCNATATCTATTCCTTTACAATGATCTTCTACATACANCCAATCTCTAATATTCTTTCCATCACCATAGATTGGAATAGGTTCGCTATTCAAGGCTTTTCTAATAATGGTTGGTATCAGCTTTTCATCGTGTTGTTTTGGACCATAATTATTACTGCAGTTGGTGGTTACAACATTCATTCCGTAAGTATGAAAATAGCTTCTTACAATAAAATCAGACGATGCTTTTGAAGCGCTATACGGACTATTAGGCGCATAAGGCGTGTCCTCTGTAAACAAACCTGTTTCACCTAAAGTACCATAGACCTCATCTGTAGAAATATGATGAAATCTGTTAGTTTCNCATGCCTTTTTAAATGAAAAAGGAGCATCCATCCAATGGTTTTTGGCTATATTTAATAAATTAAANGTGCCATAAACNTTAGTATTAATAAAGGCATCTGGATGTTTTATAGAATTATCTACATGAGATTCTGCNGCAAAATGAATAACATCAGTAAATTGGTGTTTAATAAAAAGATCGTTTACAAGCGTTGTATCGCAAATATCTCCTTTAATAAACTCGTAATTACTATTTCCTTCTAGTTTTTCTAAATTAGAAAGCTCACCTGCATAAGTGAGCTTATCTAAATTAACAACTTTAATGNTTTTATAACGTTCTAAAAAATAGACTATAAAATTAGATCCTATAAAGCCCGCTCCACCTGTTATTAAAACTGTTTTATTCATAGTCTTTAATATATTTGAATGCTTTTAATGCTAAAAACCATAGGATAAAAAGAACCAAAGCTATCGCAGGAAATAAAAGACGATAACGGTACTCAAAACTCTTATCTTTTTTTCCTAATTTATCAAAAGGTGCTAGGATATCGAAAAAAGTATTTTCCTCTGCTATCGTTCGGTTTAATTCATTTAATTTATATCGTATCCCCTGCTCTCTTAAAAACAGCTCATATTCTTTAGTCGCTCTTTTCTCTTCTTGAAGCGGAAGCATACTTCCTGATCCAAAAACTAGATTTCTATTTTTAGATTCCTCTCTTATCGCTGCCAAATATGTTTTTTGAATGCTATCTAAACGTGATAATTCTGTTGTTAAAGATAAACGATCTATATAGGCCATAGTATCTCTTACACGCTTTTGATGCTTTGAAAACTCATTCTCAAAAGTCTTTCTAAACCCTTCTTGTAGTCTTGGAAAAATAGAGATATCATTCGATTTTGCTTTTATAGCAAACACTTTTCCCGACATAAAATCCCTTTTATCTATATAATCTTTATAAGTAAGCTCATCTACAAGAGATGTATCAATAGACTTAATATATTCATCATATTCAATAAATAAATCATTTTGCGTCTCAGGACCTGCTTCTAAATCAAAACCTATTAATTCTTTAGCGCTTAAAGTATCTATTTCAAAAATACTAGACAATTCTTTTACATTTTTAGAACTAATTAATGCATTAAAATAATTGATATTACTAGATAATTGATATTTAGAATCAAAGTACGGTTTTACCAACATCTCTGAATAATAAACAGGATCATTTGTCTTTTCATAAATATAACCTAGTATTACCGTTACTGTTAATACAACTACAACCACTTTGAAATGTACTACAAGAGGCTTTATTGTGTAGATAATAGCAGAAAAAATTCCCTTGAATATGCTACCAATAAAATTAAATAATCTTTGAAATAAATTTCCTATAGCACTAAAAAATTGTCCTAAATCTATCTCTTCACTATCGTTTTGTCGTGGTAATTTTTCACTCATTGGTTATGAATTAAATATTTGTTCTAGTATTTTTTTTGTAATCACGTAAGTTGGTTTTACACCAGAAGTTCCTAACCCTCCAGAGGCTAATGTGCCACCAGTTTCTAATGGATTATCACTAGCGTANTAAGCGTATCTTACCTTTACATCTTCATTAATGCTTCCTCTTACTNTAGAAGCTGCTTGTATTGCTTTTTGGTAATGTGCACCTTCCATCTCTAAACCAATAACATTCCATGTTGATTTTTTAAAGAATTTTAAAATCTCTTTATTTTGAAGTGAAGTTCCCAAAACGGTAACCATTGTACCTTCATAAACAGAAACGCCACAATCTGATAAATCATCCTTACTCAACTCATTTTTAAAGGGATAATTATCTGCTGTACCTTCAAAAATATGTGCATTAGGAATCATAACATCACCTTTACCTCCTTCTAAAATGCCCGCTTTTCCCATTATTGAAATAGACTTCACATCTAAGTGTACATTTTTATCATCAACTTTTATNGGTTTTAAAAACTCATCTAAAGTTTCGTAAGCTTGCTCTCCAAANGCATAATCCATTACAAATATTACAGCTTTATTATCCTTNACCTCTTCTAAGTATTTAAATTCTGATTTAGAAAAATCAATTTTATCCGTATCAAAAATTTGAACATCTATGTTGGTTCCAGACGTGTCTTTTATATAGATCATGCCGTTCTGCAACGCAGATTTTTCTACTTTATTGCGTAATGCAGAATTTTTAGAATCACTTAAAGCTTCATAAGTTTGAAAAATGTCTTTTTTAGCATCAGCNCCCTTAAGTGCTCCTTTAGCAAATAAGGAATTCATTACACTGTGCATATTAGCACTAATNATATGAATTGGGCGCTCTAACAAACCGTTTTTGTGTAACGTAGCTTTAATCGTATCTGCCCAAATTTCTCCGTGAATATGGTGTCCTAAACGCTCTCTTAAAACAGGACTAAAGGTTATTGTACGCTTATTGTTATTAATGGTTTCTTCTATGGCCAATTTACCCAACCAATATACAATTTGTAATAAACGTTCTGGTTGATTTTCAGTAGCAAATTTTGGATACGCTTCTGTTAATTCATTAAACGTTCTACCTAATATATTAGCGGTATGTGTAATGGCAATTTCGCGTTCTTTTTGGGTTAGTTTCTTAGTAGAGTTAACAGCATTTTCTAGTTTTTGCCAGTCTCTAACTGTAGAACCATCTTCATCGATAATAACGCGTTTACTGATTTTATGAGACTCTACAAACAAAAACGTAAGATGCGTTAAAATATCATAAATCTCAGAGCGACCTCTCGTGATTTCGATATTCATTTGCTCATTGTCTATACGATAGCAATTACGCCTTCTTTTAGGTGGAATTATAGCTTTAAAATGCGAATTAGCATAACCTTCATCACTGGTAAGATTGATAAACGTACACTCTTCAATACCTTGTGGTAAGCGGTCTACAACATAAAGCAAACCCTCTAATTCTGCTTTTTCATCTCCAATAGAACCATATATTTCTGGACGCAAAAGCAATAACGCTTCTCGTAATGTTTCTCCAGAAACACCCATAGGTTTATAAAATCCTCTATTAAAAAGGTGACGCATTGTAATATACATGCGTTCTATAGCGCTAGAACTTTCTTGTGCTCTAGTTCTTTCGTGTTTTTTCTTAGTTGTACTCATACTCTATTTTAACCTACAAATATAGCGTTATTTCGCTAAATTTAGTTGATACATCATGTCTGCTATCTTTCTATCGTTAGAAAGTCTAGGGATTTTATTTTGCCCTCCTAATTTCCCAATGGATTTCATATACGTCTGAAATCCGTTAGTCACAATTTTAGTGATTTTTAAAGGTCTAAGTACCTTTCCTTCAATTAAATCTAAATAATAACTGTTTTGTTGTTGTAAAGACTGCTCTAAAGCTATAATAAAATCTTGCAAATTTTCTGGTTCATTTTCAAACTCAATTAACCATTCGTGATANGGTAANCCTTCCTCTGGATTTATTTGAGGTGCAACCGTAAACTCATTTACAGATATCNATGTATTTGCTGTAGCTTCTTTTAAAGCTTGCTCTACTTCTTTTCCTATAANATGCTCTCCAAATGCTGAAATAAAATGTTTTATGCGTCCACTTACAATCACGCGATAGGGTTTTAATGATGTAAACTCTACAGTGTCTCCAATATTGTATGCCCAAAGTCCTGCTGTAGTAGAAATAATCATTACATAATTTACATTTAACTTTACTTCGCCAATGGTAATCCGTTTAGGATTATCTTCAAAAAAATGTTCTGCTTCAACAAACTCATAAAATATACCTGAATTTAATTGAAGTAACATACCTCGTTCATTCTGTTTATCTTGAAAAGCGAAAAAACCTTCACTTGCGGGATACAATTCTATACTATCTACTTTTCTTCCTATTAAGTTTTCAAATTTTGCGCGATAAGGCTCATAATTGACACCTCCAAAAATGAAAAGATTAAAGTTTTTAAAGAGATCTCCAACATTTTTACCTGACTTTTCAATCAGTTTTTCAAAATACATTTGTACCCAAGACGGAATTCCCGAAATGATACTCATATCTTCATTTATGGTCTCATCTACAATAGCTTCAACTTTAGTTTCCCAATCATCAATACAATTCGTTTCTAAACTTGGCATTCTATTTTTTTGAAGATATTTAGGNACATAATGCGCTACAATCCCTGATAATCTCCCCAGTTTTATACCATTCTTTTCTTCTAAAATAGGACTGCCTTGAAGAAAAATCATTTTGCCATCTACAAATTTAGAATGTCCTGTTTCATAGATATACATTAAAATCGCATTTCTAGCGGCTTCAACATGCGTTGGCATACTTTCTTTTGTAATTGGAATATATTTAGCACCAGAGGTTGTTCCTGAAGTTTTAGCAAAGTAAATAGGTTTACCCTTCCACAAAACATCTTCTTCACCACCAACAACACGTTCTACATAAGGCTTTAATTCTTCATAATCTCTAATAGGAACATTAGCTTGAAAATCTTCATAAGTAGCTATAGCACTAAAATTATGGTCTTTTCCAAAAGCCGTTTGCTTGGCCTGAGCAATTAAGTTTTGAAAAACGTTTTGTTGCGTTTCAACAGGCTTAGATGACCATTTTTTAATTCGCTTTGCGACGTATTTAGCAAAGGGTTTTGAAAGCGCAGCTTTTAATGATGCCATTATTCGAAATTAATAAAGTTAGTTGGGTTTACTGGGTAACCTTTACTCCAAAGTTCAAAATGAAGGTGTGGTCCTGTGGTTAATTCACCAGCATTACCAGACATGGCAATAACTTCTCCAGATTTTACAATATCTCCTTGAGCTTTTGTAATTGCTGAGTTGTGCTTATAAACAGAGATTAACTCTCTATTATGTTCTATAATGACCACATAGCCCGTTTCTACCGTCCATTCTGCAAAAATAACAGTGCCATCTGCTGTTGCTTTTACAGGAGTATTAACTGCAACAACAACATCTACCGCATAATGTTTTTCTTCTAAATTATANCCTTCTGAAATGGTACCGTTTACTGGTGGAAACAACACATAATTAGACTGATCTNCAGAANCTTCAAACAAATTATACTTATCTTCTTTAGCAACTTTTTCTCTTAACAACGAATCTTCCCTATTTGTAGGTACTTGTAAAATATCAAGATCATTTTTAGCTGCTTCTATAACTGAATCTCTATTAAATTCTAAAGTAGCAACATCTCCTGTGAGTACTTTTCTTATAGAGGCATAATAGCGTTTGTTTAACTCTAATTCTTGTACCAAAGAATCGGTTTTATAATTTAACATGGTTGCTTTCTTTTTTAGCTTAGCAGAGGAATATCCTGGAATATATTCTCTTAAAGGTGTGAATGCAATTAATAAAACCGTGAAAAATACGAGTGATATAGCAGAAAGCGATGTTAAAATAAAAACGTTGAGACGTGTTAGCTTTATAGCAAAACGCTCCTCAAAAGTGTCTTCATTTAGTATGACCAAACGATACTTGTGAAGTAACTTTTTAGTGAATTTCTTTTCCTTTTTTTTATTCTTTGCCATTAAAACAAAATTAGTTAAAATACTTAAATAGCGCCATGATAAAATATTAAAGTTAGCTGAGCTTATTATAACATAATAATAACAATAATAAAACACTCATTTGCCTTTATTANAAGCTCAAAGTTAAAATAGAATGAACAACGCTATAATTAAACTATAATTACTAACTTTGCGGTCTAAATTATAAGTTATGAGTTTAAGCATTATACCTTTAATGATTGGATGGCCTCAAGTAATTCTAATTGCTGTAGTTGTTTTATTACTATTTGGTGGTAAAAAGATTCCTGAACTAATGAAAGGTTTAGGTAGTGGTTTAAAAGAATTTAAAAAAGCAAACAAAGACGAGTCTGCTGACGATAAAGAATAGAGACCTCAAAACAAGAAACATAAAAAAAGCCAACTTTNNAAAGTTGGCTTTTTTGTTACTTAATAGTGATTGATTTAATCATAGCTTCTAGCTCAAAAATATAGTCTCGTTTTGGTAATGACGGTGCATATACATAGCCATCTGCAACTAAATAACGATTGTTTATTTTATCTTCAATAGCATATGTAATAAAAGGTCCTGCCATTGTAAAACCTTTCATTTCCCACATACCTCTTACTTCGTAAGCGGGTTTATTATCAATAATAGTTTTGAACATTGAAGGAGCGTAAGCATCTTCTACAGCCATATAAATACCATCTTCTCCTGGTATTTTAGTTTTTGTAATGTTATCACGCATTTTTATAATATCTATAATTGTGCTATCTCCTTTAGAAATCGTTTCCATAGGCACTTCATAAACCATTAAATCTATGGTTTTGGTATTACTAAGACTTTTTCTAATCCAAAAGAAATCATCGTCTGCTTTACCAATTTTATAAGCTGAAGGCATATCTATAGTTATTCCAAACTTATTTTCCATGTCTTTATCTTCCAATAATGACAAGTTAATTCTCCTTAGCTTCTCTTTTACTTCTTCTTTATTAAATGCATCAATTATTTTAGCTTTATTTTCCTNTAATTGCGCAATAATATCATTNTCTGTTTTACCAGCAACAACAGCAACAGTTTGTGATTTAGCATAGGCATTATTCACAATTTTAGTTGTTGCNTCAACATCGCCTTTTTCAATTTTAAGTACAATTCTACTTCGTGCTGCGAAACCATCAAATACCTGAGTTGGAATTTGTTTCATGTTAAACATTGGTTCCTCTGTAGGNAAACCATTTAAGGGTGCNGCAAAAATATGTCTTATGCTTTCCCCTACTTTATCTTCCCANAAGATATTATCTACAACAACCGAAATTGTGTTTAAATTCCCATTAGAAGCGGGTAAGTACAATTGTTTATCNTCTTTTTTTGAATCTCCACACGCTAATAGCAACGCACAAAAGAACACGGTATAAAACGCTCTCATAAGCTTAAGTTTTTGTTGGTTTTTATTTAGACACAACGAGTGTCATTCCTATCTTGAGTTTATTACCACTAATATCGTTCCAATCTTTAATATTTTGAACAGAAACTCCTGAAAATTTTTGTGCAATGGTCCAAAGTGAATCTCCAGACTTTACTTTGTAAGTTTGTTTTCCTGCTGTATTAACAACTTTTTTTACAGGCTTTGAACTGCTTGAAGCACCATGATTTCTAGGATAAATAGTTAATCGTTGCCCTATTTTAAGGTTATTACTTCTTAGACCATTCCATTGTTTTAATTGGCTAACTCTAACGCCATATTTTCTTGCAATTTTACCTAGATAATCTCCATTTTGAACACGATATCTAATTTTAGTGTCATCACTAACAATTTCTGGTAATGGTTTTTCACGCTGATTAAATTCGGCATTAGCAAAAGCGTAGATTTTATCTTCATTAGTGACAAAAGTCCCTATTGCTTCTCTAGGCAATCTTAAAGCATATGTCTTCCCTTTAACTTTAGGGATTATATCTAATTTATAAGCGGGTTTAAAAACTGTAATTCTTCAATTTTAATTCCTGTAGCTTCAGAAACATGATTTAAAGAAATCATTTGTTTCACGTGTACTGTATCGGTTTGAATTAACTGAAATGCAGGACGTTCAGGCTTAAAACCATGTTCTTTTGCATATTCAAAAATATACATTGTTGCTAAAAACGCTGGTACATAACCTGCCGTTTCTCTTGGTAAATTCTGACGGATATTCCAATAATTTTTAGATCCTCCAGAACGTCTAATGGCTTTATTTACATTTCCGGGTCCCGAATTATATGCGGCTAAAGCCAAATCCCAATCGTTAAAAATACGATACACTCTATTTAAATATTCTGCAGCTGCTTTTGTAGATTTTATAGGATCGCTACGATCATCTACATAACTGCTTACATTTAAATCATGCTCCTTTCCNGTGCCATACATAAACTGCCAAATCCCTGTTGCTCCAACTCGTGAACGTGCTCTTGGTTTTAAAGCTGATTCTACAATCGCCAAATACTTCATCTCTAAAGGTATATTTTGATTGTCAAATTCTTGCTCAAACATTGGAAAATAAAAATGACTTAAACCCATTAAACGTTCCAAAGAATTACGTCTATGCTTAAGATAACTTTTAATCACACTTTCTAATGATGGATTGTATTCTACATTAAAAGGTGTTCGCGCATTAAGCCGCTCTAATCTTGCTTTTAAAGTATCTGTAGAAAGTTCTGGATAATAAACAGGCTCATACTCTAACTCTGTAACCGATTTATATATGGTATCAAAAAGAGAGTTATTATACAGTTCATCTAACCATTTTTTATCGAGTTCTGCAACCTGAGGTAANTCTTTAAGATTTTTAACTCCTNATGTATCAACTTCNACGTCAATCTTTTTTTCAGAAGCGAAAAGCTTACCATCTATAACCGAATCTTTATTTGAAACAACGTCAGACGACTTTTTTGAAATACTATCAGTTTTAGTTTGGGAATATCCACTACAAACAGACAAGCATAAACAAGCTAATAAAAACGTTTTTAATGTCATGTGTTTATATCTTATGTTTTTGAATGGTTAGACACTGTTCATATTCTATCTGTGCTCTAACTGATAAAATTTTGAACAAGCTCGTTTCAATATACATTGAAAATTAATTCGTAAAAGCTCAGCGTATCATAAACGCTGGAACTGCTAAAAATAGTGTTTTTTTACTACTAATCTAATATAGCAGCTATTCCAGGTAAGGTTTTACCTTCAAGGCTTTCTAGCATTGCTCCTCCTCCTGTACTAACATAACTAACTTTATTTTCGAAACCAAACTGTTTTACAGCAGCTACAGAATCACCTCCTCCAACTAAAGAAAACGCTCCATTTTTAGTTGCATTTGCTATGGAGTTTCCAAGTTCAATTGTACCATTAGCAAAACTTTGTAATTCAAAAACACCTAAAGGACCATTCCAAAGAATCGTTTTACATTGGTTTACAACGGCATCAAAATTTTCTATAGATTTTGGACCAGCATCTAAACCTTGCCATCCATCAGGAATAGCTTTTACATCACAAATTTGTGTGTTTGCAGTATCACTAAATGCATCTGCAGCAACGACGTCTACTGGTAAGTGAATTTTTACACCTTTAGCTTCGGCTTGTTTTAAAATATCTAAGGCTAATTCCATTTTATCATCTTCACAAATGGAATCTCCAATTTTTCCACCTTGTGCTTTAATAAAAGTAAATGTCATTCCACCTCCAATGATTAAATGATCTACTTTATCTAAGATGTTCTCTATAACTGTAATTTTTGAAGATACTTTTGCACCTCCAAGAACTGCTAAAACAGGTTTTTCACCATCTTCTAAAACTTTTTTAATACTCTCTATTTCTTGAGCCAAAAGACTTCCAAAACATTTATTTTCTGGAAAAAACTCNGCGACAATTGTTGTAGAAGCATGTGCTCTGTGTGCTGTACCAAACGCATCATTTACATAAATATCACCTAATCTAGATAATTGTTCTGCAAAATCCCTATTACCTTCTTTCTCTTCTTCGTGAAAACGTAAATTTTCAAGTAATAATATTTCACCTGGTTCTAAAGCTTTTGCTTTTTCTTCTGCTTCTGCGCCAACACAGTTGCTAGCAAATTTGACTTCAACTCCTAATACATCTTCAATTTTTGGAATAATGTGTTTTAGAGAAAACTCTTCTTGAACACCTTTTGGACGCCCTAAATGCGACATTAAAACACAACTTCCGCCATCTTCTAAAATTTTAATAATTGTAGGCTTTGCAGATACAATTCTAGTAGCATCTGTTACTTCGAAATCATCATTTAATGGCACATTAAAATCTACTCTGATTAATGCTTTTTTATTTTGAAAATTAAAATCGTTNAGTGTCTTCATTTTATAAATTTTGAAACACAAATATAAAGATTAGAAACATAATTTTTTTATATAGTTTTGCTTTATGTTATTTTCAGAAGTTTTAGGTCAAAAACACATAAAAAATCACCTTACTACAAGTGTTGATGCTGGTAGGATTGCACANGCGCAATTATTTGTTGGTCCAGAGGGTTCTGGCACGTTACCAATGGCTTTAGCTTATGCACAGTATATACTATGTAGTAACAAGAACGGTGAAAATACAGGAGGAAACGACTCTTGTAATTTAAAATTTAAGAATTATTCGCATCCCGATTTACATTTTGCTTTNCCTGTAACAACTAGTGATAAAGTAAAAAGCAAACCGGTTTCTAAATATTATCTCGAAGAATGGAGACAACTTTTAGAACAGCAACCTTATGGAAACCTCTTTGATTGGTACAAACTTTTAGGCGTAGACAATAAACAAGGACAAATTGGTGTTGACGAAGCTTTAGAGATTGTAAAATCCTTAACACTAAAGTCTTATGAAGGTGGATACAAGGTCATGGTGATTTGGATGGCTGAAAGAATGCACACATCTAGTGCTAATAAATTATTAAAATTAATTGAAGAGCCACCAGAAAAAACAATCTTTATTCTCATTGCTGAAGACGAAGAACAGATCATTAACACCATTAGATCGCGTTGTCAGATTTTACATTTTCCTCCTTTAGCAGAAGAAGCTATTTCTGAAGCTTTAATTAAAAACTATCATATTGAGCAGTCAGTTGCAACTAAAATTGCACATCAAGCCAATGGTAACTATAACAAGGCTTGTGATTTAATATATCAAGATAGTGAAGATATTCAGTTTGAAAAATGGTTTGTACTCTGGGTACGTTCTGCTTTTAAAGCTAGAGGAAATAAGGCAGCTATTCACGATTTAATTTCATGGTCCGAAGAAATTGCCAAAACAGGACGTGAAACGCAAAAGAAGTTTTTAAGCTTTTGCTTAAACTATTTTAGACAAGCTTTATTACTAAATTATAAAGCTGACGAATTAGTGTATTTAGAGCCAAAATCAGACAACTTTAAACTTGAAAATTTTGCTCCTTTTGTTCACGATTCAAATATTTTAGAAATTTCAGACGAATTACAAGATGCCATTTACCATATTGAGCGTAACGGAAACTCTAAAATTGTGCTTACCGATTTATCTATTAAATTAACACGCTTACTGCATAAAAAAAGCCAAGCGTCTTAGGCTTGGCTTTTAAAATAAGTATAGGTCTATTTTTATTTAGCCGCTTCAGCTGTTTCTGTTGCTTCTTTTTTAGAATCTTTAGCATTATAGGCCGCATTAATCGCTTTAGTTACCGCCTCAGAAATATCATTAGACTCACTTCCGTACACAACGCTTCCTGCTTCATTTTTCCCTAAAATATATGTATAACCATTCTTT
>JGI24723J26617_10003277_pt1 | contig 11896 bp, 7 predicted proteins | sample Cruoilmetagenom6_FD_26617 | JGI IMG/M metagenome (IMG submission 26617) | reverse complement strand
CCACCATATGTAAACCATTATCCAACTCAACCACATAAAGACGGTTCCGCTTGATCTTGAACGGGGCAGGGCCATCAAAGTTCCAACCTGTGGCCTTTGCCAAGATCATCCGCATGATCCCGATATGACAAATGGCAATGGTGTCGTTTGTAAGCCCGATCACCCACGGTTCAATCCGGTTCCACACGTCTTGCGGGCTTTCGCCGTTGGGCGGGCGATAATCCCATCCCCAATATTCAATATCGCGAAAGCCCGAATTCAGGTCGGACTTTAGATCAACGCCGCGTAAACCTTCCCAATCACCCCAGTTCATTTCGATCAATGTATCTTCATGTTCCGGTTTGCGCCGCGCAATAATTTCAGCAGTTTGGGCGGCACGCGTCAGTGGGCTGGAAACCAGATCTGCACCGGCCCATTCGGTGGGCAATCTGTAACCTGACAATTCTGCAATTGCATCCGGATCTAGCGCAATATCGGTGCGCCCTTGAATGCGGCCTGCGCGGTTCCACGACGTGTAGCCATGGCGGATAAGGGCAAGTTTTGTCATGGCCGTGATCCTATCATTGGATTTAACACGGCCATAAGGTTTTTCTTGGCGGCGCCCAATAAATGATTTTGCCTGATATATTCAAGCCCGGCCAGACTATGGGTTTGCCAATAATCTGCGTCATATAAATATCGTTCAACATCACGCGCCATGTCAGCCGTCTGACCTACCGCAGACAGTTTTGCTAAGGGTGCAATAACATCGCACAACCCTGGTCGATCTTGTGCCACGATCGGTAATCCCGCCGCTTGGGCTTCCAAATAGGCCATGCCAAAGGCCTCATCCACACCGGGCCATAAAAACACCGCAGCATCTGCGTACTGTTCGGCAATTGCGGATTTATTCAGTTGGCCCAGAAAGGTGACGCGTTCATCAAAGGGTGTGAACATTGCTTCAATTTCCGGCCGTGCAGGGCCGTCACCGATAATATTCAGGTGCCAATCATTTGTTTTTAAAGCATTAAGGGTCTGCGCAATCAGGGCATAGGAATTGGCCTTTGCGTCTGTGCGCATCATACCCACGCTTAGGATTGTGTGTTTTTTTGGTTTTTTGCGAGGTGGTGCGGTTTTGGTTTCAGCTAAAAAAGGCGGCAAATGGATGATTTGCTGGCCTTGTGCGCGATAGGCTTCCAACGCTCGGCGGTCTTGCTGGGTAAAATAAAGAATAATATCTGCCTGATCACAGGCATTTTCTGCAAGGGATGCAAATTTTGCCCACGGCCCGTCAAGTCTCTTTTTGGCGCGCGTGGCTTCCAGCAAGACATAGGGAATGCCCAAAGTGCTTGATACGATTGGCCCGATCAGATCAGGGGCTTTGTAATAATTGTGGTAGGTAAACCAAAGTTGCCAATCTTCAGCACGGCCTTTTTCAATCAGCTGCTCAGCCTCGATTTTTGCTTGTCTGATCAGGCCGGTTTGTACGTCAATATCACCTTTGCCATCATAAGTACGCAAGCTTGATACCTGTGTTGCATCCGTACCAAAGACCTTAAGCAGTGCGCGTGCAACTGCGCGATCCCCCGATGGTATCGGATGGGTCGGCGGTTTCATCGGGGCATAAAAAGCGATGCGAGGCATAGGAGCAACCTAGCGAGTTGTGCATAAGGTTTGCAAGCGTGCAACCAGCTTTGTGATCCCTGCATCCATTCCAAAATCTGCCGTTAGGCGGGTATATGCGGCTTCAGCATAGCTTGCGCGTTTTGCAGGGTCAGAGGCCAATTCAATGATTGCGGCGGACAGCTCGACTGGGTCATCTTGTACCAGTAACCCATGTTGGCCAGTCTTGATAAATTCTGGAATTGCCGACACATCCGTAGAGATGATCGGCAACTTTTGCGAAGCTGCTTCCATCAGCACATTGGGCAATCCGTCACGATCACCATCATCGGCAATACGGCTTGGCAGAATAAACATGTCGGCACTGCGCATCGCTTGAATGACCTCTGGTTGGTCGCAAGCCCCGCGCCATGTGATACGGTCCAGAACACCTGCCTTTTCAGCTTGTGCCTGCAAGGTCTGTTTCAACCCGCCACCGCCAATATGTACCCACTGCCACTGCATATCTTTTGGCAATAACGCCAGTGCGTATACCAGACGATCAAAGCCTTTCTTTTCGACCAAGCGGCCGACGGACAGGAACTGTAAAGGGTCGCTTGGGGTTTTTTCCGAACGTTCTGGGGGGGATGGAAAGCGGGATAGGTCAAGCCCGTGGTAAACCAGATCAATGCGGTCGGGTGTGTCTGCCAGGCCGCGTAGATGTTGGGCCCCATACGCAGTGCAGGTCACGCCAAATGCGGCACCATGTGCATCCGGGGTCAGTTTTTCGCGTTTTTCCCAATCGGGGGATGTCCAGATATCTTTGGCATGGGCCGAAAATCCCCAGTCCATGCCTTTCATAATGGCCGCATAGCGCGCAACAGAAGACGGCGTATGCATGAAATGGGCGTATAACCCTGTCACGCTTTCTTGTAATTCGGTTGCCAAAACGCAAGCTTGGCCGAAACGACGGATACGGTTACGGGTCTTGTCGCGGGCGAAATCTTTGCGCCAGAGGGCCTTGGCTTTCCGGAAGCCCGGTAAGTTGCGCGCNGCCCGCCAAGCACGCCAAACCCGCANCGGTTCCAGATGTAAATACTCAGGCAGATATTTCACGGNGGCATTGATTTTTCGGTGCAGAGGNTGNGTCTTTTTATCGGTTGGAAATCGCAAAGACCAAATTTCAAATTGCTGGCCTTTGTCCTGAAGCGCCAGCAATTCCTGCGCTATAAATGTTTCTGAAAGGCGTGGCCAGCCTTTGACAATAACCGCAAGGGCCGGCGCAGGTTTATTGGTCATTAGCTATCCGTACTGCTTTTGCAAGAAGATGTTTCGTGCGTTTTGCAACAATATCCAACCCATCCAATAATCCGTCGATTTGCACTGCGGAAGGTTTCTTTTGCGTCGAGAGGCTACGAATAGCGTTACTCATAATACTTGCGCCGTCGCCATCACGTTTTTTGTGGATCATCCGCATTAACCCCAAATCTTCAGCACGTTTGGCGCGAATATATTGTTCAAGTCGCGGAATGGTACGCGGAATGATTACTGCGGGTTTGTCGAAAGACAGGATTTCGCAAAATGTGTTATACCCGCCCATTGCAACCACACCAACCGCACCTGTCATCAGGGTTTCCATATGGCTGTCGAAACCTACAGTTCTGACCCGCCCGTTTAATTTGGCGACCCTGTTTTCAAAAGCAACGCGGGCGTCTCCGGTCAAGAATGGCCCATATACCAAAAGAGCATTCGGATGTAGATCCGGATCCTGTTCATAAGCTGACAAAACATGATCGACCATGGCCGCACCATCACCACCCCCACCAGGTGTGATCAATACATATGGTGCGCCTTCGGGTAGAGGTTTATCAAGATTTTCACGATGCAGGTACCCTGTCCAATGGGTGCGGGCTTTGGTTGTTTCCGATAATGCCAAACCTGCAATCGGATTGTAGATGGATTTCAGACCATAGATCCATATCTCGTCATAGAAAGTTTCAGTGGCCTCTATTGCCCCCTTACGGGCCCATTCTGCGGCCAGTAGTTTCGGGTCATCCAAAACATCGCGCAAGCCCAGAACAATCTGCGTGCCCGGGCGATGTTTTTTAAGCCATTTCAAGCTGGGTAGCAATTCGCCGCGAAACCCTGTGGGTTCTTTATCGACAATCACTAGATCGGGACTGAAATGTTGTAAGGTGGATGTGATCAATCCTGAACGCAAAGAGGTTGTATCGTCAATATCCATCCCAAGGGTTTCGGACATATAAGACCCGTCCGTCATCTTGGTAACACCCGGAAGCCTGATATGATCAACCCGTTCGGGAAAAGTGAAACGCCCGGCAACCGGCGAGCCCGTTAGAATAAGGGCCGTGGTATTTTGATTGGCGGCTGTAATCGCATTTGCAAGGGTGCGCGACCGCCTGATATGTCCCAAACCAAAGGTGTCGTGGCTGTAAAGCAGAACACGAGAAAATTTCGGCGATGCCATTGTATTTGACGGTGGCGTCAGTGTTGTCATTTAACCGTCTTTCCCAATTTTTGTTGGCGACAATAAAATGACGCAGTGGAACAACAGATGCTAGATATACATCCTTGCGTCAAGAAGGTCCTTTGAATCAAGTAGATATCAAATTTTTGCTATATATAGATGCTTTTATGCATATATTTCATCTACTGGCATTTGCGGGATCATTTTGGATATCTGAACGTAAGGCAGTTAGAGAGGTTAACATAGGTTTTTAACCGTAATATAAAACACTAAATTTGGAAATAAATTTCAAATGGTTGTGATTGATTTTGAAATTAGCATTGATTTTGAGGTCGAATAAAACAAATGAAATCAACTTGTAACAAATGAAGTGTACAATTTATACGGCTGAAATGTAAAACTACAATCATGCAGTAAATGGCACAAAGGTTGCACAGTGAAAGGTCATGCCTTAGCTTGTATAATTAAGAATATTTAGGGGTATGACAAACAATGCGAATAATATTTACGCAGCTTCTAACCGTTTTTGCGTTGGTTTTTTTTGTGGCATTCCCAATGTCNGCGCAAGTGTCGCTTGTGCCGCAAAGCGCAACAGCGGAAAATCAAACGGAGCTGGATGCCGCTGCCGAAAATTTTGCAGATGTTATGCGTCAAGCCGCCGAAAGCGGCGTGCAGGTTATTGTTGTAGATACCCATGGTAAGCCATTAAGCCAAGCCGGCATACCTGAAGGCCAAGCCGAAACTGACGACGAGATGTCAAATTTGATGTCACTGCAAGTGTCGGCTGTCCAGTTTCGCAAAACCCTGCTTAAACGCCTAAGTGCATTGCCAGGGTCATTCGAAGAAGTTGATTTCATTCTAAAGGCAAACAGCCCTACGGGTGAGTTATGGGCCTATGCAGATGCATTGTTTTGGTCATTATTGTTCTTTGCGATAGGGTATGTCATTGAACGGGAAGTCTACGGCAAGCGTATTGTCCTGAAATATTTTGAATTGCGCACCAAACAGGAACCCGCGGGCTACACGCAAAAACTGCCCTTTTTAGTGTCGCGGTTTTTTCTACGGGGAATTGGCGTTCTGATTTCCATGGCTGTTGCCTATGTTATCGGCGCAACTGTCTTTGGTCCTTTGGACAACTCTGCAATGCAGTTTACCGTCACGCTTATCAACATTGGTTATGCCGGATGCCGTTTTGTGACCTTGCTATGGCGCATGGTTTTGGCGCCTTATGCCTGTCAGTACCGAATTTCACAATTCTCCAACAAAGATGCCAGTCGATTGTACCATTGGCTATGGATTACTGCATCGGTTGATATNTCTGCGGTTATTTTTGGGCTGTGGTTGAACGAATTAGGGCTGACTTACGATGTCTTTGCGCTGTTTACCGCGATCCTTACAAGCTTTGTCGTTATTATGAATATTGCGTTGATCTTGGTTAACCGCCGCTCTATTTCACGGGCAATCCGCAATGGGGCAGAACCGGAACAGGTGGGTAAGTTAAGCCTGTTCGTGTCTTCTGCCTGGCCTTCTTTGGCGATCATATATCTATTGTTCGCTTGGTCGGATTTGACCTATCGANTGGTNCTGAACATCCCGCTTTCAACACCGCTGGTTCTGGGTGCTTATGCNATTCTAATCTCTATTATCGTTGTCTACGGCATCATTAATTATTTGATCGAACGGTTCTTCCAACGTTCTGCCGCTATGGAAAAGATCAATGTTGCAGCACTTTCGGAAGAAGACATATCCGAAGAGATAGATGATATGGACATAGCTGCAGATATTTCACCCTATCAACATCCTCTGAACAACTTTGAAGATTTGGCAGGGCGTGTGGCCGGTATTCTGGCGTTTGTCGCAGGGTTGTGGGCCTTGGCGTCTATTTGGGATGTTGGTAACCGTATGACGGCACAGACTGCGTTTGTGGAACGTAGTTTGGATATTATTGCCATCATCTTTATCGGTTACATCGTCTATCATTTGTTCCGTATTTGGATTGATACCAAAATCAAAGATGAAGGCGGTGACGAGATAGAGGTGGCGCCGGGCGATGAAGGTGGCGCCTCTGGTGCCAGCCGTTTGGCGACATTGCTGCCATTGTTCAGAAATTTTATTCTTGTGGTTGTCGTCGTGACTATTGGTTTAATTGCGCTGCTGCAAATCGGTATCAATGTCAGCCCTTTGTTCGCAGGTGCAGGTGTGGCCGGTTTGGCGATTGGTTTTGGTGCTCAGGCCCTTGTGCGCGATATATTCTCGGGCGCATTTTTCCTGGTCGACGATGCATTCCGCAAAGGCGAGTATATCGATGTGGGTGATGTGCGCGGGACAGTTGAAAAAATTTCTGTCAGGTCATTTCAATTGCGCCACCACTTAGGACCATTACATACAATCCCGTTTGGTGAAATAAAAGTGCTGACAAATTATTCACGNGATTGGGTCATGATGAAACTGCCTTTGCGTGTGACTTATGACACCGATGTTGAAAAAGTGCGCAAGCTGATNAAGAAGCTTGGNCTTGAATTGCTAAATGATCCGATTATTGGCGACAATTTTCTGCAACCGTTGAAATCGCAAGGTGTGATTGAAATGCAGGATTCCGCAATGATCATCCGTGTGAAATTCATGACAAAGCCCGGTGATCAATGGGTAATCCGCAAACGTGTATTCCAGGATATTCGGGATTTGTTTGCACGTGAGGGTATCAAGTTTGCGCACCGTGAAGTGACCGTGCGGTTGGCTGATGGTCAAGCTGAAAAAGATATGACACTTGCCCAGAAAACAGCCCTTGCAGGGGTTGCACTGTCAGGTGTTGAAGAAGAACAGGCCGATGCTGCTGATCAACAAGGTGATAACGGTGGGGAATAATTTTCCCCCATGATCAACTTTTATAAGGATCAAGCGAGTCGCGTAATCCGTCGCCCAGAAAATTAAATGCTAGAACCACGACAATGATCATCACCATTGGTGATGCGGTCCATGGATAAATTTCTATTGCGGCAAGGTTTTGCGCGTCGTTCAACATCACCCCCCAACTGACTGCTGGGGCCCGCAAACCTAGCCCTAAAAATGACAGGGCGGTTTCGCCCAGGATCATTGCGGGGATAGATAACATGGCACTGGCAATCAGATGGCTTGAGAAATTCGGTAACAGGTGCCGGCCAATGATCCGTGCAGGTTTTGCCCCCATCATTTCTGCTGCGCGAACATATTCCTCTTCTCGCAGCGACAGGAATTTGGATCGCACAGCACGCGCCAATCCCGGCCAGTCCAGAATACCCAAAATGATAGAAATGATAAAGAACACTGTCACCGGCCCCCAATGGGACGGCACCGCGGCAGAGAGTGCCAACCATAAAGGCAGTTCCGGCAAAGAGCGTAAAATCTCGATTGTACGTTGGATCAACCAATCGGTTTTACCGCCGAAATAGCCCGCGATACTGCCAAAGAAAATACCAAGGGCAAAAGATACGGTAATACCGATAACGCCTACTGTTAGTGACAATTGTGCGCCGTAAACGATGCGTGAAAACACATCACGGCCAAGGCGATCAGAGCCAAGTAGGAAAATTGTAGCCCCTTTAGGGGCGCAAATCAGATGTAGATCGGTGGGAAACAGGCCAAACAGATTGTAGCTGCCGCGCCTGCAAAAGAATTCCAACTTCATCGGGCGGTTTTTATCGGCGTTATAACGCCAACGATAGTTCTCCAGATCCGCAACGGCTGTAATCGGTAAAACATGCGGCCCGATAAACTTGCCATTATTGAATAGATGAATCCCCTGGGGTGGGGCATAAAGATGGTCCGCGTGGCGTTCGTTCGGTGTGTATGGAGCGACGAAACCTGTGATAGGTAGCATAAGATAAGAAACCAACAAAAACAGGCCGGAGATCAGCGCAAGCTTATGCCGTCTGAAGCGCCGCCAGATCAACAGCCAGTTTGGTGCGTCCATGTCGGGGCGCTCTGCCGCACTGATATTCTCATGTGGGTCATAAGGGGCGCCATCAATATAACGACCGTCTGGAAGCACTGTCATTATTTACGACCCCCGTAACGGATGCGTGGATCAAGCAGCATCAACAACACATCGGAAATCATTGTTCCGATCAAGGTTAGCAAGGCAACAAACAGCAGAATGAAACCTGCAAGGAACTGATCTTGTGATTTCAATGCGGTCAGTAATGCAGGGCCGATCGTTTGCAATCCCAGAACAACAGACACCAGAACCGAGCCGGAAATCATCGATGGTAGCAAATTACCGATGTCTGCGACAAATGGGTTCAAGGCCATACGCAACGGGTATTTCATTAACATCTTTGTGGGCGACAGACCTTTGGCGCGTGCGGTTTCGACATAGGGTTTGTCAAGCTCGTCCAACATATTGGCCCGTAAGCGCTGCATCATCGCAGCAGCGCCGGATGTGCCGATCACAAAGGTCGGGATGATCAGATGCAAAAGAATTGATTTCATTTTGGTATAGCTCATCGGTTCGCCCTCTAATTCTGGGGCCATAAGCCCGCCAATGGGCAGATCCAGATATTTTTGGCCGTAGTAAAACAGGATCAGTGCCAACAGGAAATTGGGTGTGGCCAGCCCCAAATAGCCGATAAAGGATGATGTATAATCGACCCATGTCTGTGATCTTGCCGCTGCCAGAACGCCAAGGGGCAGGGCGACCAGATAAACAAACAACACGGCGGCCAGATTGACCAGAACGGTCAACCATAGGGCTTGTCCGACAATGTCGATAACGGGTTGGTCGAATTCAAATGACCAACCGAAATCGCCCTGAAGCATCCCCGAAAATCCATATGGGCCGGGCCATGCGCCGATCCAGATCAGGTATTGCTCAACCAATGGGCGGTCCAGTGCATACTCATGTTGTAAAAACTCAGCCTTGGCCACACCTGCATCCTGCCCCGTGGCTTGCAATTCCATGATCTGGTTGGTCAGGTAATTGCCGGGCGGCAGGTTGATGATGAAAAAAATCAGTGCAGAGACCAATAGCAATGTCAGCAACATGGTCATCAGGCGATAGAGAGCGTAGCGCAATATAATCATTGTATCACCTCGCTTTCATCAATGTAAAATTCGTCCATGCGGTGAATGCCGAAATGCGCACCTGGCTCCCACGCCCAAAGTGCGTTTTGGGGAACATTGTGCAGCCTGTTTGATACGACAATAGGTTGTGGGGCTTCTGCCAGAATACTGATGCCATAAACTTGCTCTGCATGGATTTTCAGCATTTCGCGCCAAATGTAGGCACGTTTCGTATCCGTTGTTGCACGATCCCATTCCAAGGATAGAGCAAGCAGTTTTCGTGGTGCAGGCATATCGACTCTTTCGCCTGCTTGCCCTTCGGTCAGGAAATACTGCCCCCATTTGGGCCAGGCAAAGAAATCTTGTTGGCGCGGGGCCAGATATGCGGGCGAGGTATAGGGCTGCGGTATGCCATTATCCCAGCCAAACCAAACTGCGGCCATCGCTACACCTGCGCCCACGCGGCTACGTAATATATCACGGTCAAGTGGGCGGATAACCAGTTGCACGCCAATGTCGCGCCATGTGTCGGTGTTGATTTGCAGTGCGTTTTCCACCTCTTGTCGCTCACCTGCGGTTTCAACCACAAACAACATGGGCCGTCCGTCAGGTAGTAGGCGAATACCGTCGGCTCGGCGTTCAACCAATCCCATGTCATCCAGCAAAGCGTTCGCGGCATCCAAATCATATTGCGACCAAGCAGAGCGGTTTTCGGAATCATAAAACGGACTGGCGGGCAGGGCTGTCATTGCCCCCTCTTTGGCCAGTCCGAAGTATAGGGCACGATTGATCATACGGCGATCTATGGACATGGATAATGCGCGGCGAAAGCGGACATCGCGCAACACGTCACGCCAGACAGGATCGGCAAAATTCAGATTGGGATATATCACAATTTGAGAGGCTACACCGTTTGCCCAAAGCAATGTCTTGTATTTCCCACTGTCCTTTTCACCTTTCTTCAGGATCGAAATATCCTTGAAGCTTAAACCGCGCGCTTGCAAATCAACCTCTGCGGCATTCGCCTTGGCCGCAACCAACCCCGCGCCCACAACCGACATCTCCACCTGATCGATATATGGCAACTGCATCCCGTTTTTATCAATGCGGTGATAATAGGGATTACGGGTGAAAATACGCCTGCTTTTGGTGCTTTTTGGGTCGATAATCCACGGTTGTAATGTGGGTAGGTCTGGATTGTCGAATTTGTACATATTATCGACCTTGTTGTGCAGTGATGCCCAGCTACGCACTTTTTTCTGTTTTATTTCAAGCAGAAGCTGTTCTTCATCGGCAAAATCCAGATGGTAACTGTTCAGATAATGTGCGGGCCGAAAAATAAACGGCGGGCGGGCCTGTGCAAGTATTTGCAAGAACTGGGGATTGGGTTTTGACCAAGCATAGATAACGGTTAGATCATCGGGAAAAGAGACCTGTGGCAACTCACCTTCAACCCGCAGAAATTCAGGTGGACCAGAGGGCATCAATTCGTCATTATTTGCAACATCATCCCACCAGTATTCAAAATCGGCAGAGTCGAATGGCGCGCCATCCGACCATTTATGACCTTTGCGCAAGTGGAAAGTAAAAACCTTGTCCTCAACATTCTCGAAACTGGCTAAAAGATCGGGTTGCAACACGTAATTCTGATCGTAAATCACAAGGCGGGAGTAACCGTAGACCACCATTTGGCGGGTATCCTTTGATCGCGTTATCATAGTACGCAACATGCCGCCCTGACGGCCAAGTTTGCGGCCCTTGGCCTGTAGATCGACGATCAAGGGTTGTGTGGGGATACGTTCCGTGACGGGTGGTAAAATTCCTGCTTCTACGTCTGTTTTGAAAAATGCACATTCCCGCACTTCACCTGCATACACACCTTGGATGAATGTTAGGCCAAGAAGGAATGCACCACAGAAGGATTGTAATTTACCCATGACAGCGCACCATATGGCCAGGTTCCAGTTCCATCAATGGGGGGATATCGTTGTTGTCATAACGAAATTGTTCCGACCATGTGCTAGAGGAACCAGCCCCTAATGCGACCAAGTTCAAATCTATCGGTCGGTTGATGTCGGGTTCGGGTTGTGCCGCGATTAAAGCGCGTGTGTAGGGGTGTTTCGGGTTGGCAAACAATGTGCAAGGCGAGGCCTGTTCTACAACTCGCCCCTGTCGCATTACGGCCACTTCATCTGCAATGCGTGAAACGACCGCCAAATCGTGGGAAATGAACAGATAAGACAGGCCACGCGCATCGCGGATTTCCTCCAGTAGGTCAAGAATTTGATCCTGAACGGAAACATCCAGTGCCGAGGTCGGTTCATCGCAAACCAGCAACTTCGGGTTAAGGGTCAGGGCCCGTGCAATAGACAGGCGTTGCCGTTGGCCGCCTGAAAATGCGTGGGGGTATCTGCGCAACATGCTGCCGTCTAGCCCGACCTGCTCTAACACTTCGCAGGCACGGTCACGGCGTTCTGCATTGTTGCCAAGCCTATGAATGTCCAGAGGTTCGGTTAATGTGTCAATAATCTGCATACGTGGACTAAGCGATGAAAATGGGTCTTGAAACACCATTTGTGCCTGTTTCTGAAAAGCGGTGCGGGCCTCGTCGTTTAAAGAATGCACTTCAATCGGGGCCTGACCTGTGCCTGCACAAAACGTGACTTTGCCGCCATTGTCCGACTGTTCGGCGCCCAGTGCAATACGCGCGCAAGTTGATTTACCGGAACCGCTTTCGCCGACTACGGCAAGGGTTTTGCCACGTGCCAATTTCAGATTAACATCACAAAC
>JGI24723J26617_10003276_pt1 | contig 11901 bp, 11 predicted proteins | sample Cruoilmetagenom6_FD_26617 | JGI IMG/M metagenome (IMG submission 26617) | reverse complement strand
GCCCGTCGGTCAGATTGGTGACTACAACTTTGAGGTAGGTTCGCTGACACGCGATATTGCCGAGGCCTACGAAGTGCTGGTGCGCGCCTAATAACGCTTCANGAACCNGGGCCGAAACGCACCGGCATCCGCACAGGTTTGCTGGTTTCTGTCGGTATCGGNAACCGGGANGCGAATTCAGATACCTGGCGTCTGACGTCAGGTATCAACAGCGATAGGATCAGCAGCACCTGAAGAATTGCGATCGCGTTCAGTTGCGTCGCAAATGGTTGTTTTCTGGTCTTATGCCTGAATTTGCGCTGGCCGTATTTCGCACCCGGCCACCCGCCCAACAAAGCTACTGTCAGCAGTGTGGATTCCGATATGCGCCATTCGTTCAAAACGGCGCGCCTTTTGTCCAGGTCGAATAGAAAAATGGCAATACAATTGGCGAATGCCAAATAGCACAGCCCGAAGCCCAATAAATGAAAGTTCAAAATCGTTCGCCTTTTACAATAGATGAACCCTGCACCATCAACCCAGACGAGTCACGCCTTAGACAGCCCTTGGGACTAATTGTGTTGTTCAGTTCACTAATCCTGAAGGTTTGATTTCTAGTGTCCTTGTCGTGGTCATCCGGGACACGTGACGTGGTAAAAAATCAAATCAACCTATCATTGCCCGCATTGATTGCTGCGGTCGCGCTGCCTGCAGTGCTTGCCTATCTATATTTCCATGCAACGCAGGATCCAACGTTGCGCCCGCTCGGCATCACAAAAGAAGAACTGGCAGTCACCGACAGCGCGGGGAATTCGTCTTCTATCAATGTTCAGGTGAACTGGGGTGTGGATACGACCCTGAAACTGTCGCCAAATGATGTGCAGGAAATGTTGTCGCGCACGCTTTCGGCCTTTAATGCGGACTTTTGGTTCACGATTGATAAGGTTCCGGGCAGTTCGGTTCAGGTAAGCTATCAAGTTGGCGCCAACTTGTTTGGCCCTTATCCGATCACCAACACGACCGAGGGTATTCGCATCGCGATTGAGACACAGAACATCGTTCAGTCGTCAAGCAAACCACCGGTGCGCTAAAGCGGTGCAAAAAGATCCACCAAATACCCGTCTGGGTCCACAACGGTTGCGTATCGTTGCCCCCAAAAGGCATCCCATGGTTCTTTGACAACACTGAAGCCCGCGCTGGCAACTTGACCTGCTACCATATCGACCTGCGCAGGTGATGCACAAAGCATCGCGAACATCGCGTGGTTTGGCGGTACCGGAGCGCCGCCGATCAGTGATTGCGCCAGTTCGTGATCGTCGATCATCAGACGAACCTGACCATCGTCCGTGATCGGTTCGATATGCTGGTCATCCGGCGCGATCGCAGCAAACTCAAAACCAAGAAGCGTGTAGAAGGCCACTGATTTTTCCAAATCTCTGCTGGTCACGCCTACTGCATTTAACTTTGGTTTTTGCATCCATGTTCTCCTGCCAATACTAAGGTGCTGCTTGGGGCCTCCCCCCGGGCTAGCCGCCCTGCGTCGCTGCCTTGCGTTGCTTGGCCCGCTCCAGCCCCAGCTTATGTTCACGCCAGATGATGAATACACCCGCCGAAATTACCAGACTTGCCCCAGAGAGCATTATCAATGTCGGCACTTCGTCAAAAACAAAATACCCAATCAACAGGGCCAAAATCATTGACGCGTAATCAAACGGCGCGATGACCGATACATCCGCATGACGATAAGATGTCGTCAGGAAAATCTGCCCGACACCGCCCATCAAGCCGGCAAGAATTAGCATCAAAAATACTTCTGCGCCCGGCATAGTCCAACCGAAGGGGGCGGTGCACAGCGCCAATATCGATGAGATGATCGAATAATAAAATACAATCGCGGCAGTGTGTTCAGTATCGACAATCTTGCGCACAACTATTTGGGAAATCGCTACAAACAGCGCACTTGCAAGAACAACCATTGCGCCCATTTGGGCGCGCTCATCAACCTCAGACCCGAATGCTGTCAATCTGGGCGACAGAACAATCAGAACGCCGATCAGCCCGACCACAACCGCGGTGATCCGAAAGCCCCGCACCTTTTCGCCCAGAAAAATCGCGGCAAGGACGACCACCAACAGTGGCGCGGCATAGCCGATCGCCATAACTTCGGGCAGTGGTAGCATACCAAGACTGGAAAAATACAAACCCATTGCGCAGGTGCCGATGCCACCACGCCACACATGCGACATGACACTGTTGACCCGCAACCCGCTGCTGAATTCACCGCGCAGGGTCACCCAGATAAGGATCACCGGAATTGCAAAGAATGACCTGAAAAATACGGCCTGGCCCGCTGGTACATCCTGAGAATAGGCTTTGATTATGCTCGACATCACAACGAGGATCACAACAGAGCAAAGTTTTAAAAATATACCGTGGACCGGTTGCATCAATAAATTCCTGACAGGTTGTGTCTTGTAACCCGAGTTCGCGATGGGTGACATCGCAAACCGCACCTAACCCATGTAGATGCCAATATTAGCCTTCTAATCTACTGAATCACAATCCGATAACCGCGCGGCGGCCCAATTTGCGGCGTCGGAAACCATCGGGTCCGGGTCGGAAGTCAGTTCGCGCGCGACGGACAACAAGGCCGGGTCGCCGGAATTTCCGATGGCATAAAGCACATTGCGCACGAACCGTTCACGCCTGATGCGCTTCACCGGGCTACCGGAAAATTTTTTGCGAAACTCAGCGTCATCAAGCTTGGCAAGGGCACCAAGATCCGGCGCAAGCAGATCGTCCCGCGCAGCGTATTTTATTTCTTTGGCGGCGATAGCGAATTTGTTCCACGGGCAGGCGGCCAGACAGTCGTCACACCCATAGATGTGATTTCCCAACAGCCCGCGCAAGTCTTCGTCAACGGGGCCTTTGTGTTCGATTGTCAGGTAGGAAATGCACCGTCGCGCATCCAATTGATACGGTGCCGGAAATGCAGCCGTCGGGCAGACATCCAGACAGGCCCGGCACGACCCGCAGTGGTCTTGTTCGGGGGGATCGGGCGGCAAATCATGCGTGGTNAAAATCGCCCCTAGAAAAAACCAACTGCCCAGGTCTGTNGACACAAGATTGGTGTGTTTGCCCTGCCAGCCAAGCCCGGCTGCTGCGGCCAGCGGCTTTTCCATGACCGGGGCCGTGTCGACAAATACCTTTATCTCGCCACCGGCCTCATCAATCAGCCAGCGCCCCACGCTTTTAAGCCGCTTTTTCACGATGTCATGATAATCGCGGTTTTGCGCATAAACCGAAATTGCACCGCGATCAGGCTGTTTCAGAACGGCAAGGGGATCATGGTCTGGCGTGTAAACCTCGGCCAACATNACNACTGATTTTGCGGCTGGCCAAAGCGCTGCTGGATTGCCGCGCCACTGTATCCGCTCGGCCATCCAGCCCATTTGGCCATGCCGCCCGGAGGCAACGAAGCTGGCTAGCCGGTCGGCCGCCTTGGGAATAGCATCGGGCCGGGTTATGCCAATTGCCGAAAACCCCTTGGACAGAGCCTGTTCACGCAGTTTTTCTTTCAACGCGGCACTCACGGCCTGCTGCCTTTCGGGCGGTGATCAGAAATCCAGATCGGCATAATGTGGGGGNGGTGGAAACCCTGAAACCTGATCGGCCAGAATGTTGCGAAACGCCGGGCGTGATTTGATTTTGGCATACCAGTCTTTCACGCCTTCGTTTCGGTTCCAGTCGACATCGCTGATATAATCCAAAGTCGACAGATGCGCGGCAGCAGCGAAATCGGCCAAAGTCATCCTGTCGCCCGCCAGCCAGCGACGCTGATCCAGCAACCAGCCAAGGTAATCCAGATGAAACTTGATCGCCTTGGCCCCAGCCTTGACGTTGGAACTGTCAGGATAACCCTGTCCCATCACCTTTTTGTTGACCCGCTCGTAAAGCAGTTTTGATGTCACTTCATGGTGGAACTTATCATCAAACCAGGCAACCAACCGCCGCACTTCATGGCGCTGGACTGCGTCCTTGGGAAGCAAGGGCGGTTCGGGGTNTTTTTCTTCAATATATTCACAAATCGCCGAGCTTTCGGCCAGCGTCTGCCCGTCAATCTTCAGAACCGGGACTTTGCCCGCCGGATTGCGACGCAGGAAATCTGCGTCCTGCTCCCAATAGCGTTCTTCAACCAGTTCTACTTCTATTTTCTTTTCCGCCAGCGAAAGACGAACCTTTCGGCAAAACGGCGACAGGGGAACATGAAAAAGACGGATCATTGTGGCTCGCTAAAAACGGCATTTCATCTTCAATGGCGTGAAGTGGCGGGATATTCAACTCTCAAAACACGCAGCCCGCCCGTCGGCCTTTATTGTCGCGGCACCATCGGCGATCGAATTTGCCCTGCGCCGAACAAACGCAGACGGCCGCGCGGCCGACGGTCTTTGGGGTTTGGTAATAAGGCGGCCAGTCGCGCTGCTTGCGTCGAATTCAAACCTTTTGGCCGGACTTTGAAATAGTTTTGCGCGGCGGCTTCTATGCCAAATACACCTTCGCCAAACTCTGCCACATTCAGGTACACTTCCAGTATTCTGCGCTTGGTCCAAACCGCCTCGACAAGCGGTGTCATCACGGCTTCTAACGCTTTGCGCAGCCAGTTGCGGCCTTGCCAAAGATAGGCATTTTTGACGACCTGTTGACTGATTGTCGAAGCACCGCGCTGACCGCCATCTTCAAGCGCCTCGCGGATTGCCGCCATATCGAACCCCCAATGGTAGCAATAATTTGCGTCCTCTGCTGCAACGACGGAACGCGCCATCACTGGCGCGATGTCTTCGATGTCGACCCATTGATGATCGACATCACCCAACCGGCGGGCTTCTGAAAGGATGTATGGTGTTGTCGGCGGGTTGACGAAGGCATAAATTACGGTCGCCAAAAACATGAGCGCCAGGCAAACGGCTGCGCCGCGACCGGCCCATTTTAGGGCCGCGCGGACAGGTCTGAACGGTGCTTTTTGCACACCCTTCTTTTTTACCGTTCGCTTTTTGGAAGCGGGGCGTTTTTTTGCTGCTCGTGCCACGGCGCAACGTTAGCAAACCGATCATGGGCAATACAAGAATACAATGTTGGGGTCGGCTTAGCAGTCAGCCTATGCCACTTGCAAAATCTGAGCTTCGCGACCTTTGATTGAAACCCGCGCTGTCTGGCTTGCCGCTACATCGCCCTGGATCAACTCTGGCATCAGGGCCATCAGTTCAGAGCGAACATGACGATCCTGCAACAGGATTTGATCACCGGGGAAGAAGCTTTCGGTCACGGCACCGTCGGAGAATATCAGCTCATGCTGATCAAGCAGCAAATGGAAATATTCGACCGAATCTGTTTTTTCACGCAGGATTGAAACATCATCGACAAGGTGCTTTGCCGGAACAAGGACTTCGTCCTGCCCAAAATATAGCTCTGCGCGCCAATCATTTATCAAAACGCGATGTTGCGGAGATACCCGCAGGTCGTGAATATTGCCAATGGCGCCTTCACGAAACAGAACCGGTGCATGGTCGCCGTCACCAGCAATTGTTGAACGGCCAATCCAGCGAATTGGGCACAAGCCCCCATCAACCGTCTCTACCAGATCACCGGTTGACAGGTCTTCGATTTTTTTCGAACCGATGCTGGTCAGGATAGTGGTGCCTTGTACAAAACAGGGCGGCCCCAGCGATCCCACCGGCATTGAGCCCTGCGATGAAACATAGGTAGAACTTACAAACGTGGCATCTGATAGGACTGTGCCGTCGGACGGTGTAAAGACCGATCGGCCATCGGCCAAATAAAACGTATAACCGGTGATTGTTACAGTACTACCGCCCATCACTACAGTTATCGTGTCGCCGGGCCAGGATGCAGTCACATCTTGCCCGTCAACGGAGTCGTTGGAAAACCTGTTGAGCATCCCATTATTGTTTTGGTCGATGGCTTCCAGGTATGATGTATTCAGTGAAGTTCCGGTCGGGGGTGGGTTTCCCGGGTCGACAACGAAAAACTGGTCAAAGTATGATGTGGGCACGACAATATTCCTAACTGGTTACAGCTTAGAATTTGTCGGCCAATTCGTGCATTAGCAGGGCATGGACAGGGTGTTTTGGTGAAAGAACTTGGCGGATTCATGCGGTTAAGCACAGGAATCCGCCAAAGATTGCCCTAATGTGTTCAATTCAGGCCTATTCGGCCAAAATCGCGCCCTTTTCTTCGGTCAGCGGATGTTTGATATGCACCAGCATCTCTTTTGGGCAAACCTGTAGGAAATTTCCTTTTTCCACATCCCAGTTGTTCAAAATTTTGCTCGCTTTGACACTATTGGTTTCTAAGGCATGTGAGGCGATCAAATTGCGCAGTTCCTCTTGCCAGTGGTTCACTGTAACCGGGCACACAACCAAAGTTTCCATGTTCATACGTAATTGGGCTGCGCCGTCCGGGTCGTACAGATAGGCCATGCCACCGGTCATTCCGGCCCCAAAATTGGAACCAATCGAGCCAAGAATAACTGCGATACCACCGGTCATATATTCGCAACCGTTCGATCCGCAGCCTTCGATCACAGTGCTTGCGCCGGAATTTCGAACAGCAAAACGTTCACCTGCACGACCTGCGGCAAACAAATAGCCGTCCGTTGCACCGTAAAGAACGGTGTTGCCGATGATCGTGTTTTCAGATGCGTCCAGCGATGAATTCATCGGCGGGCGCACGACAACTGTTCCGCCTGACAGGCCTTTGGCAACGTAATCATTTGCGTCACCGCTTACTTCCAGCTTTAGCCCAGGTGCGGCAAACGCGCCCAATGATTGCCCGGCTGATCCGGTCAGTTTTATCGTCAGGTGATCCGGTTGCAGGCTATTGCGCATCCGAAATTGGACACGATATGGCTGGATGTGCGGGTGCCAATGGTGCGCAAAGTATTTTGCACGGCATAGGACAGTTGCATCTTTTCGCCATCTTCAAGAAAACGCGCGGCGTCCTTGACGATTTGGGCATCCAGCGTGTCAGGCACTTCGTTGCGTGGCCGGGAGCGATCATAAACAATCTTCTCCGAGCCATCGACGGTGATTAGCAGCGGATTAAGATCCAGATCATCCAGATGCGCCGATCCACGGCTGACCTGTGACAGCAAATCAGCACGCCCGATTACTTCATCAAGTGAGCGTGCGCCAATACTCGCCAGAATCTCGCGAACTTCCTGCGCGTAGAATGTTATCAGGTTCACGACCTTATCGGCGCTCCCGGTGAACTTGCCACGCAGGCTTTCGTCTTGCGTGCAGACGCCAACCGGGCAGGTGTTGCTTTGGCATTGGCGCACCATGATGCAACCCATCGCAATCAATGCCGCCGTGCCAATCCCGTATTCTTCGGCACCCAACATTGCGGCCATCACAATATCACGGCCGGTGCGTAAACCGCCATCGGTGCGCAATGTGACGCGGTCGCGCAGATTATTCATCGCCAGAACCTGATGCGCTTCTGTCAGGCCCATTTCCCACGGCAGACCGGCATATTTGATGCTGGTTGCCGGGCTGGCGCCGGTGCCGCCATTGTGGCCCGAGATCAGGATCACATCGGCCTTTGCTTTGGCGACGCCTGCGGCAATTGTGCCAACGCCGCTGGCTGCGACCAGCTTGACCGTCACTTTGCAACGCGGGTTGATCTGCTTGAGATCATAGATCAGCTGCGCCAGATCCTCGATCGAATAGATATCATGATGAGGCGGTGGGCTGATGAGCATCACGCCGGGTGTCGAATGGCGCAGACGCGCAATCAGTTCGGTCACTTTCATGCCCGGCAACTGTCCGCCTTCGCCGGGTTTCGCACCCTGCGCGACCTTGATCTCTAGCTCTTCGCAGTGATTAAGATATTCTGCCGTTACACCGAAGCGACCCGAAGCAACCTGCTTGATTTTCGCTGATGGGTTGTCGCCGTTCGCCTCTGGCACAAAATGCGCCGGATCTTCGCCGCCCTCACCGCTGTCGGATTTTGCGCCAATCCGGTTCATCGCTACGTTTAGTGTCTTATGCGCTTCGGGTGACAGCGCCCCAAGTGACATGCCCGGCGTCACAAAACGCTTGCGGATAGATGTGATGCTTTCCACTTCTTCAAGTGGAACGGGCTTGCCGATTGCTTTGATTTTCAGAAGGTCCCGCAAATGGATTGGCGGGCTGGACTGCATCTTTGCGGAATACTGCTTCCACATTTCAAAAGAGGCTCTATCGCAGGCCGATTGCATCATATGGATCGCCTGCGCGTCCCATGCATGGGTTTCGCCCGACGTGCGAGATTTATAAAACCCACCGATTGGCAGAACATCTGTAACGCCCTTCCAGCCCAGCGCGTGAACCTCTTCCAGCTTTTTCTGGATGCCGCCAACCCCGATCCCGGAAATCCGGCTGGCCATGCCGGGGAAATAGTCAGCAACCATTGCGCGGCTAAGGCCAACTGCTTCGAAATTCAGTCCGCCACGATAACTGGAAATCACCGAGATCCCCATCTTGGCCATGATTTTCAGCAGCCCTTGGTCAATCGCCGCACGGTAGCGTGCAACGGCCTCGGTTAGTGTTCCGTCAAGCAGGCCTCGATCAATCCGGTCGGCCAGAGAATCCTCTGCCAAATAGGCATTCACAACCGTCGCCCCACAGCCGATCAAGACTGCGAAATAATGCGGATCTACACATTCTGCCGACCGCACGTTTAGCGAACAGAAGGTCCGAAGACCTTGTTTGGTCAGCCATGAATGCACCGCACTTGTCGCCAAAATCATCGGCATAGCGACCCGTTCGGGATTTTGGTGCTGATCGGTCAATATAATATGCCCGGTACCAGAGCGCACGGCGTCTTCGGCTTCTGCCCGGATGCGCGTCAAATCTGCCAGCAATGCCCCCTCACCGCCGTTGGCATCGAACGAACAATCAATTTCGACCATTGGGGCGTTGAATGCCTCAACCAGTCCTTCAAACTGTGCATTTCCGACGAACGGGCTGTCCAGAACCAGAATCTCGGTCTGGGATGAATCCTCGTCCAACACGTTTTTCAGGTTTCCGAACCGCGTCTTCAGGCTCATCACCCGGTATTCGCGCAAGCTGTCGATTGGCGGGTTGGTAACCTGGCTAAAGTTTTGCCGGAAATAGTGGCTAAGGGGGCGGTATTTTTTACTTAGAACGGCTGCAGGCGTGTCGTCGCCCATGCTTGCAAGCGTTTCTTTGCCATCCTCGGCCATGGGGCCAGAATTTGCTCAAGCTCTTCGATGGAATAGCCAGCAGCGATCTGGCGTTTGCGCAATTGAGCACCGCTGAACAGAGCAGTTTCATCTACGCTAGACAGCTTTGTCTCAAGGTTGACAATTTTGTCGACCCATTCGCCAAAGGGCTGCGCTGCGGCCAGCTGATTTTTGATTTCAGTATCGTGGAACAGCAAGCCTTCTTTCATGTCGACGGCCAAAATTTGCCCCGGACCAAGCGCGCCTTTTTCAACTACATTTGTTTCGTCGATTGGGACCATCCCGGTTTCGGACCCGGCCATAACCAGCCCGTCGCCGGTCACCGCATATCGCATCGGGCGCAAGCCGTTCCGGTCAAGCCCCGCACAAACCCAGCGACCATCGGTCATTGCCAGCGCTGCCGGGCCGTCCCATGGCTCCATTACCGAATTACAATAGGAATACATATCGCGCCATGCCTGCGGCAACTCGACGGTCTGCTGGCTCCAGCTTTCGGGAATCAACATCGTTTTGGCCATGGGTGCACTTCGCCCAGCCCGAACCAAAACTTCAAAAACCGAGTCTAACGCAGCAGAATCTGATGATCCTTGCGATACAATTGGTTTGATATCTTCTGCCATGTCACCAAAAGTCGAGGAGGCCATCATTATCTCGTGGCTCTTCATCCAGTTGACATTGCCTTTTAGGGTGTTGATTTCGCCGTTGTGTGCCAACATCCGGAACGGCTGTGCCAACCACCACTGAGGGAAGGTATTTGTCGAATACCGCTGGTGATAAATTGCGAAAGCCGATTCAAATCTGGGGCTCATCAGATCCGGATAAAATTCAGCTACTTGCTCGGCCAGCATCATGCCTTTGTAGATCACAGACCGACACGACAATGAGCAGATATACATGCCGGAAACCTGCTGACGCGCCACTGCTTTTTCGATCCGGCGGCGGATCACGTAAAGCTCGCGCTCAAAGGTTTCTTCGTCCACGCCCTTTGAGTTTGATATCAGGATTTGTTCTATTTCCGGGCGTGTGGCGTTGGCCTTTTCGCCCAAACAGTCGACGTTGACCGGCACATGGCGCCAACCATAGATATAATACCCCATGCGAAGCACTTCAGATTCGACAATTGTCCGGCAGGTTTCCTGCGCGCTAAAATCGGTGCGGGGCAAAAACACCTGACCAACCGCAATCAGTTCGTCGGGGCGTGGCTTGTGGCCGGTGCGTTCAACCTGATCGTAGAAAAAGGGAACCGGAATTTGAACATGAATGCCGGCGCCGTCCCCGGTTTTCCCATCGGCATCCACCGCCCCGCGATGCCAAATTGCACGCAAGGCTTGAATTCCGTTTTCAACAACTTTGCGGCTTTTTTTGCCGTCGATAGATACAACTAGGCCGACGCCGCAGGATGAATGCTCATTTTCTTCGGAATAGAGACTATTTTTGGCCATCCATTCACGCTTGGTGGCTTCTTCTCTGGCCCAGTTTTCGTCAAAATTTGGCATCTTCTAATCCTCGCCGTTATCTGGCGCAAACATCGCCATTACGTCTGCTTCAGTCATTTGTTCGCGGTCATCGGGCAAAACGTCGGTATTGTTTTTGTAATCAACAAAAAATTCCCGGCGAACCGTCAAACCATCGGTGTCATCCAACAGTCCGACTGCCAGACTGGTGCCGCCGACATATGGGCCTTCCGTTACTCTGCACCACAGCGCTGATCCGCACTTTGTGCAATGGGCCCGTTCCGCCCAGTCGGAGCTTTTGAAAACACCAATATTTTCCGCACCCGATACGGTAAGCGTATCGGTCGGGGCACTGATGCCTTTAAAGGCCGATCCGGCCCAACGCTGGCACATCTTGCAATGGCATATTGAAATGCTATCTGACATGTTCTCCGCAGAAAAACTTACCGCGCCACACATGCATTGCCCTGTCTTATTTACCATTGTGTTGCTCCAACTTTGTCTCGGCTCGGCGGTATTGTCCGAATGCCCGAACCGCCCCGGGGGGACGATATTAGTGTCTAACGAGGCGCTTTTCTATTCAGCTGCGAGCGGGGCCGCCGTCGTTATGTATTCTAACATGGCTGCAGCAGCCTCGCGCCCATCGCGAATTGCCCATACGACCAGACTTGCCCCGCGTTGAATGTCGCCGCAGGCATAGACGCCGTCCAGGTTGGTGGCGTGCGTCTGGAAATCGGCCTTGACCGTTCCCCAGCGGGTCACTTCCAATTCGGGCACGCCCCAAAGAGTTGGCAGGTCTTCTGGCGAAAATCCCAACGCCTTAATGACAAGATCTGCCTCTTCGATATAGTCGGCGTCCGGGATAACCTCTGGCGATTGGCGACCACTGGCGTCTGGTGCGCCAAGGTGCATTTTTTGCACGATTACAGCGGTAACTTGGTCGCCGTTGCTATCAAATCCTTTTGGTCCGGACAGCCACGCAAATTGCACACCCTCTTCTTCGGCGTTTGTCACTTCTCGCAGGGATCCGGGCATGTTTTCGCGGTCCCTTCGGTATAGGCATTTTACGCTTTCGGCCCCCTGACGGATGGCGGTGCGAACACAATCCATGGCCGTATCGCCGCCGCCTATGACAACAACGCGTTTACCTTCTGCGTTCAGTTCGCCGGACTCAAATTCTGGCACTTCGTCGCCAAAGCTTTT
>JGI24723J26617_10003275_pt1 | contig 11904 bp, 9 predicted proteins | sample Cruoilmetagenom6_FD_26617 | JGI IMG/M metagenome (IMG submission 26617) | reverse complement strand
TCCGGGTGCTCCAAGTGGTGGAGCCGCGGCATGGCTCGCCAATTCATCGGCTTCGGTCCATTCGATCGGCTCTACTGCTTCGGTCAAAGCATGAGTCAGGACTTCATCGACATGGCCGACACAGATGATCTCAAGCCCTTCCTTCACGTTGTCCGGAATTTCCGCCAAATCCTTCTCGTTTTCTTCGGGAATCAGCACTGTCTTGATTCCCCCGCGCAAAGCAGCGAGCAATTTTTCCTTCAATCCACCGATCGGCAGCGCGCGCCCACGCAAAGTCACTTCGCCGGTCATGGCGATATCCTTGCGCACCGGAATCCCGGTCAGGGTCGAGATGATCGACGTGACCATCCCGATGCCCGCGCTTGGGCCGTCTTTGGGCACCGCGCCTTCAGGCAAGTGCATGTGAATGTCCTTGCGCTGGAAGATTGAGGGCTTGATGCCATAGGCCGGACTGCGTGCTTTCACGAAGCTGAAAGCAGCCTGGATCGACTCGCTCATCACTTCACCAAGCTTGCCGGTCGCCTTGATCGCACCCTTGCCGGGCACAGCAACACTTTCAATGGTAAGCAACTCGCCCCCGACTTCAGTCCAGGCAAGCCCGGTTACTGCGCCAACCTGGTGCTCTTCTTCCGAAACCCCGTGACGGAATTTGCGCACACCAGCGAACTCGCCAAGATTGTCCGGCGTGATCGTCACGGTCTTGGCCTCGCCCTCAAGGATCTTGCGCAGCGATTTGCGCGCCAGCCGGGCAATTTCACGTTCCAGAGTCCGCACCCCGGCTTCCCGTGTGTAATACCGGATCAAGTCACGCAGGCCGTCTGTGGTGAGTGCAAATTCACCTTCCTTGAGCCCATGTGCCTCAACCTGCTTTGTCAGGAGATGGCGCTCGGCAATCTCGACTTTCTCGTCTTCGGTATACCCTTCGAGCCGGATGATCTCCATGCGATCCAGCAAAGCCTGCGGCAAGTTCAGGCTGTTCGCGGTGCAGACGAACATCACGTCTGACAAATCGAAGTCGAGCTCAAGGTAATGATCCTGGAANTTCGAATTTTGCTCCGGATCGAGNACTTCGAGCAGGGCCGATGCAGGATCACCACGGAAATCCTGGCCCAGCTTGTCGATCTCGTCGAGCAGGAACAAGGGATTCGCCTTGCCTGCCTTGCGCAAGTTGGTGATGATCTTGCCCGGCAGGGAACCGATATAGGTGCGGCGATGGCCGCGAATTTCCGCCTCGTCGCGCACCCCGCCCAGGGATTGCCGCACGAAAGCACGGCCCGTTGCCCGGGCAATCGATTTGCCCAGCGATGTCTTGCCAACTCCGGGAGGTCCGACGAGGCACAGAATCGGGCCTTTCAGCTTGTTGGTGCGAGCCTGCACAGCCAGATATTCGACAATCCGGTCCTTGACCTTCTCAAGCGCGTAGTGATCGTCATCGAGGATCTTCTGCGCTTCGGAAATGTCTTTCTTGAGCTTTGATTTCTTGCCCCATGGCAATTCGAGCAAAACGTCGAGATAATTTCGGATAACGGTCGCTTCGGCGCTCATCGGCTGCATCGACTTGAGCTTCTTGAGCTCGCTGCGCGCCTTGGCTCTCGCTTCCTTGGACAACTTGAGCTTTTCGATCTTCTCCTGGATCTCGGCAAGCTCATCGGCCTCTTCCGCTTCACCGCCAAGCTCGGACTGGATCGCCTTCAGCTGTTCGTTGAGGTAATATTCGCGCTGAGTCTTTTCCATCTGGCGCTTGACGCGGCCCCGGATCTTGCGCTCGACCTGGAGCACGCCGAGTTCGCCTTCCATGAAGCTGAAGACCATTTCCAANCGCTTCATCGGGTCGGTCTGTGACAGCAATGCCTGCTTGTCGGATACCTTGCCCGCCAGCTGCGCGGCTACGCCGTCAGCAAGCTTTGCCGCATCGTCAACTTCATCAAGCTGGTCGCCCGCTTCCTGCGAGAGCTTTTTGTTAAGCTTNGCGTATTCGTGGAACTGTTCGATTACAGAACGCATCATCGCCGAAACTTCGGTCCCGGACGCGCTGACCGGATCGATCAATTCGACTTGCGCGACAAGCATATCGCCCTCTGCAGTCGGCTCGGACCGCAAATTCTGGAGGTTTGCCCGGTCCTGCCCTTCGACAAGCACGCGCACGGTGCCATCGGGCAGCTTGAGCAGTTGCAGCACGCTGGCGATGACGCCGGTATCGTACAGATCGTCATGGTCAGGATCGTCGCAAGACGGATCGAGCTGGGCGAGGAGGAAAATGTCCTTCTCTCCCGCCATTGCCGATTCCAGCGCCGCAACCGATTTTTCGCGTCCTACGAACAGCGGCACGACCATTCCGGGAAAGACGACAATGTCGCGAAGGGGAAGCAGGGGAAGTAGTGTCAAAGTGCGGTCCATTCTTTCAATTCACAGGCGGCACAGATATACAAAATGCCGGAATTGAGCGAGATATGGGGTCGGGGCCGCCGCACTGCAATGGGTACATCGGCCTAGGTTGTGGACGGTGCGGCATGGCCGGTGCTGCGGTTAATTCTCCAACTCGATGAAAACGGAGTTTGAATAGANCCACAAGTCGTCCCACGGCGATTCCTCAACGGTGTCCGGCNGCGGCTCAAGTTCCTATCCGCGATTGGTTCCGCGCAGGCAGATGTAGCCCGGTCCGTCAAGCGGCTTGAGCAAAGCCATTACCCCGTTTTTCATGACAAATTTCGGCAAGCCCATCTCCGCTCGATGGGTAGCCTATGACGCAAGGATTTCAGGATGGCGACAGAGCCGCCTGAACGTTCAGCGTTTTTCAGGCTCGAATGACGTTAGCGAATCGATCATCAGGCTGGCCAGGCGTTCATTTTCAAGCTGCAGATGTTCAATCGCAGGCCGCTGGCCAGGAAGCCAGTCCGGGGTGAGCAGCATTGCCAATTCGGTCGCACGGGTGAGGCACAGCCATGTAGCTTGTTCACCATGGCCGACAGTCACGCGGGCAATACGTTCAAACGAAAGATCTACATATCGCAGGGAATCGGAAAAGGCGCGGTTAACCCCTGCCTCTCTGGGCTCATTCATCCCGTCATGGATGGAAACGCGCCAGTGGCGTTTTTCGGTAACATTCTTTTCAGTCAGCCCCGGCAGGTTCACAACTGTAATCGGTTCGAGGCATTCCTCATCGTAAATCACTACGCGCATGGGCCAGTCCGTCCTTCAGGATGCTCTTGCNTATGNCTTAAATAGTGCGGAAAACCTTACTCTTCAATGTACCGGGAGGCAATCCGGCCCGGATTTGCATCATCAGAACCCGAAAATCGCTTCAAAACGGCATCTTGAAGCCAGGCGGCAAGCCCATTCCGCTCTGGACTTTAGCCATTTCATCGCCGGCAACCTGATCCGCCTTGGCCCGCGCATCGTTGTAAGCCGCAGCAATCAGGTCTTCGAGGATCGGTTTTTCCGAATCCTTTATCAGGCTGTCATCAATCGCCACGCCAAGCACCCGGCCTTTGGCCGAGCAACGAATCTTGACCAGACCGCCACCGGAAACGCCTTCGACTTCAAGCGAATCGAGCTTGCCTTGCGTTTCGGTCATCTGTTTCTGGATTGTTTCGGCAGCCTGCTGGGCAGCCTCAAGCATTTCTTCCATCGATTTCATAGGTGGTGTTCCTCATTTTTCATTGTCGCCAATTGCCTGCACCGCTTGCGCGGCGGGCGCTGTCTTCATCACCTGAAAACTCGGCATCGGGGAATGCAGCGAACGTCGCTTCCACAATTGGCGCGCGGCGCGCCGCCTGCTGGTCGGCCCGCTTTTTCGCTTCGTCCTGCTCAACCAGAGTTGGCTGTCCCTCGCCATCGCTTCGTTCGACTTGCCATCTCTCGCCAGAGACTTTCAGCAGCCCTGCCCTCAGCACCGGCGCAATATCTTCCTTGAAGCCCGCTGGCTGGGAATATTTCAGGATCTCAGGTCCAAGCTCAATGACCCGAACCTGCATCCGCATCGTATTGGCCAGCATGATTTCGCCATGCCGTTCCGCAAGATCGACAAGCGCCTGCCACAGCGGTGCGGCATTGGCCCCACTCGCATCCGCAGAGCCGGAATCTCCCGAAGCGCCCTCGCCTGCGGCTTGAGCCGGAGCCTGCGCAAGATTTGCTCCCATTTCCTCCAGCTTGCGGGCAAGCGTTCCGGGATCGGGCATATCGACGGCGTGCATCGCGCGCAGCAAGGCCATCTGTGCTGCAATCAACGGATCGGGCGCGCTGCGCACTTCGTCATGACCTTTAAGCAACAATTGCCAAAGCCGGTGCAACTGGCCCGGCTTCATGGCTTTTGCCCAACCATCAAGGGCTTCGCGTTCTTCGGAGGACTGCGTATCGGCAACAGTGCCACTAACCTGCGCGACCGTGATACGATGCGCCAGACCCATCAGTCCGCGCATCAGCGAAAGTGGCTCGACCCCGAGCGCAAACTGCCGTTCGACCTTATCAAGCAAGCTTGCACCATCGCCTTCCAGCAATGAAGAAAACAGCTCTCGCTGCACACTCTTGTCAGCAAGGCCGAGCATGTCGCGAACGTGCGCAGCAAGCACTTTGCCATCACTATCAAAATCGGCATGGGCGATCGCCTGGTCAAGAATTGAAAGACCGTCGCGAACCGAGCCTTCCGCAGCGGCGGCAATCATGGCAAGCGCCTCGTCTTCGGCCTCGACCTCCTCCTGCTTGCAGATCGAGGAAAAATGCCCGGCGAGCATCGGCGTGGAAATTCGTTTGAGATCGAAACGCTGGCAGCGCGAAAGCACAGTGACCGGCAGCTTTTCCACCTCGGTCGTCGCAAACAGGAATTTTACGTGCGGCGGCGGCTCTTCAAGCGTCTTGAGCAGCGCATTGAACGCATTGCGCGACAGCATGTGCACTTCATCGATGATGTAGATCTTGAAGCGCGCCGAAACGGCGGCATAGCGAACGGCTTCGATAATTTCGCGCACGTCATCAACGCCGGTGTTGCTCGCCGCATCCATTTCAATCACGTCAATGTAGCGGCCCTCGGCAATCGCGGTGCAGGCATCGCATTGGCCGCACGGATCGATGGTCGNTCCGCCCTGCCCGTCCGGGCCGATGCAATTGAGCGCCTTNGCGATCAGCCGCGCAGTCGATGTCTTGCCNACACCGCGCACGCCAGTCATCAGGAACGCATGCGCCAGCCTGTCGCGCCGGATTGCGTTGGCCAGCGTCTGGACCATCGCTTCTTGTCCGATCAGTTCGGAAAAGGTCTGCGGGCGATATTTGCGCGCCAGCACGCGATAAGGCTGCGCATCAACGGCCTCGATCAGCGGCGGATCAGGCTCTGGCGCTTTGGGTTCTGGCGCCTTGGATTCCGGGGGCTCGGGAGGCTCTCCTGCTCCGGTCGGCTGCCCGGCCTGCTCCCGTTTTTCTTCAGCAGGCTCATCACCGCCGAACAGCGCAGACTGACCGGCGGCTTCAAGCTCGTCCGAGCTGGGCTGGCTCTCGCCATCCTTGCCTTGCTCATCGCCAAAGATATCGGGTGAATCATCCATGCGTAATCAATTTAGGCGCGCGCGCGGCTCATGTCGATTGGAGTAAGGCAACAATTCTGGATTATTTCGCAATGCCTGATCGCAATGCTNTGACATCTGNATGCATGGCGGCAATTGCACAGGCCAAATCAAATAGGAGCCGAGCGACCCGCCGCAATCCGTTGTGGCTGCTTCCTTCCGGATCTGACCAGGTTAGCGAACGCAAACGTCCACCCGACTCCCGGGCGCGCATATGGCGACAACAGCCACTTTGCGCAAGCCGGTTGATGGCCGGTAACATTCGCAGTGGAAGTGTCTCTTATCGGTGCATGCACCCGCATGATGGGCCAGTCTTAACCCATCTGGAGCCCGTTTCTGGTACGCCACTTGGTAATCCCGAACTTCGACGGAAAAAGATGTTGCGCACTGAGCTTTGCTACCGAATTTCACGCAGCCTGATAAAGCCGCCCACGGCCCAGGCCAGCGATGCCGATACCTATTCGGCATGGCGCGAGGAAGAAATGTGCGAAAGCTGGGAGCGGTTTTCGGACAGCGACGTGAACGGCAAGGACGTGCTCGATTTTGGCTGCGGCGAAGGGCCGCTTTCGCTGTTCCTGGCAAGAACCCGCAAGCCTCGGTCGATTGTCGGCGTGGATATTGATGCAGTCGCGATCGACCGCGCGAACGCTGCGCTGGACACGGCGCGCGGTGAGATTTCAACACCGGACGTCAGCTTCGTGCTTGGCGGCACCTCGGGCCTGCCGGTCGAAGATGGCAGCGCCGATACGATCCTTGCATTCGATTGCATGGAACACGTGATGGAGCCGCAAGCGATCCTGGCCGACTGGTATCGTGTGCTGCGTCCCGGCGGCAAAGTGCTGATCGAATGGTATCCTTTCAAAGGTCCCTACGGTCCGCACATGAGCGGCCTTGTTCCGATTCCATGGGCACACGTTATTTTCGGGGAAAAGGCGCTGTTCGAAACAGCGGCCCGGCTTTACGGCGATTTCGATTATGTGCCGGGGCACTGGGACCTTGACGAAGATGGGAAGAAGCTGCCGAACAAGTGGGCCAGCGCCAGCACTTTCAGCGAACAAGGCTATCTCAACGAGCTCGACATCCCGACGTTCAGCCGCATGGTCTCGGACGAAGGTTTCCGCATCGTTCGCCAGGATAATCGCGGCTTCGGCCAGTCAGGCGCGAAGCAAGCTGTCGGCAAGGCGCTGCTTAAGCTGCCGGTGATCGACGAGTACTTTATCAGCTACACGCTGATCGAGCTTCAAAAGTAAGTGCGCCGGCCCAAATTCACCGAAAATTGTCGGCGTAGGCCTGTATCTTGAGCCTGCGTGGCGGCGTTGCACGGACCCGAGCGTCGATACTGTATCGCACCGCATAGCTTTGCGCATCTTCGCATGAATCAAATGAGAGCTGCACTTGCTGGCGCATATCGCCCGAGCCGGCCCAGCCCATCAGGGGGTCAGCCTTTTTCGCTTCGGCAGGCACGAATTCAAGAACCCACTGGTCAGTGCGAGCCTTGCCGGACTGCATGGCGTTTTTAGGGCGCTGGTAGATGCGTGCGGTCATGGCATTTCGCTTGCGCACGATTCGCAGCCTAAATCAAGACCGCTTTGACGCTTCATGTGCCCTTTTCGTCTTAAGGCCCGCCTCTTCGGTCCAGGGAGCGTCGGGCCAGCGGTGCTTGGGATAGCGGCCCTTCATATCCTTGACGACATCACGCCACGAACCACGCCAGAAGCCCGGCAAGTCACGCGTTGACTGGATCGGGCGGCCGGCAGGCGATGTCAGCTTGATGAGAAGCGGTTGCGAAGACTGGCCAATTGCAGGGTGGCGATCCAGCCCGAAGAGCGCCTGCACTCGCACTTCGACACAAGGCCCGCCTTCGTCGGCGTAATCAATGGCATGTTCGGTTCCAGCGGGGCTGGTGAATTTTGCCGGTGCCAGCCGGTCAAGCTGTTGCCGCGCCTCCCAGTCAAGCCGGTTGAGCAACGCTTCGTGCAGCTTGCCGGGAGGCAAATTGAGGTCGCGCCGTCCTGCCAGCAACGGAGCCAGCCACTCCTGCGCCGTTTCAGTGAGCATATCGGGAGCCAGCGCAGCAATCCTGGCATGACGCGCGCGGGCCATCAGCGCCGCGGGCAGCAAGCTTTCCAGCCGGTTGCAGGAAGTCTTGAGCAGAAAGGCCGACACTGTATCGGGATCGGGCTTCGGGTCAGGCTCACTCGCCAGCGTAATCGCGCCCATCTTGCGTTCCAGCCGCGCATCGACCCGGCCCTCATCCTCATTCCAACGCAGCACAGTGCGCCGCTCGATCCGATAGGCTAGCGCGCTTTCCACCTCGTTATCAGTCAGCGGAGTGGCCGCCGTGATCCGTGCGCCTTTCGCTTGCCCTTGTGCATCGCCGATTGCCAGCCAGTCCGCCCGCGCCAGAGGTGATGCCGGATCGAGAAAATAGCCTCGGCCGCCAGCCGACAACCAGTCCTCACCGCTTGCACCGCGGCGGCGGGCAACATTGCCTGGCATGGCAAAAGCAAGCAGCAGCCCGGCGTTGATCGGTCCATCCCGAACGCCGCCCCCAACCAACCGGTTCGCTCGTTCAGCCCAGCGATCCGCCAGCTTGCGAGAGGATTTCGCGCGCGAGGAATTGTCCCCGTTCCAGCGCTCCAACCGCTGCAACAAGTCTTCGCCGCGCCCACCCAGCCCACGCTCCTGAAGCAGCAAGGCAAGCCGCGCGGCATCACGGGCCTGATCTGTTTCAGCCCCGTTAAGCACCATCGCTGCCTGCGCGGGTTCCATCGGCAGGCTCGCCACCTTGTCGCCAAACGGCAGCAGCGCACCTTCGGGATCGAGTGCGCCCAGTGCCTCAAGCCGTCTTCGGGCGGCATCGAGCGAAGCGGCAGGCGGCAAATCGATCCACGCCATGCCAGCCGGATCACGCGTGCCCCATTTCGCCAGCGACAGCACCAGCGCGGCCAGATCAGATGTTTCAATTTCGGGCGGGTCGAACGCCGCTCGTCCGGCATGTGCTGCTTCCTGCCACATGCGGTAGGCGACACCCGGCGCCTGCCGCGCGGCGCGGCCTGCACGCTGCGCTGCTGAAGCCTGGCTGGCACGATGCGTAACGAGCCGCGTTACTCCTGCCGCCTTGTCGAATTCCGCCCGCCGTGAAAGCCCGGCATCAACGACCACCGAAACTCCATCCAACGTCAGCGAAGTTTCGGCTATTGCGGTTGCCAAAACGACGCGCCGCCTGTTTTCGGGGTCACGCCGGATCGCAGCGCGCTGCGCCGCAGGATCGCATTGGCCGTGAAGCGGCAACACCAAGGCATCCGGCAGCTTTTCCGCCAGCCGCCCTCGGGTACGCTCGATTTCACCAACGCCCGGCAGGAATGCCAGCACATCTCCCGCTTCTTCGTGCCACGCAGTCCGGATCGCCGAACACATTGCATCCTCGATCCGCAACTCGGGATTGGAACCAAGCCAACGCACCGCAAGCGGGTGCGCCTTTCCTTCGCTTTCGATCACTGGCGCGCCATCCAGAAGCGTGGCGAACCGCGATCCGTCGATCGTTGCCGACATCACCAGCAAGCGCAAGTCGGCCCGCAATACCTGCTGACACTCGATCGCCAGAGCAAGGCCAAGATCACTGTCAAGGTGCCGCTCGTGCGCTTCGTCGAACAGCACTGCGCTCACTCCGTCCAGTTCCGGGTCGGACAGGATCGTCGAAACAAAAATTGCCTCGGTCATCACCAACACACGGGTCTGCGCAGAACGCTTGCTATCCAGCCGCGTGAGATAGCCAATCGTCTGGCCCGGCTTTTCGCCNCGCAANTCCGCCATCCGCTCTGCCGCTGCACGCGCGGCGACCCGGCGCGGGCTGAGCAGGATTACCATGCCCTCGCACCAGTCCTCGGCGATCAGGGCAGGCGCAACAGCCGTCGTCTTGCCGGCCCCGGGCGGCGCAATCAGCACTGCGCAGTGGCGGGTGCGCAGTGCGCCAAGCACATCCGGCAGTACGGCATTGACCGGAAGGTCTGTCAAAACATCAAGGCTCTGGCCAGCGCTCAGGCCGCAAGTGCCGGATAGGCTTGCAGGTCCGGTCATCCAGNAAGATCCGGCCCGTTGCCAGGACCGAANAATCGACATCGCAAATCGCTGTTTCGACTTCGCTGAAGATGTTGGGATACTCAGGATTGATCGCCATTGCATTGTGCTCCCGCGCGCGCGTCACCTCCAGCGCCACAATGTTACGCATTAGTAGCGCCGGGCGACTGCAAATTCCACAGCTTCGGCCATCGCGCTGCGGGCCTTGCTGTCCGGAAAGCCAGCGATCGCATCAATTGCGCGCTGGGCATAATGGCGGGCGCGTTCACGCGTTGCGTTTACCGCATCGTGCCTGCCGATCAGTTCGATGGCATGGGCAAGGTCTTCATCCGCGGTGCGAAACCCGGCAATCGCGTCTTGCCAGAACTGGCGTTCTTCCGCGTTGCCCCGCGCATAGGCAAGGATCACCGGCAAGGTCATCTTGCCTTCGCGGAAATCGTCGCCTTTGTCCTTGCCCGATTCCTGCGCGTCGGAATCGTAGTCAATGGCATCATCGACAAGCTGGAATGCAATGCCGAGATTACGGCCAAATTCATCGAGTGCGCGCTCATCGCTGTCGCTCCGCTCGGCAACCACGGCGGAAATTCGCGTCGCGGCAGCAAATAGCGCGGCTGTCTTGGCACCGATGATAGAGAGATATCGCTCTTCGCTGGTCTCGATGTGACGCTGGGCAACAAGCTGGTCAACCTCGCCTTCAGCTATAATCGCCGACGCGCCACTGAGAATCTTGAGGACTTTCAGGCTACCGTCTTCGACCATCAGTTCAAACGCGCGGCTGAACAGGAAATCACCGACCAGAACCGTTGCCGGATTGCCAAAAACAATGTTGGCGCTGGCCTTGCCGCGCCGCAAATCCGATCCATCAACAACGTCGTCATGCAGCAATGTGGCAGTGTGGATAAACTCCACGGCAGCCGCCAGCTTATGGTGGCGCGTACCCTGGTACCCACACAGTTCGGCCGCAGCAATCGTCAGCATAGGCCGCATGCGCTTGCCACCGCCCGAGATCAGGTGACCGGCAAGTGCCGGGATCAGCGGTATCTCGCTCTGCATGCGTTCAAGGATGATGGTGTTTAGCGAATTCATACCGGTTGCAGTCAGAGACAGCATCGGTTGCAGCGAAGGCTGGGCTTCGCGCGGGCGCATCGAGATTACATCGGCACTCATCGCGTTGCGCATGGCGCAAGCGGCACCCGCAAGGCAAGTCAAAATTCCGCAACTGGCATTGCGCAATCGGTCATGCTAGCGCTTCCGCCATGAGCCAACAGACGCCAGCCCCGGATCCGGTTCTTGCCGGATTTCGCGCCAGTATCGACAACATCGATGCAGCGCTGATCCACATGCTGGCCGAGAGGTTTCGCATCACCAAGGCTGTGGGCGACTACAAAGCCGACCTCAAACTTGCGCCATCCGACCCCGGCCGTGAGGAGCGTCAGATCGTCAGGATGCGCAAACTGGCCGAAGAGGCTAACCTGGATCCGGAATTTTCGGAAAAGTTCCTGCGCTTCATCATCGAAGAAGTGATCCGACACCACGAACAGGCGCGCGGCAACTAGGCAACCCCGGTCTGGGTTCGAGGTAACCTGAGCTTGACCAGCAGGCCGCCAAGGTCATCGCTTTCAACCAATTCAACCGACCCGCCATAAATCTCGGCGACATCGCGAACGATAGCAAGGCCAAGTCCAGTCCCGGGCTTGCCGGTATCCAGCCGCGCACCGCGATCGAAAATGCGGACCCTGTCGGCAGTCGGGATACCTTCGCCATCATCCTCGATCCAGACTTCGCAGGCCTGCGGTTCATCGCCCTGGTCAACCGAGACGAACACACTGCCGCCGCCATATTTCGCGGCATTCTCAATCAGGTTGCCCAGCAACTCGTCAAGATCCTGCCGCTCAACCGCGACACTGGTGTCGCGGTTGCCGTCAAGATCAAATCGGGCTTGGGGATAGAGCCGTTCGACCGCGCGCAAGACCGCCTCGAGGCTTGTCCAGACATTGGTGCGCGACATGCCCGCAGCACGCCGACCGACTGCCCTTGCCCGCGCGAGGTGATGATCGACCTGTCGGCGCATCACTCTCGCTTCGCGGATCACCGTATCGGATAAGTCAGGAGCCTTGGCCGTCGCTGCGTTCATCACGACTGTCAGGGGAGTCTTGAGAGCATGAGCCAGGTTCCCGGCATGCGTTCGCGCTTCCTCCGCCTGCCTGTCTGTATGTTCAAGCAGCGCGTTCAATTCTACCACAAGCGGCTGAACTTCAAGCGGCAGCGGCTC
>JGI24723J26617_10003274_pt1 | contig 11909 bp, 11 predicted proteins | sample Cruoilmetagenom6_FD_26617 | JGI IMG/M metagenome (IMG submission 26617) | reverse complement strand
AAAGAGATAATTTTTTGCATGATCAATAAATGGAAACTGATCTAGTGAAGCTTCATCTTGAAGATGTTCTGAAATGAGCTGCCAACTTTGAATCGCGCTACGTATTTTGGTTTCATCTTGAAACTGACTCACACCGGTCAACTGCGGCGTTCTGTAATAGACCATTCCCTTTTCAGGGTGCAATACACGACTCGCTTGAAGCAATATTCTGGTAAAAAACTCCCCGTCTTGATTCACCCGTAGCGACTCATCCCAGCCCTTTGACATAGCAACCAGTTCTCTTGAAACCAAATACGCGTGAGAGGGGAAAAATGAGGCGTATTTATTGAAAGTTTTTAGCAACTCCAATCCGCTGGAAAAAGACCTGTTAATATGCGCTTCTTTTGGAAGAATACCGTCAATATCTGTTGTAAAGCGATTCCATTTACAACTTACCACAAGCTTCGCAGTTTGCTCAGTTTGTTGTATTTCTGAAATTTGTGCTTGCAGTTTATCTTCGGAAAAGAGATCGTCACTATCCAACCAATTGATAAATTGTCCTTTGCTCAATGAAAAGCCGTAATTCCGACAACCATTCGCGCCCTTTCCGAAGGAGATAGGACGTTTGTGATACTGGAATCGTTGATCTTTATTGATATATTGTTTCAGCACGGCTTCCGTAGCATCTGTAGAACCATCATCAATTACCAAACACTCCCATTCCTGATAGGTTTGTTCACGTACGCTATCAAGCGTCTCTGCAATAAGATCTGCACGATTAAAGGTGGGAATAATTATGGAAACTAAAGGATTCATACTAACGATGATTCATTTGAATGTACGTCCAAGGTACTTTGAATTTTCTTACGGAAATAATGCCCACGGTTAAGGGTTATATGAAAAATCTTGTACATCTTATACCAAAAAAATGTAGCAAATTGTCCGCGTAACAACAATTTCCAGCAAATCCTTAAAGAATCTNTCAGGCTCATACGCACATCAAGNGTGGATAACAACCAACTATTGAAAAGTATGCGTTTTGCNTCTTTTGTCGTTNTATACTCCAGTTCTAAATATGTTTCGCGCTTTAAAATCATTCGTTCTCTGTATAATCGTTTCGATTCCGTTTCAAGTCTTGAACGCAGAGAACCTGGATGCATCCTACGAAGCGTGGTATATTTATCAAGTACAGATGCCTTGACAGATCTTGTGGTTAGTTTACAATAAAAATTATATTCCTGTCCTGAAGGTAATTTTTGATTGAAGCGAATATCTCCAATTAGACTTCGTTTACCAAAAAAATCAGGTGTAAGCCAATTAATACGTTGACTCACATAGTTANCGTGGCTTATTGGAAAGGTTTCGAAACGATAATAACTATCGTTTAAATTGGTAATAACATCCGGATTTGGATGCTGAAAATTTTTTGTTTTGGTAATCACATAGTCCAATTGTTGCGTTTGCAAATAATTGATTTGTGCTTCTAATTTATCAGGCAGCATAAGATCATCACTATCAAAAAATTGGATATACGCACCTTTTGCCAAATCTAATCCCAAATTTCTACAAACGTTACCTCCTTTGCGCGTGGTTTTTGGTCTTTTTAAATATTGAAACCGCTCATCTTCATGTTTAAATTGGCTTACAATTTCTTCCGTGTTATCTGTTGAACCATCATCAATGATAAGGCATTCCCAATCTGAAAAAGTTTGCTCCTGAATGCTTCGTAAGGTTTCACTTATAAGCCCAGCTCTATTAAATGTAGGAATAACTATAGTTATGAGTGCTGGTTCATTCATTTTTTAAAAAGCATACATTGTTCATACAAAGAGACCCAATTTGGCGTAGTTTGCTTCGGAAAAAAATGCGCTGCTACTTGCTTTGCATTNTCTCTATTTTGTTCTTTAATTAATTCTGGCTTGGTCATGATCTCTTTTATAGCGGGTATTAATTCATCTATAGTATCAATGCTCAAAAAATGTAANCCGCAACGTCTAAATTCTGCATACGGAAGCCAAGAACCCGCGATAACCGTATTTCCTGCGTACATCACTTCCGTAACTGATCCACTCAACGCATCACTACTAGGGAGCTGAACCTGAATATCCGTGGCAAGACGCAATAATGCCAAATCCTTGTGTGATAAAAAATGCTGAATCTTAACAATCTGTAAATCATTTATCGCGTCTATAAATGTATTTAAATTGTCTAAATAGACCCCGTCTTTTGAATAGGTAAGTGGAAGAACGCAGCAAATCTTACTTTTCTCAGAAGGCGCTAGTTTCTGTAATTCGTTGATAATTTCTTTATGAGAGAATGCCTCATTAGCGTTGTATCCAATCGTTATAACCGTCGCATTTAAAGGTATGTTCCATTGTGCTTTGAATTGCTCAATGGCTGTTTTGTTTCCAATCATAGCATCCATGATTTGATATATCTCTTCAGAAATAGTGAATTTACTATAATAAAGTGTTTTCTCAAATCCACCACCGTACTTTGACAGTGCATTTTCTCCCATTTCTGGCGTTTGAATGGTTACTGCCGTTGCATATTTCAGTGCATCAGACACATAGAATATATGGTCCTTATCAAAATTCCGATACAAATCTGAACCCCAAAAACTACATATGGTTGCTACGTTCTTAGGTAAAAAAGGCACGTAACGGAGATTGTAAGGTGTGCAAAAATGGAAGTGATAGATATCAAAGTTCAAGGGTAACAACTTGTGGTCTACAATATCTTGATACCTACTTTGTTTCTTAATAAAACTCACAAGTTCAGAAAGCGACGCTCCCTTCTTTCTTTCATAACGAAGATATTTCCAGAAAAAACGTTTGGTTAGAACTTTTAAAAATGAAAGATAAAGATTAAGACCTTTAGGTTGATGGTCGGCGAAATCATAGTAATTATCAAAAACAGATGCTTCTTGACTGATTACTCCTTCTGAAATATCCCTAAAACGATCAATGTTAAAAGACAGATTTTCTCTCTGGCGTTTCATGGAACCATATAATTGATTCAGAAAATTAGATTGCCCGAGGCCCAGCGATAGTATTTTTATTGGACGTTCAGAACTCATAGAAACGGACTTTCACCTAAACGCTTGAGAGTCTCATTATATTCAGCCCAATTACCAATATCCATCCATGAAGCTTCACTGACAGGGAAAACCCCAACTTTACCTTTTCTAGCGATGACCTGCTCGATGAGTTGTGTAATATGAAAAAATGAATCCTCAGGAATTTCGGCAAGCAAATGCGGTTCAATAATATACAATCCAGCATTTACTAAATAATTAAGGTCAGGCTTTTCAGTAATTTCTTGTAGAAATCCATCGTTGTCTAACTGCAAAGTTCCATAGGGAATTGGATGATTTTTTAATGCTCCAATTAGGGTTAATTCATTGTTATTTTCTTTGTGATACTTATATACTTCCGTATAATCTTGTTCTACCAAAATATCACAGTTTGAAACAAAAAAGGGTGTCGAAATTTTGTCTTTTAACAATGACAAGCTTCCTGCGGTACCTGTTGGTTTTTCTTCTTTATAATAGTTAAGCGTGTAATTTTTATCGAGGATACTTTCAAAATGACTTTTGATCATTTCGGCTTTATAATTCACTGTAAAATGAAAGGTATTACATCCGGCTTCCAAAAAGCGATCAATAATATGTTCTACAATGGTCTTTTCACCAATAGGAATTAACGGCTTGGGAATTACATTCGTTATAGGCTGTAAACGGGTTCCGCGTCCGCCAGCCATAATTACCACAGGTAATTGTAAATTTCCCTTGGCTTTGGTGTGTTTTTCTGAAAAAAGCTCCTCCCACAATATGACGTTATCTAACAGACCTTGTTCATCAAGTACGGGCATAAATTCCATACGAAAACGAAGCATTTCTGAACGTATTTCGGCTTTAGATTGCGTGACGGAAGCTACGCGCAGATTAGATCGAAGCACCTCTGAAACAGCAGCTTGAAAATCTTGATTCTTAATCAGATGTCTTTGAATATCACCAACACTTATTAGACTTCGATACTGTTTGGAAGTATCAATCACGAGCAATAACTTTCGGTCTACAGCATCCATTTGACGCAGTGCTTCAGTGATAGACTGATCTTCCCGAATTAAAAGATGNTCAATTTTATGCTCTAAGGTTGGTTTCATAGACGTTTCCGAAGTTAATCAAATTACATTATTTCAAAGGATCCTTCCGAAGAAAGATATTTACACATTATAAATACCCGCTTTATACGCCTTTAAGTTTTCAGGATCTGCAAACCAAGCACTCGTTTCAGCTAAAGCGTCAGCAAAAGTATAGGTGGGTTTCCATTGGGTATGCTGCATCAATTTAGCATTATCACCAAACAATCTAAATACTTCACTTTTTTCGGGTCGCAAACGCTCTTTGTCTAAAACAATTTTTGCATCAGGCTTAAGCTGACTAATAAGTAGCTGAGCCACATCACCTATGGAAATTTCAGAATTGGTTGCAATATTCACTTCGTGCCCTATTAAACTTTCCGTATTCGCAATCGCTTCAAAAGCGCTGGCGGTATCTTTCACATATAAAAGATCGCGCGTTGGTGTTATGTCTCCTAATTTTACTTCAGAAAAACCATTGAGTAATTGGGTAATAATGGTAGGAATAAAAGCTCTAGCCGACTGCCTTGGCCCGAAGGTATTAAACGGCCTTACAATAGTAACAGGCATTTTAAAACTTCGATAAAATGAATCGGCAATCGCATCAGCGCCAATCTTTGATGCTGAATATGGTGATTGTGGTTGTTTAGGATGTTTTTCATCAATAGGAACATACTGTGCCGTTCCGTAGACTTCCGAAGTAGAAGTGACTATAATACGGTCAAGATTCAAATCACGTGCGGCTTGCAGAATATTNAGTGTTCCTTTNACATTGGTGTCAATATATGAGTCTGGTGAATGGTAACTAAACGGAATAGCAATTAACGCAGCTAAATGGTAAACTACTTCAATATCCTTCATGGCTGTGCGAACACCATTAGGATCACGGATATCGCCCGTGAAAATTTCTATCTGATCTAATGTTTTCTTTGGAAGGGTATCAAGCCACCCCCATGAATTAAAGGAATTATAATAACAAAAAGCTTTTACCTGATAACCCTGGGCCACAAGATATTCGGTAAGATGCGATCCTATAAAGCCATCTGCGCCAGTGACTAAAACTTTTTTGTTCTTCATTACACGTTTTTTTCAATGTTATGCCGACTTATAAATATCCTATTTTCTTAGACATAGGAGCCACTAAAGCTAATACTTTTCGTTGTATTTCTATATCGAAATCGTCAAACTGTTCCACCCCACTTAATATTTTACTGCGATTAATTTTCTTTTCTGATAGCGCAACTAGCGTATCGTCATTTTGATCAAAAACATAGGTTGGCTCCACAAAAGAAATTACTTTTTTGAATGACTCAATGCGTGTTTCCATAGAACCTGAAAATAACGCCTCGAAGGTCACATGCAGGGCATTCTCATCTAAAGCCTTGTATTTATCGTATAAAATGCTGTTGCATTTATTCCAATACCAAGCTATTTTTTCCTGGCGCGAGAAGGCTTCCCAAGCTTCGGTGGTCATTTCTTTAAAGTCAGCCGCAGTTAATCTGCTTCGAACATCGCTGCTACCGTAAAAGTCATTTCTATCATCATTACTTGGATCCTTATTAAAGGCCGAAACGAGGTACGTTTTAGGATCGCGGGTGATGTAAATAATTTTAACTGATTTAAAAACCGGTATATATTCATCTAAAATTGGAAACAAAAAAGGATTCGATTCCACATACTTCGTTCCCTTCTTCAATAATCCCTGTTCTTGAAGTGACAAGATGAGTATTCCACGAATTATGATAAGTTGTTTTGTCAATTTACGTCCATAAAACGCATCCCTGATCTTGTCTAAACCGAAGCCGAAGAAATCTGGTTTAGGTTCATGTAAAACTACCGCATTCAAAGAAAGGTCTCGGAAAAATTTTTCAAAAAATTTAGTCCCTGTTCTCCCTGTACTAACAACTAGCACAGCGTCTACTTTTTTCAATGTAGACTTTCTTTTTAAATATCTAAGCCTGTCCTTCAGCCCCATAAAAATCAAATTCGGCGTCCATTAAAGCAGTATGATTTCCACGGTTTATAAAACCTGTATTCCATATATCTCCAGACAACACACTAATATTGCTAAGGTTTGCAATTCTATCTATNAAATTCTCGCCAATTGCCTTTCCATCATACAAAACCACTCTCANNGCGTATGTTTGTCCTCTTAACAATAGTCTTGGTATTTTTAAGTAGAAAAAATTCTGATTCTCTAAAGGTGAAAAATCTACGCCCATTTCGTCTGTAATAAACGACACTACATTATTATCGTAATTATCCCTAAAATTAACGGCTACGGTCAACTGGTTAAAAGATACATTTTCCATTTGCTGAATGCCTATTTTGAGAATCAGCATCTCGCCTGAGATGACTTCTGAAATTGGCATATATCGATCATTGAGCATTTCAATTTTGGAAACTCTTAATTTACCACTCCCCTCACGATCCGTTCTTTCAATGATAGCAACATCTTGTACCCTATTATTAGATCTCAAATAATAATCTACTGCCGCATCAGTTTCGCCTTCAAAAACAGTTTTTCCGTGTTCCAAAACGATACAGCGCGTGCACAAATTTTTGACCGCCGCCATATTATGGCTAACAAATAACACCGTGCGTCCATCACTCCTACTAATATCCTGCATCTTCCCAATGGCTTTCTTTTGAAATTCTGCGTCACCAACTGCCAACACTTCGTCAATGATCAAAATATCGGGTTCCAAATGCGCGGCAACGGCAAATGCCAAACGAACCCGCATTCCACTACTATAACGCTTTACTGGAGTATCTATATACATTTCGCAACCTGAAAAAGAAACAATTTCATCGATCTTAGATCGAATTTCCANCTTGGTCATTCCTAAGATAGCCCCATTTAAGAAGATGTTTTCGCGCCCCGTCAATTCNGGATGAAAGCCAGTTCCCACTTCCAGTAAGGAAGCGATACGTCCATTATATTTGATTACACCCGTAGTTGGCCCTGTTACTTTTGAAAGGATCTTGAGCAGGGTTGATTTCCCTGCGCCATTTTTACCTATTATTCCTAGAACTTCGCCNGTTTGGACTTCAAAATTGATGTCTTGTAGCGCCCATACATAATCGCTAGAAGCTTTTACGCTTCTATCATTTACAGCACCCACTTTTATGTAAGGATCTTCTTTACCGCGAATTCGATACCACCATCGATTCAAATCATGGCTCAAAGTCCCAGTACCTACTACACCCAAGCGGTATTGTTTTGATACTTTTTCGACTTTTAACATGGTTGACATATCGTTCTATTCTTATAAATATTTATCACCTTCAATTCTATCTCTTACTTTTTTTNACAGGTAAGCCGTAAGCTACTACAAAGTTTGAAATATCTTTAGTAACTAATGATCCCGCACCAACGACTNAATGATCACCTATTCGTTTTCCATGTAAAATATTAGCTCCTAAACCAATTGCCGTACAACTACCTATTANANCTTTGCCTCCCGNAGTTACGCCCGGGCTCATACTGGAGAAATCTCCTAAACTCGAGTCGTGATCCAAAGAAGCTTTGGTCGCAACAAAACTATGCGCTCCCACAACTGAATCATTATTAATGATAACACCCGCCATCAGCACACTTCCTTTACCAATACTGACATTTTTTCCAAGAAGTGCCGATGGATGAATCGCTGACACAAACTCAAAAGTTGGCATCATGGCGCAAATATTATTGACAACCCGTTTCCGGAGATGATTATCACCTATTGCAACAATACCTTTACTACACTTATGCTCTTCTGAAATAGAAAGTAGTTCACTGTCTGTTCCCAAAATAGGATAGCCAGCGTAAATGGTTCCTTTGTTTAAAGCAAAATCTAATATGCCAACGATTTCATATTTTCCTTCTTGTTCGATAATATCGATGGTATACCGAGTATGTTCTGAAGCGCCGAATATGAGCATTTTATCTTTGTTCATGACATTANACGGTATCGATGAATTTTTTTTCGGTTCTATTAAAAACGATCAATCCTAATAAGAACAACACCACGGCAATGATGGTCGTATAAATCAGCCCAAACCACGTAAAAGTTCCCGAATCCAATAATATAAAACGAAATCCTTCTACGATCTGCGCCAACGGGTTATAGACAACCACCCAGGCGTATTCAGGCTTTTTCGAAACAATTTCTGATATAGGGAACGGAACTGCCGAAACATACATTAAGAGTTGCACNCCAAAAGACACCAATACATTCAAATCACGGTATTTGGTAGTTAGGGCCGAAATAATCATTCCTACACCTAATCCCAGCATTGCCATTAACAATACATAAACTGGAAACAACCATAAAAAACCGTTTGGCTGAATGCTATAACCTGTCGCAACNTAATAAATATAGAAAACGATCAGAATGATCAGTTGTATTCCAAACTTTAATAAGTTGGATATAGTCACCGACAACGGCATAATGGCTCTTGGAAAATAAACTTTTCCGAAGATATTCTGATTTTTATTAAAGGTATTTGAAGTATCGGTCAANCAGGTCTTAAAATAATTCCAAGCAGTAATACCTGTTAAATTGAATAAAAAAGGGGGAATCCCTCCAGTCTCAATATTCGCAATATTATTAAAAATAAGGGTGAAAATAACCGAAGTGAACAACGGTTGTATTAAAAACCAAAGAGGACCTAGAACCGTTTGCTTGTAAACCGTGACGATATCACGCTTTACAAANAAAATAAGTAAATCGCGGTAGTGCCAAATCTCTTTAAAGTTAAGATCAATTAGCTTGCTCTTTGCAGAAATTTCATACAACCACTTTTCTTCTTTCATACTTGTTCAAAGTTGTCCCAAGTAACTTTTAAGCCATCTGCAATAGAGAATAAAGGATCATACCCTATAAGCTCTCTGGCTTTAGCAATATCGGCCAACGAGTCGCGAACATCCCCTTTNCGGGTTGGNCCATAATTGGCANGCAATTTTTTACCTGAAATTTTCTGAAGTTCATCCCAAAGCGTATTTAAACTAATACGATCGCCAAAGGCAACATTAAAAATTTGATTCACCGCCGCTTCTGGAGCGAAAAATGAACGCACATTAGCTTGAACCGCATTTTCTACAAACGTAAAATCTCTTGTTTGCTCACCGTCACCATTAATGGTTGGAGGTGTGTCTGTCTTTAAAGACTGCATAAACAACGGGATAACCGCTGCGTAAGCGCCATTCGGACTTTGCTTAGGACCAAATACATTGAAATAGCGTAAACCAATGGTTTTAGTNCCGTAGGTTTTATGAAATACGTCGGCATAAACCTCATTAACCAATTTGGTCACGGCATAGGGCGAAATAGGCTTTCCAATTGTATCTTCTCGCTTTGGCAATGATTTACTATCGCCATAGGTTGAACTTGATGCTGCATACACTAAACGCTTTACAGTTGAACTTTCGTTTTGTGCAACAAGCATGTTTAGGAAACCGGAAACATTGACATCATTTGATGTAATGGGATCGTTGATCGATCTTGGCACCGAACCTAAAGCTGCCTGATGCGAAATATAATCGATTCCTTTCATCGCTGCCTTGCAGGTATTGAGATCTCGAATATCGCCTTTCATAAATTCGAAAGCNGGATTTCCGTGGAATTCGGTTAAATTTTCTTTTCTACCTGTAGCCAAATTATCAAGTACCCGTACTTTTTTAGCTCCAAAGCTCAACAAGTATTTTACCAGGTTAGACCCAATAAAACCAGCGCCGCCAGTTACTAAGAAACTATAATTTGAAATATCTTCTGTGTGATAAGCTGTCTTGTACATTATAATCTACCGTCTATTTTGTTTTTTGAAAGAAATGCTTTCACATCAAATACAACAGAAGTTCCTGAAGTATAAGTATCTATATTAAATTCTCCGAAAGCCGAGTGGGCTACCGTGAGTATAATCGCGTCGTAATGATCTTTTAATTCTTTTTCTTCGGAAATCAGCGAAATACCAAATTCGTGTTTCACTTCTTCGGCACTAGCCCATGGATCAAAAACATCTACATTCATACTGTAGTTGTTCAATTCATCGATCACGTCAATTACCTTACTATTTCGTATATCCGGACAGTTCTCTTTAAAAGTAACACCAAGTATAAGTACATTACCGCCTTTTACTTTACCATCCTTCTTGATCATCAATTTTACAACTTCGTGTGCTACATAACTCCCCATTCCATCATTCATACGTCTTCCCGCAAGAATGATCTCTGGATTATAGCCTTCCTCTTGTGCTTTCTGCGCCAAATAGTATGGATCTACTCCAATACAATGCCCACCTACAAGACCCGGTGTAAATTTCAAAAAGTTCCATTTAGTTGCGGCAGCCTCCAAAACGTCTTGTGTATCAATACCAATAAGTCTAAATATTTTTGAAAGTTCGTTTACGAACGCAATATTAATGTCACGCTGTGAGTTTTCGATCACTTTCGCAGCTTCAGCAACTTTAATAGAAGGAGCCAAATGTGTTCCAGCCGTAATAACAGAAGCGTATAAATCATCAATATACTTAGCCGATTCTGGCGTAGAACCCGAAGTAACCTTTAAGATCTTGGTCACTGTGTGCTGCTTATCTCCTGGGTTAATACGTTCTGGCGAATAGCCTGCGAAGAAGTCGGTATTAAAGGTAAGTCCGCTGCTCGATTCCAAAATTGGAACACAGACATCTTCCGTCACACCTGGATATACGGTAGACTCATAGATCACCACATCTCCTCTTTTCAATACATTACCTACGGTTTCACTCGCTTTTTCTAAAGGAATTAATACCGGTTGATTGTATTTGTTTGTGGGTGTAGGTACCGTTACAATAAACACGGTTGCATCGGCAATTTCCGAAGCATCAAAGCTTACAGATAAACCAACATCATTGGATCCGTCTAGCACATTCTGAAGTTCTTCGGAAGTGATCTCTAAGGTGTGATCTTTTGCTTGCTTTAATTCAGCAATACGCTTCTGATTAATATCGAAGCCTATCACCTTATACTTTTCAGCTAAAGCGACCGCTAATGGGAGTCCTACATAACCCAAACCAATAATGGCGATGGTGGGATTTTCTTTCATTTCACTTATCTTAATACGGAAGCAACGATTAATTTGATATCCTCTGTTACACTCCAGGTTTTAATATACTCTTTATTTATGGCAATCTTATCAGGCCAAATAACCTGATCATTATATGCTGTTGGATCGTCTTGTTTCTGAAGCAATATGTCTTCATTACGATATTTCAACGTTGCTGGGCCTGTAATTCCCGGCTTCACTGATAGGATTATTCGGTCAGAGCCTTGCAATTCATCTGCATATCCTGCGACATCGGGTCTGGGCCCTACCAAACTCATATCCCCTTTTAGTACATTGAACAACTGTGGTAACTCATCCAATTTTGTTTTCCGAAGCCATCCTCCCAGCTTAGTTTCACTGCGAATAATCTCATGAATATTTTCATGATCTGTACCTTTCAGGGTGCGTATCTTATAGCACAAGAATGGTTTTCCCGACTGTCCAATACGTTGTTGTTTAAATATTCCGCATTGCCTTGTACTAAGAAATGCTCCTAGCGTGAGCAAAATTAGTGGAAATATCACAAATGGAAGCATGAAAACAACAATAGATACATCAAAAACACGCTTGATCACTAGTTGTCTTTTTGTAAGCATACCATTGAGTATCGTAAAAAATTAGAATTGCTCTTTACTTTCGCTTAAATACTTGTTTTATTTTTCCGAAAAGACTTGGCTTGGGGTCATCTTCGTGATAACCATTACCATAGGCTCCATAGCCGTA
>JGI24723J26617_10003273_pt1 | contig 11910 bp, 21 predicted proteins | sample Cruoilmetagenom6_FD_26617 | JGI IMG/M metagenome (IMG submission 26617) | reverse complement strand
AGCGCTTGCTCAAAAACAGAAACACCTAATAAAGTACCCGCAATCTTACCGTTTACATTTTCTATAGCTTTTGATACTCCTTTACCCATGTAAGCCGTTCCACCATCGCGAAGCTCAACAGCCTCATGCTCACCAGTGGAAGCGCCTGAAGGTACCGCAGCGCGACCTACAAAACCATTTTCGGTAATGACGTCTACTTCAATTGTTGGATTCCCTCGAGAATCAAAAATTTGTCTTGCGTGAATGTCAATAATAATACTCATAATAGCATGGTTTAAGGAATGAATGGGCTTAATGACAGTATGGTCTACTAAAAAAGACTACACTGCTTGTACTTTGTATTTTTTCAAATTCTCAATAAATTCATCGAATAGGTAACTCGCATCATGAGGACCAGGGCTAGCTTCTGGATGATATTGTACCGAAAATACGGGCTGATCTTTCATGCGAATGCCAGCAGCTGTATGATCGTTGAGATGGATATGTGTAATTTCTATATCTGGATGTGCTTCTGCTTCTTCTCTATTGATCGCAAACCCGTGGTTTTGCGAAGTGATTTCGCCTTTCCCCGTAAGCATATTCATGATTGGATGATTGATCCCACGATGCCCATGGTGCATCTTGTAGGTAGAAATACCATTGGCCAATGCCAACACTTGATGTCCAAGACAGATTCCAAATAAGGGTGCCTTAGTTGCCAAAATTTGTTTGGTTGTTTCAATTGCTTCGGAAAGTGGTTCTGGATCACCAGGACCATTCGAAAGAAAATAACCATCAGGCTCAAAAGACTGCATTTCAGAGAATGATGCGTTGTACGGGAATACTTTTATATAACAATCGCGTTCGGCTAAATTCCGAAGTATATTTTTCTTAATACCAATATCGAGGGCTGAGACTTTAAAAGTAGCATTTTCATTTCCGAAGAAATAAGGCTCCTTGGTCGAAACCTGACTCGCAAGCTCAAGACCGTTCATATTAGGTACCACCGCTAGTTGTTTTTTTAGTCCGTCGATATTATCAACATCGGTAGAAATAACCGCATTCATAGAACCATGATCCCGAATATAGTTCACTAAAGCGCGCGTATCCACATCGCTAATGGCCAATAAATTATTCTTTGAAATAAAATTTTCTAAGGAATCGTCGGCTACTGGACGCGAAGTGTGATAACTAAAATTGCGACAAATCAGACCCGCAATTTTAACAGAATCAGATTCGTTTTCGTCGGCATGTGTTCCGTAGTTACCAATATGGGCATTGGTTGTTACCATTAATTGACCGAAATAGGATGGATCAGTAAAAATTTCTTGGTATCCTGTCATCCCGGTATTAAAGCAGACTTCACCAAAAGCTGAACCTTCTTTCCCTCCCACGGCCTTTCCGTAGAAAATAGTGCCATCGGCCAAAAGAATGAGCGCCGATTTACGTGTTTGATATTTCATAGTATATATTAATTATGCAAAAATACTTTAAATGCTAGTCTTTTTTAAATTAAGAAATTAGAAATTCTTAACAATGCCTTTGAACATCTTTGAATTTTCCGTTATTCCTTAAGTATAGTGTATAAAAAAAGGGATAAACTAAACAGCTTATCCCTTTTTTATTTATTTCAGAAAAATCATTTATTCTTCTTCTTTTTTAGCTTCTACCTTAGCTGGCGCTGCTGCCGCAGGTTTACTGCCACCTCGACGACTACGACGTGTCGTTTTCGTTTTAGTTGCTTTTCCAGCGTTGTAGATCTCGTTGTAATCTACCAACTCGATCATTGCCATATCTGCATTATCTCCTAGTCGGTTACCCAACTTGATAATACGCGTATAACCACCTGGACGATCTCCTACCTTTACCGCAACATCTCTAAACAATTCTGTTACTGCATCTTTTTGACGTAAACGCGCCATAACGATACGACGATTGTGCGTCGTGTCTTCTTTAGATTTAGTAATCATTGGCTCAACAAAACCTTTAAGGGCTTTTGCTTTGGCAACGGTAGTATTGATTCTTTTGTGCTCAATTAAGGAACAGGCCATGTTAGCCAACATAGACTTTCTATGTGCCGTTTTTCTTCCTAAGTGATTTACTTTTTTTCCGTGTCTCATGACATTTATTTTAGTGCATCATCTTGCTACAACTCACTTTGAGGAGCAAACTATGATGACATTTGTAATTAATCTTTATCTAATTTATATTTTGAAAGATCCATACCGAAGTTTAGTCCTTTCACATTAACTAGTTCTTCCAATTCGGTCAATGATTTTTTACCGAAGTTTCTGAATTTCATCAAGTCGTTCTTATTGTAAGATACTAAGTCTCCCAATGTATCTACTTCTGCTGCTTTTAAACAATTTAGCGCACGAACACTTAAGTCCATATCTACTAATTTCGTTTTAAGCAATTGACGCATATGTAAAGATTCTTCATCATACGTTTCCGTTTGAGCGATCTCATCAGCTTCAAGCGTAATACGCTCGTCGCTAAATAACATAAAGTGGTGAATAAGTGTCTTAGCGGCTTCGGTTAAGGCATCTTTCGGGTTGATCGATCCATCGGTAATGATTTCAAAAACTAATTTTTCGTAATCCGTTTTTTGCTCAACACGGAAGTTCTCAATACTATACTTCACATTTTTGATAGGCGTATAGATAGAATCTGTAAAGATCGTTCCAAGAGGCGCATTTGCTTTCTTGTTCTCTTCAGCAGGTACATAACCTCTACCTTTTTCAACAGTGATCTCAAAATTAAGATTCACTTTGCTATCCATATTACAGATAACTAGATCAGGATTCAAAATTTGGAATCCAGAGATAAACTTNTGAAAATCNCCAGCGGTCAATTGATTACCACTATTCACAGAAACGGTTACCGTTTCATTGTCGATCTCGTCAATNTGTCTCTTAAATCGAACTTGCTTCAAGTTCAAAATGATCTCAGTTACGTCCTCTACAACACCTGCGATAGTTGAAAACTCGTGATCAACACCTTCGATACGAATCGAAGTAATTGCAAATCCTTCTAAAGAAGAAAGTAAAACGCGTCTTAATGCGTTACCAACAGTCAATCCATAACCAGGTTCCAAAGGGCGAAATTCGAATTTCCCTTCAAAATCGGTTGAATTGATCATGATAACTTTATCAGGCTTCTGAAAATTAAATACTGCCATAGTGTAGCTCCTGTGTTTTTATTATTTAGAATATAATTCAACGATAAATTGCTCGTTGATGTTTTCTGGAATCTGAAGACGTTGCGGTACAGAAACATATGTTCCTTGCTTCGTTTCAGTATTCCAAGTAATCCACTCGTATACATGACTTGCATTAGCCAATGAGTTTTGGATAGCCTCAAGAGATTTTGACTTCTCACGAACTGCTACCACATCACCTGCTTGAAGTTGGTATGATGGGATGTTCACTTTTTCACCATTCACAGTAATGTGACGGTGAGAAACTAATTGACGTGCAGACGCTCGACTTGGTGCAATACCCATACGGAATACTACATTATCTAAACGTGATTCTGCCAATTGAAGCAANACCTCACCTGTAATTCCAGGNGCAGCNGTTGCTTTCTTAAACATATTACGGAACTGACGCTCAAGAATACCATANGTATACTTTGCTTTNTGCTTTTCAGCTAACTGAATTGCATATTCCGATTTTTTTCCACGACGACGGTTATTTCCGTGTTGCCCTGGAGGGTAATTTCTTTTTTCGAAGGATTTGTCTTCTCCGTAGATCGCTTCCCCGAATTTACGGGCGATCTTAGTTTTTGGACCAGTATATCTTGCCATTTTAAATGTGTTTTGAAGGGAAAAACTAAATTAAGGTCTTACGTTAATCCTTTAGTTTTAAATTCCTTCAGATTGATATTCGTTATTTATTATTTCTGAAATGTCCCATAAACGGAAACATCTTATTATACTCTTCTACGTTTAGGTGGGCGACATCCATTGTGCGGCATTGGAGTTACATCAATGATCTCAGTAACTTCGATACCAGAATTATGAACGGCACGAATAGCAGATTCTCTACCATTACCAGGTCCTTTTACGTATACTTTTACTTTACGCAATCCTGCTTCATGTGCAACTTTGGCACAATCTTCTGCAGCTAANTGNGCAGCGTAAGGAGTGTTCTTCTTTGATCCTCTAAAACCCATTTTACCGGCTGATGACCATGAGATCACATCGCCTCCTTTGTTTGTCAAAGAGATGATGATGTTGTTGAAAGATGCTGTTACGTGTGCTTCACCAACAGACTCAACATTAACCTTACGTTTTTTTGTACTTTTTGAGCTAGTCTTTGCCATATCTCTAGTGATTATTTAGTTGCTTTTTTCTTGTTAGCAACTGTTTTACGTTTTCCTTTTCTCGTTCTTGAGTTATTCTTNGTACGCTGTCCTCTTAANGGAAGACCTGCTCTGTGACGAATACCTCTGTAACATCCAATGTCCATAAGACGTTTGATGCTCAATTGAACTTCACTACGTAATTCACCTTCGATCTTGAAAGACCCAACAGCTTCACGAATAGCACCGATTTCATCATCGTTCCATTCGTTTACTTTTTTGTCTTCGCTTACTCCGGCTTTCTTGAGTATCTCTTCAGAACGGCTTTTGCCAATTCCAAAAATATACGTTAACGCGATTACACCCCTTTTTTGCTTAGGAATATCTACACCTGCGATTCTTGCCATAATTATCCTTGTCTTTGTTTGAACCTAGGGTTCTTTTTATTAATTACATATAATCTGCCTTTTCTGCGAACAATCTTGCAGTCGGCACTTCTTTTCTTAACTGATGCTCTAACTTTCATCTTAGTATCTATAAGTGATTCGAGCCTTAGATAAATCATAAGGACTCATTTCTAATTTTACTTTATCTCCGGGTAGCAATTTAATATAGTGCATACGCATCTTACCCGAAATATGCGCTGTTACCACATGACCGTTTTCCAATTCTACACGAAACATTGCATTTGATAATGCTTCGATGATGCTTCCATCTTGTTCTATTGCGGACTGTTTTGCCATTCTTTTTATAAATTTTTAATATTAATATGAACTGTTCTATTCAATAGTCATACCAATATATCAGGGCATGTATTATGCTACTGCTTTTCTGTTTTTACCTGTCTTCATTAAGCCGTCATAATGACGATTCAATAAGTACGAATTAATTTGCTGCATGGTATCAATGGCAACACCCACCATAATAAGTAACGATGTACCACCGTAGAACAATGCCCAACCCTGCTGGATTCCAATAAACTTAACTACGATCGCCGGAAATACCGCAACCAACGCTAAGAATACAGATCCTGGCAATGTAATTTGTGACATGATTCTATCCAAAAATTCTGCTGTATCTGTTCCTGGTTTAATTCCTGGAATAAATCCACCACTACGCTTAAGATCATCTGCCATTTTGTTNGTTGGAACGGTAATAGCCGTATAGAAATACGTAAAGATAATAATTAGAATAGCAAAGGTTATATTATAGGTCAATCCGAAGATATCTGCATAATTCACCTGTAGCCATTGACCTGTAGCAGTATCTTTTAAGAAACTAGCACCACCTATTAAGTTTGGCACAAACATGATCGCTTGAGCAAAGATAATTGGCATTACCCCAGAAGCATTAAGCTTCAACGGAATAAATTGTCTCGCACCAAAAATATTCTTTTCATAATCACCACTCGCTGTACGTCTTGCGTATTGTACCGGAATCTTACGAACCGCCATAACAAGTAGAATACAAGCCAGAATTATTACGAACCAGATAACCAATTCAATTAAGATCATGATCATACCNCCATTTGATTCAACCACACGAGAAACAAATTCTTGTACAAATGATTGAGGTAAGGTAGCGATAATACCTACCATAATTAAGATAGAAATACCATTACCAATTCCCTTATCGGTNATCTTCTCACCCAGCCACATAGCGAATACACAACCCGTAACTANAATAAGCACTGCAGGAATATAGAACATCGCTGTTTGACCTAAGATAAATGCTTCAGCTGGAACCCCTAAAGCTGGTAAACCAGCTAGGTAACTCGGTGCCTGAACCAAACAAATACCAATTGTCAACCAACGTGTAATTTGGTTGATCTTCTTTCTTCCGCTTTCCCCTTCCTTCTGTAATTTCTGAAGATAAGGAACAGCAATTTGCATTAACTGTACAACAATAGAAGCAGAAATATAAGGCATAATACCCAAAGCAAAAACTGATGCATTCGCAAAAGCTCCACCGGTAAATGCATTTAATAAACCTCCTAAACCTCCGTCAAAATTTCCAGAGAATGCAGCAAGCTTATCGGCATCAATACCTGGTAAAGTTACCTGCGCACCAAAACGATACACCAATAACAATCCCAAGGTAACCATGATACGGTTTCTTAGCTCTTCTATTTTAAATACGTTCTTAAGGGTATTAATAAACTTCATTGTGTGTCTTATATTACAACGTTACTACTTCACCACCAGCCGCTTCAATTGCTTTTTGAGCTGTAGCAGTAAATTTGTGACCAGATACAGTTACTTTAGATTTCAATTCCCCTCTTCCCAATATCTTCACAAGTTCGTTTTTACGTGCAAGACGTAAACTAACTATTGTATCAAAATCAAGTGTATCTTTTATTTTCTTTTCGTCAACCAACTGTTGAATTGTATCAAGATTGATTCCTTGATAGTCCTTACGGTTGATATTCGTAAAACCAAATTTAGGAACACGACGCTGTAATGGCATCTGTCCACCTTCAAATCCTAATTTCTTAGAATATCCAGAACGAGACTTGGCTCCTTTATGACCACGTGTTGCAGTTCCGCCTTTACCAGAACCTTGACCGCGACCAATCCGCTTTCCTTGGGTTTTAACCGCACCTTTTGCAGGCTTTAAGCTACTTAAATCCATTGTTTATATCTTAAACGGTTTCAATTGAAACCAGGTGTTTAACTTTATTTACCATACCAAGAATGTTTGGCGTGTCTTCGTGCTCTACAACTTGACCGATCTTACGAAGGCCNAAAGCTTCAAGTGTTCTCTTTTGGTTTTTCGTACGGTTAATCGCACTCTTCACCTTTTTTACTTTAATTTTTGCCATCTTGTTATGTATTATCCTTTATACAATTTCTCTAGAGAGATACCACGTTGTTTTGCAACGGTATGCGCGCTTCGCAATTGTAACAAGGCATCAAATGTTGCCTTCACTACGTTGTGCGGATTCGAAGAACCTTGTGACTTAGAAAGTACGTCATGTACTCCCACAGCCTCCAAAACTGCACGAACTGCACCACCGGCGATCACCCCTGTACCAGGAGCTGCTGGCAAAAGATTTACTCTTGCTCCACCGTATTTACCTTTTTGCTCATGCGGAAGGGTTGATTTGTTCAACGGAATACGAACTAAGTTCTTTTTTGCATCTTCAATTGCTTTTGCTATAGCACTAGCAACGTCTTTAGACTTTCCAAGACCGTGTCCTACCACTCCATTTTCGTCTCCAACAACTACAATAGCTGAAAATCCGAAGGCTCTACCACCTTTTGTTACTTTCGTAACACGTTGTACACCTACTAGACGATCTTTCAATTCAAGACCTCCAGGTTTTACTAACTCTACGTTTTTATAATCTTGATACATAGTATTTAGAATTTTAGCCCTCCTTCGCGAGCGCCTTCAGCTAATGATTTTACTCTTCCGTGGTATAAGTAACCCCCTCTGTCAAAAGAAATGGTTTCAACACCTTCCTTTTGAGCCTTTTCGGCGATTGCTTTACCAACTAATTTTGCCGCTTCTGTCTTATTAACTTTTGAAGCGTCTATGTCTTTATCTCTTGAAGATGCAGCAGTAATGGTTTTTCCACTTACATCGTCAATAAGTTGCGCATAGATCTCTTTGTTACTTCTGAAAACAGCCAAACGTGGACGCTGTGCCGTTCCAGTAATTGTTTTACGTATTCTATTACGCAAACGAGTTCTTCTATCTTGTTTTGATAATGCCATAACGTTATATCTTATGCAGATTTACCTGCTTTTCTTCTAATTTGTTCTCCTACGAAACGAACACCTTTTCCTTTGTAAGGTTCTGGCTTACGGAAGCCGCGAATTTTCGCTGCTACTTGTCCTACCAATTGCTTATCGTGGGATGTTAATTTTACGATCGGATTTTTTCCTTTTTCTGAAACAGTCTCCACTACAACTTCTGGAGCAATGTCCAAAACAATGTTATGTGAAAAACCAAGAGCCAAATCTAATTTCTGACCTTGATTGCTGGCTCTGTAACCAACACCTACTAATTCTAATGACTTTGTCCATCCAGTTGTTACACCTTCAATCATATTAAAGATCAATGATCTGTAAAGACCGTGCTTTGCACGATGATCTTTATGATCTGTAGATCGCTCTACAATCACGCTATCGTCTTCTGTTTTGATGGTAACATCTGAATACTCTTGCGTTAATTCTCCTAATTTCCCTTTAACCGTAATTACGTTGTCTTTAATATCAACTGTAACTCCTGCTGGGATTGCTACCGGGTTTTTACCTATTCTTGACATCTTTTGTCTATTTTTAGTATACGTAACATAATACTTCTCCACCTACATTCTGCGCTTGCGCTTGCTTTCCTGTCATAACTCCTGCTGAAGTTGAAACAATAGCAATACCCAAACCGTTTAAGATACGTGGCAGCTCTTTCGAACCTGCGTATTTACGTAAACCTGGTTTACTAATTCTTTGAATTTTCTTGATCACGGGATCTTTGGTGAGCTTATCGTATTTTAAAGCGATCTTAATAGAGCCTTGTGGTCCATTATCGTCTTCAAATTTATAACTCAAGATAAAACCCTGATCAAACAAGATTTTTGTGATCTCTCTTTTTAGATTGGAAGCTGGAACCTCTACTACGCGGTGTCCTGCTTTCACTGCATTTCTAACTCGCGTTAGATAATCTGCTACTGGATCTGTTGTCATTTATGTTAATTTGCGGAAGTGGTTTTCGCTGGATTTATTCCGAAGCGAACCTTCAACCAATTTATATTTTTACCAACTTGCTTTTCTTACTCCTGGGATCAAACCTTGATTGGCCATCTCACGGAACATTACACGTGAAACTCCGAAAGTTCTCATATACCCTTTTGGTCTTCCCGTTAATTTACAACGATTATGTTGACGAACTGGAGACGCATTCTTAGGTAGTTTTTGCAAACCTTCCCAATCACCTGCTTCTTTTAAAGCTTTGCGTTTTGCGGCATATTTCTTCACCGTTGCAGTTCTTTTACGCTCGCGGGCTTTCATTGATTCTTTAGCCATATCTTAGTTCTTTTGAAAAGGTAAACCTAGTTCAGTTAATAATGCTTTTGCCTCTTTATCGGTAGCAGCCGTGGTCACGAATGTTACATTCATTCCCTCGATTTTCTTTACTTTATCGATGTCGATTTCAGGAAAGATGATCTGCTCGGTAATACCTAAAGAGTAATTCCCTCTACCATCAAAGCCAGTAGCTTTGATTCCGTTGAAATCACGAACCCTAGGCAACGCACTTGTTACAAGTCTATCTAAAAACTCATACATACGCTCCCCACGAAGGGTTACACGTGCACCAATTGGCATTCCTTTACGAAGCTTAAAGGTTGCAACATCCTTCTTAGAGATTGTTGCTACTGCTCTTTGCCCTGTAATATTTGTAATTTCATCAACAGAATAATCTATCAATTTTTTGTCTGCTACAGCAGCACCTACTCCACGAGACACAACGATGCGCTCNAGTTTTGGTACCTGCATGATATTTTTGTAGCCGAACTCGTCGGTAAGAGCGTTGATTACTCTGCTCTTGTACTCCTCTTTAAGTCTTGGTGAATATCCCATAACTATAATACTTGATTCGATTTTTTGGAAAATCGTACTTTTTTACCATCTTCCATTCTATAGCCTACGCGTGTTGCATCACCTGATTTAGGATCTANTAACGATAGGTTAGAAATATGAATTGGAGCTTCTTTTTCTGTAATTCCACCTTGAGGATTAGCCGCACTTGGCTTCTCGTGTTTCTTTACAGTATTTACTCCCTCTACTATTGCTTTATTCTTGTCAGCAAATACAACCATTACCTTACCTTCAGATCCTTTATGATCTCCAGCAGTAACAACAACCGTATCGCCCGATTTTATTTTAAGCTTTGCCATCTTACTTTCGTATTAAAGCACCTCTGGTGCCAATGATACTATTTTCATAAATTGCTTATCACGAAGTTCTCGAGCAACCGGACCAAATACACGTGTACCTCTCATTTCCCCTTGAGGACCTAATAATACACAAGCATTGTCGTCAAAACGGATATAAGATCCATCAGGTCTTCTCACCTCTTTCACGGTACGCACCACGACTGCNGTTGAAACAGCACCTTTTTTGATGTTTCCGTTAGGAGTTGCCTCTTTTACAGTAACAACAATTTTATCACCGATAGAAGCGTATCTTCTTTTTGTTCCACCAAGTACTCGAATAACTAAAACTTCTTTAGCACCTGTGTTGTCTGCGACTCTTAATCTTGATTCTTGTTGTAACATAATTACTTCGCTCTTTCAATGATTTCTACTAGTCTCCAACTCTTGGTCTTCGATAAAGGTCGTGTCTCCATGATCTTTACAGTATCCCCTTCGTTGCAATCGTTCTTTTCGTCGTGTGCTACGTATTTCTTCGTTTTTAAAACGAACTTTCCATACATAGGGTGCTTTACTTTCTTTACTTCAGCAACAACAATAGATTTCTCCATTTTGTTACTAGTAACAACACCAATACGCTCTTTTCTTAAGTTTCTTTTTAATTCTTCCATCTTACAGTGGGTACTATTGTACGTCTCTTTTAGTTAGTTCGGTCGCAATACGAGCAACTGCTCTTCTATGCGCTCTTAATTGAACTGGATTCTCCAACGGTGAAATGGTGTGAGCCATTTTTAAGTCTGAATACATTTTACGTGATTCAGCAAGTTGTTCTTGAAGTTCCGCTGTTGATGCTTCGTTTATTTCTGATTGTTTCATCTGTCAAAAAATTAAGCTTGGTAATCTCTAGAGATTATGAATTTTGTTTTTACAGGAAGCTTTTGAGCCGCCAGTCTTAATGCCTCTTTAGCTGTTTCCACAGGTACTCCAGACACTTCAAACAACATTCTACCAGGTTTTACAACAGCTGCCCAATATTCAACTGCACCTTTACCTTTACCCATACGTACTTCAAGAGGTTTCTTTGTAATTGGCTTATCTGGGAAAATCATGATCCAGATAGAACCTTCTCTCTTCATAAAACGTGTGGCTGCAATACGTGCTGCTTCTATTTGACGCGCTGTCAAGAAATTTGAATCTAAAGACTTTATACCAAAGGTACCGTAGGCAAGCTGGTTACCACGACCGGCGTTTCCTTTCATACGGCCTTTTTGTTGTTTACGGAACTTTGTTCTTTTAGGTTGTAACATCTTCTTCTATTTAAAAAATTACTTTCTACGACGTGGTTTGTTGTTGCCACCTCGTCCTCCGGAATTACCACCTTTTCCTCCTTTTTTGTCTAAACCGACTAGGGGAGAAAGTTCTCTTTTTCCATATACTTCGCCTTTCATGATCCATACTTTAACACCCAATCTACCATATGTAGTGTGTGCCTCAACTAAAGCATAATCGATATCGGCTCTAAATGTTGATAAAGGAATACGACCGTCTTTATAAGACTCAGATCGCGCCATTTCAGCACCATTTAAACGTCCCGAAATCTGAATTTTGATNCCTTCTGCATTCATTCGCATTGCTGCGGCAATAGCCATNTTAATTGCACGACGATATGAAATTCTATTTTCAATTTGTCTTGCAACACTAGCTCCTACTAAAAATGCATCAAGTTCAGGTCTCTTGATCTCGTGGATGTT
>JGI24723J26617_10003272_pt1 | contig 11910 bp, 11 predicted proteins | sample Cruoilmetagenom6_FD_26617 | JGI IMG/M metagenome (IMG submission 26617) | reverse complement strand
CCATACCCCCCTGTTGCCAGAATGGTTTCGCTGGAATGAAAACGATGCAACGTGCCGTCATCCATCTTCAGCGCTACAACGCCAACACATTCGCCTTCATCATTCATGATGAGGTCGATGGCGAAATATTCGATGAAAAATTCCGCGTCATAGCGCAGCGATTGCCCATAGAGCGTATGAAGGATCGCGTGCCCTGTGCGGTCAGCAGCGGCGCAAGTACGCTGCGCAATGCCTTTACCAAACTCTGTGGTCATGCCACCAAAAGGACGCTGGTAGATCTTGCCTTCTTCAGTGCGACTGAAAGGCACACCAAAGTGCTCAAGCTCATAAACAGCCTTTGGCGCATTGCGGCAAAGATATTCAATTGCGTCTTGGTCACCAAGCCAGTCCGACCCTTTGACAGTGTCATACATGTGCCATTTCCAATCGTCCGGCCCCATGTTGCCGAGCGAGGCGGAAATACCACCTTGTGCTGCAACTGTGTGACTGCGTGTTGGAAACACTTTAGTGATGTTGGCAGTTTTCAGACCGGCTTGTGCACAACCAAGTGTTGCGCGAAGTCCGGCACCACCAGCACCAACAACAANCACATCAAACGTGTGATCCGTGAACTCATAAGTCTTCGAGGCGCTCATCGACGGCTCCTGATAAAGGTCAAGCGCCAAAGCCGAGCTTCAGCACTGCGTAAACGCAGGCTAGCCCGACCAGGACGGAGAAAAAATTGTTACCGATGACGACCAGAAGTTTGGTGGTTTCACCATCGACGTAATCCTCAATGATCACCTGCATGCCAAGGCGCATGTGATAAATACCTGAGCCGATCAGCAACAAGAACAAGATCGAGACAATAGGCATGGAGAGGTACGCCTTTACCGTTTCATAATCAGCGCCGACAAGCGCAACAACTGAAGCGATAAAGAAAATGGCCAGCGGAATATTGGCAATCGCCGTCAACCGCTGGACCCAGAAATGTTCTGTACCGGATTTGGCTGAACCATGGCCGCGAACCCGGCTTAAAGGTGTGCGCATGTCAGTCATTAAAGCACTCCTGCCATTGAGTAGGCCAAGACCCAGACCAGCACCGTGAGCACAACTGACCCCACAACGGTGAGCCTAGCGACCCATTCCACGGTGCCGAGATCAAAGCCTGTGCCCAGGTCCCAGAAAAAGTGACGAAGCCCACCGAGCAAGTGATGGATCAGCGCCCAGGTGTAACCAAACAACACAAGCCGCCCGATCCACGAGGTCGCAACCTCCTGCACAACTGCATAGGCCTCAGGGCCGGTGGCCGCGGCAACAAGCCACCAAGCCAACAGCAAAGTACCAAAATATAGAGCGCCCCCGGTGATGCGATGCACAATCGACAACATCATGGTGAGCATAGGCCGGTATATCCCCAAATGGGGCGACAGTGGCCGATTACGAGCGGGCGTCTCTGCCATCAAATATGTCCTTGCNATCAATAGAATATCTGAGAGGCGCCGCACTCAGACATCAATGTCAAAGCACGTCACCATAGAAATATGCCTCTGTGTTTAGCGAACGGGAGGNGGCAAGGCAAATGAAGTCGCAGGATTTTGCCGTATTTCCGGGATGTTGAGAATTTCTCTTAAAAACCCGAAATACGGCATTTTCGATCATTTGCATTCTGACATGATTAGAGTAATACTCCAGCCATGTCAGAGAACATCGACGCCAGCACCCGCTCTAAAGCGATCCAGGCCGCAAAATTGCTCTTCGCCACCCATGGGTATGATGCTGTTTCAACCGCCGACATTTACAAGACGGCCGCCATATCTAACGGCAGTCTTTTCCACCATTTCAAATCAAAAGAAGGCATTGCTGTCGCCGTTTTTGTTGAGCTTGTGCGTGATTATCAGCAAAAAATTGCAGAAAACCTAGCCGCTACAACAATGGCGGCCGATGGGATCGGTACCTTCATTAGAACCCATAATTTGTGGATTGAGCATAACCCGGATGGCGCTCGGATACTTTTCAATGGCCACCACCCCAGTTGGAGTGCGAGCGCCCTAAAAGACATTCGTTCAGAAAACCAAGCCTTTGGCCAAACCATGCAGGCGTGGCGAAAGGGTTTGGTGGACGGGGCCTTACTCGAAAATTGGAGTATCGCTCTAATTATGGCGACACTCATAGGCCCGACCCAGGTTCTCTGCCGCGCCTGGTTGGCAGGACAATCCAACACACCTCCCAGCTCAAACATTGAAGACCTTATTCTTCTCGCCAAGCGCGCGTTGCTCGGCGCCTAACGTCCAATAGGGCGAGCTTGCTGGTATACCGTTGCCGAGATGAGACGTTATGGCGATTTTACACGCTCCAAGGGTGACACCCCAAACGCAAATAGGATAGGTACGACCTATAAAACCTGGATGACTTTTAGGGGACAAACCGTGATCCGACATACTTCGCTAGCCCTGTTGCTAGCTGCTTCAACTTTCATCGCAAGCCCGGCATCTGCTGAAGGCATCGTTGATGAAGTTATTATCGGCGTTTTGCAACATGACATCGATCTAATTGCGTCTGAGCATGAAGATGGCCTGGCCATCAACGCAGAACTACGCTTCACGTCACCAAAGTTCCTTGGCTGGCTTGGCGCACCACGGCCAACCGTTGGCTTGACCTATGCGACCGACAGCCCGGGCACCGACACGGCTTATGGTGGGTTGACATGGTCAATCGACATTTGGGAAGGCTTCTACACCGATCTTTTCTTCGGCATGTCTCTGCATAACGGCAATGACAATTTTGATCACTTTGCAGCTCTCTCCGCAGGCACCATCACAAATGATTCGGGCTTTGAGAAATACCTCGGCTGCGCCGTCTTGTTCCGCGAAGCAGTAGAGATCGGCTATCGTTTTGGTGAAGCAGAAAAGCATGCTGTGTCAGCCATGGTCAGCCACCTGTCTCACGGAGAAATGCTTTGTAGCGACACACGCAATGCAGGCATGGACCATTGGGGCGTTCGTTACGGCTACAAATTCTAGTTTCCGTTAGAATTTACACTTGATACGCAGGCAGCGATCGCAGGGTTCAAAACATCCCTTTCGCTGCCTGTGAGCAAACTATCATCGCCAGCTGCGTCACGCACGGCCTCTTCCAGACAAATGCTTAGAGGGTTTTCAGTAATCATCTGATCTCTGGATGCGGCATAGCGCAAGCCAACCTCACGCATTTCCGCCCCATCTACTTCATATTCACGCGTCACCGCTGAACAACAGCTGGCGCAGCCAGGTGTTTCATTGAACGCAGCACCATAACGCGCGGCACCAATGGACCATTGATCTTCAAATGACAGGTCCCCCAGAGGGCTCATCATAATGTCCCAGGGCGTCATATTGGCTGTGACCCGCAAACGACCATTCGCGGCCAAATGGGTTTCAACCAGCCCGCCATTGCATCTATCACCAAAACCGAATGAGTGAATACCCGTAAGACGGTCATTTGATGCATCAAACTTTCCAGTAATCAGAGAACTGAACACGCCTGATCCACCGCCACTATCATAAACATGCAGAGCGAGCATCGATTGCGTCATTCTCTGGGCGATACGAAGCCCTGTGTAGCGACGCGCGCCATCCGCCCCCTCATCGGCAAGACGCACCCATCCATCTTCATCTTTTACAATCGTCGCTCCCGCTGGCGCACACCCTGCGGTCGGAACGCTTGTTGGCGCCGCTGGTGCATCAGGGTTCATCGCGCCCCCAATGATCGGCCACAAACACGCGGGGTCGATAGATATTGCAGTCTCAGTTTGTAAAGCGACGGCCTTCGCGCCTGCAAAGACGATTGTGACGCCTCCAATTACGCCAATCAAACAAACCGTGGCCGCCAAAACAAAAGCTCTCACTCTTCTCTCCATTATCTGCCGAATGTGCGACCTGCCCAAACTCAAGCCCGGGACCGAGCGCTTTAACGCGGCATCAAGACCCAATAGTCCAGATCAAGCACAACACCTGGCTCATACCCCTTTTCCAGAGCACCTGGAAAATCGGAGCATGGGCGGTCTTTGGTGGCTATCGTGCGTACTCGCAGGGCACCGATATCCTTCCGCCCATCCAGCTCTGCCGTATCCAGAATTTCCGACCAGGCAAACACGGTATCGCCGCCAAAACAAGGCGCCACATGACGACCACCGTTAATGGCGACAATTTTCAGCGCATTTCCGAGACCGTTAAACGAAAGGGCGCGCGCCATCGAAATAACATGACCGCCGTACATCAGCCGACGACCGAAACGCCCCTGACCTTCGGTAAACTGATTAAAATGTACTTTGGCTGTATTCTGATAGAGACGCGTCGCCATCATGTGCTCCGCTTCTTCAATCGTCACGCCGTCCACATGGTCGATCTTCTCACCCACCTCATAATCACCCCACAAATGCTGTGAACCAGACAGGTGACAATCGACACTGGAAAAGTCGCTGCCCGCAGGCAAAACAAAATGATTTGGGTCAACAGTTTCGGGTAGCGATGGCACATCAGCCTCGGGGGCAGGCGTATCGACATCCCTTTTGCGCACCATCACCCAACGCACATAGGCGAGAACATTTTTGCCAGCCTGGTTGGTACCGGTTGAGCGGACGTACACAACACCGGTTTGCCCGTTGGAGTTTTCCTTCAACCCAATCACTTTGGAATTCGTTGTGATTGTATCGCCCGGAAAAACCGGGTCCAAAAAACGACAGTCCGCATAGCCAAGATTTGCGACGGCATTGAGAGAAATGTCTGGAACGGTTTTACCGAAGACAAAATGAAATGCCAGCATGTCATCCACCGGAGCGCGCTCATAGCCAACACTCTTGGCAAAGGTATCTGATGATTGCAGCACAAAGCGCATGGGAAACAGGCTATTATAAACGGCCACATCGCCGTCCGTAATGGTGCGCGGCGTAGCATGCGGCAACACTTGGCCTACGCTAAAGTCTTCAAAGAAATTGCCTGAATTGGTTTTCGCGCCCATTGCTTTCCCCTTTAATCACANTTTAGGTCAGCCTATATCAGCCAACGGCATGGCTGTACACTTGAGCACACAAATCAACCANGCCGACGAACACAGTTACCCTTNTGGCTCAACAAAATCATCTGGTTCGAATTGTTGCGCAGCACNTTCATCCACATAGCGCATGGTGCCTTCCGCCCAAAAACCAATCTTCTTGATCGTGGGAAAGTGAGACATATCGGTANCCGTGCGCTCACCCCCCATCAGATANACCAGNTCCTTTGATCCCCGATTGTAAAGCTGGTGGATNGCACCATCGACCGGAAACCCAACATAGTCGCCTTTTTGGAGCACGAGGCAGTCGNCATCAATCTCCATCTCGCCAACGCCCTCGAGGATGAAAATGAACTCCTCCTGAGCCGTATGCGAATGTGGAATGAAGCTCTCCCGTCCCGGCGCAATGCGTCCGAGGCCCAGTTGGGCGCGCTCCATGCCCACACGATCAGAAAGTGGCACAAATGAAATCGCTGAATTGGGATTTAAAGGGTGCGTAAACGCCAGAATTTCATCATCTCGAAGCGCAGAAGAACGCACGACATATTGTTCGATACTCGGTTTCTTTTTGGTCACGCCAGTCTCCTCAAGACAATTCACCTAATGAGAACGTACCATGAACAATTACACTTAACCAGCCGCTTCCAATTCGGCGATGGCGTCTGCAATAGCCACCACACGTTCTGCAATTTCCGCATGCAAAAGTTCAACCATGCGGCCTTCGACCTTCAAAACGCCTTTTCCGGCATTCTCGGGAAGCTTGAACGCCTGAATAACCAGCCGGGAAAAGGTCACTTCTTCAGGCTCAGGTGAGAAAATACGGTTGCAAGGTGCGAGCTGGCTTGGGTGGATCAGGGTCTTGCCGTCAAATCCAAGGTCGCGGCCCTGCGCGCACATAGCCGCAAAACCTGCCTCGTCTTTGATGTCGTTATAGACACCATCAAGAATAGTCAGCCCATAGGCGCGAGCTGCCAAAAGACTGAGCCCGAGTGACGTGATCATTGGCTGGCGCTCAGGCGTATGGGCACAACGAAGCTCTTTGGCGATGTCGTTCGTTCCCATGACCCAGGCCGACATGCGTGTGTCGCTTGCGCGGGCGGCAATGGACTGCGCCTGCAACATAGCCAGGGGCGTTTCCATCATTGCCCACAACTGCATGTGAGCGCCCGCCCCGGCCTTGTCCAGCAAGGCAGACGCACGATCGACTTCTTCCGGTGTTTCTACCTTGGGCACCAATATCGCATCTGGACCAGCTGCCACAGCGGCTGCAATGTCCGCCTCGCCCCACTCTGTCGCCAAGCCGTTCACACGAATAACAATCTCGCGCTTACCGTACCCGCCTTTTGAAACAGCAGCAGCGACTTGCGCACGTGCATCAGCTTTCACATCGGGCGCCACCGCATCTTCCAAATCCAGGATCAACGTATCGGCGCTCAACGTCTTCGCTTTTTCGAGCGCCCGGGCATTGGAGCCCGGCATGTAGAGAACGGAACGGCGAGGACGTGCAGGGGCAACAGCCATTTCAAAAAGCTCCAGTCAGAAAGATTAGATTTCGGTGGCCGCAGACTAGGGGCAGCACATGATTGTGCCAAGCGCCCTTCTGGGAAAACTTGCAAACCTCACCGCACTTAACAGAAAGAACCAGCCCGCCTACATCCCAAATTACAACTATAGAGAGTGAAAAACAAAATTCACAACCCAGAATTAACCACAGAGAAACCCTTAAGCATCATACTCAGCACAAACAGCATCGCCGCTCGCGCCAATCCGCCCCAAGGAGTGAACATGAAATCCGCCTCGTCTTTTGGCATGGTCACCGCATCTTTGACAGATGGCATAGTCATTTTTGACGACGACGGAACCATTGTTTCTACGAATCCGGCAATCAGCCAGATTTTCGGATACGTTGACCTAGAATTAATAGGGCAAAACATCACACTCTTAATGCCTGGCGAAACCTTGGGCCATCCCGAGAGCATCAATGAAGTCCGCTCAGGACAGCACAAGGACAGACGCAGGTTTCCTGTCAGTTTCAGTATTTTTAACCTGCCCGGCAAAGAAAATGAAGAGCATCATCTCGGGCTGATTTCTGACAAATCCCAAGGGGCAGCACTAGAACAAGAGCGCGACCGGACGCGACTTTTATATCGCAACATTGATCTCCTCGAAGGCGTCGGCATGTGGCGTCTGGACATTGAAACCGGGTCAGTTGAATGGACGGACCAGATATTTAAAACCCACGGTTTGGATCAAAATACTTTCGATCTCAATCTCACCAGTGCCATTGCGTGTTATCATCCCGACGACCGACAATCTGTTCGCGAATGCGTCAACGCCGCGATTCTTGAGGGTACGAGTTTCGAATTTCGCGGCAGGGTCGTTCGACCCGATGGTGCTCTACGCTATGTCAAATCAGCAGGACGCAGTGTGTCTGATGATCTNGGCAAACCATTCTGCTTATATGGAACCTTCATNGACATCACCGAAGAACAGTTGCGCGAAAGCGAACTTGCACGCTTCGGATCCCAGCAGATAATTCTCAAAGATATTCTCTACCAATATTCACAGTGTGAAGACCCAAGCCTCTTTTGTGACCGAGCACTCAAGAGCCTTTTGGACTTTCCNTGGTCATCGCTCAGCAATGCAGGCGCAATGTTTCTCCCCAACCAATGGCAGGATGGTTTTTATTGCGCNGCCTCTTCGGGCCTCTCGAACGACATCGTAGAAAAAATATCTAGCACTTGCGCCGATCNCACGTCAGCAGAACAACAGAACGANTTTCTATTCGTCCCCATCCAACGTAAAAACCTGACACTAGGCTACCTGGCTTTTGCACGATCAAATACACATACCCGCGAGCAACAGGACGAAGAATTTCTCTCCGCCGCCGCAGACGTACTTGCCATCTGCATCGTCGATATCCGCAAGCAAACAACCATCACTGAGCAAAACTCCGAGCTACAAACCAGGATCGTCAAAGTTCAAAACTTGAGCGCCCAGTTTGAACGCCAAGCCCAATCATTATCCAGACTTTCGAGTGAGCTTGAACGTGAGAAAGAACGGGCAGAAGCCGCCAGCAATANCAAGTCCGCGTTTCTTGCCAACATGAGCCACGAGGTGCGCACACCGCTAAATGGTGTTCTTGGCATGCTCTCCATGCTGGAACTATCACCCCTGGAGACGGACGATCAAGAATGCGTCAAAATGGCAAAACACGCCGCCTATTCCGCTCTCCAGCTGATCAACGATATTTTGGATCTTTCTCATCTTGAAGCCGGCAAGCTTTCCATCAATCCACGCGAGTTTGCGCTGAACGATCTTCTTACCAGCGTCAAAACAATGTTGGAGCCAAAGGCCGAAACGAAAGACCTCAGTTTTGTCATCAACAATGAAATTGGCGATTACCTCATAGCTGGCGACGAACTCCGCATTCAACAAATACTCATTAACCTGACAGACAACGCCTTAAAGTTTACCGAGACGGGAGAAGTACGCGTCACCCTTTCGCAAGACGCAGAACCCGGGCATGTCGCAATCACAGTCGAAGACACAGGCCAGGGAATGCCCAAAACCATGCTGGAACGGATCTTCGAGCGTTTTGAACAGGTTGACCCCTCAAGCACCAGGCGCCACGGCGGCGTTGGGCTCGGCCTCTCCATATGCCAAAACTTGGTGGAACTTATGGGCGGCACACTCATTGTGCGATCAGAATTGGGAAAAGGAACTTGCTTTACCGTGTCCCTGCCGCTCGCTGTATCCTCCATCGACAAAAAACCAGAGGCCGACACAACAATTGGCGACCTGGACGCCTGTCAGGAACTAAAAATCCTGGCGGCAGAGGACAATGAACTAAACCAGGAAATCCTCCGGCGTCTGGCACAAGCGCTTTGTCTTAATCTGACAATTGTCCAAAATGGNNAGCTGGCCTTCCAGGCAGCAACCCAAGGGGACTACGACATTGTCTTGATGGACGTGCAAATGCCAATCATGGATGGCCCCACCGCCACACGCGCCATCCGCGAGGCCGGGTCAACCATTCCCATCGTTGCTGTGACGGCACACGCCATGGCCGGAGATAGAGAATGCTTTTTAAAAGCAGGCATGGATGGATACATCACCAAGCCTTACGAGATCACAGAGCTCGTATCTGAAATAAAACGATTGGCCGTTGGAAACGACACGCCCGCACTTGCGCAGCAGGCCGCAGCCGTTTGAACAGAAAAGAGGCCCTGAACCATAAGTCCAGAGCCTCCAAATTCATCTCACACGCATAATGTTCAAGCAGCGTTTTTAATCAACCCACGCTCAAGCAAAAGCTCGGCAATTTGAATGGCGTTTAGCGCCGCACCTTTACGCAGATTGTCTGACACGCACCAAAGGTTCAAACCATTATCCACGGTTGGGTCGACACGGATACGGCTGACGAACACTGCGAAATCACCAACACATTCAACCGGCGTGATGTAGCCATCTTCTTCGTGCTTATCCACCACCATGATGCCGGGTGCTTGACGCAATATCTCGCGTGCGTGGTGATCTTCCATTGGGTTTTCAAACTCAATGTTGACCGCTTCTGAGTGACCAACAAAAACCGGCACGCGCACAACCGTCGCTGTCACCTTAATCTTGGGATCAAGGATCTTCTTGGTTTCAACAGTCAGCTTCCACTCTTCGGTTGTCTGCCCATCATCCATGAACTCACCGCCGTACGGGATCACGTTGAACGCAATTTGCTTGGGGTAGACTTCCTTGACCATGGCATCGTTCACAAAGATACCGCGAGTCTGATTGAACAGCTCATCCATCGCTTCTTTGCCGGTTCCCGACACAGATTGATAGGTGGAGACAACAAGACGCTTAATCGTCGCTGCATCATGCAGAGGCTTTAGGGCCACCAGCAATTGCATTGTCGAACAATTTGGATTGGCAATGATGTTCTTCTTTGGAAAATCTAGAACCGCATCCGGGTTCACTTCCGGAATGACCAATGGCACATCCGGGTCCATCCGCCACTGCGACGAATTGTCGATGACGATGCAGCCTTTGGCCGCAATCTTTGGCGCCCATTGGCCCGACACGGATCCGCCTGCGGACATCAGACAAATGTCTGTATCTGAAAAGTCATACTGCTCCAACACCTGACATTTCAGGGTCTGGTCACCAAAGGATACTTCGCGTCCCAAGCTGCGACGTGAGGCAAGCGCCACCACTTCGGTTGCTGGAAAGTCGCGCTCTGCCAAGATGCTCAACAGTTCTTGGCCCACATTTCCTGTGGCACCAACAATGGCAATTTTCAAACCCATTAGGTCATTCCTTCTAGAGTGACCGCCCAACCAGCGGTCATCTCTGAGTATGCTGTCAGGCGGAGGTTACTATTTAACTGGTGCGTTTGGTGAGCGCGGTCAAGATCGCGTCGCCCATTTCAATCGTGCCAACCTGTTTCATGCCGTCTTGCATGATGTCGCCTGTGCGGTAGCCATCTGCCAACACGTCTGCAACAGCAGCGTCCAGCAGATCAGCGTCATCACCGAGATCAAATGTGTAACGAAGCGCCATCGCGAAAGACAAAACCGTCGCAATTGGGTTAGCCAGCCCTTGCCCTGAAATATCAGGCGCGCTCCCATGTACTGGTTCGTACATCGCGCAGGCTTTGCCGTTTTCGTCTTTGGCACCAAGCGAGGCCGACGGCAACATGCCAAGCGAGCCCGTGAGCATNGCAGCAACGTCCGATAGCATATCGCCAAACAGATTGTCTGTGACGATCACATCAAACTGTTTCGGGTTCTTCACCAACTGCATGCCGCAATTGTCGGCCAGCATGTGATCAAGTTTCACATCCGGAAATTCTTCTGCACCAAGTTTCACCATTTCCTGATACCAGAAAAGACCGGACTGCATCACGTTGCGCTTCTCAACTGACATCACACGATTGTCGCGCTTCCTGGCAAGGTCGAAAGCAACCCGTCCAATGCGCTGAATTTCGTGCGTGTCATAGGTCTGCATGTCATAGCCGCGGCGTTCGCCATTTGGCAGATCATCAATGCCCTTTGGCTCACCAAAGTAAACACCGCCGGTCAGCTCGCGCACGATCATAATGTCGAGGCCCTGAACCAGCTCGGTTTTCAGCGATGAGGCTTCAGCCAGTGCCGGGAAACAAATCGCAGGGCGCAGGTTGGCAAACAGGCCCAGGTCTTTGCGCAGGCGCAAGAGACCCGCTTCAGGGCGCACGTCAAACGGCACATCATCCCACTTAGGGCCACCAACAGCGCCCAGCATCACAGCGTCAGCAGCTTTGGCTTTCGCAACTGTCTCATCTGTCACAGCCACGCCGTGCGCNTCATAACAACAGCCGCCCACAAGCTCGTTTTCCACGACGAAATCCATGCCCCGGTTCTCATTGAACCAGCTAATGACGCGCTCAACTTCGCCCATGACTTCTGGGCCAATGCCGTCGCCGGCGACAATCAGGATATTCTTAGACATGAAACTTCTAACTTTCGAGAGGGACGCCCACCCGAATTGGGCGGAGAAATCGCGAGCGTCATAGAGCATTTCCAGGAAAATGGGAAGCTTTGCCGTCCGGAAATGCGACTAAAAGTGAATTCAGAGCAGTTTTCTCGTGCATAAGAAAACGGCTCTAGCCTTTTGGGGCGTTTGTCACGCCTCGGCCGCGAGAATCACGCAAATGCGAACGACGACTTAGGACTTCTCATCACCGCGGCCAAATATGTAGCCTGCAACCCCGCCCAAAAGCGTGGCCACCACCTCAGGCCGCACGGCGTCAACGAGCGCCAGCATTAAGACGGTGGGGATCAACATCACCAGCCCCAGCCCTTGCAAATTATAGGGTCCAAGCCCTTTGGCCGCGACTTGGCGAAACATAATTGCCAAGCCCGCGCC
>JGI24723J26617_10003271_pt1 | contig 11913 bp, 7 predicted proteins | sample Cruoilmetagenom6_FD_26617 | JGI IMG/M metagenome (IMG submission 26617) | reverse complement strand
GCGGACAAAAAGACTGGATTGAAAACCCCTATAGAAAACTGGGCCGAACAGCGCTGAATAACGCCGGAGATGAGTTTGAAATCGGAAGCGTTGGGGCAGGTGCCGGCGCGCTGACAGGAACGCTAAAAGGTGGGCTCGGCTCGGCTTCTATTGTTCTGGATAGCGGACACACCGTAGGCGCACTCGTGGCCGTAAATTCTTTTGGTGTGGTTTCTCATGATACAGGCGAATTTTGGGCGGCACCGTGGGAGGTAGGCTCAGAGTTTGGAGGGCACGGGATCGCACCGCGAGGAGATCCGCTCGCCAAACCCGTCAGCTTCAAAATGCAGGGTTTTAGCGAGAAGGGTAACACGACCATTGCAATTGTCGCGACAGATGCGGTGCTCGATAAAGCGCAGGCAAAGCGGTTGGCAACCGTTGCGCAAGACGGAATGGCGCGCGCAATTTTACCGAGCCATACACCGGTAGATGGTGACCTCGTTTTTGCCGCAGCAACGGGTAAAGTTCCACTCTCCGATGCCGTTCATGACCCGCTGATGATCGGCCACGCCGCTTCTCTTTGCTTAAGCCGTGCGATTGCTCGCGGCATTTACGAAGCCACTCCGGAACCCGGAGACATTTTACCGACTTGGAGACAGAAACATGGGTGACTTTACCGGGCCGGAACTCTGCGCATTGAGCGCGGTTGATATCCAAAACCTGCTAAAAAAGGGTGAGATATCACCCGTAGATTTGCTGGACGCAAGCGAAGCACGGATTGCGCAGACCGAACCAAAGCAAAATGCAATGGTCACGCAATGCTTTGAGCGGGCGAGAGCCGATATTCGACCCGATACCTTATTGGGCGGTATTCCGGTTGGCGTGAAAGACCTGAACGATGTGGCGGGTGTGCGCACCACCTACGGCACCATCGGTTTTAAAGATCATATCCCGGATGCCAGCGACCCGCTGGTCGAGACCATGGAAGCAAATGGCGCTTTGGTTGTCGGCAAGACCAACACACCCGAACTTGGTGCCGGTGCCAATACATTCAACGATGTTTTGGTCCAACCGGCAACCCCCATAACCTCGCGCTCAATGCTGGCGGCTCATCCGGTGGTGCCGCTTCGGGGCTGGCAACCGGCCAAGTTTGGCTAAGCCACGGCTCTGATTACGGGTGGATCGTTGCGGACACCGGCCGCCTATTGCGGCGTTGTCGGGCTACGCCCTTCACCCGGTCGTGCAGGCGGCAGTTCTCAGGTGTTTGACAGGATAGGGGTTCAAGGCCCGATGGCGCGCAACGTGGCAGACTGCGCCTTGTTTATGGATGCAATGAGTGGCGGTGAGGGTGGCCCAATCGGATACCCCGCACCTGACGAGCCATTTTTGAATTCCGTAGAACGCGCACCCGACAAAATTCGCATTGGATATATGCCAGATTTGTGTGGCCACGCACCCGTAGAAAAAGACGTGGCACAGTTTTTGGCGGCCGGATTAGCCAAAGCCGAGGCGGCAGGCTGTATCGTGGAGGAAGTGACACTCGATTCAAGTGGTTTGGACCAGTGCTTTCGCACAAACCGTGCCCTTTCCTTTGCAACCTCAAATCTAGGATTTTCGGAAGAGGTTCGAAGCCATTTCAAAGCGACGATAATGGGGAATGCGGCAGACGCAGAAGCCTTGAGGGCTGAAGACATTGCAGTTGCTGCCAGATCGCAAGCCGCGATATATCTTGAAGCAATGGCACTGCTCGGGCAATTTGATGTGCTTGCTTGCCCCGTTGTTGGGTTGGGGCCATTGCCACGTGAGCTAGAATACCCACCCGAAGTTGCTGGCGTTAAATCACTTGATTACGTGGATTGGCTCGGGTTTTCCAACCTTTCCAGCGTAACCGGTCTTCCGGCACTTTCCTTGCCAATGGGGCGGATGTCGAGCGGGATGCCAATGGGTATTCAGCTGATCGGAAGCAACAGAGGTGAAGCGGGGCTTTTGGCTTCTGCACGCGCTCTGGAGCGGATTTTAGAGGTCGACCTCTCTCCTGTCGATTTGCCGTGAGCTACGAGACAAACCATTTGGTTCACGCATTGCGTGCCCATACCGCCCCTGATTCTGTGTTTATTCGCGGCGATAAACCTATGACATATGCATCCTTCTTCGAAGGTGCGGAGCAGATGGCAGCGGCCCTGAAGATCGCGCCGGGTGACCGTGTGGCGATGCAGGTTGGTAAATCTGTTGAAGCGCTTCAGCTCTATTTGGCGACGGTAATGGCAGGGGGGATATTTCTTCCTCTCAACCCTGCATATACAGATGCCGAGTTGCGCTACTTTCTGGAAGACGCGACTCCAGCTGTATTTGTGCAGGAGCCTGAAAAGCACCGAAATTGGATGGTAAGGACGGCAACTACACTATCCGAGCTTGCTGAAAACGGGAGCGCCGGATTCACTCCGGTTCCTCGCAGAGGGGAAGATTTGGCCGCTATACTTTATACGTCCGGCACCACCGGTCGCTCAAAAGGCGCGATGTTGAGTCATAGAGCATTGGCAAGTAATGCACGGGTTTTAAAGGATTATTGGCAGTTTACACAAGATGATGTTCTTATCCATGCCTTGCCGGTATTTCATACTCATGGCCTATTTGTTGCAACAAATGTTGCGTTGCTGGCCGGTGCCAGCCTTGAGTTTTTACCCAAATTTGACGCCAAACAAATTTTGGAAGCCATGCCGCGGGCCACAACGCTGATGGGCGTTCCTACGTTTTATACACGGCTTTTAAAAGAAAGCGGACTAGAGAGGGCTAGCGAAAATATGCGTTTGTTTATATCGGGTTCCGCGCCGTTGTTGGCGCAAACCCATAAAGCTTGGGAAGCGCGCACAGGGCATGTTATTTTGGAACGCTACGGCATGACCGAGACCAATATGAACACCTCTAACCCTTATAACGGCAAACGCAAAGCCGGAACCGTAGGGTTGCCCTTGCCAGGCGTTGACCTCCGGATAGATGCGCCGCAAGGAGAAATTGGCGGGATCGAAGTGCGCGGTGAAAACGTTTTTTCAGGATATTGGAATATGCCGGAAAAAACCGCTGAGGAGTTACGCCCGGATGGTTGGTTTATAACCGGTGATCTGGGCCAGCTTGATGAAGAGGGCTATGTAACTATTGTTGGGCGCAATAAGGACCTCATTATTTCAGGAGGGTTTAATATATACCCTAAAGAGGTCGAAGAGGTCCTCGATAGGCTTGATGGTGTGACCGAAAGCGCCGTTGTGGGCGTGCCTGATGATGACCTGGGGGAAAAAGTGGTGGCTGTGATTGTTGCTTCAAAGCCACTGAATGCAAAAGAAATTTTGGAAAACACTTCGCAACATCTGGCCCGCTACAAGTGCCCTCGTGACGTGGTGCTTGTAGACATGTTGCCACGCAATACTATGGGAAAGGTTCAGAAAAACGAACTCAGGGCACGCTATTCCTGAAGATCAGGCCGCGCCCAACGTTTGTGGAGCCAATACCATTGCTCGGGGTTCTTCCAAACGCGCGCGCTCAAACTATCATTGAATTCCTGAGTCATTTGAAGTGGGTCTGTGTGTTTGATCGGGGCTTCAACGAATATATCGGTTCCGTTTTTATCGGACCGGACAACAGAATAGACAGGTATCATCAATGCGTTGGTTCGGATCGCCAGGCTCGCCATGACCGTTGATGTAAGCGAGGGTTTGCCCATAAAATCTATGAGCTCTCCATCATTTGCACGCTGGTCTAGCAACACGGATACCATACCGCCGGATTTAAGATGCTTTAGCATTTTTCGCATACCTGCTGGGCCGGTCGCGAAAAAAGGTGCGTCCCTATATGTCATATTTTTACGGTGACGTCCCTCGAAAATTGGGTTTGCATTTTCTTTGTAAATGGCCGCACATGGGTGCCCCAGATTGGCAAGGACTACCCTAGGGGCCTGGAGTTGGCCCAAATGACCCGATACAAGTATAACGGGGCGGCCTGCTTCTTGGGCTTCAATAATTCTGTCAAATGCGTCATCGGCATAGCGAAGGTGTTTTATCCACTTGTGAAATTCTTGATTGTAAAATGCTTCAATAAAGCGCTCACCAATATTTTTGGATATGCTCTTGTATAAAGCCTTTTTATCATCGGGTTGCATATTGGGATAAATAAGTGACAGATTATCCTGAATCCGTTTGCGCAAAGACGGAATGAGCCTAATTGCGCCGCCAATAATGAAGCCGCCAACACGGACCCGAATCGCAAAAGGAAGCGGACGAAGTGAAAATGGCAACGCCCAGATTATAATGGCTTCAACCAAGTGCCGAAATTTCAATTTCTTTTTCATTCGCTTTTCATAAGGCTTTTCAGCAGGACTGCCCATAGAAAACTGGGCCCGCTAAACGTCCCGAACGGTTGTTCCCTTTTGCGCTAACAAAAAAGGCGCCCGAAGGCGCCCCAATTATTTTTTAATAGGATTGATCATCATAACCATCTGGCGGCCTTCCATTTTGGGTATGTTGTCTTCTTTACCCAATTCGGCTGCGGCTACATCTGCGGCCACGCGTTCCAGTAGTTTTCGCCCCAAGCTAAGATGCGCCATTTCACGGCCCCTGAACCTGAGTGTGATCTTCACTTTGTCGCCGTTCTCAAGAAACTTGTACACGTTTCGCATTTTGACATCATAATCGTTGGTGTCCGTGTTCGGACGGAATTTTACTTCCTTCACCTCGATAATCTTTTGGCGTTTACGCGCTTCGTTTTCTTTTTTCTGCTGTTCGTATTTGAATTTGCCGAAATCCATAATTTTGCAGACGGGCGGGTTGGCGTTTGGTGAAATTTCAACCAGATCAAGGCCAACTTCATCAGCGAGCTGCATGCCACGTTCTGGCGTGACAACACCGACGTTTTCACCTTCGGCGCCGATTAAGCGGATTTCGTCGGCACGAATGCGGGAATTGGCGCGGGGGCCGGTGTCGCGCTGCGGAGGCGCGTTATGAGGTCTGCGAGCTATGGGTCAAGTCCTTGTGTTGTGATCATTTAGGGGGCCGATAAGCCCATTGCTAGTAATTGGATGGAATCGGGCTGTTGGTCAAGGGCAGCCGTCGAAAATGAGGCAATTTTCCAGCTTATTGCAGAAAAAAGCGGGTTCGTGCGGCGCGGCCCAGTGAATCTATCACCGAAACCGTAACGAATCCGCCTGAGTTGACCGGCCAAAATAGCTGGCGTTCATAAATTGCGGGCAAAACGGGCTCTCCGTTTATGATCCAGGCAAAGGGCGGGGTGCCTCCATTAAGTTTGAGTATCATCTCGGCATTTGAACGGGCATCGGACAAGCCTAAATCAATTTCTGCGCCATCTGGCGGGAACGAGATTTCGGGTTGGTTGGGGTCGATAAAGCCAGCATCTCCTCGAGATTGAAAATGTTGCATTGGGAGCGGGAGTGTCTCTCGGGCTCCGGTTAATACGTAGGGAGGTGGCGCGGGAAGAGGTGCGGGGTTTTCAGAAAGGCGGGAAAAGGCTTCGAATAATAGCGGCGCCGCATCTTTTATGCCTTGAAGTCCGGGGACGGAGGCACCATCGGGCCGACCAATCCAGACCCCCATTACATAACGTCCGTCAAAGCCTATCGAAAAAGCGTCCCGATGGCCGTAAGATGTTCCGGTTTTGTAAGCGATCTGGTCTATCGCCGCTGTTTCAGGCGGCGGTGTTGCGGCCAGTATGTCAAGTACCTGCCAGGCGGCACCGGGTAACAGGATCGGATTCCCCCCTGATTGACCGCCAAGACCCGAGAGTTCAACAGGTTCTCCGCCCCGCGCTATTCCGGCATATAGCGTCACGAGATCTTGCAGCGATAACCCGATGCCGCCAAGCGCAATGGCCAACCCCGGCGCGCCACCCGTGGGGAGGTTCGGCTCAATTCCAGCGCGCCGCAACCGACTCAGGAATTGAGCGGGGCCAATTGCATCCATCATAGCAACTGCGGGGATATTGAGCGATAATTGCAAGGCTCTTCTAATGGATACCGTGCCGCGATACCGTCGGTCGAAGTTTTGTGGTTCATACCCGCGAAACCGCATAGGTCTATCGTCAATCAACGTTTCCGGCGTAGCAATCCCGTTTTCAAAACCGATTCCATAGATGAGCGGTTTGAGCGTTGAACCCGGTGAGCGGGTGGCTTGTGTCATATCGACAAACCCGTCTGCGCGGCTGTCAAAGATATCGGCAGAGCCGATGGTTGCCAGAATGTCACCGGAGCCATGTTCCGCCAAAACCAACGCCGCTGACAATCCACGCTCTCGCATGGCGATGGATTCTTGGAGGAGTTGCTGAAGGGCCGTTTGAATATCCCGATCTAACGTTGTTTCAAACGTTCTGATATCCGGATACTGGCGCTGTAGGGCATCGGTGTAATGGGGGGCCAGAAGCGGAAAGGGAATGCGTTCAGTCGGGATAGCAGCTTGCTTTGCAGCCTGCGCCTCAAGTTCTGGTAGAAGACCGGCTATTTCAACTCGTTCCAACACCCGGTCACGGGCTATGCGCGCCGCAGTCGCAAACCTGTCCGGACGACGAGAGGTGGGGGCTTGCGGCAAAGCCACAAGGAGGGCGGATTCCGCCGGATTAAGGCGTGATGGTTCTTTACCAAAGTAGGTGAGGGTGGCCGCGCGAACACCCTCAATATTGCCCCCCATCGGTGCCATTTGCAGATAGAGCGTAAGAATCTCGCTTTTGTTCAGTTTGCGCTCTAGGGCAAGGGCTACTCTTATTTGTCGAACTTTAGCGCGGATATTTCCGGTTTCGCCGCGCTCCAACAGCCGCGCAACCTGCATCGTAAGCGTAGACCCGCCAGAGATAATTCGACCATTTAATATGAATTGTTGAAGCCCCCTCAGAAGGGCGCGTGGGTCAACCCCCCTATGGCTATAGAACCGCTTATCTTCAAAGGTGATCAACATTTCAAGGTAGCGCGGGTCTACGTCCGATAGCGCAACAGGCAGTCGCCAAAGCCCGTTTTCTACCGCGAAAGGCCGCAACAATCCCCGTTTTTATCCAGCACCGTGACGGCCGTTTCGAGGTTCAAGTCGGGAAGTTCAGTTCGTTTTACCCAGTCATCGAGCGCCATCGCAGTTGCAATAACAAGCAACGCGACGGCGGTAATATATCTGGCAAGTCGGCGCATTATCTAGAGGGCAGGATGGTAATGTAGTTTACCCCCGTGTTGGCCCGAAGACTTGGCCGGTACATGTCCTCCACATGGGCCGCTGGCTGCCTGAAGCGCCCGGGTGAGACAGCCCGAACGATATATGCCAGCTGCAAACTTCCTTTTTTACCCCAGTCAATCGCGGAAACAAACCGGTCATCCCTGAACTCGGTTGCCGATGCCCCGTCATCAAGCTGGAGCCAATCAAGACTGGAGATGTCACCGGATCGTAAGAGATTGGGATTGTCGATTTCAAATCCTGCTGCCAGCGGGTCCGAAATAATTAACTGGCCGCGTCTTTCTTGTTCGGGAGTTACACGCAAAATCGAAACGTATCGTTCATTTTGAGCGATATTGTCGAAATCAGCCGGGTCTCCATCCAGCGTGTAAAGCCAGCGTTCAATCCGATAGCCATTGCTTTCAGGTGGCAGATCAAAAGACGGGGCGCCGGTTACGCTTAGCAGCCCTTCGATTTGCCGGTTGCTATTGTTTTGCATTTCTATCGGCGCCACCGCCAGAGACAAACTATCGAAATAGACCATCTGCGGCCCTGTAAGCGGCAAACCATCAACAAATATGTCTTCGCTGACATCGGATATCAGCGCACGCGCAGCAAGAAGTTGCCATAACCGTTCTTGGCTTGAATAGTAGCGCTTGGGAGTGGTTATACGCTTAGTAAGCGCCTCAACATCAACCGCTGTGCTTCGCGATTCAACGGCTAACGCGAGGAGCGCAGCCATATCCCGGTGATGAGACCCATAGTCAGAGCGATATTCCCGAAGATCTTCGACAGACTTCCGAACGCGTTCATAGGCCTTTGCAAAAAGAGAGTCGGCGCGGGTTTGGTCTCCAATATATGCGAGCGCAGCACCAAGTTGGGCAAGGGCCATCGGGGTCGCGAACTCGTCTGCTTTTACGTCTGCATAGTAGCGCAGATCACCAATGCTTGCTTGCCCCTCACGAGCCAGAACCATGAGCGCATAAGCAATATCTTGCCCGGCGTTTTCGAAATCGCCCGCATAATTCAGCTCATTGCGCAGGTTTTGCAGCGCGCTGGTGAACGCGCGCTCTGGCACCTGATGCCCTGCTATGCGCGCGCGGCTCAGGAAGTCGGAAGCAAAAGCATCGAGCCACAGGTCGCCGCTACGTGGCCGCCACTGTCCGAATGAACCGCGCGAAGTTTGGTTGGAAAGCACAAATGCAATGGCGTCTGATACGCGGGTATTTGAATCGTAATCCCCGTCCAAATCCATTGCCGCTGCAATCTCTGAAAGGTAGAGCAAGGGCATTGCACGAGAAATTCGGGTTTCGGTTCCTCCCCATGGGGTCTTGTCCAGTGCGCTGAGCATACCGGCCACGTTGAAACGCGCCAGAGGGCCATAAGCAACACTGCCTTCTCCAGTGCCGGGCTGAAGATCGTGGAACACTTCCTCGGCGATGACAAAAGTTCCGCCATTTGCGGAAAGCGGCGCAGAGATGTCTCTGACAATTGGAGGGCCGTTCGCGCGAATTGAAACCGGAAATGTTTGGATGAATTGCGAACCGTCAGAAACTGTAGCGGTAACCGAGATTTCAGAATCGCCTACATCTCCCGCCCTTATCGGGAATTCGAGTGCGGTTTGATCCCCAATATTTAGAGACAGGTTTTGCACTGCGAGGTTTTGCGGCGCGCTGAGTCCACCCTCAGTATCGACCGAAATCTCGATCATACCTGCTGGTCCTTTCACATTGGCGACATCCACTCTGAGGCGGGTTTCATCACCCGGTGCCAAAAACCGCGGGAAGGCCGTTGAAACCACAATCGGATCGCGGACAAGGAGGTCAAATTCGGCTTCTCCTACGCTCGACTTAGACCATACCACAGCCATCAGCCGGACGGTGCCATTGAACGCAGGTAAATCGAAATGGGCGGTTGCATAGCCATCGGTGCCTACTTTAATCGGGCCAGAAAAATAGGCGATGAGGTCTTGGGTTGGTGGTGGAGCGTTGACCCTCGCCAACGCCCCGTCCCCACCGGAGCGCAACAGTCCGGGTGTGCCCTGCATCCCGTCAATCAAGCGCCCGTAGATATCTCGAAACTCGACCCCGAGGTGGCGTTGGCCAAAATAGTATTCTGAGGGGTCAGGGCTCTGGAAATTGGTCAAGTTGAGAATACCAACATCTACAGCGGCGATTGTTGCGTAAACAGTTTCACCTGCGGGGGTATTCTCTACTTTTATCCGCGCTTCCAACGGGCCGCGAGGTGTAATCTCGGCCGGCATATCAAAGCTTGCTGAAAGGTTGCGTGAACCGGGGTTGGTCGGGGCGTAAGCCAAACCGATAGAACGCGCCGGATTTCTGCTTTGTAGCTCGTCCATTGGCTGGATAAGGGTCGCCACAATGTAGGCACCAGGCCCCCAGTCTTCCTCAACGGGGACTTGAACCAACTGTTCGCCCGCTTCTACGTCAACCGCTTGCATCGAGATCAGACGGTCAGACACAACACGCACCAACATTTTCCCTTCACTACGCGGAGTAACACGAAGCTGGGCCGTTTCACCTATTTCGTAGCGCGCTTTGTCGAGGCTCACATCCAACACATCTGGCGTATCCGAACCCGCGTCAGCGCTCCACCATCCCGAATTAAATGCAAACGAACTCGCGGTATATTCTGGTCCTGAATGAACAAGTTTTAGCTCATAACGACCCCAGTCTATATTGGCACCTATACGGATTGGAGTATTGCTCAACAGGTCAATTTCACCGCTAGCCACACGCACCCGTCGGGTTATAGGCTCCCAGTTCCAGCGACCGTTATAGCGATACCATTGATAATGCCGCTCGACGCGCGAAAGCGTCCAGCCGACATTTGACATGTCGGTACGGTTTATATCGCGATCCACTGCAATAATTTCAAAGGCNGCTTCCGCCCCTTCACGNAGNGAGCCTTCAAANAGCGGCTTGATCCCGATGCGCGAACCGTCTGGCAGCAGGGCACNGGTTATCGAGCGTTCAACCGGCCTTCCGGAACCATCCGACATTCTGACCGTCGCNCGCATTTTCATGGGCTGGGTGACGGGCTCCATTTCAGGAAGGGTGAGCGCAAGTGCGAGCGCGCCATTCTCGTCGGTCAAGCTCTCNGTGGAGATCGGCGCGTAGCCCTCTATAAAGGGCTCGTCAGAAAGGCCGAACTCATAACCCGGGTAGGCGCNNATTTGTGTTTCGGCGGTGATCTGGATATCGCCCTCAATGCCGAGCCCCGCTGCAGGTGCCCCGTAAAGATAGCTTGCGGAAATTTCCAGATTCGGAGAATCTTCAAGCCTGAAATTTTCATCATTAATTACGAGATCAAAATCTATTCGCTCCGGAATAAAGTCCTCAACAAGGAACCGGATGGTTTTGAGGCTGGGCTCTTCAGGGTCGGCATGGACTTGCAACATCCACGTTCCCCGCATGGCGGTATTTGACAGAGGTTTTTGATAAACACGACCACCGGCGGCCAAATCGTGAAGAATATCGCGGCTGTGTTCAACCCCGTCCGGCCTGTGAAGTATGGCTGTGAGCGGAAGGCCCTCCACGCCGTTAGCGTTTGAATCCCGCGCGAGAATCGTGGCGTAAACTGTCTCACCCGGCCGATAAGCACCGCGCTCAAAGGATGCAAAAATATCCAATTTTCCGGAAGCAGGGCGGCCTTCCACCCCGCGGTCTGACAAATCCATGGCCCCTTCGTTTAGATCAATAAAGGCGAAATCGCCGCTGTCAGATTGCAATTGCAGCATTGCCGGGCTTTGGCCACCTTCCCCGAGCGTGTATCCTTCAGGGACCCGCAGGTATCCTCTGGAATCTGTCCGGGCTTCAAAAAGCATTGTGTTATTGTTGGCGATCAAGCGCGCTTTGACATTTTCGAGTGGCAATGCATTCCTGAGTGAGCGGGCGAAAACATGGAGCCCGTCCGCCGCCAATATTGTTTCCAGCCCCATATCGGTGACGATAAACCACTGGGTTGAAGCTTCCTCCCACGGTTCGGAACTTCCCGCAATTCGTGCGGTCATCGCATAAATACCGGGTGAAAACTCTTGTAAGGCAGGCGCGAGCGGCAAAGCCGTAATAACATTGGCGTTGAGCGTGTTTTGCACCTCGCCGATTCCCCGCCATAGCTCTTCACCACGGGATTCCGCGATATCGTTTTCGGAATACTCATCCAGTGGGTTTCCCGCGACCTCGCTTGACATCGAGGGAACCAAATTGCGCTCATCAATGCGGAAAAGTCGGAGCTCAATATCATCTGCATTAACGCTCATAACCGGAATTGACGGATTTTCGCTCATCGGCAGCACATAGGAACGGCCAATGAAGTGCACGGCTGGGTCTCGGTCACGCACATATACCGATACCGACATTGACTTACTCAAGGTTTCTTCGCTGGCAGCAGGCAGGCCTTCGCGCAGGGTAATCTCGTAGGTTTCTCCGTGCGTTACCCCATCAATGCAGAGCTGCTCTCCTTCGACTTCAACAGGGAGGTTGCCGGATCCAAGGCGCACAAAATTTGCGTAATCTACGCCCAGTTCTGCCAAACGCTCATTGAAGTTCAGACAAATGCGAGGCCGTTCCGCATTATTGTCCACTTGATGGTCGGTCACCCGAAAGCCAAACAAGCCCATGGCGCGATCAAGGGCTGCCTGACGGGTGTCTGACGGGGAAAGCGATTGAGCAAGGCGAAATGCATCAATTGATTGTCGCCCATAGTCTGCCACTTCAAGCAG
>JGI24723J26617_10003270_pt1 | contig 11915 bp, 10 predicted proteins | sample Cruoilmetagenom6_FD_26617 | JGI IMG/M metagenome (IMG submission 26617) | reverse complement strand
CATGGTACAAGCTGCCCTGTCCCTCAATATGGTCCCAGTGATCCGCGTCATTATCGGGGGTCAGATATTCAACTGATCCGGCCATGAAATCGGCGATTACGGCATCCAGCGGCACGCCCGAACCGGTGATCAGAATGCCGGTCTGCCCGGTTGGGCGGAATGTTGATTTCATATCGCGTTTGTTCATTTCGGCGTCCATCGCCAAACCGGTGTACATTTTACCAACAGAACAATCGGTGCCAATTGCCAGACAGCGTTTACCGCTGCGATTCACCCCGTTTGCGATTGGATAAGCCGCAGTGGGCACCCGTACATCGTGCAGCGTGCATCCATGCGTTTGTGCGGCAGAATATAGTTCAGGTTCGTTGCGTAACAGATTATGCAACCCACTGGCGATATCAAACCCAAGCTCAAGCGCCTCGACCAACACCTCTTTCCAGGTTGCTGATATCACTCCTCCTCGGTTGGCAACGCCGATTACCAGCGTTTTCACACCGGCTTCCTTGGCCTGCTGCAACGTTAAATCCGCAATTTTTAAATCAGCACCACAGCCCGGTAGCCGCAACTGTCCAACCGCATAGTCCGGGCGCCAGTCATTGATGCCCTGTGCCACTTTCGCTGCAAGCTGATCCGGTGCATCGCCCAGAAAAAGTAGATATGGTGTATTGATCATTGTCGCGCCCCCGATATTCAATCCTGCAACATATTCTTCGAACTGCCATGCAATCGCTTCGCGAATTTCACCTTCAACTGCTTGTATTGCGGCAGAAANCAGCAACATATCAACATATTTCGGGGTTTTCTTCGATNAGGCGTCTGATCTGTTGAAGAACTAACGCTCATTTCCGCAACGCAGCATTATTGCTGCAACTGCAATACTGCCTTGCGATAGGGGGCGCAATAATCTACCTCTCCGATCACCAAGCACGCAATATCATTACAAGGTTGCCCAGCATGAGCTTTCAAATTCAGCCAACACCTGTTGCCCGCCCAAACCGCTGCCAGCTGTTTGGTCCCGGATCGCGACCCGCGCTGTTTGAAAAAATGGCGGCCAGTGCAGCGGATGTTGTCAATCTTGATCTGGAAGATTCTGTCGCCCCGGATGACAAAGACAGCGCACGTCAGAACGTAATAGCTGCAATCAATGACATTGATTGGGGCACCAAAACCCTAAGCGTTCGGATCAACGGGCTTGATACACCGTTTTGGTATCGTGATGTGGTAGATCTGTTGGAACAGGCCGGAGACCGGCTGGACCAGATCATGATACCCAAGGTCGGATGTGCCGCCGACGTTTACGCGGTGGACGCATTGGTCACAGCAGTGGAAACCGCCAAAACCCGCACCAAAGCGATCAGTTTCGAGGTGATCATTGAAAGTGCAGCTGGCATCGCCCACGCAGAAGAAATTGCAGCCAGCAGCCCGCGCCTGCAGGCGATGTCACTGGGGGCGGCCGATTTTGCAGCCTCCATGGGCATGCAAACCACCGGGATTGGCGGCACTCAGGAAAACTATTACATGGCCCGGGAAGGTGAAAGATACTGGTCCGATCCGTGGCACTGGGCGCAGGCTGCCATCGTCGCTGCCTGTCGCACCCACGGAGTGTTGCCAGTTGACGGCCCGTTTGGTGACTTTGGCGATGACGATGGTTTCATCGCGCAGGCGCGCCGCTCCGCAACCCTTGGGATGGTTGGAAAATGGGCGATCCATCCGAAACAGATTGCACTTGCCAATGATGTGTTTACCCCATCCCGGGAACAGGTAGCAGAGGCACGTGAAATATTGGCGGCGATGGAAAAAGCTAAGGCCAGAGGTGAAGGTGCAACCGTATACAAAGGCCGCCTTGTAGACATTGCCAGCATCAAGCAGGCGCAGGTAATCGTCAGTCAGTCAGAAATGATCGCCGGAGCCTGAGGCTACATCACCCAGGGTAGCAGGAAATATGGGTGCGTCAGCCAGACATGCCAGCTATGGTTCAAGAACTGGCCAACAAAAATTAGAACTGCCAGACCAGACCAGATACTAGTTAACACCGCAAACTGAACAAATCGAAACACGCGCCAGGGGCGGCGTGTCCCGGTTGAACCAAATGCAGCGGAAAGGGCACTGTTCGTCCATAGGTTCATATCACGCCCGGTTCCCGCCCGCAGCACGGCTTTTGCGTAAATACGTGCGGACCAGCGGCGTAATATTACCAGTGAAACAAAGATATAGGCCGCAACGAACAAGTCTATCGTCATGCGTAAATCGTTAACCTCACTGGCAGTCAAAAAAGCCAATCCCGGATATATTGATTCAGCAAAGGTCGGCAGCCCGCGGCTGGCAAATATTGGTAGTGAAAAGAAAACTGTTACCACTGCCAGCATAACATAGCGCCATCCGGAATGCGCAACCGCGCTCCGGATCCTTTTTAATTCAAAAAAAGCGAAAGCGCGGTTTTCAACCGCCTGATGGGCCGCCGCCATAGGCAGGTAAATCATCACGATTGCAAAAATACCAACTCCGGTAAGTCCCAGAAACGGCCCGACGAACGCCTGTTCATATCCTTTATTGAACGAGTTTTCCCAACCAGCCCACCATGCAGACAGCCAAAACCCGGTAAACGGCAATGTCATCACGAACATGCCAATCGCCATATGGAACCCAGCCCGGATATTACTTGCCAGCCCGCCAAATGCGCGGCTGACCAGCCCGGTCCCCGGCGGCCCGAACAACCAACGCCTACGATCACCTGACCCTGCCGTCAAACCCGCGTTTCTGCGTGCGGCCCGCCCCATATCCCCAGATAACCAACCCAAAACAAGGATTGAGGTTGGTGGTGTCAGGCACAACAATGCGCCCACAATCCATGTGCGCATTATACCCAGAAATACCAAAATACGACTTGTCCGCACTCGTGCTGTCTGTTCCATTGTATCGTTCATGCGCCAATCCCCGATAAAATGTCACCTTCAGAACGGTTGGCGCGAAACCCCATCAGCGCGGCAATCGTAGGGGCAATTGCGGTCTGATCTATATGCCTGTCTATTACCCGCCCCTGCGCGATGCCGCTGCCAAATATCAGCGCCCAGACTTCATGCGCTGCGCGGCTGTTAAAGTGATGCTGAAATGGCACCGACATCAAGCCGTTTTCATCGCGCCCACAATCCGGCGTGATCACATAAATCGTATTATCCCGATAAAATGGATCATTGTCGGTAAACGCGACAAGCCGTGAAATGCCTTCATCGATAACAGATATTGCGCGCGTGTAATGCGAGGCATTCCCCCAGTGAACATAGTCGGGATCCTGATAGTTAACCATCATCAGGCGCGGTCGCAGTTCTGACATTGCACGCAACGACAGTTCTGTCAGCAATCGGTCCCCACGGGGGTTTTTTAAACCGTTATCGCCATAGTGGTGTCGCCAGTTTTTCCAGAATTCGGTAATATCGGGCGATTGTTCGGGCGCAATTGTACGTCGGTCGAATTCCAACAACTCCTTGTACTTGATTTTCACGCTATCAAGGGCCGCATCATCCAGCAGGTTCTCTTCCAGTTGTCGCGCGTATTTATACAGCTTGAACCGGTGAAGACTTAGCATTTCAGATCGAAAATTTATCCCATAGTGGCCATGCATGCCGTAGGTGAAAAACTCTTCTTGTGGCCGGTCTTCGCCGTTGATCAGCAAAACCTGATGCGACGGAATATCAAAATGTTCGCGGAAATATTCAAACAGGGTCGGTTCTGTCGGCTCCAGTCGATCATCAAGAAACTTTGATCCAGCGTCACGATATGCAGTGTAACGCCCTGTCAGAATATTCAGCGTTCCTTCGGCGTGGGATGTGTTGCCACCGTTCAGTTTCGCGATATTCAGGTTCGGGATCAAAACACCACGAGGCGCCAGAACATTCACCAGATTGGGTGCATATGTGCCTTTAGGATCGATTGTTTCAAGGCGCCGCACCCCACCGCCAAAACGGATGATAACAATATTTGGCCCGCTGTAAGCGGGCTTGGCGACTGCCCGACCGCCCAGCATAGCCGAAACCGCACCTGTGCCCATTCCCAAATTAAATGTTCTGCGGTCCATACTGACTTACCCCTGAACTAAGTTAACCTGATTTACATTCTGCAGGAAATCATTCAAAATTGCAAGCCCGCCACCAGTTGCATATACGTGATTGCCTCGTCATATAGTCTTAAAGGCATGGCACTGGAGCAAAGAATGAACAACTATCTTGAATTTGAAAAACCGCTGGCCGAGATAGAAGGCAAAGCCGAAGAACTGCGCGCACTCGCGCGGGCCAACGAAGAGATGGATGTCGAAAAAGAAGCCGCGGCGCTCGATAAAAAGGGCGAAACCATGCTGCGGGATATTTATAAAAACCTGAACCCGTGGCGAAAATGCCAGGTCGCCCGCCATCCTGACCGCCCGCACTGCAAAGACTATATNGAAGCACTTTTTAGCGAATATACCCCGCTGGCCGGGGATCGGAATTTTGCCGACGATCACGCTGTTCTGGGTGGTCTGGCACGACTGGGCGACACGCCCGTAATGGTCATCGGTCACGAAAAGGGCCATGATACGAAAACCCGTATTCAGCGCAACTTTGGTATGGCCCGGCCCGAAGGCTACCGTAAAGCTGTTCGGCTGATGGATCTGGCTGACCGCTTTGGTGTACCAATTATCACCCTGGTGGATACCGCAGGCGCCTATCCCGGCAAAGGTGCCGAAGAACGTGGCCAGTCCGAAGCAATCGCGCGGGCCACCGAAAAATGCCTACGGGTAAAAGTACCACTGATTTCTGTCATCATCGGCGAAGGCGGTTCCGGCGGAGCAGTTGCCTTTGCCACGGCAAACAAAGTCGCGATGCTGGAACATTCGATATATTCGGTAATCAGCCCGGAAGGTTGCGCCAGCATCCTTTGGAAAGATGCTGAAAAAATGCGCGAAGCCGCAGAAGCCCTGCGCCTGACTGCGCAGGATCTNCTGAATCTGGGTGTCATCGACAAAATAATTCCCGAACCGGTTGGCGGTGCGCAAAGGCAGCCGCAAATTGCAATCAGGGACGTTGGCAAAGGGATTGAGGGAATGCTGAAAGATCTGTCGAAGAAGAAACCAGAAACACTATTGAAAGAACGGCGGCTAAAATTCCTCGAAATTGGGTCAAAAGGTCTGGCGGCTTAGTCTTCGAGTTTCCTTAAATATCCCCGCCGGAGGCAAGAAACTATTCGCCTCCGGCGGGGATATTTAAGGAAACTCGAAAGCCTGAACTACCTCTGGCGACAGAAAATTCACGACCAGGCAGATTACCACATGGTTTTGGCAGCGCGCCCCGTCCACTCATCATCGTAGGCTTGTCCACCGACATCACCATCAGTCAGAGCGGCCAGTATCTGACCCACTGTTGGCAAACCCTCACTCTGATCGCCCATGCTCCACAATCCTGACCTGATCAGCGCACGTGCACACTGACTGTAAATTTCATTTATACGGACAACGATCACGCTGCGCGGGTTCTGGCCTTTTTGTTCAAACCGGATCAGCATGTCAGGATCACAGCAAACCCGGGCGCACCCGTTCACCCGCACCACATTGTTTGAACCCGCGATCATGAACATCAGCGACACCCGCGGATCGCAGACGATATTACGCAGACTGTCGATCCGATTGTTGCCGCGCCAATCCGGCATCGCCAGCGTATGTTCATCCAGCTCCACAATAACTGGTCCGTCATCACCCCGCGGCGTACCATCAGACCCGTCGGGCCCAACCGTGGATAAAACGCAAAACCGCGAACGCAAAATCCATTCACGATATTCAGGCGTCAGTTTCGCGGCTACCTTGCGCAGCGCCGCCGCACCCGGCCTACCGTAAAGGGCATGCAATTCTTCCAGGTTTTCAACAAATTTCATTTGTCTGACACTTTGTATCCGGCCTCAGCCGCCAAGCGATCCGATGCTGTTTCAATGCTGTCCTTCAGTGTGGGCATAAATTCTTCAACCGACAAACCCGACTGAATGCGTGGCAAAAACTCGATCACGGCAACACCCGGGTCGCGATAAATTCCATGGCGTCGCCAGAATACCCCGACATTGGTTGCGACCGGAACGCATTCCTGCCCGGTTTCCTTATAGAGCACCCCGGTACCGATTTTATATGGCATCTCTTTGCCAACGGCGACCCGCGTTCCTTGTGGAAATATAATCAGCTGGCCAGGCTCGTGCGCCCCGGATTTTACATCTGCAACCATTTTTTTGATGGCACCGCTGCGCTTGCCACGGTCTACAAATATGCAACCGATGCGTTTGGCATATTGCCCCAGAAAGGGTGCCCAGATCAGTGATCTTTTCATGATAAATTTGCCGCGCGGGACCGCGCCGAAAATCATGATTATATCCAGAAATGACTGGTGTTTGGCTGCCAACAGAACCTCATCTGTTGGTGGCGTGCCGCGAATTTCGGTTTTCAGGTTGATAATCCGGTGCGCTGACCAGAACACCCACCTGCAATAAAGGTGCATCGCAAAATAGGTACCCCGGCGGCTGAACAGCGCCCATGGTGCAAACCCGATACCAATCACCGCCATCGCCAGATACATCAGAATGATGAAAATCAGTGACCGTATCCACTGGAATGCATAACTCATCAGGTCAGTTCCCTTAATGTACGGAACGCAACGAACCGCGTCGCAGAAAACGCAACGATGGCTGCAAACACCGGGATCAACAACAGCCATAACCAGTGTCCGCCTTGAAAACCAAGCCCGGTCAGGAACCCCCCTTCTGCGGATGCGCTTGGCAACAACGCCACCGCGATAGCCCCGAATACCGTACCTGTTGCCGCCCCGGCCAATGTTCGCAGCGTGAACCTGCGCACAAAGGCGCGTGCGATATAGGCGTCGCGCGCACCAACAAGGCGCAGCACCCGTATAACCTGCCCGTTTGCCGCCAATGCCGATGTTGCCGCCAGTGTTATCATCGCAGCGGTGGCAGCAGCGATTAAAGCCACGGCAATCAATCCAAACAAGCGCAAACGATCTGCCGCTTTTATCAAAGGCCTGCGCCAGCGTGTGTGGTCGTCAAGAACTGCACCAGGGGCTTCGGCTTGCAGGCGCAACCGCAAACCATCCAGATCAAGGCCACTTTCAGCCTCAGTTACTTCGATCAACTGTGGGATCGGCAATGCATCCAGGGGCAAATCAGGCCCGAACCAGGGCTCCAGCAAGGCGCGTTCTTCATCCTTTCCCAATGCCCGCGCCCCGGTCACACCCGGGGTTGTACTTAGAACCTCCAGCGCAGCCGCGGTCTGCGTTGCCAATTGTCCGGCCGGGGCCGAAATGCGTACCGTTGCCGTACGCGCAAGTTCTGACGACCAGCGATCCGCCAGACGCCCGGTAGCCAGCGACAGCGCCAGTGCAAATACCGTCAGAAATGCCATCGCAGCGGAGGTAAACAGGGTTAGACGCGCGGTATGGCCAGACGGTGGCACCACACGATCTGCCTGCGAATTTCCAATTAGCAGGGCGCTGGCCTTTTCAAATGCGTTCATAAATCTGCCCCGGCGAGGTGTAACTGGCCATTACTAATTCGCAAAACTCTGGCTTGAACCTGCGCTTTGGCGGCACGGATCAGGTTCATGTCATGGGTTGCAACCAGTATGGTCTTACCCATTTTGTTTAGTTCCACCAACAATGACAACAGCCGCAACGACATGTCCCAGTCGACATTTCCGGTCGGTTCATCGGCAATCACCACCTCGGGCGACATAATTACGGCCCGCGCAAGGGCAGCGCGCTGCTTTTCACCACCGGAAAGTTCCTGTGGGTACGCAGCTGATCTATCGGTCAACCCGACCCATGTTAACAATTCCTCCAGATTTTCTGTTTCGGAACCACGATTTGCAGTGGTCAACGGCAGGGCGACGTTTTCGGCTACAGGCAAATGATCCAAAAACCTGCAATCCTGATGTACAACCCCGATCCGGCGGCGCACCCGCGCAATATCATCTCGGGTCATCGCACTGGCATTCTGTTCAAATAGCTCTACCTGCCCCGAGGTTGCAGTCAGATCCAGGTAACAAAGCTTTAAAAACGAAGTTTTCCCTGATCCTGAGGGCCCAATCAGAAAGTGAAACGAACCCGGGGATAACTCCAGTGAAACACCCGACAATAGTTGGGTGCCGCCATACCCATATGAAACTTCTACAAGTTTAATCACGAACATACCCGTTTGTTGCCTGCCGCGACAGTTTTGCCTCAGGCAGCGCGCTCTTTCAATCAAGAGTAGTGCAAAAGCTTGGATTGTTTGTATTGCTTTGTTAAAAACCATACAAAGCGAAGCAAAGGACCCGGACATCGGCTATGCCGTTAGGAATTTTTTGGGCCATAAATTTTATTGAGGGGACAGCATGCGTTTGATTTGTCCAAATTGCGCTGCGCAATACGATGTTGATGATGATGTGGTGCCAGAAGGCGGGCGCGACGTTCAGTGTTCTAATTGCGGCCACACCTGGTTTCAGCGACCTGCAACTAAAGATCATGAACTTGCAGACGAGACCGGACACCACGAAAGTGCTGCTCCACAGGAGCCAGAAGCCCCAGAACCAGAACCAGAATATTCGCCCCCGCCGCAAGCAAACGAGGCAGAAGCCGATAGTTCGGACCAAAGTCAGCCTCAGCAGCGCGATCTAGAGGCAGGCGTCGCTGATATATTGCGTCAGGAAGCAGAACGGGAAACCGCAGAACGCCTGGCGGAGGGTTCAAATATAGAATCACAACCCGATCTGGGTTTGGGTGACAGCGCCGAAGATACAGCAGCCGCCAAAGAACGGATGGCACGTATGCGCGGCCTTGGTGACGATGATCTCGGGGCTACAACCGCTGCTACTGCAACTGCCGCACGCAAAGATCTATTGCCCGATATTGAAGAAATCAATTCTACGCTGACAGCATCTTCAGATCGCAATGGCGACGAAACCGCTGATGAATTTGAAGGAAAACGCAAACGTAGCGGATTTCGCCGAGGATTTAGCCTGGTGGCTTTGATTTTCGCAGTCATGGCTTTGGTCTATGTCTACGCCCCAAATCTGGTTGAAAAAGCGCCTTCAATTGAACCTATGATGACAGCATATGTTGAATGGGTGAACACGCTGCGAGTTTCGGTTGACGGGTTGATGCAAACCGCTGTGGAAAAACTGACCGCGCTGTTGTCCCAGGTTGGTGGCGACAGCGGGGAAGGCTGATTGCACCTGACACTTTCAACGGACAGTCTGCCTTAGCGTCGGTTCATCGTGTTGGATCATCTTAGCATTCCCCAAGTTTTCACTGCGATCTGCTGATTTCGGTTAAATTGCCTCTGCCAACTACATAAAAGTCCCATCCCTAACTAATGACCCTGATCCGGGATTCGTGGGTATCTGCTTGTGCCTTATAATTCAGTGAAACCTTTGCAGTTTGCGTGGCACCCTTCCATGAAAGCTTGTGTAATGGTAGCATCCTTACATTATCACTGGATCATAAATCGGGGGAAATGCTGCCATGGTAACGACTCTTCGTATGCGTTCAAACAAGACTTCGGCAAATACAAGTCAGGCAGAATTGCGCGGTTTGATGAACAAGAGCCCGGCCGCCCATCGTTTCCATTCGCTTTTCGGGGTGGCGCTGGCACCGTTTGTCGGCAAAATTAATAAAGTATTCGAGGCTCCCAAAGCCGAAGGTTTGGATTTCGATTTCACACCCGGAACACGAACTACATTTTTCAACCTGATTGATCCCACTATGGCTGCAGGAAAAATCGGGCCTACCACGTTTCAGAATACAGTCGGGCGAATGGTGCCGGACGACCCGGGAAGAACACATCCCGATCGTATCTGGCGACGGCTGGCAAGTGCGGTTTCTTCCGGCATCAGTTACCGTGAACCCGGGCTGAATCCCAGCCTGCACATCGCGATAAAAAAGGATGGTGCCGATGTACACCTTGATCGCGAAGGGTTTGTTACCTCTATGAATGGCAGAATAACTTATGACATGAAGCAAACCATAAACCACATAAGCGCTGATCTCCTTTCGGACCACATACCCGGTCTGGTATCAAGTCTGACAGTAAAGGACGATACGGGGCGAACCAGCTTTCAGGGTACCTTCGCCCCTTGGCTGGAAGTCAACCTTCCGGGAACGACCGATCTGGCAGGGTCGCGGCGAAACTCGACCGAATGGGTTACAGGGGTTCGTCTGTTCGGCATCTTCAACGCAGGCGGGGGCTGAGGATTGCGGGTAAGGTGGTTTCGGTGGGTCCGTGCAGCACTATTACCCTGTTAATACAACAGATGCAGCGCGCCGGTATTGTTTTCGACTACGCAAATCTGATTGGGAAAACGGCCTTTGACGCGCCTGCACAGCCCTGAAAGGCCAGTGTACGCTGTTAATCAACATTTCGCTTAAAACCGATCAAGCAGCCGTTTCAGATAGTCCAGTTCTTCATCCGGGCGGCCTTGTTCGGACGATCGTCGGCGAATTTCATCCAGCAGGTCACGGGCGCGGCGGTAAACATCATCATCCTGCAAAAGCTGCTCATCAGATCCGACTTGCCCATTTTGACCAGCCTCCCGACCCAGTGGATCGCTATTATTAGGGTTGTTCTGCCCAAAGGCTTCACCCTGCTGGCCTTGCTGATCTTGCTGCTGTTGCGCCATTTGTTCGGCCATTTCGCGCAAACCTTCGCGCAAGGCTTCCATTGCTTCGGCCTGATCATCCAGTGCACCGGCGAAATCTTCGTTGCGCAACGCGTCTTCAGCGCCGTCCATTGCACGACCGGCCCGCCCAAGCGCATCCCGAGCCGCATCGCCACTTTGGGTTCCCGCACCAGGCAGATTTTGGGATTGCTGGTTTAACTGATTACGTAACGCCTGTTGACGATCAGCCAGGTTTTGGCCCGGATCATTCCCTTGCCCTTCGCCAGATTGCTGGCCCTGACCGTTTTCCCCGTTTTGGCCCTGCTGACCGTTTTGTCCCTGTTGGCCTTGCTGTCCTTGTTGCCCTTCCTCGCCTTCTGCACCAAACTGATCCTGCAAATCGCTGAACGTTTCGTCGTTCAGCCCTTGTTGCTGGCGCAGTGTTTCACCAAGGCCTTCCATCGCCTGTTGCCCAGGGCTTTGCTGGCNCTGCTGGCCTTGGGTGACCTGCATGTTTTCCATCATCTGGCGTAGCTGATCCAATAGTTGCTGGGCTTCGTCCATGCGGCCCTGTTCCATCAGTTCCTGAAATCGATCCAGCAACGCCTGCAACTGATCGCCAGTGATTTCCTGCATATTCTGGTTTTCAGCAGATTGGTTCGTATCCTGCTGCGACTGTTCTGCAAGTTGCTGCATGTATTCCTGCATCGCCTCGCGCAATTCGTCCATCAGTTCGGCGATTTCTTCGTCGTTGGCACCCTGTTCCATCGCCTGAGCCAGACGTTCCTGCGCCCGGCGCAATCGTTCCAGCGCATCAGACAGATTACCATCCTCTATCAGCGTCGCGATTTCCCACAAAACCTGTGCAATTTCTTCCTGCCGGTCAGCCGAGAGGTCACTATAGGTGAACCCAAATTCAAGGCGGCGGATTACAAACCGAAGTTTCAGATAGGCCGTTTCAGAGCGGAAAATATCCTCTGGTCGGTAACTGACTGCCCGCAACAGCCGCGCAACTCGCGGCCCATTCGCACGTGACCACAACAAATCGCGACGCTGTTCCATCAAAGCCGTGGCCAATGGATCAAAGAAACGCCGCCCTGGCAGGGTAATCGCATGGGGTTCGCCGGTTCCTGTCAACCCGGCAGCGTCGCCTGCATACAACGTCACTTTTACCGGTAATGTTGCCCAGGGGTGTTGTGCCAGATTTTCAACCAGCACTTCGGCAAAATCGGTACGGTCCGCCCGAAACGGCANCGGCAGG
>JGI24723J26617_10003264_pt1 | contig 11927 bp, 6 predicted proteins | sample Cruoilmetagenom6_FD_26617 | JGI IMG/M metagenome (IMG submission 26617) | reverse complement strand
ATGGTTTTACCACAAATCTAAAATTAGGTAGTCATTATTTTAAAGCCGACGAGCCCATTCGTGTGGGTGGCAATGATTACGGCCCCACGCCTTATGAGCTTCTTGCTGGAAGCTTGTCTGCTTGTACAGCAATGACCATCCAAATGTATGCAAAACGCAAAGGTTGGCTTATAGAGAACGTAGAAGTACATACAAGCTATTCAAAAGATTATGCAACCGATTGTGCGAGTTGTGGAGAGGATCCTTCGGCTAAAATTGACACCTTTCACAGAGAAATTAAATTGACGGCAGATTTAGACGAAAAACAGCGAAAACGCCTTCTTCAGATCGCAGATAAATGCCCAGTGCACAAAACACTCCATAGTCAAACTCAAGTTATTTCGACCCTTGTTTAGTTTCACCAATAGGTCAACCAAGAGATCACAAATAGCTGGTACGGTTCGTATATACAACATACAATGCTATGAAAATGATCTATTGTAGCCCCAATTCCTCGTTCTAGTTGTGTTACATTATAGCTACAAAGACACTTTTTTCGCATCAATGCGAGCGTTAAGATTGCTCTAAAATGTTGTGAGTGCTAAATTTGTATAGTACCTTTAATACAGAATAATCACACAAAACAATCAAAATAACATGAAAAAAGTAGCAATCACATTGACAGCTTTCGCCTTATTAGCTGTAACCGGCTGTAAAGACGAAAAAAAAGACGCTGAAAAAAGCGCTGAAAAGGTAATAGAAAAGGTAGCTGATGACGCTCCTTCAGAAATCAAAAAAATTACATTTAGTTTAGAATCTAAAAGCAATTCCACCGCAACTGGATCGGTTGTTTTTTCTGAACAAGATGGAATTGTATCGTTAAATGCCAATCTATCTGGACTCGAGCCAGGAACGCACGCGATTCATATTCATGAAAAAGCAGATTGTAGTTCAGAAGACGCTACATCTTCAGGAGGACACTGGAATCCAACATTTAAAAACCATGGTAAATGGGATGATCCTGCTGGCTATCACAAAGGTGATATTGGAAATTTTGAGGCCGATGCTGATGGAAATGGTTTTGTATCGATGAAAACATCTGAATGGTGTATTGGCTGTGATGATCCTAATAAGAATATATTAGGCAAAGCAATTATCGTTCACCAAGGAGCTGACGACTTTACTTCTCAACCTTCTGGAGCTGCTGGAGCTCGCGTAAGTTGTGGAGGAATTATTGAGTAACAAGAAAGACGCAAACAAAAACCCCGATGGATATCCATCGGGGTTTTTTAATTTAGGACCAGTATGTTTCTTCTTAGGGGCACAGTACTATTTTAGTGCTTACTTTATGTTTCATAAGGACCCTCAAATGTATAGAATCAAATACAATACCAAAAGCTTTATTTAATAAAAAACCCGCTATTCAAAAGATAGCGGGTTTTAAAATATGAAACACTTTGTATTAATTTTTAATGATCTGTTTTACAATACTTGCATCTTCCGCAGTAATGTTTACAAAGTACATTCCTGCTGCTAATTTAGCAATAGAGAAGTTGGTTTCAATTGCAGCAGCTGATAAATCTATTTGCTGAATTATTCTACCATTAACATCCATAATTGTAGCGTTAACTAATCTACTTGTACTATTATTTACAAGTGTCAAATTGCCTGAAGTTGGATTTGGATACAATACAACGTTTGCGTTGAACTCTGTATCATTTACTCCAAGAACGTCTTCTATTACAGTCACTGTGAATGTACAAGAATCTTCATTTAATGCTTCATCGGTCGCTGTCATTGTAACAATTGTATCTCCCGCACCAACTTGTGTTCCCGCTGCCGGGCTTTGGGTAATTGTAGGTGAAGCCGTACAGTTATCAGTTGCTGACGCCAAACCTGTATAATCGGGTATGGTAAACATAGTTCCGTTTGGAACTGTCACAGTCTCATCGGCCGGACACGTAATTACAGGCGCTTCTGTTTCAGCATCAACCGCCGTAGGTGTACGAGCAGCTAGACAATCTCCTCCATCTAGAGCGATATCATCATTTGGCGCACCATAGCTAGCTGGAAGACAAACGTCCTGCCAGTCTGAGGCATCATCGTTATCTCCTATTCTATGGAATGATTCTCCACTACAATCCTGACTAAGTGAAGCTCCTGGACCCGTCCAATCTAAATCTGCAGCGGTAATATTAAATCCGTTGATCGTGACATTGAATGAAGCAATATCTCCCGTCGAGAAGCCCCAGAATACAGAGTCAACTACATTTCCTGCATCGTCTATAATAACGATCCATCCTGTTTGTCCGCTGCCCCAGAAAATATTACTTCCCCAGTATCCAGGCTGTCCTGTATCATCTCTAAAGTCAACAACAGAGTTTGCTGCCATGTTTCCTAAAACTGCAACATCTGGATTGACAATATTGATATTATTATAGGGTTCCTCGCTCACAGCTACAGCATAACCCGTATAATCTGTTGCAATACCAACATTTTGAATCTCAAATCTATCTGGAGTTTCTAGTGTTACTTCAGAAATAACCAATTGCGACAAAGGACCTGGTGCTTGTTCTTGAGCATATACCGTAGTACTTGTAGTAGGATTAAAGGTATATGAAGTTCCTTCGAATAAAAAATTCCCACCATTTGGAGCATCAAACCAGCGAATTATATTTCCTGGATCTCCTAAAGTAGAAGTTACTGTGACTGAATCACCAGGACAGAAACCTGAAACACCTGTAGTGATAGGTCCGTCTGGCACATCAATTACCTCAACCGTATCTGTATCTGAAGATGCTGTTGAACATGCTCCTGCTTGTGTAGTATACGTTATTGTATGGAAACCTACACCCGCCACAAATGGATCAAAAGAATAGGTGCTTCCATTTCCATCATCCGTAACACCAGGGCCAGAATAAACACCTCCAAAAGGTGTACCTCCACTCAGTCCAATAAGAATTGGTGAGCTCTCGCACACATCGCCAAAAGCTGTAAGATCTGCTACTCCTGAAGGAGTATCAAAAGCTTCCGTTCCATCACTTCTACTTCCAGAAGATCCTTGAGAAGCGCTAACCCCTAATCCTCGCGCAGCGAAAACATCCCAGATCAAGCATTCGTTTGCTCCTCCATAAAGTGCTACGTCAGCAGCAAAGATAGCATCTCTACCATCCACAAAACCAGGTTGACATGGTTGTAGTTTCATTCCTTCCATGACTAGGGCTAAAGCCTGAACATTACCTTTGTCTAGAGCAAGGTCTCCCGAAAAGTTAAATATATCTGTATCGTACCCATAAGTATCAACTAGAGCCCAAGTAAGATCCCAAAGCATGGTAGCCCATACGGCTCCTACTCCGTGAGGCACAGATTCTGTTTTAATATCATCATAGGTGAATGGATTCACACCCGTATCTGTACTGTACGGAAAAGAACGAATTCCATCTGCATTTGGCCCTTGCCCAAATAAATAGGTTCCAACGCCACGTGCATCTGTTCCTACATCACCGGGTTCAATTGTTAAAACCGCTCCTATAAAGTCACTCCATCCCTCACCCATTTGTTCTGAATTACCTAAACATGAGGTATTTGCGCCTCCACCTGTAAGTCTATTTGATACACCATGACCATATTCATGAAATACTACTAGGTTATCAAAATCTCCGTCTTTATCATTACAGATATACATATTCATTGAAGGGTTTTGTCCATCAGGAGGCGTACCAAATGTTGCATTACACCATACACTAATTTGTGCACCTGCATTCACAGAGTCACTACCACTCCCACCATTTCCGTAGTTATTTTCTTGAAAATTACCAGCAGCTTCATCTAATCCATAGGCATAAACAATATCATGAAGCGCATTATTCAAATAGAATAGATTTGTTATTGAAGCGTCTTCATATTGATTTGAATTTGTATAAATTTGATCAAACGGATATCCTGTAAATTCTAAACTAGANCCACCATCAGGTTGGTACCCTGTGTTAGCATCTTCNGCATTTACATTATTACCTTGTGTTACNGTAAATTCGGCTCCAACAGCGCCATTAGTATCATGCCATCCAAATGGTGAAGCTGTCGTATTTGCTGGCAACGTTAAAATGGTTCTNTTTCCGTAATACGGACTTTCTAACGGAAGTGCGAATACCTCATAGCACTCACTACATCCNGCGGTATCNTCAGNCGCTAGCTCCTTATAATTAGGAATATCATATAGATTTGCATTATAATCNAATATTTCAGCGTGATCATTACTGTGATCGTGCTCTATACCACAACTAAGCATCCAGTTTACTCTATCAACAATAGCTCCATTTGCAGCGTCTACACGAACACTCCACCAATTCTCTCTTGACACTTCTTCGATAGAAATATCCCATGTGAGAACCAATTGATTATTACTGTCTTTAAAATAAACCAACTTCGCTGGGATACTACTGCGAGAAATCCCACCGTCACTAAGCATATATTCTTTGTTACTTTTATTCTTAAGAATAGAAACCCCACCAGAAATATTGTAATTGAGCTGCGAGGCAGCTGCTTGCACGGCCTCCTAGTGCATTCAATGCTGGCGGCACATCGCTAACGCGGCGTGCTGCATTATTAATAAAATTGTTGTTGGAAGTAAGCGTTTTTCCGTTTGGTAGAATATGGATACTTGAATCAGTTCCATATACTTCAAAACCATTGGCCACTTGTCTAAAATAAATGTGGTGAACACCACTCACTTTACTCGTGTGTTGGCTAGTTATTTGATAATTTACATCTTGAGCTAGCAGTTCGCTATTCTCAATAAGTTGTTGAAAGTGGTCGTTTAAATTCGGACTCGAATTTTGAGCAGTTAGCTGTGTGGAAAACACACATGCTAAATAAGCATACTGCAAAGTAGTTTCGTTTTCATAGAAAGATGTTTAAATTAAATAGTGAATTAATGTAAATTTATTAAAAAAACGAGCTTTTTCCAAGAACAATTGAATTTCCTACAAACTTTAACTATAATGAAAACGAGTGAGTTGCGTAAAATATGAGTGGTTATAGCAGCTGCTTTATCTTTTTACTATTCTTTTAAGAATGGGTTCTTGGGAGTTTTCAATAGACATGAAGTACAATCCCGACGTAAATTCTGAAATAGATAAGGAATAGACCTCCATTCTTGAAGGGAGTATAATTGTCTTAATAAGTCTACCTCTTACATCAAAAAAGCGTACTCTTGAAAGATCTAAGAGTAATCCATTATGTAATGAAATAGCCCCGTCAGATGGATTCGGTGTTATTTCTATGGATGCATCGAGCTCGCTGATTGGAATCGCTACGCGATTTATTTCTACAATAAAAGAGCATTCGGCGATATTCCCCGCATCATCTTCAGCATAAATTATTACATTATTAATACCTAATGAAAATGTATCGCCAGCATTTGGAAATTGACTTATTTCTAACTGATCATCACACTCGTCATAACCGAATGCGCGCTCAGTATAATCAGGAACCTCTGGCATAGCATCTGTCATAAGTTCCATGAGTACATCATGACCACATGTAAGTACAGGTTCAGTTTCATCAAGATAAATATCTAGGCTCGCTACATTTGAAGATGCTACACTACAATCAGAATCCATCACTTCATAGGTTATTTCGTGACTTCCAAGTCCGGCTTCAGCAACATCTAAGCTAAAAGTTAGACCATCTCCGTTATCTGTAATTCCAGGCCCGCTATAAACTCCTCCGTAAGGTAATCCTCCTGTTAGGTTTGACAGCGTCCCTTCTTGATAACAAATTGAAAAATTTTCGGTAAAATAGGCGTATAAACTTGGCTCTTGGTACGATTCGATACCGTCATTTATATTGTCGTCATCACCCTGTGATGCTCCAACACCAAGACCTCTTTTAGCAAAAGCTCTCCAAATAAAACAATGGTTTCTTCCTTGGTAAATAGCCTGATCTGCTCTAAGAATTGCATCTCTCGCACTCACAAAGCCAGGTGTACAAGGTTGTAACTTTAATCCTTCGGTCACCAAAGCAAGCGCCATTATATTTCCTGCGTCTTGATTTATATCGCCAGTAAAAGCCGTAATATCTTCATTAAAACCATATTGATCTACTAACTCCCAAGTCATTTCCCAAAGCATATTGGCCCAAACAGAACCCACACCGTGGGGAACCGACGCTCCTTTAATAGCATCATACGTTTGAGGATTTATAGCAAAATCAGTACTATAGGGATATTCTCTAATTCCACCGGCATCGGGACCTTGATCAAAAAAGAACTTTGCAATTTGTCTTGGCTTATCTCTTGTATCTTCTGCTTTCATGGTGAGCATNATAGCGTACCAATCTGCTATGCCTTCTACTGTTCTCTCAGCATTGTACAAACAGCTGGTAGAGTTTGGTCCGCCCGTTAATCTACCGTAAATGCCATGGCCATATTCATGTATGATCACGGTTGCATCAAAATCGGCATCGCGTCCGCGACAAATGTTAGTTGTCATTACACCTTTAGAACCATCTGGNCCCACGCCAAAGGAAGAATTACATCTATTCGTNCTCTTTTGAATTTTCGCCTCCACAAAATCACCACTATGACCTCCCAATCCAAAATTTTCTTTTTGAAAATTCCCTGCAGGTTCGTCAAAACCGTAGATGTATAAAACATCATGAACTTTATTTGCTAGGTAAAAAACGTTTGTTATTGAGGCACTTTCAAATTGATCATTTGATGAATATTCATCTCCAAATTCAAAGCCCGTAAAATCAAAATCCTCTCCTCCATTCGGCTGAAAACCATAATTATCGTTTGCGTCAAACGCTATTACGTTATTTCCTGTTGTTGTCATCGCGTTGGTCGAAGCGCCGTCCACATAATAGTGCCAACCTCTAGGCGATGCAACTGGATGAGCAGGCTCTATAACAACTTGCCGTTCTGTTTCATACGGACTTTCAAAAGGCAAGGCTATGACTTCGTAACAATTTGTACAATTAATACTTTCTATAGGTGAAGGTTTATAATTTTCTTTTGGCTGCGGAAATAGAACCATTTCGTCAAAACCATCAGAAATACTACATGCGTGTACCCAATCTAATGTTTGTATGATTTCTCCCGTATGGGCGTCTACGGCAATTGTCCAACCTGCTCCTGAAAGATCGTCCTGAATAAGATATTGCCAAATTAGTTTGATCTCTTCGGAAGGCATCTTGAGCCATTTTAAGCGGGCGTTTGCCATGCTAAAGGTCATGGCCTCATCCCCAAATTCGATCTCTTTGGCATTTTTCGCTTCCGAAGTCATCTTTAAATTTTTCAATGAAGTATAACCAAGGGAGTGTAGTGCCGTTTTAAAACCTTTTAAGGCAGTAATATTAGGCGTACTATTTTGAGACTGTCTTACTAAATCACTAGAAAGAAAGTTGATGTTTTTAGCGATCTCATTTCCAGATTTCGCTGTATGAAGTGATGATTCTGTACCAACAATTTCAAGACCATCGAGTTCCTGTGAGAAATATATATGNGTGATATTANTAACGGAACTTTCATAACCACTGGTAATTACAAAAGAACTTCCAAGCGGTGTTAACTGCGCACTTTGAACGTGACTAGCNTATTTNTGAAATACAGCTGTATATTTCTTTTGCGCATGAACACTTCCGAAGAAAAAGAAGATAACAAAAAGGCAGATAACAAAAACTCTCATATTAAAGGTATTAATGGTTGANTAGAGTGTAGGTGAGTTACAAAGCCATGAGTAAAGTACATAAAAAATACACGAAAAAAAAATGNGCTGCTCTCGTTATCAACGAATTAAACCAAATCGCTTGTATTAGGGTAATTTGAAAGCTCAAAAAGTTTATAAATTCGGATCATTTTTTTATAAAACGTCTTACGGCATCTGATGATGGCGTCTGAATTAGTGCAAAGTAGAGTCCGCTGGCCAACTCGCCAATAGCAATTTCCGTCAATTCTAATGGTCCTCCAACCGGTATTNTTTTTATCAATCTACCTTGAACATCAAACAGCNGTATGCGATCAATATTTAGCAACATTTTGTTCGTAACAAACAATACACCAGACGTTGGATTTGGATATAAATGGAAGGCATCTGAATTTCCCAGTTTATCTTTATCCAATACATTGATTAAAAATTGACAGCTATACGAATGACCTGCAACATCTGTTGCGCTCATGGTAATATAATTTTCGCCCTTCTCNAATACTTCTCCTGGTAGTGGATCTTGAATCAATTCCAGATTTGGATCACATTCATCGTTATAATCAATAAGATATGCATACGATTCAACAAAGGCCAGTTGGTTATCTGGTATTTCAATTTCTTGAGGATCCGGACAAGTAAAAACAGGCGCCGAATCATCCAGCGTTAAGTATAATTCTGCGATTTCACTAGAAGCTACAGTACAATCTCCTTCGAAAACCTCGTATATAATTTCATGTGTCCCCACACTTAAATTTTCTAAATTTAGATCAAAACTCAAACCATTTCCATGATCCTCAACCCCAGGCCCACTATAACGACCGCCCACAGGTTTTCCTCCAGAAAGATTGGGGTATGTCATGGTTGGGTTAAAGCAAAAAGAAAATGTCTCATTAAATTGCGCATACGGGATAGGCATATCAAAAGACTCATAATTATCATGAATATTTGTTACGCTACCTTGGTTTGCATGAATACCTAATCCTCTTTTAGCAAAAGCTTTCCACAAGGCGCAATTATTTTGTCCTTTATAAAGTGCCGCATCCGCCTGAAGCATGGCGTCTCTTGCATCTACAAATCCAGGTTGGCACGGCTGAAATTTTAATGCTTCCGTTACTAGTGCAAGCGCCATGATATTTCCTGCATCTTCTCCATAATTACCGGTGAAGGACGATAAATCGCTATTATATCCATGCGCATTGATGAGTTCCCAAGTAATTTCCCAAAGTATATTGCCCCACACTGCTCCAACCCCATGAGGTACAGCCGCCGAATCAATTGAAGCATATGTTTGTGGGTTTACCGCTATATCGGTACTAAACGGATAATCTCTAATTCCTGGTCCATCAATGCCTTGATCGTAAAAGTACTTGCCAATACGTCTCGGTTTGTCTTCTGTATCTGTTGCTTTCATAGTTAACATCGCCGCATACCAATCTGCAATGCCTTCGGTGGGACGTTCGGCATTATACGAGCACGTTCTGGAAGCTGGACCTCCCGTAATACGTCCATAGATTCCGTGGCCATATTCATGGATAACCACGGTACTATCAAAAACACCATCTCGATCTCTGCATATATTGAGTCTCATAACGCTTCGTGTACCATCACGACCAAAACTTAAGGAAGCATTACAACGATCGGGATCATACTGTGCTATACCCTGTATTCGGTCTCTTGGCTCCCCTTGATCTATTGGGTTGTTTTGCTGAAAATTCCCAGCATCTTCATTAAAGCCGAAATGATACAAAATATCGTGGGTTTTATTCAGAAGATAAAATAAATTGGTAGCAGAAGCCGATTCGTAACGCATTTGCTCGCTAACATATCCATTCCAATCATATCCTGTAAAGTTAAATTCGGCACCGCCATCTGGCCTAAATCCGTTCTCTTCCCTCATAGAAACAATTGCATTATTACCATCTGTGGTTCTATTCACCTGATTGTCTACTTGATGCCAACCAACGTATGAAGCTTCTGGATCCATGGGACTTTCAACAATTTGACGATCGGTTTCATACGGGCTTTCGAAAGGTAACGGGATCACTTCATAGCAATTTGAACAACTCGTTTCGCCTGAATATTGATCATTTTCTTTAAAATACGACCGTGGCTGAGGAAATATTGCTGCGCGACTATCTTCAATTTGATTTGAAAAACATGCATGTTTCCATGTAATACGTTCCAAGATATCTCCAGAATTTGCATCCATCAAAACGGTCCAGCCATCTCCTGACTGTTTCTCTTGAATATCAAATTGCCATGATAATTGGAGTTTTTCGTAGGAAGTTTTAAAATATACCAATTGGGAAGATACATCTTCAAAGTTTTCACTAGCATCGTGCCAAATACGTTCTCCTTTTCTTACTTCTTCTGAAATATCATTAAAACCAGTATTTGTATAGGAAGAAACACTTGAAGCTGCTCGCAGAAGAGCTGTTCTTTCCGAAATCCCCGGATGGGCAGAAACAGTTTGCTTTTTGTCTTGATCTGTCAAGAAATGATTTTGTGCAGCTACAAGTAGGCCATCACCATTAATATGCAGCGAAGATTCGGTTCCAACGACTGTTAATCCATTTATGGTTTCAGAAAAATAAATATGTAAAATCCCTGTGGGCGCACTTTTATAGGCACTGCTAATTATGAACGATTGTTCATCACCAAGCATTTTTGCATTCCTAACGTGTGACTCAAAAATCTTGAATGGGTTAGATCTATCTTGCTGTCCCGAGACACTTCCGAAGAAAAAACCAAAAAATAAACACATGAAAAACAATCTCATTGTAATGGTTTATATTGATTAAAAAAATGCCGGTGAGTGCAAAATACACTAGTAAGTTACAAAAAAAACATTAGTTTCTTTGTGTTATTTAAATTAGTTAATTCATTATTTGATATTGGACAAATGTTATACCTTAGTTCAAAATCTAAGAAAATGTATTAATTATGGAGCAACCAAATGACCTAATCATCAAAATGCAAAATGGCGATGAAAGGGCTTTTTCTATTTTATACGATAACTATTCTGAAGCGATATATGGAATAATATATAGCATTGTGCTGGATGAAGATGTTGCTCAGGAAGTTTTACAAGATGTCTTTATAAAAATATGGGATAAATCTAAAAATTACGATATCAATAAGGGTCGTTTCTTTACTTGGATTCTTAATATTGCTCGCAATAAAGCCATTGATTATACGAGATCGAAGGNCANTAAAAATGCTAAAAAAAACTTAGACGCCACTAATTTCGTACATATACTGGANTCTAATGATAATCTAGAGAATAAGACTAATGGCATAGGACTCAAAAAGTTNATAGATGCTCTTAAACCTGCTTGTATAAAAATTATTGATCTTTTATATTTTAAAGGTTTTACCCAAGTAGATGCTGCAACAGCTTTAGATATACCATTAGGTACGTTAAAAACAAGAAATAGAAATTGTATCAACGATTTAAGAGGAATGGTACTGAATTAATATATGACCACNGAAGAATTAATACTATCGGGACAGCTAGAACTGTATGTAACNGGTTCATTANCTCCAGAAGAGGCTNATGAAGTAGAACAGGCTATAAACAANCATCCAGAAGTAAANAGAGAAGTAGAAAAGATTGAANCAACACTACTTCATTTAGCGAAAGCAGTNGCTCCAGGAACACTCCCCGTTCGATTATGGGCGTATGTAACAGGAGCTGTTCGCGGTGTGCGACACTTAGATACTACACAAACAAAAGCTACAAATTGGGCTTCCATGATAGGTTGGGCTTCGGCTATTTTATGCTTTGGTGGTATTTTCTGGATGTTGAAGCAAAATAACGGCCTTCATGATACCATTCAGTATACAACAACGCAGAATACAGTTCTAAAAGAGCAAAATGAAAATGCTCAAAAAGATCTTAAAAGTGCGAATGCAATGTTAGCTGTATTGCGATCAAAAGATTATAACGTGTATATATTGCCAGGAAATCAAGCGGTTGCTCCAAATGCATTTGCCAAAGTATATTTCAATAAAAAGGAAGAAGTTGCTTATATTGACACCAATGGATTGCCAAAAGCTCCCAGAGAAAAGGTTTATCAAGTATGGTCTTTAATCATGGAACCTCTTACTCCGAGAAGTGTAGGTCTTATAGAAGCTGTTACTGAAGTAGCCAAAGGAATCTATCGCTTTGAAAATATTCCTGATCCTGAGGCGTTTGGCATTACCCTTGAGCCTGCTGGCGGAAGCGAAGGTCCTACACTG
>JGI24723J26617_10003263_pt1 | contig 11933 bp, 9 predicted proteins | sample Cruoilmetagenom6_FD_26617 | JGI IMG/M metagenome (IMG submission 26617) | reverse complement strand
GTCGACAGGTGTGAAGATCACCCGAACCGGCACCGGTGCAGGGACAGCGTTCCGGATCAGCGACTAATTCAGCAACCTGTTAGACGCCTTCACCTGCTTTTGGGTGCGGAACAACTGCAATGTTCCCTGCTCGCGCCCGTCATATTCGATGCCGGTCTCGGCGATCAGGTCGGGCATCACGTCGCGCGAATAGCTGGAGACACGCACCATGCGCCCCTTGTTGGTGCGATAGCTGGCATCGTTGCAGTTGCGGACCATCTGCACGCACCATTTCCACATGGTCGGGCTGATCAGCGGCCATATGAAGAGCGGGCGGCGCTTCATGAACATCCACTTCACGGCCTTCATCGGAATGCCCGGCGCGGCCCAGGGCGATGTCATGCCATAGCTTAGCTGTCCGGCATTGGCATAGCTGGTCTCCAGCCCCGGCCCGTTCTGACGATCCAGCACGACAACCTCGGCACCCTGCTTGGCCAGATAATACGCTGTGGTCACGCCAATGACGCCTGCGCCCATAACGATGATTTTCATCTATGACGGTCTCCTTTAGGTGTTGCCCATAGCATGCGCATATCGCCGCGCAACCACAAGCATGTGGCGCTGCCCGGCGCGACAATTCGGCGCTTTCCGAGGCCTTCTCGGGACGGTAAGTGCGGCGCTCGGTGCCGAACTGGCGCGGCAGGGAGCGACCCGGTAGCGATATCCAGCGGTAGGCGGCCTGATTTGCGCAATATCTTGTGGATAAGTGGCGCGAAATGGCCATATCGTGGGGTTTGCCGTTGACATGCCTGCGGGTGGATCGCCACATTAAGCGCCAATCCTGATGTAACCTAGGGGCGCCCGAAGACGGGTTGGCAGCCGAATTGCGCTTTTCGAAACTCAGACTGACGGGCTTCAAGAGCTTCGTTGACCCCACCGACCTGGTCATCGCCGATGGGCGGACGGGTATCGTGGGGCCGAACGGCTGCGGCAAATCCAACCTGCTGGAGGCGCTGCGCTGGGTGATGGGCGAGAATCGCCCGACCGCGATGCGCGGCGGGGGCATGGAGGACGTGATCTTTGCCGGTGCCGCTTCGCGCCCGGCGCGCAACTTTGCCGAGGTCACGATCCATATCGACAACATGGACCGGCTCGCCCCGGCGGGGTTCAACGATTCCGATCACATCGAGATCACCCGCCGCATCACCCGCGACGTGGGCAGCGCCTATCAGGTCAACGGCAAGGATGTGCGCGCGCGGGATGTGCAGATGCTCTTTGCCGATGCGTCCACCGGTGCGCATTCGCCCGCGCTGGTGCGGCAGGGGCAGATCTCCGAGCTGATCAACGCCAAGCCGAAATCGCGCCGCCGCATCCTCGAAGAGGCGGCAGGTATCTCTGGCCTTTACCAGCGGCGTCACGAGGCCGAACTGAAGCTGCGCGGAGCCGAGACCAACCTGACCCGCGTCGATGACGTGATCGAACAGTTGGCCGCGCAATTGGCACAACTGGCGCGTCAGGCGCGGCAGGCCGCCCGGTATCGCGCCATCGGTGAAGAGCTGCGCCAGGCCGAGGGGATGCTGCTCTATCGTCGCTGGAAAGAGGCGGACGAAGCGCTGGCGGCAGCACAGGCCGAGTTGCGCGAACGAACGACCGCCACCTCTCGCGCCGAAAGCGCGGCCCGCGAGGCAGCCAAGGCGCGTGCCGCAGCCGATGATGCACTGCCCGCCCTGCGCGAGGAAGAGGCGATTGCCGCCGCCGTGCTGCAACGGCTCGAAGTGCAACGCGGCGCGCTAGACGATCAGGAGAAAGCCGCCCGTGCCCGCATCGACACGCTCACCTCGCGGATTGAGCAACTGGCCCGGGATATCGACCGCGAAAGCGGCCTCAACCGCGACGCGGGCGAAACCATCGAGCGGCTCGAATGGGAAGCGCGCGAACTGGCCCGCGCCAGCGAAGGTCACGACGAACGGCTGGAGGCCGCCGCTGAGGAAGCGCGTGATGCCGCCGCCGTCTTGCAGGAACGCGAAAGCGATCTCAGCGCCCTGACCGAGGATGTGGCCCGCCTTGCCGCGCGCCACCAGTCGGCGCAGCGCCTGCTGTCGGACAGTCAAACTTTGCTGGCCCGCAGCGAGGCCGAGGCCGAGCGCGCCCGCGCCGCCGCCGCCACCCAGCGCGAGGCGCTGGAGCGCGCTGGCGCCGAGCACGCAGCCGCAGGCGCCGCCGAAGCCGCAGCGATGCAGGCCGCCGAGGCGGCAGAAGCCGCGCTGATCGCCGCCGATGAGGCCCGCGCCGAAACCCAGGCGCGCGAGGCCGATGCCCGCGCCGAGCGGTCCGAGGCCGAGGGCGAGGTGAACGCGCTCAGTGCCGAAGTGTCAGCACTGGCCCGGCTGGTGGATCGCGACACCGGCGATGGCGGTCAGATCCTCGACCGGCTTCAGGTCGAACCGGGGTTCGAAAAGGCGCTGGGTGCCGCCCTGTCGGATGATCTGCGCGCCCCCGAGGTGGACGACAGCGGCCCTTCGGGCTGGGCGGTCCTGCCCGATTACGAGACGCCGCAGCCGCTGCCGGGCGGGGTCACACCGCTGTCGCGTCACGTCACAGCACCCGGCGTGCTGGCGCGCAGGATGGGGCAGATCGGCCTGATCGAGGCCGAGGATGGCCCGCATCTTCAGCCGGATCTGCGGCCCGGTCAGCGGCTGGTGTCGCTGGCGGGAGATCTCTGGCGCTGGGACGGGTTCCGCGCCTGGGCCGAGGATGCCCCGACCGCCGCCGCCCTCCGGTTGGAGCAGCTCAATCGGCTGGAAGAACTGAAACAACTGCTGGAACATGCCACGGCCCGTGCCGAAGGCGCGCGCGGCGCACACGAATTGCTGGGCGCGCAACTGGCCCAACGCACCCAGGCGGACAAGGACGCGCGCGCCGCCCGCCGCGCCGCCGATACGGCCGTGAACGAGGCAAACCGCGCCCTCAGCCGGGCCGAGGCCGATCGCAACCTGGCGGCGTCCAAGCTCGAAGCGTTGGGGCTGGCGGTGACTCGCCATGAAGAAGAGGCGATGGCCGCCCGCAAGCAACGCGCCGAGGCCGAAAAGGGGCTGGCGGATCTGGGCGATCTGGATGCGATGCGCGCCCGCGTCGAGGATTTCAAGATGACGGTCGAAGCCGCGCGCATCACCATGATATCGCGCCGCTCCGCCCATGACGAATTGCGCCGCGAGGGCGAAGCGCGTCTGCGCCGCACGCAGGAAGTGGCCAAGGAAACCAGCGGCTGGAAGCACCGGCTGGAAACGGCGGAAAAGCGCAGCGCCGAACTGGCCGAGCGTAAGGTGGCCGCCGAGGCGGAACTGAGCGAAGCGATGGCCGTACCAGTGCAGATCGCCGAAAGCCGGGCCGAGATGGCGGGCAATATCAGCACCGCAAGTGCGCGCCGCGCCGCCGCCGCCGATGCGCTTTCAGCGGGCGAATCCGCCGCCCGCGCTGCCAGCCTTGCCGAACGCGACGCCGAGCGCGCGGCCTCCGAGGCGCGCGAGGCCCGCGCCCGCGCCGAGGCCCGCACCGATGCCGCCCGCGAGGCGCGCGCCGCCGCCGCCGCCCGGATCGAAGAGGACCAGCAATGCACGCCCGAGGCGCTGCTGGAAACGCTGGATGCAGACCCCGACAACATGCGCGCTTCGGACACGCTCGAGGCCGATGTGAACCGGCTCAAGCGCCAGCGCGATTCGCTGGGCGCGGTCAACCTGCGCGCAGAGGAAGACGCCAAGGAAGTCGAGGAAGAGCACAGCACGCTGGTGGCCGAAAAGATCGATCTCGAAGAGGCGATCAAGGCGCTGCGCGGTGGCATCGCCGGGCTCAACCGCGAGGGCCGCGAACGTCTGCTGACGGCATTCGAACAGGTCAACAGCAACTTCTCGCTGCTGTACAAGCATCTCTTTGGCGGCGGCGAGGCCAATCTGGTGCTGGTCGAGAGCGACGATCCGCTTGATGCCGGGCTGGAAATCATGTGCCAGCCACCGGGCAAGAAGCTCAGCGTACTCAGCCTGCTGTCGGGGGGCGAACAGACCCTGACCGCGCTGGCGCTGATCTTTGCCGTGTTTCTGGCCAACCCCGCACCGATCTGCGTGCTCGACGAGGTCGATGCACCGCTGGATGATGCCAACGTGGCGCGATTCTGCGATATGCTGGACGAGATGTGCCGCCGGACCGAAACCCGGTTCCTGACCATCACCCACAACGCCGTGACAATGAGCCGGATGGACCGGCTCTTTGGCGTTACGATGGCCGAACAGGGCGTTTCGCAACTGGTGTCTGTGGACCTGCGCAAGGCCGCGGCGATGGTTGCCTGACACTGCTGAAGCGCGCGCGACCGACGGCACCGCCAAATAGAGACCCTGCTAAGCCGGCGCCGCGTAGCCTCACTTCTGGGGCAAGGCCGCCGTCATCGAATTCAGCCATGCGGGATGGAATACTCATTCCTCCCTGCGGCGCCATCTTGCCCGGCGGGTTTGCTGCGTTGGCGGGGCGCCCCCCGCGTCAGATGTCCCGCCGCGCCATGTCGGCCAGGCGGCAATGCGGGGCAGTGTGTACGGGCCCTGCTCGATCTGCGCCACGGGGGGCCGGAGCGCTGGCCGGGGGCTTTCGGGTTGCGACGCACAGAGCTGCGGGCACAGGGGCTCGGGCGCGTCCTGCCTGCCACGCTGGCCGATCACGATTGCCAGCAGGATGATCGCCGCGCCGGGCAGCAGGCCGGGGCCGGGGGCCTCGCCCAGCAGCACCATCGCAAACACGATCGCGGCCAGCGGCGAGAAGGACGTGGCCAGTGAGACATCCTCGGCCCGCGCATGTTTCAGCGCCAGCGTCCAGATCAGTTGCCCCGCGACGATAACCACCCCGGCATAAAGCCAGACCCAGCTCCACAATACCGGCGACAGAATGTCCTGAAACGGCGCGCTGCCGCGCAACCACACCGTCAGCAGCACGTAGATGGCGGTGCCGATCACTGTGCGGAAGGTTGAAAAGATGCCGACCGGCACAGCGCGCAGGCCGGTGCGCGTGACCAGCGTCGAGGCAATGAACGACAGCGTGGCGGCAACCGTGGCGACCTCGCCCTTGCCAAAGGTGAACCCGCCCTGATGGCCCGCCCCGATGATCAGGGCTGCCCCGCCAAGTGCCACCAGCCCGGCCAGCAACGCATAGGGGTTCAGCCGTTCCTTGAGAAAAACCCAGGTGGCCAGCAGAAAGAGCGGCGGCTCGATCCGGCCGATCAGCACCACGTTGGTGACGCTCGTATGCTCCAGCGCATAAAAGAACAGGCCCGGCGTCAGCGCCGATGACAGCACCGCCGACAGCAACAGGATGCGCCAGTCGTGCCGGGTCAGACGGCGCAAGTTGGCGCGGGTCAGATCACGCCGGTAAAGCAGTGCGATGGGGGCCAGCGAAATGATCGACCCGAGCACCAGCAGGTTTGCATAAGTGATGGCATTGCGCCCACCGGGCAGCGTGTTGGCCGCGCCGATCTCGACCAGCAGTGCGACGATCGAGTTCGAGGCGGCATAGATCAGCACCGCGCCCCAGGCAAGCAGCGCGCCGAAGGCGGCGGGCGACAGGTGCACGCCAAATGCGCGGGCAGGGGCAGCGGGGGCAAGCGGCCCAATCTGGATTGCATCGCGCATCGATCTCTCTTTCCGGTTCGCGCTTGCGGCAGGACTGCCGTTTCAAGCGTGGTGCTCAGAGATACGGATGGGGCGTGCGGAAAGTTTCAAATGAGACGGTAATGCAGGATCACGTTGCCGTGAAAGGCCCCGGCACCGCGATTTTTGCAATGCCGAGGCGTCCGCCGCGCAGGCCGCGCGGCAGGTCAGGGTCTCGGGCCGAAATCAAAGCCTTGAGAGCAGCGCAGTCGTCGGCCAGGCATCGGCGGGCAGGCCAAGCTTTTGTTGCGCATCCTGAACGGCGGCGCGTGTCCCGGCGCCCAGAATGCCGTCGATCTTGCCCACGCTGTAGCCGCGCGCGGCCAGCTTGCGTTGCAACTCTTTCATCTGCGCACTGCTCAGCCCCCGCTCGGGGTTGCCATGGGTCATCACCGGCGCGCCTTCCAGCCGGTTGGCAAAATAGGCGGCGGTCAGAACATAGGTATAGCTCTGATTCCATTCGAAATAGACCCTGAAATTCGGATAGGCGAGGAAGGCCGGCCCCTTGCGCCCCTGCGGCAGAAGGATGCTGGCAGGCAGGTTTCCTGCGATCTTGCCATGGCGTGGCTTTACGCCCATCGCGGCCCATTCCGAGGCGCGTTTGGTGGTGCGCAACCCGGTCTGCGACCAATCCAGATTTGCCGGAACCGCGACCTCCTGCAGCCACGGCTCGCCCTTGCGCCAGCCCAGGCTGGACAGCATCTTGCCCCCTGACATCAGCGCATCCGGGGCCGACGTCTTGAGCGACACATGACCGTCGCCGTCGCCATCTACGCCATTTTCCAGAATGTCGCGCGGCAGCATCTGCACCATGCCGATCTCGCCCGCCCAGGCGCCTGTGGTGCGGCGCGGATCGAAATCACCCTTTTCAAAGAGCTCCAGTGCCGCAAAGACCTGCGGCCGGAACAGATGCGGCCGGCGGCAGTCATGCGCCAGTGTGACCAGCGCATTGAGCGTGTTGAAATCGCCCTGAAAGCCGCCAAAATCCGTCTCGAACGCCCAGAATGCCAGCAAGACACCGCGACTGACGCCGTATTGCTGCTCGATCCGGCGGAAAACGCTGTTGTATTGCTTGGCCTTGGCGCGGCCCGTGTTCAGTCGGTTCGAGCTGATAAGGCGCTGGGCAAATTCGATAAAGGGCTTCTGAAACACGCCTTGCGCGCGGTCCGCGTTCAGCACCTTGCGGTCCTGCCGCACCGCGCCAAAGAACTGCTTCACCGTCCCGGCATCATGCCCGCGCGCGACGGCCTCGCTTGCCATGGAGTTCACGAAGCCGCTGAAAGAGCCGCCGCAGGGCGTGGCGGCCAGCGCGGGTGCGGCGGCGCCGATGAGAAGAGCGGTGGAAAGACATTTGAAAAAACGCATTGGGGCCTCGTCATATAGTGTACGAGAGGCAGCCTAGAGGGTTTCGCGCTACATTTGAATCAAAGAAAAAGCCAAAACCGGAAAACACCTTACGGGCGTGCGGTGGCCTGCCTCTTTGGGATCGCGCAGCGTCGGCGCCCCATATGCAGAAAACGCCTCAGCCCAGCAGCGCGCCAACCAGTGCCAGCGCCAGCACCGCGCCCCAGATCCGCCAGAGCAGCCCGGTCGCGGCGTCGATCTCTGCCGGACCAACCTGCCGCGCCCCGTGCGGATGGACATAAGGGTAATCGCGCAGCACCCCGTCATAGGATCGCGGACCGGCCAGTGCCACGCCCAGCGCCCGCGCCAGCGCCGCTTCGGGCCAGCCTGCATTGGGCGAACGGTGCCGCCGCGCATCCGCCGCGATCTGCGCCCATGCCGCCATCCCGCCGCTAAGCGCCGCAATCAACAAGGCAGTCAGCCGCGCGGGCACCCAGTTCAGCACATCATCCAGCCGCGCCGCCGCCCAGCCGAATTCGCGATACCGCTCGGTGCGGTGGCCGATCATGCTGTCGGCAGTGTTGACCATCTTGTAAAGGACGATGCCCGGCACCCCCGCGACCAGGAACCAGAAGATCGGGGCGATCACCCCATCACTGAAATTCTCTGCCGCCGATTCGATGGCGGCGCGGCTGACATCCTCGCGGCCCATCTGCGCCGTATCACGCCCGACAATCTGGCCCACGGCGCGCCGCCCATCGCCCAGCGACACGCGCAGGCCATCGGCAACAGCGCCGACATGATCCATCAGCGAGCGTTGCGCCACCAGAACAGCAACTACCAAGGCGCTGACGATCCCGCCCGGCGCGCCCAGCACCAGACCGACAACCACGGCACTGACGCACAGCACCGCCAGCGCCGCGATGCCCTTTGCGCGGCGCGCGGCGCCAGTGTTGCAGGTCCGGTCAAGCGTTGCGATGGCGCGCCCCATCAGGACCGCCGGATGCGGTACCCGCGACCACAGCCAGCGCGGCTCGCCCAGTGCGGCGTCAAGCGCGAGCGCGAGGAAAAGGCAGGCAAAGACGCTCATCGGTCAGGCGTCGTCGGCATTCGGCAGGGGCGGGTGGCGGGTCACGAAATGCCCCTTTACCCCTTGCGGCCATTCACGGAACGGCACGCGGCCGGTGTCGCTGTTCGCGTGCATTTCAGCATAGTCCACGATGGCGGCGGCCGCGTCGCTGTCGGGCAGGAAATCACCCAGCGTATAGGCCAGCTTGCCATTCGCCTGAATGGCAACGTTGCACCCGTGCTTGCACCCCATCAGGCAGGACACGCGCCGGGTCCGCACAGTGCGCCCGCGTGCGGCTTTCTCCACGAGTTCCGCCAGATCCTCACCATGCGGCCGCTGATGGGTCGCCTCGCTCCAGTCATCGCGCTTGCAGGTGTCGCAGATCGTGATCCAGGTGGTCATGGGCGCAGTGTCCTGATTGTCATCGGTGCCGTCGGTTTCGCGCCCATCAAGCGGATTTCTGCCACGGGTACAACCCCTTCCGGCGCAGGCCCGTGTGGCGCTAAGGAACCGAACCTTGTCGTTTCCCGGTTTGCAACCGGCCAGCCCCTGCGTATAGATAACAGCGACGACGCCCGGGACCGGGCCGGAAAGGTGCGCAGGTATACGGCTGACCCTCATCGGGAGCCGGGGCCTGCATCGTCAAAGAGATGGCCGGCCTGCTGCCGCCCCATTTTGCGACCTCCTTTTCATGAAATATGTAGGACAAGGGGGACCCCGCAGATGAACCAGACTTCCATGATTCTGACAGCGACCGTGGCGCTTGGCGCCGGCACGGGCATGGCCCACGCCCATCCCGGCCACCTCGCCGAAGCGGCGGGGCATGGCCACTGGCTGGGCGCGGCGGCGATCGGCGCAGCCATCGCCATCGGCCTTTGGGCCGGTCTGCGCGATAAGGCCAGGGATCGCGACGCCGAGGCAGACCTGGAGGAAGACCTGCAAGAAGCAGACGCTCGATGACGAAGACCGGCGTTATGATCTGCGGTCACGGCTCACGCAGCCAGGCCGCCGTGGACGAATTCAGCGTGCTGGCCGAGAAACTGCCAGCCTATCTGCCGGATGATTGGGCGATGGAATATGGCTATCTCGAATTTGCCAATCCGGTGATCCGCGACGGGCTCGACCGGCTGCGCGCAGCAGGGTGCGACCGCATCCTTGCCGTGCCCGGCATGCTCTTTGCCGCGATGCATTCCAAGAACGACATCCCGACGGTGTTGAACACTTACGCCGCCCGGCACGGCATCGACATCCGCTATGGCCGCGAGTTGGGCGTCGATCCCCGGATGATCGCCGCCGCTGGTGCGCGTATCCAGCAGGCCGTGGACCGCGCCAATGCCGAACAGGGTGAGGTGGCGTTGCACGACACCTGCCTTGTGGTGATCGGGCGCGGCGCCTCTGACCCCGATGCCAATGCCAACGTGTCCAAGATCGCGCGCATGCTGCACGAAGGTCTCGGCTTTGGCTGGTGCGAAGTGGGTTATTCCGGTGTCACCTTTCCGCTGGTCGAGCCATGCCTGCAACATGTGGCGCGGTTGGGCTACAAACGGGTGATCGTGTTCCCCTATTTCCTGTTCTCCGGCATCCTGATCGACCGTATCTATGGCTTTACCGATCAGGTAGCCGCCGAACATCCCGCCATGCAGTTCGTCAAGGCTGGCTATCTGGGCGATCACCCCAAGGTGCTGGAAACCTTTGCCGCGCGTGTGACCGAACAGCTTGACGACGTACCGCCGCCCAATTGCGGAACCTGCCAGTACCGCACGCAGATCCTCGCCATTGAGGGTCAGGACATGCGCAAGATCACCCCGGCAGAGCGTGCCGCCATCGCCAATGAACGTGGCATCGGCCATCCGGCCTTCGGGGCCGCACCGCCGCCGACCTGCGTCCTGTGCAAGTATCGCACCGAAGTGCTGGGATTCGAGTCCGAAGTGGGTGCCGTTCAGGAAAGCCATCACCACCATGTCGAAGGCCAGGGCGCGTCGGCTCCGGGTTCGAACGTGGCCGACTGCGCGCTGTGCGATACTTTCTGCACCGGGGCCTGCCGCCTCCAAAACGCCGGACATCACCACCATCACCATGATCATGAGCACCACCACCACGATCATCATCATGATCACTCTCATACCCATGATCACGCCCACCCGGTCTATCCTCATGCCGATCACCCGCTTGGGCCGATAAGCGCCCGCAAGCCCCCCGCCTGAAGGTATCTTCTGGCCGGAAACATCCTCGCCCGCTGCCGACAGGCGGGTCTCCCCGCCAAGAGGGGAGACCTCCAATGGCGGCCCCAAGACTGAAAGCCCGAATTTGCGCCCTTACGAGAAATCCCCATCCGCGATCTACGCGCAGAGCTTTGCCACCGTTCGCCGCGAGGCGCGGCTGGACCGGTTCGACGCGGGCATGGAAGCACTGGCGGTGCGGCTCATCCACGCCTGTGGCATGGTTGAAGTTGCAGATCGCCTGGCCTTTTCGGAAAATGCCTACGCGGCTGGCAACGCGGCGCTCGCAGCGGGGGCGCCGGTACTCTGCGATTGCGAGATGGTAGGCGCGGGTATCATCCGTCGATACTTGCCGAAAGATAATCGGATCATCGTTACCCTGAACGATTCGCGCGTGCGCGACATCGCCGCTGGTATAGGCAACACCCGATCGGCAGGGGCGGTCGAGCTTTGGGCTGATCATCTCGAGGGCGCGGTGGTGGCAATCGGCAACGCGCCGACTGCGCTTTTTCATCTTCTCGAACTGATAGATCAGGGCGCACCGCGTCCGGCGGTGATTCTGGGCTTCCCGGTGGGGTTCGTCGGCGCGGCAGAGAGCAAGGCAGAACTGGCCGCCAATCCGCGCGGCTGCGATTTCGTCGCCCTGCGCGGGCGGCGCGGCGGTTCGGCCATGGCGTCGGCGGCGGTCAACGCGCTGGCTGCGGGATTGCCGGAGGTTGCTGCATCATGACAAGATTTTTCCCGAAAAATTTTCATCAAGAAAATTCGGCGAATTTTCTTCACCCTACCGGAAAGGCCCTGCCATGACTGAGCCGTGGTTGCATATTGTCGGCGTCGGCGAAGAGGGGCTGGCTGGCCTGCTGCCGGCCACCCGTGCCATCGTGGAAGCCGCCGAGGTGATCGTGGGCGGCGACCGGCATCATGATCTCTCATCTGCCATTGCTGCCGAACGCGTTGCCTGGCCTTCGCCCTTCGATGCCCTGATTGATATGCTGCGTGGTTTCAAGGGCCGCCGCGTGGTGGTGCTGGCCACCGGCGACCCGCTGTGGTTCTCGGTTGGTGCGCGGATCGGCCGTGCCATCGATCCGGCGGAAATCGTCTATCACCCACAGCTCAGCGCTTTTCAGCTTGCCGCCGCGCGCATGGGTTGGAGCCTCGCGGATGTGGAGACACTGACCGTGCATGGCCGCCCGGTCGAGCAGATGATCGCCTTTATCCAGCCCGGTGCGCGGCTGCTGATTCTGACCACCGGGGCGCAAACCCCGGCGCAGATCGCGGGCTTCTTGACCGAACGCGGCTTTGGCGGATCGAAGATGACCGTTCTGGCGGCGATGGGCGGGGAGCGCGAGGCGCGGTTCGACGGGATTGCGCAGGACTGGAACCATACTGTGCCCGCCTTCAACACGCTTGCGGTGGATTGCGTCGCGGCGCCTGATGCGGCCTTGTTGCCACGCGTGCCGGGACTGGCCGATGACATGTTCTGCCATGACGGCACGATGACCAAGCAGGAGGTGCGCGCCGCCACACTGGCCAAGCTGATGCCGATGCGCGGCGCGCTCTTGTGGGATATCGGCTGTGGTTGCGGCTCGGTCGCCGTGGAGTGGATGCGCGCCGCGCGTTACGCCCGCGCCATCGGGA
>JGI24723J26617_10003255_pt1 | contig 11945 bp, 9 predicted proteins | sample Cruoilmetagenom6_FD_26617 | JGI IMG/M metagenome (IMG submission 26617) | reverse complement strand
AACAAGCCGTTCTCCCTAATTTCTTTCGCTAAGCCTGCTCTCACCCGGTCATCAGCGGGAGGAAGTTCCGCCAAACCCTCAACCAGGGCTTTAAAGTAAAGCATTGTCCCCCCCACCAGAACGGGCAATCGGCCTTGCGCTATAGCAGACTCAATGGCTTTCATCGCATCTGCACGAAAGTCTGCCGCTGAATAAGGTTCATCGGGCTCCCGAATATCGACAAGCTTATGTGGCACACGTTCCAGTTCTTCAGTGCTGGGTTTAGCGCTACCAATATCCAAACCTTTGTACACCAGAGCGGAATCAACACTGATGATTTCACAGGGGGTTTGACTAGCTAGCTGCATGGCCAATGCTGTTTTACCCGATGCAGTCGGCCCCATAATAAAAACAACGGCCGGTTTGTCCGAATGATCAAAAGCGTAGTACTCACTCGATAAGGGCAAGAATCATTGCCCCCTTAGAAACATTTTATCCAACTCAGCCATGGACTTTTGCACCCAGGTAGGCCGACCATGATTGCATTGACCACTGCGTTCTGTTCTTTCCATATCCCGCAGTAGAGCATTCATTTCCAGGATTGATAGCTGTCGGTTAGCACGTACCGAGCCGAAACAAGCCATGGTAGCAAGCAAGTGATTAGTGGAATCTTCTGTGCGCGAAGTTGAGCCATGCGCCAATAGGTCAGCGATAGTATCTCGTACCAACGCTTCAGTATCGGCATCTCTTAACAGAGCGGGAAGCTGCCGAATAACGATAGATTCCGGCCCCATTGACTCTAGTTTCAACCCGAGTGATTGAAAGACCTCCTGGTGATGTTCAACGCACTCCACCTCTCTCTTGCTCAGGTGCACCGTAATAGGAACCAATAAAGGCTGACTTACGACTCCGCCAGAGTGAAAACTTTCCTTTAAACGCTCGTAGCTTATGCGTTCGTGGGCGGCATGCATATCGACAATAATTAAGCCTTCTCTATTTTGCGCTAGGATATAAATACCGTGCAGCTGAGCGATGGCGTATCCGAGCGGTGGAATTTCTGACTCGTCACCACTCGCTGTTGATGATAACTGGGGAGCCGCACTTGTTTCGCCCCCGAGCAACGACTTGTAGCTCGACAGCTGCTCTGCCACTGAAGCCGACTGAGGTTTCTCTGTAAAGCCGGATGCATCAGATGCAGAAAAACGTTGGCCGTGTTGGCTGATAGAAGGGGTGCTTGACGACAAACCCAAAACCTTCTGAGAAGGCGTATCTGGTGGCCTTATCTGCATCGGCTGCTCTTGGTGTGGATAGCCGGCAGATTCAACCGTCGTATTTTCCGAAGGATTACTCGCTGCGGTGGCACCATCACCCGGCCGAATATCGGCAATAACACGGTGTAAACTTCGATATAAAAAATCATGCACTTGGCGCGACTCTCTAAACCTCACTTCATGCTTTGTGGGGTGAACGTTAACATCCACCGCGCGAGGATCAAGGTCCAGATAAAGAATATAAACAGGATGGCGGTTTTGATATAAAACATCTTTATAAGCCTGCCTTACCGCATGACTCACCACCTTATCCCTCACGATGCGCCCGTTCACGTAGAAATACTGATTAACCGCCTGGCTGCGTGAATAACTTGGCTCGCCCATCCAGCCGTAAAGGTGCATATCATTATGCTTCACATCAACGGCAACGACATTTTTTATTAAATCGCTGCCGCAAATCATGGCGACGCGACGCTCTCTCTCTAACTGACTAGCCGCTGGTTTTAAGTTCAACACCGATTTTTGATTGTGGCGTAGTTGAAACCCAACACTAAAGTGCCTGAGAGCCAATCGTTTGACGGCTTCTTCTATATGATTAAACTCGGTTTTTTCAGTACGCAAGAATTTACGGCGCGCGGGTGTATTAAAAAAGAGATCCCGCACTTCCACGCTGCTCCCTTTGCCATGAGCGATGGGGCGAACTTCAGCCTCCATCTCCTTGCCCTCAACACTAACGATCCAACCCTGGCCAGACTCATCCTGACTGGAGCTCAGGCTTAAGCGGGAAACCGAGCTGATACTGGCCAAGGCTTCGCCGCGAAAACCGAGGCTACTTATTCCCTCTAAGTCTTCCANGTCGCGCACTTTACTGGTGGCATGACGACTCAGCGCTAAGGCGAGATCATCCTTAAAAATACCACTGGCATTGTCGCGCACACGCATAAGCTTGATGCCCGCTTGCTCGACCTCGATGTCTATCTGGCTTGCGCCCGCATCAATACTATTTTCCAGTAGCTCTTTGATCACAGAGGCTGGACGCTCCACAACCTCCCCGGCTGCAATCTGATTTGATAAGCGTGGGCTTAACTGATTAATTCTCAATGGGGTGTTCCGTCTTTTCAGAAAATAACAATTATAAACTTAGATTAATCGCTTAAGCAGTGAGTTTATGGGAAATAAACGTCAAAACGCGCGCTTTTACCAAGCACTTGAAAGGCAGGCTTGCCGCCTCCAAGCACTTCGCCCTTTCGAGGGCGCTTAACCACAAGCCTTTTAACGCCGCTGAGCAAAGCACTTTGGATAAGATCTTCTCCGTCCTCGTCTTCACCAAGAGCACTCCGGAGGATACGCATATCCTTCTTTACTTGAGCCGTCTTATTCGAGCTTGGAAACATAGGGTCGAGATAAATCACATCGGGCTGAAAAGCCGACTCCTCCTGCACCGAAGAAAAGCCTGGATTCTGCAAGTAAGCGAGCGCATCAGTATGGACGAGTTTCATGCGCCCGACTATCTCGGACAGTTCAGTGTCATCTTTAGCACGCTGCAGCCCATCAAAAAGCAAAGCCGCCATCAAAGCTGAACGCTCCAGCATAACAACTTGGCATCCAAAACCGGCCAGTAAAAAACTATCCCGACCAAAACCAGCCGTTGCATCCAAAATTTGTAAACCATCTACCCAGTTTGATTTAAGCCCAACAGCTTTGGCTAACAACTCATTCTTAACGCTTTTATTTTCTTTTCGGTAACGGTTAGAACCGGCGCAAAAATCCACATCAACGTAGATAGACCGATTATTATCCATAACGGAAAGTGAGAGTTTTCCTTCGTTAATCGACATCACTAAAGGATAACGACACCGATCTACATTCGTGATCGCATCAAATACAAAGAAAGAGTCGCTTCCTAGGCTTCCGGNTAAAGCAGGAAATGCTTCAAGACAGGCTGACTCAATGGCTATATTAATCATCTANAGAACCAAAGAACTGATAACAGCCAGGGAAGCTCTGATTAAACAAAAATATCAATCCCGAGCAATTCGACTTTCTGCGGAGGCAACGCTTCGGCAACACCTTGATAGACAGAAACGGCCGACTTTGCGTGACTAGGCAAGGTTTTCGGATCTTGGTATTTAAAGATTGGGCGAGTTTGCAGGTCTTCAGCGCGGTTTGTTGGTGTTACCGGCCTTGTAGTATCGAGCTTCGCCTGGTGATTGCTGNCTGGCTGGNATGAAGTATCGTTAGATCTCTCTCGATAAGACTTTGCTCCCTCGTTAGCTGGCACAGCTNCGCTTCCCGGCGAGGGATGCTTCGCGGAGCTCCGAGCCTTAGGCAGAAATGTGTTCGTTGTAGAGTTAGTCAGTTGCACCAGCTATTCCACTTGCCAAAAATCAAAAAATTGAGAGAAACCACCCGATTTAGTCAATCACTATCATCATAAAAGCGCATTTACCTATGGGCGTCAATGAATCAACTTGATCACAACCAAATAAAACCAAGCAGCACCGCACCCAGCCCAAGACGATAAATAACAAAGGGCATCATACCCACTTTATCCAGCAAGGATATAAACACACGAATTGTCAGGTAGGCGACGGTGGCTGAAGTTAAAACTGCGATGGCTATAAGTAACCAGTCCACCGCAATAGANGACTCCAATAAATCCAGGGTTTTTAAACCTCCTCCCGCAAGAATAAGGGGAATCGACAACAAAAAAGAAAAACGGGCCGAGGACTCTCTATTAAAGCCAAGCAATAGTGCAGCGGTTATGGTGATTCCNGAACGTGAAGTACCGGGTATAAGCGCAAGCGCCTGCGCCATGCCAATTACCAATGCGAGTTGCCAAGTAAAGTGCACCTCCTCTCTTGATAAAACAGCCGTTTTATCTGCGTACCATAAAAGCAGACCAAAAATAATCGTGGTTGTTGCAATAATCCAGGTAAACCGTAAATACTCATCCACGTAATCATTGAGAATAAAACCTGCAGCCCCAGCAGGAATGGTTCCGATAATCACGGCAAAAGTCAGTCGCGCCTCTTGATTCCACCTCTTATCACTCAGCGCCGAAAAGCTACCCGAGCTCATTGCCACAAGCTCTTTTTTGAAATACAACATAACCGCCGCTAATGTGCCCACATGTACAGCAACATCAAAGGCCAAACCCTGGTCAGGCCAACCCAATACCTTTGAGGGCAATATAAGGTGGGCAGAGCTGGAAATCGGTAAAAACTCGGTGAGGCCTTGTATTAAAGCCAAAACTAACGCTTGAAATATATCCACAAAATTCTCTGATAAATGGCTGGGGCTAAATACGAACAAGCTCTATTTTAGATGATATTATCGTCCGGGCAGCTTTTGCCAATTAACTTTTTCCCTGAGATACACAGGAATAGCTTCATCGGCAGAACATAGCTCTCCATTCTCATAGCAAACCAACGCCAATTGAGCGATTTCCTTCGCGCTTGCGACGATGTCAGATGCCCAATTTGAAATAAATGGGTTTGCTGCAGAAATTTCATTCTGATAGAGACAACCATTTCCTACCGCAAACACTGAACCAGCCAAACCAGGATCTGGCTCATAAACCTGAGGAATGGAAGATGGGCTACAAAGCAGCTCAGTTCCAATCANCTCCATAGTTTGCTTANCTCCAAGCCTATAGTGAGCCCAATATATTTCGCCCATTCGCGCATCAACAGCAGTAACTACTTCGCGACAAGCAATCGTCAAATAAGCCGACTGAGCCAAACCCGCGAGGGAGGAAACAGGAATTACAGGCTTATTGTTTGCAAAGGCTAAACCCTGTACAACGGAAGCGGCTATACGAATACCGGTGAAAGAACCAGGTCCGCATCCAAATGCATAAATATCGATGTCCTGTATTGTAAGTTGTGCTTCGGAAAGGAGGTCTTCCACCATCGGTAATATAAGCTCATTGTGCTTTTTGGCGGAGTCCGATATTTTTTCAAGCAGTTTGGAGTGATGCAACAAAGCGACTGAACAGGAATCCGATGCACACTCAAGTGCAAGTATATTTGGCATAAATAATTGCGTTTATAGAAGATAAATGATGATTGTCGAACTCGGCAATATTAACGCAGCCAACATTAATTTAATATGTCGAGCTTACTAAAATCATCCGGCGGCCCTCTGCTATATCCCTGGATGAAAAAAGGGGCGACATAAGTTAAATATTCAGCACTGCAAACTGCTACATTTTCACAAGACTAAGACCCCATAGAACCCCTAAACACGGGATTATTCAATAAAAGGCTAAACATGCACATTGCTGATAATACACAGTCTATAACCGGCCTTATTCTCGCAGGAGGGCAAGCATCGAGAATGGGTGGGGAAGACAAGGGGCTGCTTCTCCTCAACGAAAATCGCCTGATTGAGCACGTCATTGAGCGACTTGAACCACAAGTCAAGCAGATCCGAATTAGCTGCAACAGAAATATCGAATCCTATCAGCTATACGGGTACCCCCTTAGCACTGATAATCGGCACTCTCTCGAAGGAAAAGCTGAATTTAATGGGCCATTAGCAGGCATACTTGCAGGAATGGAGGAGATAAATACCAAATATTCGCTAATCGTACCATGTGACTGCCCTGTTCTACCCCGCGACCTTGGCCAACGATTGCTGACAGCGTTAATCCAAAACAATACAAACGCAACTATTCCCTTTGATGGGACAAGAGCACAACCTTTATTTCTGCTTATTAAGACAGAACTGAAAGATGCGCTTCGCAGTTATTACCTTGAAGGGGGAAGATCCATAAGACACTGGCTTAAAGGGAACTTAGTTGCTGAGGTTAACTTTAGTAAGGAGAAGGAGGCTTTTATAAACCTTAACACAAAGAAGGAGCTACAACATTTCGCCAAGGGTACAAAAAAACCATCCGCATAAAATATTAAATTGATGCAACAACTGATAAAAATGCCTTAATTCGAGATTCTGTAGCTTATAGAAATAAAAAAGCGCCATACGGCGCTTTTTTATTTCAGCAGAATCACCCCGTATTGCTTCAGGGGAAAATTAAGCCTTTTTAGGTGGCCGACCGCGACCTCTTGATGCGGCTGGTTTCGCCACAACTGCTCCCAAAGCAGCCGCTTTGGGTGGACGTCCGCGTCCACGGCTAACCACTCTAGGGCCTGCTGAGCCTGACACTGCCGCCTTAGGGGGACGTCCACGGCCCCTGGAAGCGGCTGGCTTTGCAGCAGCTGCTCCGAGTGTAGCCGCTTTGGGTGGGCGTCCACGTCCGCGACCCGTCGCTTTAGACGCTGCGGGTTTTTTCGCTACGGCTGTTTTAGCAGGTCGGCCTGGGGCCTTTTTTGCTGCTGGCTTAGCAGGAGCATCTAGCTTTTGGAGCTGGACTGCTGCTTTACGCTCGGCCGCTTTCACCTTTAAACCTTCAGACTGTTCACGCTTCTTCAGTTTGGCGCCATCTGCTCTAACACGTGCTGATGTCCATTTTTTCTCATAGGCAGCAACTTGCTTAGCAAGATCTACGGCTGCCTTTGTTTCAAGAGCAGCTTTGTACTTCGCTATTGTTTCGGCAGCATTGGTTTTTACCTTGGCCAAACCATCTTCAGCTTTGATGCGTGCTTGCTTGACTTTTAGCTCAGCCAATTTGGCGCGAAGAGTTTTAGCTTTAGCGGCAAGCTTACTTACCTCTTTGGTTGCTTTTGTTGCGGAGCGCGCATCCATCTTGCTGGATGATTTAGCCGCTTTCGCTTTTGCTGCGTCTGCTGCCTTTTTTGCTGTGCCACTACTCTTCTTTAACGCGGTGAGGTCGGCAACAACACCATTAACAGCCAACGTCGCTTTATCAAGGGCAGAAGATGCTGCCGGTTTTGCTGCTGGNTTACGACCACGCNTAGCGGCAGGTTTTGTTGCTGGCTTAGTTGATTTCTTCATACAAATACCTCTTTTCCATCATCGANAATTAATAAATTAGGTACAACAACGCTGTATCACTATTAAAAATTAGCACAACATTAAACNATTACNGCTTATTTCGAGCGCAATAGTAATATTTTTTTAAATAAAGTCCAGTTTTTTGTGCAAAATTCACTTGAATAATGATTTTTACGTAGGTTTTTCCTGTGCCCTACCTTATTTATCGTTAGTCCAAGCAAATATTTTTCAGGCGGCCCATCAACAACGGGGTAATTTTATAAAGCCAAAAATATTCCTGAATGGGATTATTTCATGATTAAAGCCGCGCATTTCAGCGCACGATAATAGAAGAGATAAGAAAACAGAAAGATCCAATTACCCCTTGCAAAAAGACCATCAGCTGGGCAAAAAAACAATATTGTGCCTTGAATCTGGCAGCTAACGAGGCATAAAACGGCTTGCGGGAAGATAGCAGTTAGTGAACAACAAACCTGCAGAAAACACGGAATGAAAACCACAGTCTGAATAACATTTTCAGAACAGAGCCTCTATTGCTGCAAAACTGACGGGGCGGCCCTTATCATTAAGGGAGGNGCAAAAAACACATGCGCCGATGTAGATTTGCGTCCCATCCANGGAAACAATTTTTTGACGAAACATGAATTTCAGCCTGGAGACCCTTTCCAAGCAAGAAANAACTTTAAATTGATCACCGGATTTAAGCGGTTTTTTATAATCAATTTCAGCGCGAATCACCACAAGATGCACTCCAGAGCGTGTTATTTCGGCAAAATCAAAGCCGCGCTCCAAGAGATACTCATGCCGCGCATGCTCAAGGTAGTTTTGATACACCGCATTGTTAACGATTCCCTGCATATCACACTCGTAATCGCGNACTTTGAGTTGAATACTTGCCTGAAAGGATGGGGTCATAATAGTGCCTTTTACTGTGGATATGGCCGGGGGTTTTTCCGCCCCGGCTTTAGAGGATATATCCATTAAGCACTGAACTAATAAGCAAGCGCGCCACCCATATTTCTCGGATCGCTAACCGAAATAAAGCCCCTGTTTCGCCTTATCACTGAATTTGCATCCCCAATTTTCCACGGGCTGGGAACAATTTCTACATGCTTTTTATTCTTTAAGGCAGATATCTCCGCCTCATTCAGCGCACCTGGCTCATAAAAAATCTTATTTGGTTTCCATTGATGATGAAAGCGCGGGCTTTTAACTGCGCTTGCCAACGTCATGTGGTGATCAAAAACATTAACTAACACTTGCAGGGTTGTGGTTATGATAGTGGAACCACCCGGCGAGCCGGTAATCAATAAAGGCTTATCGCCCAGCGTCACGATAGTAGGAGACATGGAGCTAAGCATACGTTTATTTGGCGCGATGGCATTCGCTTCGTTTCCAACTAAACCATAAGTATTTGCAAACCCAGATTTAATAGAAAAGTCGTCCATTTCATTATTTAATAGAAAACCAGCACCGGCTACTACAATCTTGTTTCCATAAGCAGTATTCAGCGTTGTTGTAACAGAAACAGCGTTACCCTTTGCATCCATGACCGAGTAGTGAGTTGTTTCACTGCTCTCCTCTGGCCACTTCCCTGGGCCGATTGCTTCGCTATCAGAGGCATGTTGAACATTAAAATCCGAAAAACGCTGTTTTGCATAGGCTTTATCCAGTAGTTTTTTAACAGGGACTGGGTAGTGATCCGGATCGCCCAGATATTCTGCTCTATCCGCGTAAGCACGTCGCTCAGCCTCGACCATTAAATGGATTGTTTCCTCCCTGTTTCGGCGAGATTTATCCAAGATGTAAGGCTCCAACATGTTAAGCATTTGTTGCACCAAAATTCCGCCTGATGAAGGGGGTGGCATCCCCCATATATCAAAAGAGCGATAAGTGCCGCGAATAGGCTCACGCCATACGGGCTCATAACCTGATAAATCCTTATGCGATATCCTGCCATTGCCACGATCCATTTCCGCAACAATTAGCTCGGCCACCTTGCCTTTGTAGAAGCCGTCCCGGCCATGCAGGGCTATTAATTTGAGTGTATTTGCAAGATCGGCTTGTTTCCATATTTCACCGGCCTGATAGGTTTTATTCTGGTTCAGAAAGCTGCGTGCAGATGCAGNATGTTTCTTAAATTGTTTTTGATGCCTTGAAAACTGTGCAGCTATATCGCCTGGCAAAGGAAAACCCTCTTCGGCCAGTTTTATGGCAGGAGCTAGCACCTGCTGCCTGCTGAGGGTGCCATGTTTTTCAAGTGCTTCTAGTAAACCAGCAACGCTTCCGGGAACACCCGCAGCCATGTGGGTTTCTATCGACAAACCTTTTACTACCGAGCCCGCATCGTCCAAAAACATGTTTTTGCTTGCAAGCTCTGGAGCGGTTTCACGAAAGTCTAACGCCAACACATCACCAGCTTCAGTATGCAGCATCATAAAACCGCCGCCTCCCAGGTTCCCAGCAGAGGGATACGTTACCGCTAAGGCAAAACCGACAGCCACCGCTGCATCCACCGCGCTCCCCCCGCTCTTCATAATTTCCAAACCGACTTGTGAGGCCAGCATGGAACGAGAGGCCACTGCGCCCTGCTTGCCCTCTGCAACGGTTTGCGCCCATGCGCCTGCGGGCAAACTAATAATGAATACTAGAAGGTACGCTTTGAAATTTTGACCAATAGAAACAAAATGCTTAGACATTGCGGAGTTCCTGAGTAAGTGATTCAACCTTAATTGCGGCGGATGCCAGGTGGGAATAAATTAGACCATAAAGCGTGCCCTGGCCCAACTATTTTGGATAAGCTTGATTTTTTGGTCAGCAAGTAATGAGCGAAATGGAATCAAATATGCGAACAGAGTGCCACGCGAATGCGCTAGAGCAACCCAGAGTAATTCATGTACATTAGTTAGAAGTGCCTGCCAGCTGATTGAACTGTAAAGCGAGACGTTTTTCTTCAGGCAATAGCAGCCCTAATATGGGCACAACCTTGCGCCCTTAAGGATAAAAACGCTTTAGCCAGACGCGATCACTGCAACCATCTGCGCAGTGCCAGCTCGTCGACCAAAAAACCTTTTGTTCCTTCTGGGCCACATATTTCTAATTTTACCGGCCCGCCGTTTGCTTCAATGACGAGCTTGTATCGCAAAAAAGGATTGCATACGCGCTCAACCAAAAGCCAGTCGCAAACAAGCTTAAAAATAAAGTCGTCCGACTTAAAGAAAAAAAGGTACCCGTCATCCAACTCTTCAACTCGTTTCAAGTGATCCAAAAGTTGAGGAAGGAGGTCTCTTTGAGATTGCTCAGCGATATGACGACTAATCGGCTGATGAGTGCTTAAATCTTGCATAATCACCTCGTAACGGCTTGGCGCATTCAAAATGTGCTCGTATTTTTCTGCTTTTTGGCCAAGCATGTTGTTTACTTTCTTCGATGTCCAGAAGCACCAAAAGAATCGCTTCTGAACACGTTAATCGGGTTTTAGGCATCCTATTCAATACGACGCACAAAACAAAAGCAATGTATATGCCAAATCCACGAGCAAAATAAAACCCTCATCACATATTTAAGCTTAGTTTAGGTTTAGGAGTAGTAGATGTCTACTAATTGACGCAAAAAGGAGGGGGCCGACAACTCAGCAGGACACCCCCGCCAAGACACCAGCGGGGGCTAAAATCATCAAGATTTCGAAAACAAATAACGAGACGAATAACCATCCAGCGAGCCCAGTAATGACACAAATTTGAGCGTAAGCTGAATAGTTACAGAGAAGGCTTATTAGTTCATTAGCTCCTGCAGCAAATCATTCACCTTGCTCACATAAGCGCCGGGATCATCTAGCTGTTGACCCTGCGCCAGTGCGGCCTGGTCAAAAAGAATACTGGATAAGGTTTTNAACCTATCCTCATCTTGCTCGTGATCGATACGCTCAACCAGCGCGTGGGCAGGGTTAATCTCCAATATGGGTTTGCTGCTAGGCATGGCCTGTCCCGCTGCTTCCATAATTTGGCGCATTTGTGCTCCCATATCCTGATCAGAAAGCACGAGACATGCTGGGGAATCAGTAAGGCGGTGGGTAATACGGATGTCTTCCACTTTTTCGGTCAACACCTCTTTTAATCGCTCAACCAATCCTTGTGATTCTTTTTCTAGCTCCTCTTGAGCCTTTTTATCTTCTTCAGTGTCTAGCTCGCCAAGGTCAAGTTCGCCTTTACCAATATCGTGAAACTGTTTTCCTTCAAATTCCGTTAGGTGGCTCATTGACCATTCATCAACCCGGTCACTCAACAGCAATACTTCAATNCCCTTTTTACGAAAGATTTCCAGATGAGGGCTATGNTTTGCNCCNGCATAGGTTTCGGCTGTCACGTAGTAAATTTTATCCTGCCCTTCTTGCATACGACCGATGTAATCATCAAGGCTGATNGTCTGCTCTTCTGAGGAGCTCTCGGTTGATGCATAACGCAGTAATTTGGCAACTTTTTCACGATTACCGAAGTCTTCACCAAGACCTTCTTTTAGCACCTGTCCAAACTGGCTCCAAAATTCCTGGTATTTTTCAGCTTCATTTTTTGCCATTTTGCTGAGCATATCGAGCACACGCTTTGTGAGCGCGCCACGCATTGACTCAACGGCCTTGTCATTTTGCAAAATCTCTCGAGAAACGTTGAGGGATAGATCGTTAGAATCAACAATACCTTTAACAAAACGAAGATAAAGAGGCAGAAAGTTTTCTGCTTCGTCCATAATAAATACGCGCTGAACATAAAGTTTCAGACC
>JGI24723J26617_10003254_pt1 | contig 11950 bp, 10 predicted proteins | sample Cruoilmetagenom6_FD_26617 | JGI IMG/M metagenome (IMG submission 26617) | reverse complement strand
CAAATGAGAGAACACGGTGCCATTTGCGGCGACCATCTGGTATGGATCGCTTCTTTATCATAAAAATCAAAGCAATACCCGTAATCGCCATGCCTAATAATGAGAGCAAAAGCAACATCATCAAAAACACACGAGCATATTCAAAGTCGTCAAGCCATGCCCAACTGTGAAATGTCCGGAAGACAGTTTGCACTGATGTCTTCCAGCTATTGGTTATGCCAGCTAGTGCACCAAGTTCAGTGTATATGAAAGTTGTTTTATTATCTGCCGTGTCAAACTCAACTCTGTAAACAGGTAGTAATCTGTTCACCCAAGGGTATTCGGATGAAAATTCAGTTTGAAAAATAATTGATTTTATTGGGGCTGATTTTAAGCCAGAGTAATACCGCGCCAACCAAATGGCTTGTTCTCTATCATGGTTTAATCTCTCAACTCCAGTTGAGAGATTAAAATACCGTCGCGCAGCTTCATTTGATTGGGTGACTTGTAAGAGAGCACCTTCTTTAGAAGGTATGACCTTTATCATAATGGCCCTATCAATTTTATTCTGCCTCAAAATTTTAGGAATTTGAGCCGCATGCTCGGAAGAGACCTTAACTTGAGGCGGAAAGAACGAGGCCGCTTTGGGCCCCGTCCATGTCATAAGCGGATGGGTAATGCCAGATATGGCAAAAAACAACAATGCCAATCCGCCAGTCCATCCAAGCCATTTATGCAATTTTGTGCTGCTGCGCACGATAGACGCGTTTAGTTTCGCCATGTCGATGTTCCTATTGTTAGATCAAAAATTATTGAGATGCTTTAGAATTTAGATCTAAATCCAACATAGAAACGACGTGGCAAACCAGGACGATAAGAAATATCAGGGTCACCAACCTGATTGCTCGTATAAGTCGAGTAACGCTCATCAGTGATGTTCATAACGCGGCCGTAAAGTTCAAACTTTTCAGAAATCTCCAAACTAGCCCTTAGGTTGAAAAGGTCATGCCCATCATATTTATTGGTGTTGGTTTCATCAGTGTAATAGTCACCAATATGAACCCACTCAGCTTCAATCATTAGCCCATTAACAAATGAAGGGCGGTATTGAATGGCAAGATTTCCTAAAGTTTTAGGGGCCTTGCCAATATCATTTCCAGCAAAGTTAATCTGAGAGGCGGGGAAACCAAACACAGCAGTAAAATCTTTATATTCCTGATTGCTATAACTAAAAGCAGAGGTGTAGCTCCACTCATCTGTAAGCTGTCCTTTTAGTTCAATTTCAATGCCTTGGTGTTCAGTCTCACCAGCGTTAGAAATTTTTCTGTCTCCAGAAACATTATCGATGTAGCTAACAATGTCGTCTTTCACCATCATGTGATAAAGGGTCACATTGTAGTTGAGCCAATCAGCCAGTTTTCCTCTTGTACCTATTTCAAAGCTGTCAGAATGAACTGGTTTTAGTTCATCCGTTTCCTGGCTCGAGCCGGGACGGAAGATACTCCCAACAGATGGAGCACGAAAGGAGTGACGATAATTCGCAAATAGATCAAGGTTAGGTGTCGCATTCCATACAGCCCCAAACTTAGGGTTTAAGCTGTCATAGGAAATTACCTGACTATCTGGGCGCAGATGATTAAAGCCACCAAAACCAAATTGCTGTTGATCAACAGAGGCGTTTAGGTTGTCGGTGTAATCAACCCGAAAATAATCATACCGCAGACCAGCTGAAAGCCTTAATTGAGAAAGAGCTTGCCACTCGCCGTGAATGTAAGGAGAGACCGCTAGCATGTCAGCGTCATAATCATAATTGACACGTCCAGTTTCGGTTGTGTTAACAAAAATTTCGCCGTCTTTTTCAACTGAAAGACGCTTTTCTTTATATTGCGAAGTCGTGTAATCAAAATCGACACCAGCTATAATTTCAGCATTTAAATTGTTTAATTTATGCCGGTATTTCGTATTCATACTAAATGATTGAAAGTCGTATGATCTATCATTCGGATCATAGGTCAGCATCCAGCTTGGCATTAGTTTCATTTCATTATGGCGCAAGAACGGAGTAATCGTAAGGAGGTTATTATCATCAGGTTCATAAGCAAACTCTGTTGAAAAACGAATAGCATCTAGCTCTCTGCGTCCAACATCATTGTGATAAAGGTTTTTCTTAGGGTTGTTCAGATAATCATTTTCTTCCAAAGATGAAACACCGCTTTGATCAACATGCGTATAGGAGAAAATAGATTTAATTTTCAGGTCTTCATTGATCTTGGCATCAAAGCGTCCGCTTGTGGCATAACGGCTAAAAGAGCTCTCATCCCGCCAGCCATTATTGTCTGTTAAGTTGATATTAGCTCTAAATCCAGAACTAAGCCCAATGGGGGAACCAACTGAAGCGAGCATTCTTTTAAAGCCAAAGGAGCCAAATTCAGGGTTAATATAAATCTCCCTCTCATCCGGGCTTGGCGGTGTTATAACGTTAATTATGCCACCAATAGCATCACTACCATAAAGCGCAGAACCAGGCCCCTTTGTGATCTCCACGCGGTCGGCTTGAGGCACATTAATTTCATAAAGTGCATTGTGGTTAAAAAGCCCTGTAGGCCGGGTTGGTATGCCATCTTCTAAAAATAAATACACAGCACCAGTAGTAAGTGGTTGGCGAATAGACGTCATGTGGCCTTCGCCGCCTAAATCATTTACATAAACACCTGCTTTTCTATTCGTGACATCAGATGGGTGAGCAGGGCTAACAAACTTAATATCATCCTCAGTGACAACGCTGATTGTCTCGGCGAGTTCACTGACGGGTTTAGCTTCTTTGGTTGTGGTTACCACAATTGCATCAAGCGTTATATTTTCGTCTGCAAGAGCAGGCGTGTTGAGAAGCGCAAGCAAAGAAATAGTACTTAAAAGAATTGATTTTTTAGACATAGATATACCTATTTAGGTCAAAAGAGCATCTAGAGACATTCCCCCTATCAAAAGGAGGCGAGCTTCTATCTCATTGAATTAATGTTGATAAATATAATTGGAAGTGATCTATGCAAAGAGAGGAGGGCCACGTTTTAACGTGGTAAGTAGAAAGTGATTTTGCTTTTGTCTCGACTTTAATTCAAGCCGGTAATTTACCTTTTGAACATGAGACGGCAACGGAAGTCTGACTTCAGCATCAGGTTGAAGGATTGCAACTGGTTGCGCTGCGCTATAACAAAGTGGGCATTCAAAATGTTGCTTTGGCCGCTCGCTTTGATCCGTATTCTCTAGTTCACTAATATCAATCCACTTATAACCTTGAGCCGTACAAATCAAAATTTTTGTAGAGCTTTCAGATTGTGATGTTGTTTGGGAAAGTGAATAAACAGAAGCTTGCACAAGTGATGGCAGCAAGGCGTTCACGAGGAACACCCACACAAAAAGAAAAGATACTTTTTTAAACCACACTTGTTTACACATGAACNGCAACTTAAGAAAAACTTATCTCGAAATCAATTATTATTTTAAATCTTTTTGTCGCGGGATGGATTTTTTAAGAACTTTATCCACTTAGAGTGGTGAGAAGTTTTTTTAATCTCTCGTGTTTTATGGATTTGAGAGGAGGTTGTCATAATTCAGGTTTACCAACCTGAACGGTAAAATTGATAAGCCTAATATATACTGATACCATCACTAGCAAATATTCAATAATTCAGTTCCGTGTAGTGTGCGNCAGCTGAGGGGGGTAAAAAATGAGAAATAGGTGGGTGGTCATAGCCATCGTCTTATCGCTTTTGGTTATGAGCTTTATCTATTTTGCATCATATGGTTTTTTTAAAACGGAAGAACTGCAAAAACAGGAAGCACGGGTATCTCTTTATAGAAGCACTCTTGTAAATGCTCTTGAGAGGTATCAATTTCTCCCCTTCATTTTATCAAAAGATCCTTTCGTAATCGCCGGAGCCACAGGTAAAGACTTGCCTGGCTTAAACCTTCGATTAAAAGCGTTCGTCAAACAACAAGGCCTTGAAGCCATCTATTTAATGAACAAAGAGGGGGTAACCGTTGCCGCNTCAAATTTTGATAAGCCACTAAATTTCGTCGGTCAGAATTATAGTTTTCGTCCCTATTTTAAAACAGCACTAAGNGGCTCAGAGGGGACGTTTTTTGGCATCGGAGCAACCACATCAAGGCCAGGATATTTCATAGCAAGACCTGTTTACATTGAAAAAGAAGTTGCAGGGGTTGTTGCCATAAAGTTAGGTCTGACTGGGTTGCAAGAAACGTGGCGTAAGAGTGGTGAAAATGTATTTGTATCGAACAAACAAGGGGTAATCGTACTCTCTTCAAATCAAGATATGCTATACAAAACTCTAAGTCCTCTAGACGGAGTTAGCCGTAAGAAAATTTTAGANGGCAAGCAGTTTTTAAACCAACCTCTATCTCCCTTAGGGTGGAAGGTTGGAGAAAAAAATGAAGTGCTACTCAATGGAAAACCATTCATGCATGTATCAGCTCCTATTTCTAAAAGGGCGTGGCAGTTGCATTATCTGGCAACAGAAGATCGTGTGCAGGAACGAGCATCCTTTGTGGTAATAATTGGAGCGATTGCNGTATCTGTATGGATGACCATTTTTGCGACCATTCGTTCNAAACGAATACGCATAGCGCTTGAAGCCTCACAAAAAGACAGACAATCTCTACAAAATGTAAATAAGAATCTAGAACAAGAGATCGTTGAACGACGTATGGCAGAAAAACGTTTGAAAAAAGCCCAGGAAGATCTCGCCCAGGCTAGTAAGCTGGCGGCACTTGGNCAATTATCAGCTTCAGTTACCCATGAATTAGGCCAGCCAATCGCAGCAATGAGAAATTATCTGGTTGCTTATGAATTGGAGAATGAGGCTGAAGGCCCGTCACTTACCATCGATCGTTTAAATGCAATCGTTTTGCGAATGGAAAATATTACAAAACAATTGAGGTTTTTCGCAGAACCTGGAAATAACCAATTAGAAGAGTTGGATTTAAGAGGTATATTCAAGGGAGCACGTGATATTATCGCTCATAATATCACTTCGTCCGGGGTCGAGCTAAATGTTCAGATAAGTCAAAGCCCTATTATCATTGAGGGAAATAGATTGCGACTTGAGCAAGTGCTAATCAATTTAATCAGCAACAGCATCTTAGCAATGGAAAACAGTACAGTAAAAAAAATCGACATCTTGATGAAGGAAGAAAATGAAAACGCAATTCTAGCTGTAAAAGATANCGGCTGTGGTGTTGCAAATCGCACTATAGAAGAATTACAGGAACCCTTTCACACGACGAGAGATTCCGGTCAAGGCATGGGGCTTGGACTGGCCATTTCTGCTGCGATTATAAAAGAACATCATGGTAAGATTGAAGTTCAGAATATAGAAGCCCAAAATAATGAAGAATGCGGAGCCTGTTTTTTTCTAATGTTACCAATTAAAAAGAAGAAAATAAATCATGAATGAGATTGTAGACAAAAACTACCGTGTCATTGTTGTTGATGATGATAAAGAAATGCGCGCATCTCTCACTTACTTGCTAACCAAGGCTAAATGGCAAGTGAAAAGCCTTGGGCGAGCAGAAGATACAGAACGAGAATTAGAAAAATTTAATGCCGATGTGATTCTCAGCGATGTTCGTATGCCCGGTATGGATGGTCTTGAATTACTAAAGAAACTTAAAAAATTAAATGCCCCTCCAATGGTCTTAATCTCGGCTCATGGAGATATCCCGCTTGCTGTTGAAGTTATGCAAAATGGAGCTTATTCATTTATTGAAAAGCCAACAGATCCACGCCGAATTTTAACAGTTTTAAGAAATGCTGCTGAACATTATCGTCTTTCACAAGATACAAAACGCTTAAAAGCCCAACTTGCTGATTTGTCAGGACTGGACAGAGCTCTCTTGGGTAAAACAGAAGTCATNAAAACTTTAAAAGAAGATATTGTCGANCTCGCTAGAACAGATATTTCAGTTATGCTGTTAGGAGAAACAGGGACAGGAAAAGAACTTGTGGCAAGGGGTGTGCATAATCTAAGCCCACGNGTAAACTCACCTTTCAAAGTATTAAATTGTGCGACCATACCAGTGCAGAATTTTGAAGAAATCATGTATGGAATAATGGGCGAAAAAAAAGGTGTTTTAGATAAAGTTCAGGCTGGCACCTTATTCCTGGATGACCTCAGTAATTGTCCGGTAGAGCTCCAACCAAAAATTTTGCGGATTATTGAAGAAAAAGAATTTACTCCAATCGGAGGTGATGAACCACAAAAATTAGATGTTCGATATATCTCAGCGGTTGACGAAACGATCGATCAAAAAGTCAAAGAAGGGAAAATCCGCAAAGATTTATATTACCATCTAAACACTTTAATAATGAGGGTTCCGCCATTGCGTGATAGACGGGAAGATATCCCGCTTCTCTATGCCCATTATATGGAGCAATATGGCGAGCTATATGAAGTGCTCACACCTGAAATCACCACAGAAGACATGACGCTACTCATGTCCCATGAATGGTTAGGCAATGTGAGAGAGTTGAGGAATGTAGCGGAACGAAGGATTTTAATGGCGCGGCGGGGCGGTGGTTCGGTCAACGAAGCTCTACAATTAGACACTAACCTGGATGATGTTCCAGGAACGTTGAGAGAAGCTGTCGCAGCTCTGGAGCGACAATTAATAGCNCAAGCTCTCAAAGCCAATCAAGGCCGAATGGACGCAGTAGCAGAAGCGCTGGGTATTGGACGCAGAACCTTAAACGAAAAAATCGTTAAACTCGGTCTAAATAAAAATGAAGTTTTATAGCGCGGTTGCTGATGGGCAACTAAAGCGCCACTAAGAAGTCGCAGTTGCTTTGTGCTGGTTGCTGGTGGGCAACTGAAGGCACACTAAAAAAGCAACCTAAAGCGACATTCAGAATACCCCCCTCCTCGGAGGCCTGCCGCTTCAGCAGCAGAATACCCATGAGAGAAAACAAGCTCTGCGGAAATCCGCAGAGCAAGGTAAAATTATACGCAATTTTCTTCATAGACATATCTTCATAAAAGTCTTTATCATGTGGACCAAAGTACAATAATTTCTTGTAACTTTTCATTCTGGGAGGAAAACTATGAAAAGATCAATTATGAAGACGGTTGTAGCTGGTGCAATAACGTGTGCATTCGTTGCAGAAGCTGCAGCAACTGAATGGAATGTATCGCTCTGGGGTAAAAGAAGAGCGTTTACCGAGCATGTTGAAAAATTAGCCGAGCTAGTTGAAAAGAAAACAGACGGTAAATTCAAACTAAAAATTTCCTATGGCGGTCTTTCTAAAAATAAAGAAAACTTGGATGGTATCTCTATCGGTGCATTTGAAATGGCCCAGTTTTGTGCCGGATATCATGCTGATAAAAATCCATCTATAACAGTTCTGGAACTGCCATTCTTAGGCGTTAAATCACTCGAACAAGAAGTGAAAATTTCACAGNCAGTGTATAATCACCCGGCTGTAAAAAAAGACTTGGCCAGATGGAGTGCAACTCTTCTTATGCCATCTCCTTTGCCTCAATATAATGTTTTAGGTGTTGGGAAAAAACCTGGCGGTCTTGCTGATTTCAAGGGCTTAACAGTACGCGCAACCGGTGGTATTGGCCGTGCGATGAAAGCNGTTGGTGCTGTCCCAACTTCTATGTCAGCATCTGAAGTTCGCCAGGCATTGGACAGCGGCGTTATTAANGCCGTTGCATTCGCCCCTCATGCACACATGGCATTTGGAACAGTCGAAAAAGGCAAATGGTGGACAACCAATCTTAACCCAGGCACCGTNAACTGCCCTGTTGTTGTAAANACTGATGCGTTGAATAAGCTAAACAAATCAGAAAAAGAAGCGCTTTTAGGGTCTGTCGATGAAGCTCTTGATCATTATGTAACCACATACAACAAAAAAACGATGGCTGCATGGGGACCTAAATTAGAGAGTAAAAAAATCGAGAAAGTTACATTCAGCGACGATGCATTAGCAGCCTTTAAGAAAAAGGTAGCGGCACCAGCAGCAAACGCCTGGATTGAACAAAACAAAAAACGCGGACTACCAGCAAAGGAATTATATGACCTGGTAGTAAGCGAAATTAAAAAAACGAACTAAATTACAAACGTTTGAAATTTACTGGAGTAAAGAGTGTGATTTAGGTCGCCCCTTTATTCCAGTAAAAATCTTTGTGTTTGGGGGAGAGACAAATGGCAGCAACTGGATCAGTTCGAACTGATGGAACTTTGCTGAGTAGGCTTGATCAGTTTCTTTTTAAAATCGAAACAGTGTTTTGTCTTATTGGTGGACTAGCTGTTTTTTCTCTGATGATCCTCGCAGTTATAAGTGTAACCGGGCGGCATTTATTCAATCAACCACTATCAGGTTATGTTGATTGGATCGAAATTATCATGCCCGTGATTGCGTTTTTAGGGATTTCTTTTTCTCAAAGATTGGGTGGCCATATCCGTATGGATATCCTGATAATGAATTTAAAAGGACGCCCATTATGGATCGTAGAGATCATCTCATCAATTATAATTCTTTTATTAATTCTGTTACTGCTTTGGGGCAGTTGGGCGCATTTCCAGCGCTCCTTTGATCTGTCTGCTCCTTTATGGAGTAGAGATTCAAGTGTTGATATCGGGCTGCCTATCTGGCCAGCTAAACTTATTGTGCCCCTTGCATTTTTCATTCTGGTGATGAGACTGGTTCTACAAATTTGGGGATATGCTCGCGCTATTTACGAAGGTTCAGATGAGCCCGTTGCGGTACCTCTACCTGAGGGCGCTGCCGAATTAGCAGCAGCAGAAGCAAAAATAGTCTCAGAAAAATAAATGAAAATAAGCAAGAGAGGCATCACGTGAAATTTCAGCCTCCATCAAAGTTTCACAGAGATAAAAGAACAGAGTTTAAAGAACAGAGATAAGAACATGGATTCAATTGAAATCGGCCTATTTGTATCAGCTGGATTATTGCTCATGGTCCTCATCGGGGTGAGGGTGGCTTTTGCAGCAGCACTGTCTGGCCTCATTGGTTTAGTATGGATTTTCTGGGCAAAAAAAGGGTATGCCGGAGATGAATTTACCTGGGCTCTTACCGTTGCTACAAAAATTGCAGGACAAGTGCCGCACTCTAAAATTTCGTCGCAAGCCCTCTCCCTCATCCCTACATTCATTCTCATAGGGTATCTAGCTTACTACGCAGGCCTCACAAAAGCATTGTTTGAAGCGGCAAAACGTTGGATCGGCTGGCTCCCTGGCGGTTTGGCAGTCTCCACTGTGTTTTCAACGGCCGGTTTCGCTGCTGTATCAGGTGCATCTGTTGCAACATCCGCTGTGTTTGCAAGGGTCGCCATTCCTGAAATGCTTGCGCTTGGGTATGACAAACGCTTTGCAGCCGGTGTAGTGGCTGCCGCAGGGACCTTGGCATCGCTTATCCCACCATCTGCAATTCTTGTAATCTACGCAATTATTGTTGAGCAAAATGTGGGAGCACTACTTTTAGCCGGGTTTTTACCAGGACTATTCTCAGCTGTTTTATATGGTGGATTAGTCGTTTGTTTGGCCATGATGTTTAAAGATTTTGGCCCGCCTGTAAAAGGGTTTACATGGAGACAAAGATTTGAAGCTCTACCAGGGGCACTCCCTATTTTGTTTGTTGTCACCATCATTATATTCTTTATTTACAACCCGTTTGGTGGAGATGCCTGGGGCACACCAACAGAGGGCGGAGCGCTTGGTGCATTTGTTGTTTTTGTTATGGCTCTATATAAGGGCATGCGATGGCCTCAATTAAAAGAGAGCTTGCTTGAAACAGCCAAGCTAACAGTCATGATCTTTTCAATCATTTGGGGAGTGTTGATTTACGTTCGCTTTTTAGGGTTTGCTGATTTGCCNGGTGTTTTTTCCGACTGGGTTTCATCACTAGATCAAAGCCCACTCCTAACATTTGTTTTGATACTCTGCGCTTATGCAGTCTTAGGCATGTTTATGGATGCAATCGGAATGATGTTATTGACATTACCCGTCGTCTTCCCTGCAGTCATCGCTTTAAATGGNGGAGCTGATGTAACCGCGGCGAATAGTGCCTTTGGNATGGATAGCGTTAGTTGCGCTATATGGTTTGGAATTATCGTGGTGAAAATGGCGGAACTCTGTTTAATTACCCCGCCCATTGGATTAAACTGTTTTGTGGTTGCTGGTGTCTGCCCGCAAGTCACAGTGCAAGATGTTTTTCGCGGCTCTGCCCCGTTCTTCATTGCTGATGCCCTAACAATTGCGGGCTTAATCGCATTTCCGCAAATTGTGTTGTTCTTACCAAACCTTCTTTTAAGTGGTTGATGAGCTATCTTTAAAANAATGGGAGTGGAGTAGGCTCTCCCTCCCATTTTTAATTTTGATAAAATNTTAAAAACTTAATATACGAGCATTTTCACCCAACAAACGTTTCCCCATTTTCTGAGGGTTCGCAGCGGTTATACCGTCTATAAGAGCCGTAAGTGTCACGCCTTTATTCGGCAGGTAAATAGCACAGACTTCAACTGTCGTTTTTGTCTTTTTCATAATCAACTTCATGAGCTTTTGAGGGCTCATCCCCTTCGGCTTTTGTGGGTTCGTAGCTGTTTTCGGCGCGTCTTTAAGAGCCATGTCACCAGCCTCTCCACAAAGTAAAATATGGGCGCTTGCTCCTTGTTTAACAGCTTGCATTGTTAAAACCATCGCCATCAACTGGGTTTGCGCGTTCGCTGAAGTGACAATGGTGACCAACTGTTTTGAAGGTTCAGCAAAAGCTGAAGGGCTGGTGAATACACTAAGAATACCAATTAGAGCGAATAACATTTGTCTCATAGATTTTGTCCTTTTGATCTAGATCAGGAAAGAGGAAAGCAAAACCGTAGTAAGACAGAGAGAAAGAGCTCGTATCAGTGACAATGTCACAGAAGTGCTAGGAGACGAATAATAGAGTGCACTTAAATCTTTACAAGGAGAAACAAAGTGCGTGATTTAAAATGGTGCTTTTCATTAAATTTATTTGTAAAAATATTCTTTGGCTTTATGGCAATCAGTCTTGCAAGCCCCGCTTTCGCAGGTGATATAAAATCAGATGTTGATCCAGAAACAGTCAATCAATCGAGATCAACACCATTAGGGTTATATCTATCCCCAAAAGCAGCCCATAAAGCATTAAAAGACAACCCTAAAATTGTGTTTATCGATGTGAGGGATCCAATTGAGGTGGCGTTTGTTGGCCATGCTGTCGGGACAGATAAAAATATACCATTAGCCATTGCATCTCATGAATTTGCACCTGAATTAGGGCGGTATAAAATGAAAGCAAACCCAAATTTGTTATTAGAAGTAAAAGCCTTATTAGAACGAGATGGCTTAACAAAAAAAGATCCTATTTTTGTTGCGTGTCGTTCAGGTGGGCGATCAGGAAAAGTCGCTCGTAAGTTAATAAAAGCAGGCTACACAAATGTTTGGAACTTGGTTGAAGGGTTTGAAGGAGACAAGAATGAAGATGGAGCTCGGGNAGTAAACGGTTGGCGCAATGCTGACCTTCCATGGACGTATAAAATTTCTGAGAGTATGGCGTGGAGTGTTAATAAGACGGCACCTAAGAATTGAAGAGCAGTTGAGCTCAATCTCATCAATTTTCTAAAGGTTTGAGTTGTCAGGTTTCGAGGAGTAATCTGGTGCAGAAGGTCAAACTATAAGTTAAGTTTACTGAAGAGAAAAAAGGTGAGAAAATGAAAAACCTACATAGTACTGATACTAGGATGCATCATGTGCCAGATTGCTTAAAAGGGTCTACCATAGTCTCTCTACCAAAAGGAATGCGGGTCTTTCAATCTGGTGATGTTTGTGAGCAGTTTTTTTATTTGCTTAAAGGGGTTGTGAGAGTTGATCTTATTTCTCTTAGCGGTAAGGCCATTATGCTCTATCGCGTTGGATC
>JGI24723J26617_10003246_pt1 | contig 11969 bp, 12 predicted proteins | sample Cruoilmetagenom6_FD_26617 | JGI IMG/M metagenome (IMG submission 26617) | reverse complement strand
ACACTGCGCGAAAACGATCAACGCGAATTTGTTAACGCGATAACTCCGATTTTGTCCGCGATTGGGAATGAGCGCGGTGCATTGCTGATACTGGAACGGCGCGACGTTGTGCTATCGGCAGACAGCATCGACATCACCAACGAAGTCATTAGCCGTATCAACGCCGCCCAGACCGGTGCGCCAACCCAATCCCCTGATGACAGCGCCCCCCCCCAGTTGCCAACACAAGAGTGACCGCAGCGACTTGTGCCAAACCCGGTCAATTGATAACCAACAAATGCAACCAAAGGGAAACTGCATGAGCTCTGATAAAACAACCGCTGATATTGACCTTATTCAGCGTATATTGCCGCATCGTTATCCGTTTCTTCTGGTTGACCGGGTCGAACAGATCGAAGGTCAGACCTCGGCTGTCGGCATCAAGAATGTAACCTTCAACGAGCCCCATTTTCAGGGCCATTTCCCCGGTGCCCCGATCATGCCGGGTGTCACGATTGTCGAAGCAATGGCCCAGACGGCCGGTGTGCTGGTGGGTGTTGCGCTTGATCTGGCCGACAAAGATATGCTGATATATTTCATGTCGATCGATAAGTGCAAATTTCGCCGCAAGGTCGTGCCCGGTGATGTGTTAAAGCTGTCCATTACGACCAAACGGGGCGGCGGGAAAATCTGGAAGTTCCATGGCCGCGCCGAAGTTGACGGAGAGTTGGCCGCAGAGGCCGAATTTACCGCAATGATGGACCTTAATCAGGACTGAATGATGAGCGTTGAGGCCAAANCATTCGTTCACCCAAGCGCGGTTGTTGAACCGGGCGCCGTTATTTCTGACGGTTGCACGGTTGGGCCATTTTGCACTGTGGGGGCAGAGGTNGTTCTGCACCCCAATGTCGAGCTTAAAAGCCATTGTGTTGTGACCGGAAAAACCGAAATAGGCNNTGAAACNGTTGTATTCCCCTTCGCGGTTGTGGGCGAAATCCCCCAAGATCTTAAGTTCCGGGGTGAAAATACGCGTTTGGTCATTGGCCAGCGCAATCGTATCCGCGAAGGAGCGACGCTGAATGTGGGCACCGAGGGCGGTGGTGGTGTCACCACGGTTGGCGATGACTGCCTGTTTATGACGGGCGCGCATGTTGGCCATGACGCACAGGTTGGAAATAACGTTGTGATGGCCAACCAGTCCGCATTGGCGGGTCATTGTATAATCGGCAACGATGTTATCATCGGTGGTCTGTCGGGCGTGCATCAGTTTGTCCGGGTCGGCGCAGGCGCGATCATTGGTGCTGTGACGATGGTCACCAACGATGTGATCCCGCACGGGTTGGTGCAGGGGCCGCGCGGCATTCTGGACGGGCTGAACCTGATTGGCCTGAAGCGGCGCGGGGTTGCCCGCAGCGACATCACAGCACTCAGGGCCGCGTTTCAGTCGCTGGCGCAGGGCGAGGGTGCCTTTCAGGATCGGGCCCGCCGGTTGGCCAGTGATACCGAAAATGATTATGTCCGGGAGATTGTCGATTTCGTGCTTGCCGGGTCAGACCGGTCTTTCCTGACACCGGGCTAGGGGGGCGCATGCTTGCAATTATTGCCGGTGAAGGTGCCCTGCCAAATATCCTGTATCGCCATCTTTCAGCTTTGGGACACCCCCCGCTGATTGTCGAACTAGACGGGTTCCCGGCGGAAATTCCAAACGCCCCAAAAATCCATTTCCGGATCGAGCATCTTGGCAGCTTGCTGGCAGACCTACGCGAACGCGGCATCACCGATCTTTGTCTGGCCGGGCATGTGCAGCGCCCAACCATTGATCCGGGCCAGATTGACAGTTTAACAGCCCCCCACGTGGAAACCATCGCTAAGGCGATCCAGGCTGGGGATGATGGGGCATTGCGCGCCATTATGACAATTTTTGAAGGTGCAGGTTTCACCCTGAAAGCAGCCGATGAAATCCTGCCTGACCTGTTGCCAGACGCTGGTGTTCCAAGCCAGGCCAAGCCGCACAATCAGCACGAAAAAGACGCCGGTCGCGCCGAACAGATTGTGGTGGCTCTTGGGGCTGCGGATGTGGGGCAGGGCTGTGTCGTTGCTGCCGGTCAGCCTTTGGCGATCGAAGGTTTTGGCGGCACAGATTGGATGCTGGCCTCACTGGCAAATGGCCGCCGTCCGGCTGGACCAAAAGGGGGNGTGTTTTTTAAAGCACCCAAACCGGGGCAAGATCGACGTGTCGATTTGCCGGTGATCGGCCCGCAAACCGTGGCTGCGGTCGCAGCAGCCGGGCTGGACGGTATCGTGATACAGGCGGGCGGAGTGATGGTTCTAGAAGCCGACAAAACAGTAAAAGCCTGTGACGCCCACGGGTTGTTCCTGTGGATCCGAAAGTCCACCTGATGCGCGTATTCCTGATTGCAGGCGAGGCGTCAGGCGACAAGCTGGGTGCGGCCCTGATGGCGGGGCTGAAACAGCTTGCGCCGGGTGTGGAGTTTTTGGGCGTTGGTGGGCCAGAAATGCAGGCCGCAGGATTAAACAGCCTGTTTGAGATGAATGAACTGTCGGTGATGGGGCTGGTGGAAGTCTTGCCAAAATACCGTCAGCTAAAACGCCGGATCGCCCAGACCGCCGATGCCATTCTGACCGAAAAGCCGGATGTGTTGATCACCATCGACAGCCCGGATTTCTGCCTGCGGGTTGCAGCCTTGGTTAAGGCCAAATCAGATATTCGCGTTGTGCATTATGTCGCCCCGTCGGTCTGGGCATGGCGCCCCGGCCGTGCGGTCAAAATGGCGCGCTATGTGGATCAGGTGCTGGCGCTACTACCGTTTGAACCACCNCTGATGGAAGCCGCCGGAATGCGCTGTGATTTTGTCGGTCATCCGGTGGTCAGCGAGCCGGTGGTCAGCGCGCAGGAACGGGCTGACTTTCGCGCAACCTTTGGGCTGGGCGATGCACCGGTAATACTGGCGCTGCCCGGATCGCGCAAAGGCGAGGTGTCGCGACTGGCACCGATATTTGGCCAAGCGCTGGAATTGGTCTTGCGCAAACAGCCAAACGCGCGCGTCCTTGTGGTTGCGGCCAGCGGGGTTGTCCACGATGTGGAACAGGGCGTGGCAGATTGGCCCGGCCAGCCGATCATTCTTGATCCGCGGGATGTAACGCTTGAACAAGGCGAAGCGCGCAAACGCACCGCTTATGGTGCCGCAGACGTGGCACTGGCTGCCTCTGGCACGGTGTCACTGGAACTGGCTGCCGCCACCACGCCCACAGTCGTGGCCTATAAAGTCAACTGGCTGACGTGGCAGATTATGTCCCGAATGGCCAAAACCGATACCGCAACACTGACCAATATCGTCAGCCAAACCCGCACTGTGCCGGAATTTCTTGGGCCAAAGTGCCAGCCAGACCTGATCGCTGATGCTATGATTGCACTGCTGGCTCAGGCCCCGCTGCGCGAGCGTCAGATCGCAGCGATGCAGCAAACGATGATTGCACTTGGGGCTGGCGGGCAAGCACCGGGCTTGCGGGCCGCGCAGGCTGTGTTGGATGGGCTAAAGTGAACTTTTGGTGCAATGGCCGGATTTGATTTTCGGACCTGAAAAGCAAATTATGCGGCTCACACGGTGATAACCCTATAACCCCGGCAAAAGGGCACGACAGCTCAGTGCCCGCGCCAAATCCATCCACCGCCGAAAATCCGGCTGCCGTCGGGATCATAAAACACACAAGCCTGCCCTGCGCTGACACCTTCTTCGGCCACCAGCAACTGAACGTCAGCCGTTGTTGGCCCGGTCGGGCGCACGATCGCGTGACGTGGGGGGCGGGTTGAACGCACCCGAACCGACATGTGCCATTCTTTCTGGCTGTCAAACGGGCTATCGCCCAACCAGTTAATCTCGCGCACCGGAACGATCCGGGTTGCCAGCAGATCTTTGGGTCCGACAACCACCTGACGGGCATCTACATCCAGACGGACCACATAAAGCGGGTCGGACAACCCGCCAATCCCCAGCCCGCGCCGCTGGCCCACAGTGTAGTGGATCACCCCGGCGTGCTGGCCCAGAATAGTGCCATTCGTATCGACAATATCACCGGGTTCGGCCGCACCAGGGCGCAGCTTTTCGATCACCGACGCATAGTTGCCATCGGGCACAAAACAAATGTCCTGACTGTCCGGCTTGTCAGCCACCGCCAGCCCGTATTTTGTCGCCAAATCGCGGGTCTCGGCCTTGGATTTCAGATGGCCAAGGGGAAAGCGCAAATAATCCAGCTGGTCCTGAGTTGTGGAAAACAGGAAATAGCTTTGATCGCGGTTGGCGTCGGCCGCACTGTGCAGTTCTGGCCCGTTGGCCCCGGTTTTTCGTTGAATATAGTGCCCCGTCGCCATGCAATCGGCCCCAAGATCCTTGGCGGTTTGCAACAGGTCCTGAAATTTCACCCGTTCATTGCAGCGAATGCAGGGCACCGGCGTTGCTCCGGCCAGATAGCTGTCGGCAAACTCATCCATGACCGCGTCACGGAATATATCTTCGTAATCCAGCACATAGTGAGCAAAGCCCATATCCTCGGCCACCCGGCGCGCATCGTGAATGTCCACGCCAGCACAACAGGCGCCCTTTTTGGCCAAGGCCGCACCATGATCATAAAGTTGCAGCGTCACCCCAACGACGTCATAGCCCTGCCGGGCCAGTTCAGCGGCCACAACCGAACTGTCCACGCCGCCGGACATCGCCACCACCACACGGGTGTCTGCGGGCGATTTTGCAAAGCCGAGCGAGTTCAACGCCTGTTTGTCGGTGTCCTGTGCCATTTCCAAACCTTTTAAGAAGTCTGACGGAATATAGGAAAATGTTAGATACTCTCAACCCCTCGTTTCACCCCGTATTAAGCAAGGCGAGCGAAAATTGTGACCTATGAAACTAGGGGTAGGTAAATGTATCTTAAAAAAGTTGAAGGGCCGCGTGCTGTCACATTGACAGATGGTTCGGTTATGACGCGGGCGGATTTACCGCCAGCAGAAACGTCCAGATGGGTCGCAAGTCGCAAGGCTTCCGTGGTGCGCGGTGTGCAATCGGGCCTTATTTCACGGGATGATGCGCTAGAACGCTGGCATTTAAGCGGGGATGAGCTGGACGAATGGCTGGGGGCTGTGAATACCCATGGCGAGGCGGCCTTAAAGGTGACATTGGTACAAAAGTATCGACAACCCTAGGTTGTTTATGATAAAACTTTCGCAATGGTAACTTGTAGTTAACCATTCTTGGTCAAGTTCTAACCGAACGAACGGATAGAAGCGGAGAATAACGATGCGTATTTTGCTGGTCGAGGATGATCCAACAACGTCAAAAAGTATCGAAATGATGCTGACTCATGCCAACCTGAACGTCTATGCAACCGATTTGGGCGAGGAAGGTATCGATCTGGCAAAACTTTATGATTACGATTTGATATTGTTGGATCTGAATCTGCCGGACATGAATGGGCATGAGGTTTTGCGCCAACTCCGGCTGGCTCGGATTGAAACACCGATTTTGATTTTGTCTGGGTCTGACGACAACGAAAATAAAATTAAAGGGTTTGGGTTCGGGGCTGATGACTATTTGACCAAACCTTTTCATCGCGAAGAACTGGTGGCCCGNATCCACGCAATCATCCGTCGTTCCAAGGGGCACTCACAATCGATCATTACGACGGGTTCTATCGACGTAAATCTGGATGCAAAAACCGTTAGTTCGGGAAACCGGCCGGTGCATCTGACAGGCAAAGAATACCAAATGCTGGAACTACTTTCTTTGCGCAAAGGCACGACACTGACCAAAGAAATGTTCCTAAATCATCTATATGGCGGCATGGATGAGCCGGAACTCAAAATAATCGACGTATTCATATGCAAGCTACGTAAGAAACTAGGTCAAGCAACAGGCGGCGAAAACTATATCGAGACAGTATGGGGGCGGGGATATGTGCTACGTGATCCCCAACCGGCCGAACTAGACCATCAAATCGCGGTTAACGCGTAAGTCAGAGTTTCCTCCCAAGCACGCCGGGCCGGGCTTTTGGTTCGGCGTGCACCTTTTACGAGTGACCTTTTTTCCTGCTAATTCCATTGCGACCACTCACAACACTGGACCTCTCCCCGACGTGCTCCTATCAATTCAGGAACCACTTCGGGGAGGTTTCCCATGTCATCGAACATGGTCAAGGGCGCGGATATTCCAGCCGATAAACTAAGTAAACCACAGGCCCGCGCCGAGCTGAAAAGGCTGGCGGCGGTATTGGCGCGCGCAAATATTGCCTATCATGGACAGGACGCTCCGGAAATTTCCGATGCGGACTATGACGCGCTGAAATCACGTAACAAAAAGATTGAAACGCAGTTCCCTGAGCTAAAACGCAATGACAGCCCGTCCGATCTGATCGGTGCCCCGGTCAGCACAGGATTTTCCAAAGTTACCCACGAAGTGGCGATGATGTCGTTGTCCAATGCTTTTGCGGACGAAGAAATCAGGGAATTTGACGAAAGCGTCGCAAAATTTCTTGGAATTGAACCGAACACGATATCCTACACAGCCGAACCNAAAATCGACGGATTATCTCTGTCGCTGCGCTACGAGGCCGGAATTCTGGTGCAGGCAGCCACGCGCGGAGACGGNGCGACGGGCGAAAATGTGACCGCAAATGCACGCACGATATCGGATATTCCCATAGAACTGACCGGNGCCCCCGACATTCTAGAGGTGCGCGGCGAGGTCTATATGAGCCACGCAGATTTTGCCGCCCTNAACGAACGCCAAAACACTTTGGGCGATAAAGAATTTGCCAATCCACGCAACGCCGCTGCCGGATCGTTGCGTCAGCTGGATGTGACCATCACCAAATCCCGACCGCTCCGGTTTTTTGCTTACGCCTGGGGGGCGCTCTCGACACCGTTGGCCGATAGCCAAATCGGCGCAATTACCCGCCTAAAGGCTTTGGGTTTTCAAACAAATCCCCTGACCAAACTTTGCGTGGGTCCCGATGCCATGCTGGCCCATTACCGCAAAATCGAGGAACAACGCGCAACCCTTGGCTATGATATTGACGGGGTTGTCTACAAAGTCGACGATCTTTCGTTGCAACGCCGTCTGGGTTTCCGCTCGACCACGCCCAGATGGGCAATCGCCCATAAATTTCCCGCCGAATTGGCTTGGACCCGGCTGGAAGAGATCGATATTCAGGTTGGCCGCACCGGGGCATTGTCACCCGTTGCTCGCCTGACACCTGTCACGGTTGGCGGCGTCGTGGTTTCCAATGCCACCCTACACAACGAAGATTATATCGCCGGGCGCGGTGCCAAAGGCAGCGAAATTCGGGGTGGCAAAGATATTCGCGTCGGTGACTGGGTGCAGGTTTATCGCGCGGGCGATGTGATCCCGAAGATAGCAGATGTTGATCTGGCCAAACGACCGAACGATGCAGAACCATTCGAATTCCCCAAGATTTGTCCTGAATGCAACTCGGACGCGCCGCGCGAAGACGGTGACGCGGTGCGGCGTTGTTCGGGTGGTCTTATCTGCCCGGCGCAAGCAGTTGAAAGGTTGAAACATTTTGTCAGCCGCGGCGCGTTTGACATTGACGGGCTAGGCGCAAAACAAATCGAGATGTTTTACAACGACGATGCCCTGCCAATCCGCGAACCGGCAGATATCTTTACGCTTGGCAAACGTGATGCGGCCAGATTGGCCAAACTAAAAAATCGTGACGGTTGGGGTCAGAAATCCGCAGAAAAACTTTTTCAGGCAATCGAAGAAAAACGAAAAATTTCGCTTAAACGGGTGCTGTTTGCCCTTGGCATTCGCCATGTGGGCGAAAGCAGCGCCGCACTGCTGGCCAACCACTATGTCAGCTGGGCTGTTTTTGAAAAGGCGATGAACACCGCCACAATCGGCGAAGGGGTTGATTGGGAAGAACTGAACAACATTGATGGCGTCGGTGCTGTGATGGCGGCCTCGTTGGTCACGGCGTTTCATCAGGAAAAAGAGCGCGCCTCGATCGACCGGTTGGCCAAAGAACTAGACATTCAGGATGCCAGCCAAAGGGGGGCCGTGCAAAGCCCCGTTGCGGGAAAAATCGTTGTGTTTACCGGCACGTTGGAAAAGATGACACGAGCCGAAGCCAAAGCACGGGCCGAGGCGCTTGGGGCGCGGGTTGCCGGTTCTGTTTCGGCGAAAACTGATTTGCTGGTGGCCGGGCCGGGGGCCGGGTCAAAGGCCAAAAAGGCGGCTGATCTGGGCGTTGAAACGATTGACGAGGATGGCTGGCTGCGCCTTGTCGGTGACGCATGAGCCGCCCGGCAATCTTGTTTCCGCTGTTTGCCGGGCTTGAAACGCTGGACGGCATCGGGCCGAAAACAGCCAAGCTATTTGAACATATCCACGTCACCAAGCCGCGGGATTTACTGTTCACCTTGCCCTATTCCGGGATCGACCGTCGGCGAAGGGAGTCGGTGCTTGATGTCGTTGCCCCAGCAATGGTGACGGTCGAAGTTGAAGTCGGCGCCCATAGTCCGGCGCCACAAAAGGGGCGCCCTTACCGGGTGACGGTTCAGGACGCCCGCACGTCTTTTCAATTAGTTTTCTTCCACGCACGTGAAGATTGGTTGCGCCGTCAGTTGCCGACCGGACAACGCCGGGTGATCTCGGGCAAAGTCGAGGTTTTTGACGGAATTTCGCAAATTGTGCATCCCGATTTTATGTTGAGCCCTGAAAAGGCTGGCGAGATACCGGATTTTGAACCGGTTTACCCGCTAACGTCCGGATTGACACAAAAGGCGATGACCAAGGCGTCGCTTTCAGCGTTGAACAGACTGCCAGAACTGGCAGAGTGGATCGATACTGAATTGGCCAAACGCGAAGGCTGGCCAGAATTTAAAACAGCTCTGACCCTGGCGCATGGGCCAAAAAATGCGGCCGATTTGGCCCCATCGACACCCGCGCGCACCCGATTGGCCTATGATGAATTTTTCGCCCATCAGGTGACATTGGCGCTGGCACGGTCGGTAACGTTGCGTGGCAAGGGCCGGGCCAGTCAGGGCAATGGCGCGCTGCGCTCAAAGGTTCTGAAAAAGCTGCCGTATCGCCCGACCGGCGCGCAGGAACGCGCGATGGAAGAAATTTCCAATGATATCGCGTCGCCCAAACGGATGAACCGCCTGTTGCAGGGCGATGTGGGTTCGGGGAAAACGTTGGTGGCCTTCATGGCGCTGCTGATCGCCGTCGAGGCAGGCGGGCAGGGGGTTATGATGGCACCCACAGAGATTTTGGCGCGCCAACATCTGGAAAGTCTGCAACCCCTGGCCGAAGACGCAGGCGTTGTGCTGGAAATTTTGACCGGACGCGACAAGGGGGGCGAGCGGGCAGCAAAGCTTAAAGCACTGAAAAAAGGCGATATTCAAATACTTGTCGGCACGCATGCGGTCTTTCAGAAAGACGTTGAATTTGACGACCTGCGGCTGGCGATTGTGGATGAACAACATCGGTTTGGTGTCGCGCAACGAATGGAACTTGGGGCCAAGGGGACGGCCTCGGATGTGCTGGTAATGACGGCCACACCGATCCCACGCTCACTGGCGCTGGCGCAATACGGCGACATGGATGTGTCGGTGCTGGATGAAAAACCACCCGGACGAAAGCCGGTCAAGACGGCACTGGTGTCGGCGGGGCGGATGGATGAGGTGGTTGAACATTTGCGCGCCGCCATCGCAGAAAACCGGCAGGCTTATTGGGTTTGTCCGCTGGTGGAAGAAAGCGAAGTCAGCGAACTGACGGCGGCACAAGAGCGGTTCAAACATCTGCGTGCGGTGCTGGGTGATCAACATGTCGGTCTTGTTCATGGGCAGATGCCCGCGGGCGATAAAGACGCGGCGATGGCCCGGTTCATTGCCGGTGAAACATCCGTTTTGGTGGCCACGACCGTGATCGAGGTCGGTGTCGATGTGCCAAATGCGTCGATCATGGTGATTGAGCGGGCCGAACATTTTGGGCTGGCACAATTGCACCANTTGCGCGGGCGGGTCGGGCGCGGGACCGATGCGTCTACCTGTTTGTTGATCTATCAGCCGCCACTGACCGAAGGGGGCAAACGGCGGCTTGAAATTCTGCGCGAGACAGACGACGGGTTTCGGATATCAGAGGAAGATCTGCAAATGCGCGGCGCGGGCGATCTGATCGGCACGGCGCAGGCCGGCATTCCCCGGTTCCGGGTGGCAGACTTGGAAAACCAAGCCGCCCTTATGGCTGTTGCGCAAAATGATGCGCGCAAACTGCTGCTGGATGATCCAAAACTTGAAAGCAAACGGGGCAAGGCCGTTCGCGTGCTTTTGTGGTTAATGGAACAGGATCGGGCAATTCGTTTGATATCAGTAGGTTAGCTGACAACTTTCCGTTTTGTTCACTAATGTTCTTAAAAAGTTCTTTACAGGGGCAATTAAAAATGAGAACAAAGTGGCAACAAGACGTTAACAACAGGAAACACCGCCCATGTTTACCGATCTTAAATCAATTATCGAACGATCCTCTGCCACCTTGCTGGCCGATTTTGCCGGTGGCGCTGCATTGGTGCTGATACTGCTCGTCTCATTGCATCTGCCCAGCTTTACCTAACTGCCTCTGGTCTGTCGCGCCGGTTTCGCATCTCTGTCCCATGGTGATGCTTACTGCTGAACGACGCTGCCTGTTTCGTCTGCCGGGGCACCTTGCCGCCCCAAACGAACCGGCCACAGACCTTTCCTGCCGCCGCCTCCACCCCCAATGGAGCGCGGCGGTTTTTTTTGATCAAGCGCAGGCGGTTTTTTCGGCCTCGCTGAACGCTTGGACCAGTGCGTCCAGCGACAACATGATAGAGGCATGGCGGTTCTTGAATTCACGGGCAGGCTGCAGAACTTTCAGTTCTTCAAAAGGTGGGCTGGGAACCGGGCCATCATTTTTTAACATCGAAAGCAATTCATCACGCGCGGTTTCAATTTTAACGCGGCTGCACCCGATCACATGCGCCCCCACAACCGAAGCGGCCGCCTGACCCAGAGCGCAGGCTTTCACATCCTGACCAAACTGGGAAATTAGACCATCTGTCAGTTTGATATCGACCGTCACAGTCGAGCCACACAAAGGCGAGCGGCGTTTGACCGTCGCATCAGGTGCCTCAAGCCGGTCCGTATGCGGGATAGACGTGGCAAGTTCCAGAATCCGACCGGAATAAAGATTGATCAACTCATTGTCGCTCATGCTCTTTCCTTGCACCGGCTTCCTGCACTAGATAGGCGAGGCGGGCGAACTTGGAAAGGACCACCATGGCTTTTGATGCAACAACCCTTACGTTCAACGAAAAGGGATTGATCCCGGTAATCGCGCAGGATGCGTCCAGCCACGAGGTTCTGATGATGGCCTGGATGAACAGCGAGGCCGTAGCGCGCACGCTTGCGACAGGCAAGGTAACCTATTGGTCCCGGTCCCGGTCGGCATTCTGGATCAAGGGCGAAAGCTCTGGAAACACTCAGGAATTGGTCGAGCTGCGACTGGATTGTGATCGCGATTGCCTGCTGGTTTTGGTCAATCAGACCGGGCCAGCGTGCCATACCAACCGGCGCAGTTGTTTCTATACAGCCGTCCAGAATGGCCAGGAAGTAGAGATGATGTCACCGGAATAGTTGAACTGGCCAGGCTTATAGCCCAACCATTTGACGAATGTCCTGCACCGTCGCACCGGCCTCGCGATAGGTACGAATTGCGCGGGCATCATCCCGTTTAGCCAACCTTTTTCCGGCCTCGTCGCGGATCAGCCGGTGGTGGTGATAAATCGGTGTTGGCAGCTTCAAAAGGGCTTGCAGAACGATATGGATTTTGGTTGCTGAAAACAGGTCAGCGCCACGCACGACATGGGTGACATTTTGCGCCGCGTCATCCACCACAACGGCCAAATGATAGGCAGGGGCGGCATCGATGCGGCGTGCC
>JGI24723J26617_10003244_pt1 | contig 11973 bp, 11 predicted proteins | sample Cruoilmetagenom6_FD_26617 | JGI IMG/M metagenome (IMG submission 26617) | reverse complement strand
AAGAGAGCTGCCGCTATGAAAACAATGATTGAACGTATCTCCAAAGGGGTTGTTATTACCCTTACCGGATTGGTTATCGGAACATCCGCTGTTGCTGATGGTACACCTGTAATTTGGAAGCAGGTTTCTGCACTTTTGACAAATGAACGTGCCGCAATGCAAGCTATTGGCAATGATCGCTTGGCGGTATTAAGCGGATCTGCATCGTCAAAAAGATCATTGCGGGCTGCCGCTAAATCATCACGGGCAAACCCGTCTACAGCACGTATTTCGACAATGGCACAGATAAACGCTTTACCACGGGCGAATGGTGACACGGAATGGAGATGTCTTGCAGAGGCGCTTTATTTTGAGGCGCGCGGTGAAACCCTACAAGGCCAGTTTGCTGTTGCTGAAGTGATCCTAAATCGTCGTGATAGCAAAAAATTCCCGGGCTCCGTTTGCCGTGTCATCGGGCAGGGCTCTAAATCAGGTAAAAAATACGCTTGCCAGTTTTCCTATAAATGCGATGGTCGCGCTGAAATTTTCTCTGAAGGTAATGCGTATATTCAAGTCGGTAAAGTTGCCCGTATCATGCTTGACGGCAAGGTACGTAACTTGACCAAGGGTGCCACGTTTTATCACACCGGTGCGGTTCGTCCAAGATGGTCACGCAAGTTTCAACGTACCGCAAAGGTTGGCAGACATTACTTCTACCGCTCATAAGACTTACGTTATGCTATCTTGAAACAAGACCGCTATTATTGCGGTCTTTTTTGTTGCTTGTGATATATAAAACAGAGCTATATCTGGGTTGTGAAACAAGAGTACCCCTATGACCGATAATATCAATGTAGCCTTTGGCACACTGGAAGAACGTGCAATTGCGATGCAGACAGGCGATCCGCTTGATCGCATTTGCGTGCGTGATTTTACAAAAGAAGTTGAAATCGGTGCCTTTCAGGCAGAACGCGATAGGGTGCAGCGCATTCGTTTCAATGTCGTGTTGGAAGTTGCACGCAGTGCGGCGGCTGATTTTGACGATGTCGACCAGGTTTTATCATACGATACAATCACAGAAGCGATTGAGGCGCAGTTGGCGGTTGAACGGTTGAACTTGCTGGAAACATTGGCTGAACGTATTGCAGATAGCATTCTGGCGCATCCGCGTGCAGTGCGGGTATTTATCCGGATAGAAAAGCTTGACCGCATTCCCGGGACATTGGGTATAGATGTAGTGCGTTCCAAAGGTGTGGCGCGGGCTGAAGTGCGTTCTGATAATGATGTCGATCCTTTGGTTGTGTTTATGCCAAACCTTATACTTCACGGGGCAGGGTTAGATGCGTGGTTGGATGCAATTTCAACACATGCGCGGCCGGTGATTATTTGCCTTGAAACCGTAAAAGGGCAGGGGCTAACAACGGGCGTGATGCTTGCGGACCAACATATCGGGCTATTATCTATTGAGCAAAATGCATGGATGCTTGCAGCCAAAGATCCGCGTTGTGTTGTTGTTAATAACCGTACCGAATTGGACTGGGCCATGAAAAACGGGCAATTGTCGGTTTGGGCCCCAACAAAGATAGTGATGGATGCGGTCGAAAAACCACTTGCCGGGCCAGATGATCCGCTTGCACTAACGCAATGGTTTGCAAATGCGTTCTTTACGGACCAAGTTACGGTGTTGGCAGGTTTCGACGGGGCTGTCTTTACTGATCGGTTATTGCTTGTGGGAACGCCCACAGAGCTTTAGGATCGTTTGTAAAGGTAAGGGGTAAGCGGAATGGATGTTTTGATCCGCGAAATACATAAAAGCGACCGCGATATGTGGCTAGACATGTACCGTCAGCTGTTTCCGGATAATTCCGACGAAGCTTTAATTGCGGAAATGGATCGCATCTTCAAGTCGGGTAAACGATCCGCTTATGTGGCTTTGATTGATGATGTGTCTGCAGGTTTTGCCGAATATGCTTTGCGCGACTATGCCAATGGCTGCCATTCGCAGCCGGTGCCGTTTTTGGAAGGCATCTGGATTGATGCGGATTATCGTGGACAGGGTATTGCAAAGGCACTTGTGTCCTATCTAGAACAAAAGGCCCGTATGGCAGGCTTCAAAGAGTTTGGATCGGATGTAGAGCTTAGCAATTACCCGTCTCAGTTGATGCACGAACGGCTTGGGTTTGAACAAACGGAAAAAGTTATATTTTACCGTAAAGTTTTGGATTAGATGTAATGAAGTATTACAGACCTATTGTACAAACGGACCGCTGCCGTCCGAAAGGGGCCAGTGTCATTGCTGGGGGCTGTTCTTGGTTTACCCATGCAGAGTGTTTAATGCGGAACGGAGATGCAGAAGTCGTACCGGTTATGGATATTCCCCCAAGGGTGTTAGATAATATTACACGGCCCAGAGATCCGGTTTGCGGATTGGATATGACTGCACCACAGATCATGGGTGTGTTGAATGTAACGCCTGATAGTTTTTCAGACGGCGGTCGGCACAATACTTTCGTGAATGCGGTTTCGCGTGCAAATGCGATGATTGAACAAGGGGCTGCGCTGTTGGATATTGGTGGCGAGTCTACGCGCCCGGGTGCTGACTTTGTTGATAGTGCTACGGAAATAACCCGCACTGCCCCCGTGATTGCGGCCTTGCAGGCCGCAGGGGTTACAACGCCCATGTCAATTGATACGCGTAAAGCCGATGTTGCGAAAGCTGCTTTGGATACGGGTGCGGTGATGTTCAATGATGTCACCGCGTTGCAATATGATACNGCCAGTTTACCGCTGGTTCGGGATGCGCAACCTTTCGTGTGCCTGATGCACAGCCCAAGTGACCCAAAAACCATGCAGCACGATCCGCATTATGCAAATGCCCTGTTGGATATTTATGACCATTTGGAAAAACGGATAACCGCATGTGTGAATGTCGGCCTGCCTAAAACCCGTATTGTGGTTGATCCCGGCATAGGTTTTGGCAAAACCATTGATCACAATTTGCAACTGATCCGCGGTCTGTCACTGTTTCACGGGTTGGGATGCCCCGTTTTATTGGGGGTTTCACGCAAACGCTTCATAGGAACACTTGGTCATGCGCAAGAACCTGCTGATCGGGTGGCCGGTTCTATTGCTATCGGGCTGGAAGGTTTGCGACAAGGGGTACAATTTTTGCGGGTGCATGACATCTGGCAGACACGACAAGCGATTAACCTGTGGCAAGCCACATTGTGAGGGTAAATGGGACGTAAATATTTTGGCACAGACGGAGTGCGCGGATTGGCTAACACCCATCCAATGACAGCGGAAATGGCCCTGAAACTGGGTGCCGCTGCAGGGCGTTATTTCCGTAAAGACAAGAAAAGCCACCGTGTGGTGATCGGTAAGGATACAAGGCGATCCAGTTATATGATCGAGGCGGCTTTGACTGCAGGGTTTGCGTCAACCGGTATGGAGGTGTTTTTGCTTGGCCCTGTTCCAACTCCAGCTGTAGGTATGCTGGCACGTTCCATGCGTGCGGATGTCGGGGTGATGATTTCGGCTTCGCATAACCCTTATCACGACAATGGGATCAAATTCTTCGGGCCGGACGGGTATAAGCTGTCTGATGATGCGGAAATTGAAATTGAACAACTGGTTGATGGTGACGTAAAACTGGCTTCCCCTGAAAACATTGGCCGTGTGCAGCGGATTGATGATGGTTTGGGGCGCTATATGGAGTTTGCAAAAACCGCTTTTCCGCGCCGCCGCCTGCTGGACGGGATGAAAGTTGTGATCGATTGCGCCAATGGCGCTGCCTATAAAGCCGCCCCGACCGTATTGTGGGAATTGGGTGCTGATGTGATCGCTGTCGGGGTGTCGCCAGATGGCTTCAATATCAACGACGGCTGCGGCTCAACCTGCCCGAAAACCGCAGCTCAGGCCGTGATAACGCATAAGGCTGATGTGGGTATATGTTTGGACGGCGATGCCGACCGCGTCATGATGATCGACGAAAACGGTGTTGTGGCTGATGGCGACCAGATTATGGGCCTTATTGCAGGGCGTTGGTGTGATCAAGGGGCCTTGGCACATGATACACTTGTGGCCACTGTGATGTCCAATATGGGGTTGGAAAAGCATCTGCGCGGGCGTGGAATAACGATGCTGCGCACGGATGTCGGTGATCGCCATGTGGTCCAAGCCATGCGCAAGGGCGGATTTAACCTAGGCGGAGAGCAATCCGGCCATATCGTGATGAGTGATTATGTCACAACGGGCGACGGTTTAATTGCAGGCCTGCAGTTTTTGAATGCGATGATGCAAAGCGACAAACCGGCCAGCGCGTTGACACATGTGTTTAAACCTTATCCGCAGTTGCTGGAAAATATTCGTTATACGGATACAGACCCGCTGGAAGATGCATCCGTTAAAGCTGCGATTGCGGATGGTGAAGCGGCATTGCAATCAAACGGGCGCTTGTTAATCCGTAAATCAGGTACCGAACCGCTGGTGCGGGTGATGGGTGAATGCGAAGATGCAACCCTGCTGCGCCGTGTGGTGGGGGATATTGTGGCAGCGGTACAGGCGGCGGCTTAACGACGCTGCCATTGACTGATGCCCAACCCTACTAAAATCAGGACCAGTGCGCTTAGGAAGCTTGCAGGTAGTATTTCGCCCAGAAAGACAACACCAAAGGTGATCGCCCAGATTGGCACCTGATAATTTACCAAGCTCATGAAACTTGGGCCGGCTTTGTTGATGACATTGACCAGCATAATAGTGGCCAGCGCGGTTGGAAACAGTCCCAGATAAAGAGTGCCCAGTGCTGCTTGCATGTTGGGCATAACCGGAACGCCTTCGAAATAAAGCGCAATCGGCACCATACCGATAGTTCCAACCAACAGGCCTGCGGCTGAATACGACAGCAAACCTACAGGTGGGCAAAGTCGCGTGATGATGCTGCCGATGGCATAGCAACAGGCCGCCCCAACACATGCAAGGCGTGCAATAGGCTCCAACGGGTCACCGCTTGTGGCCATAAATTTGGCAGGTCCCACCAGAATGACCACGCCTGCAAACCCGATGATAAATCCCAGAATTTTGCTGCGGTTCATTTGATCGCCTGCAACAAAAAAATGTGCCAATGGCAGCACCAGCAATGGCACCACTGCCATGGAAATTCCTGCAAACCCCGATGACACCCGTAATTGCCCCCAGTTTAACAGTGTAAAGGGAACTGCGTTTGTGAATAAACCCATTCCAAGGATATGCAGCCAGATACGTTTGTCTGTGGGCGTTTTCCATTTTGGCAGGCCGTTGCGGAAAATATAAGCAAAACTGACCAGTAGACATGCGGCGATCACCAAACGCAAGGCTGCGACCGTCATTGGCCCAAACCCCGTTAAGGCCAGTTTCGCCCCCATAAACGAGCCGCCCCAGATAATGCCAAGTATAATCAGAAACGTCCAATTCAATAATGAATGCGGGTTTTTATGAGGCATCAAACACTCCGTAAACTGGTCACGAAAAAGTGATCAGTTGAATTGGGTTAATACATCAATAAAATAAAACTGAAAAGCAAAAGGCACGCCCTGAAGCGTGCCTTTATTCGTTTGAACCGTGATAAAAATCAGTTCTTTTCTTTATCGACCATTTTGCCGGCGGAAATCCATGGCATCATGGCGCGCAACTTGGCGCCAACTTGTTCGATCTGATGTTCGTCGTTGATGCGGCGTGTGGCTTTGAACGATGGTTGGCCAACTGCATTTTCCAACATGAAGTCGCGCACGAACTTACCGGTTTGGATGTCTGTCAGAACCGCTTTCATACGTGCCTTAGTCTCTTCATATGGCAAGATGCGCGGGCCGGATACGTATTCGCCGTATTCCGCCGTATTCGAGATTGAGTAGTTCATGTTGGCGATGCCGCCTTCATAAATCAAATCAACAATCAGTTTAACTTCGTGCAGGCATTCGAAATAGGCCATTTCAGGTTCATAACCTGCTTCAACCAATGTTTCGAAACCCATGCGGATCAGTTCAACGACACCGCCACAAAGAACGGCTTGTTCACCGAACAAGTCGGTTTCGCATTCTTCGCGGAAGTCGGTTTCGATGATACCTGAACGACCGCCACCGATGGCGGAGCAATAGGATTTGCCGATTTCCAGTGCTTTACCGGATGCGTCTTGATCAACGGCTACCAAACATGGAACGCCGCCGCCTTTGACGTATTCACCGCGCACCGTGTGACCCGGGCCTTTTGGTGCCATCATTATCACGTCGACACCTGGTTTTGCTTCAATCAGGCCGAAATGCACGTTCAACCCGTGGGCAAACGCAATTGCGGCACCGTCTTTTAGGTTGTCGTGGACGTATTTTTTATAGGTTTCACCCTGCAATTCATCAGGCATGGTGAACATGATCAAATCGCACCATGCAGCAGCTTCGGCGATGCCCATTACTTTCAGACCTTCGCCTTCGGCTTTCTTTGCAGAGGCAGAGCCTTCGCGCAGGGCAACAACCACATTCTTTGCACCGCTGTCGCGCAGGTTCAACGCGTGCGCGTGACCTTGTGAACCGTAGCCCAGAATTGCAACATTCATGTCTTTAATCAGGTTAACATCGCAGTCGCGATCATAATAAACACGCATTATAGCCTCCATAAATTAGCGAATTTGATGTCTTCTACACCCGTTTAGCAGCAAGGTCGATTTCATAATTTGAGTTATTTATACAAATGATGTAAAAGTCATTCGTTAATANTGATAATATGGAAATATCCATGCATGAGTTAGATGACTTAGACAGACGCATTCTGCGCGCCTTGCAAGATGACGCCACATTGACTGCCGCTCAACTGGGTGCGCGGGTGAACTATGCTGCCGCGTCTTGCTGGCGTAGAGTCGAGCGGATGGAACGGGATGGCGTGATTGCCGCGCGCCAAGTTGTGCTGGATCCCAAAGCGTTGGGTTATGAAGTGGAAGTGTCGCTGCGTATTACCTTGGACAAGACCCAATCGAACGCGTTTGATACGTTCATTGCTGCGGCCCGCGAGGTGCCGGAGGTTAATGAAATTCAAACCTTTTTGGGCCGTGTGGATGTCCGCCTGAACGTGCTGGCCCGTGATATGGCGCATTACCAACAAATCTACCGCAGTCGTATACTGAACTTGCCCCATATTGCAGATATCGAAGCCTTGATGCTGATTGCGAACGTGCTGGACCGAGAGGTTTTGCCACTATGATTGATCTGGATGATACAGACCGTGCATTGTTGCGGGCTATGCAAATGGATGGCAGCCTCTCTGCAGCGGCTTTGGCCAAGCGTGTTGAACTTTCACAACCCGCTGCATGGCGTCGCATAAAACGTTTGGAACAGGCGGGTATTATTGCGGGGCGGCGTGTGTTGCTGGATAGGGAAAAGCTGGGTTTTGGGGTGACTGTTTTTCTGGGTGTGAAACTGGCTACGAAGGGGCGTGTATCACTGGAAGATTTTGAACGCGCGGTCAGCGCCATCCCCGAAGTGCAGGTGGTGCAACATGTTTTGGGACTTTATGATTACCGCCTAAAGGTGGTTGCGCGCGATATTCCAGACTTTGAACGGGTGCTGCGACGACGGGTTATGACCTTGCCGGGCGTGGGTGATGTCGAAGCGAATGTACTTTTGTCAGAGGAAAAGCGCGATATTGCATTGGGCTAAAGCTTCCCGATGGAAATATTATGTTATTACCCTGTCAAATTATTTCAGTCCTGTCGTTTTTTCGGCTTTCCCTAACGGCAAACGTGATTAATGTGTCTTAAAACACATAGATGGAGTTACGCACATGTCTGCCCTGTTACCCAATGTTGATCCAGATGGATTGTTGGAATTTTCCGTGGTCTTCACCGACCGTTCGTTGAACCATATGAGTGCACAATTCCAAGGTGTGATGCGCGACATCAATGAAATGCTGACAGGGGTTTATAATGCCAAGGCTTGTGCCATTATCCCGGGTGGCGGCACCTATGCGATGGAAGCGGTGGCACGACAGTTTGCAACCGACCAAAAGGCGTTGGTCCTGCGCAATGGCTGGTTTTCATTCCGTTGGACGCAGATATTTGAAGCCTGCCATATGCCGTCCGAAGATTATGTGATGAAAGCGCGCCGTTCCGGCAATGCTCACCAGTCACCCTTTGCGCCCGCCCCGATTGAAGAGGTCGTGGCCAAGATCAAGGCAGAAGAGCCTGCTGTGGTATTTGCCCCTCATGTGGAAACCTCCAGCGGTATGATCCTGCCGGATGATTATATCAAAGCGGTTGCCGATGCGGTGCATTCCGTGGGTGGCCTGTTTGTGCTTGATTGCATCGCATCGGGCTGTATTTGGGTGGATATGGCTGAAACGGGTGTTGATGTATTGATTTCCGCGCCGCAAAAAGGTTGGTCGGCGTCACCTTGTGCAGGGTTGGTGATGATGAATGACACCGCGATTGCACGTATGGCAGAAACCGACGGCACCAGCTTTTCAGCCAATCTGAAAACATGGTCGAATATCATGAACGCCTATACAGGCGGTGGGCATGCTTATCATGCCACTATGCCCACAGATGCGCTGAAAGATTTCCGCGATACCATGCTGGAAACCCGCGAATACGGTTTTGACAAGTTGAAAGCGGCACAACAGGAACTGGGCGATAAGGTGCGTGCTGTTTTGGCAGCGCGCGGTTTTGTATCCGTTGCGGCCAGTGGTTATGGCGCCCCCGGTGTTGTGGTCAGTTATACGGACGATGCAGGCCTGCAAAATGGAAGCAAGTTTTCCGCCAAAGGCGTGCAAATCGCAGCGGGAGTACCCCTGCGTTGCGACGAACCAGAGGATTATTCGACCTTCCGGTTGGGATTGTTCGGCTTGGACAAGCTATATGATGTTGACGCAACTGTTGCACGTCTGGAAGGGGTGTTAGATCAAGTTGCTTAACGGGGCTTGCGGTACGATAAACCGCTTCTCATATTCACCGATGGTTGTGCAAAGGTGCCGCTTAAAGGCCCTTTGCATACGCTGGTAATCACCAAACCCACTGTATCCGATAGCCTTGGGTACAGGCATTCCCGCACTGATATTGTCACATGCCTGTTTGACACGGATTTTCTCCAAAAATTTAACAGGCGAGGTACCAAGATCAGTGGTAAATCTACGCGATAAAGTACGCGGGGTCATGCCCGAATAGTCTGCCATCAATTCCAATGTCCAAGGATGCGCGGGGGTCTCGATAATACGGCTTACTAAACGTTCCAAAGATCCGTTACAGGAAAACTGCGCTTCCAGAACATCGGTAAATTGGCTTTGCCCGCCTGAGCGATGCAAATGCACCACAAGTTCACGGGCCACATCCAAAGCACTTTGCGCCCCGTGGTCTTTGCGAATAATTGCCAAAGCCAAATCAATGCCAGAGGCGACCCCTGCGGATGTGGAAATGGTGTCACCTAGAATGTACAGTTTTTCGATTTTCCAGATGATATTAGGAAATTTCTGCTCTACCGTTTTGCGACGTGACCAATGCGTGGTTGCAGCCTTTCCATCCAAAACTCCTGCATTTGCCAATAGAAGTGCGCCTGAACAGATGGAATATATGCGTCGATCTTTTCCGGCGTTTATCCACCTCTTAATCAGCCGCATTGCCCGTGGGTTTTGCATCATTTCATCTACGCCTATACCACCTGGAATTAGCAAATCATGCGCTGGCCCTTCAAGATTTGCTTTACAATCCGGCATCATTTTCAAACCGCAAGATGCTGTAACTGGTGCGCCGTCTATTGAAATATATCGTAAATTATAAACANTTTTCCCATTANNTTTCGTGGTGGAAAAAGCATGTGCTGGGCCTGCAATATCCAAAAGGCAGACATTATCAAAGATCAGTACGTCGATTTGCTTAAGCGNTTTGTCCATAATTGATGATATTAAGACATTTATGCCAAACTGCAATCCTATAAATTGGGTGCAAACATGAAAGGTTCAATCAATGTTCACCCGCAATTTTACTTTGGTATTACTGTCAAACATCATCCTTGGCGCGCCCATGCCGATGCTTATTATTTTGGGCGGTTTAGCCGGCGCATATCTTTCCCCTGTTTCATATGCCGCTACATTGCCGCCTTCTATCCAAATGCTGGCTGGCGTTATTGTGGCCGCTCCAATTTCATTATTAATGGGGCGGCAGGGGCGTAAAGTCGGGTTTTTACTGGCAACCGGATTGCTAATCTGTGGCGGGATACTTGGCGTATGTGCCTTATTTTGGCATAATTTTATTTTACTATGCATGTCGCACGCCTTATTGGGGGGTGCCCTTGTTGGNATCAATTTTTTTCGCTTTGCCGCGGCTGAAGCAGTTCCAAAGCATCAACAATCCAAAGCCATTTCCTACACACTGGCCTCTGGTCTGGTAGCGGCTATCATTGGGCCAGAACTGTTTTCATATTCAAAAGATATGCTGGCACCTGTGCCTTTTGCGGGGGCCTATAGCGCTATCGTTCTGTTGGGAATTACAGGCGCAATCCCCGTATTGATGTTGCAGATTAATAAGGCGACTAATGGCCCTATAAATCCAAGCGATGACAAATATGCACCGTTTCGCCGCCCCAAAGTTATTATTGCAATCTCTGGGGCCGCGGTTTCACAAGCCATAATGGTATTGTTGATGGTCCCCACGGCGATTGCGATGGTTGGATGCGGATTTGGCGAAGACCAAGCAGCAGATGTTATCAAATGGCATGTTATCGCAATGTTTGCCCCTGGCTTTTTTACCGGTGGGCTGATCCAGAAATTCGGTGCGTTGCGCATTGTGATGATAGGGCTTGTATTACTTGCAAGCTCTTCCATTACCGCAATGCTTGGCGTTGAAATAACCAATTTCTACGGGGCACTTGTTCTGTTGGGAATCGGTTGGAATTTTGGATTTATTGGCAGCACCCACTTGCTACAATCATCCTTAGCCGTAAAAGAAAGACCCATGGTCCAAGGTGTAAACGATACCATAACTGCCATAGTATCTTCGGCAGCATCACTGCTGTCAGGTGCGCTTTATTTTGGTATTGGNTGGTCATCTATTGCGGTAAGTGGNTTAGTTATCATTTTGATATTTATGGTAATATTTGGCACAGCTACAAAGAAAATCCCGNAAATGCAGAAACCCTAAACGCTACCCAACCCCTTACGCATCAGGGATTTACGAACAGGTGCAAACCCGTGCAGGGTTTGCAGCCCTTTCAGGCGCAGTGCCTTCAGGTTTTCACTGTCGGTCATTGCCGCACGGTTCAATAGGTTCACCCCGTTCACGCGCATTTTAATATCGCCAAAACGGGCTTTTTGATAAGCGGCCAGCATTTCTGGGCTGCCCACTTCAGCGGGGTTTTTAAGGCTCAAGTCCAGCAGGCACTGAATATCCGTTAGGCTCATGTTCAACCCTTGTGCGCCTATGGGCGGAATAACATGCGCGGCCTCGGCAATCAGGGCGATACGGGGGCCGTATAATTTTTCCGCCAGACGGCTGATGATCGGCCAGACCATGCGGCGGCTTTCCAGTTTCAATTCACCTAGAATAGCGCAGGACCGTTCATTTGCAGTTACCATGAATGTATCATCATCCATCGCCATCAGATCTGTGGCATTCGCGCCTTTTTCCATCCAAACCACGGCTGAATAATGCACGCCGTCCACATCATTCAAAGGTACAACCGTGAATGGTCCGCCAGAGCGATGAATTTCGGTTGAGACATTTTCATGGGCACGCGGGTGCGATACTGAAAATACAATCGCCTTTTGGCCGAAGCGCCATGTTTTCGCAGCGATCCCCAACATGTCACGCGTGGGTGAATTACGCCCGTCAGCGGCCAGCACCAATTTACAGTCAACTTGGGTCTGATTGGAAAGTTGCACATAGGCGCGCTCTGTCCGCGGTGTGATGCGTTTGGTTTCAACCCCTGTCAGGAAAGTTACATTATCCAGTTCTTTGATACGTTTTAGCATTTCACGGCGCAAAAG
>JGI24723J26617_10003243_pt1 | contig 11975 bp, 10 predicted proteins | sample Cruoilmetagenom6_FD_26617 | JGI IMG/M metagenome (IMG submission 26617) | reverse complement strand
CAACTCCGCCTTTAAGCTGGAGACTGCTCTGAATATCACTAGCTTGCGCTATGACAGATCCACACATCGCAACAAGAGCGCAAGCTGAGATAGCGGCTCTGGATCTTGATTTGATAATCAAGCGAAGCGGATGATGATCCTGAGTTGTTCGGTGCAAATCGTTCATTGTCGAAACTCCTTAGGCAAAGTTTCATTGCCTCGATGATCGCTACTGACGAGCGTTTGTATTAAATCGGCCTCGCATATCATAAAAACAAGCGAAACCACAGTCCGCGTGTTGAATCCCTTTGAAGCGCCGGCGGTTCATCAGATATGATCCGAACGATGCCTATAACCGGAAGTGGGATTGTCATTGCGAACTACTTCATACCCGAATGGGCATCTGGAAATATGTACGCGAAATTNCAGGAGTTGGATCCGTAGAATAAAAAAACGCCGATAACTCAACGCTATCGACGTGTGACAATCACTGGTTTATTGCTTTTATGCGGCTCGCTGGTTCGGCAATCCACTCAGNTTTTTCTTCGCCGCAAGCACCTTCTTGCGTGCTTGTTGATTGTTTTTTGCGGTTAACACCAATCGATCGAGCTTCGTTTTACGAAGCATCTTCGTGATCTCTTTGGGCAGGTTGTACAAGACTAATGCACCCCCAACTTGTTCNAGATCNGTACTGAGTTGTGCGATTGCTCCTATGCANCCTGAAGCGAGGGAGTCCATNCCTCGCATTGACATGATGATCGCTGGAGGCTTNCCAGGATGATGCAACGAAGCGATCTCTACACGGAGTTTCCCAGTATCAATCGATCGAAGAGTTCCACTTTCGAGACGAGCGCGATACACACCGTCTTTGAGTGTGATTGATAACAGCTGTGTGCTTGGTTTTTTATGCTCAGCACTCTCTACAGTCGAGCTCTGTCCTGATGCTGATGGTTCTTCGAGTTCAATGCGCAAAGTGGTATCCCCAATAATCACCGTGCCCGGAATAATTCCGGATCGTCCTTAATTGAGAGCTTAGAACAAGCTCCTCGTTGGCCAGAGTTGGCCCATTAAGGATGAAAGTGGTATGCAATAACAGAACAAGCAAGTGTTCGTCGAGCATGCAAGATCGCCTATGCCTATTTACTGACAGGCTGTAGGGTTTGGCGGAGTTATTGGATTCAAGATTCGTACTGAATGCTGTTGAGCATTATTTGGAAACAGATATTTCAACGAATCTCAGTCTCAAGGCGTATTCGAACGAGGGTTCGATAACTTTTCACAAAGACATACAAGCGCTTCGAGAGTCTCTGCTGAGACATGATGTTCAATACCCTCAGCATCGATTTGTGCTTGTCGTTCTTCGACGCCGATCAAGCGTAAAAAATTGAGTACGATGATGTGTCGCTCGCGTGCTTGCTCTGCAANTTCGCGTCCTATCTCAGTCAGATAAATCGGCTTGTGCGGCTCAGTCGTTACCAACCCTTCTTTGCAGAGTCGTGCAATAATCCGAGTGACAGTAACATGACTCACACCCATTACCTGTGCGAGTTCTCCAACTCGAGCTTCGGACTGTTCGTCGATNAGTTGAGCGATNGCTTCAACATAATCTTCCGCTGTTTCATCTTGATGCGCCTTGCGCGTTGAATGAAATCGCTCTGAAGGCTTGATCGGATTNCTGTTCTCGTTGGACATACAAACAGAGTGTAGCCTGAAACTAGCGCTNGGCATNTTGGTTTTGTGTAATCAATNTCGCGTCAAACCCGAGAGACTCACTGAGATGTTCAATAGAGATGTCAANAACCTGAGCNGTCTTTTCAGGGTTCGTACGTCCAGCGCAAATGATGACTTGAGATGGCTTGATTCCCAGCGTGCGAGCAAGGAGTTTTTCGATAGCCTTGTTTGCTTTTCCGTCTTCGGGCGCGGCGCTNATGCGTAGTTTGAGTCGATTTCCGAGCAGACCACTGACAGCATCGCGTGATGCGCCTGGGANAGCTTTGATGCGGATTTCTATCGGTTTTANTTCCAATCNNGTGCTCAAGCAATCAAACTNGCCTTATTGGCAAGGCGAGTTAAACCCTGCGACGAAATCCATAATATCCATGAAGTTCACTTGTTCGTCGTTGTTCACATCAGCTCGATCATCCCCGTTCATGAATGCATGGATTAGATCGGAGATATCGTAGTAGTTGAATTTGCCATCTTGGTTGAGATCAAATGGATGCGTAGCGTTGATTGTTATTTCACGATCAATCTCGACATCTGTCATAGTGGTAACTGAGCCGTCTGCCCATTCAATTCGGAGTTCGTCGACTTGATTGTACTCAGCGAGACCGTAGTGGATTTCTAGTTCGGATTGTCCGAGGTATCCGCTTGCACCATCGACGACACGAAGATGCTCTTTTCCGCCATAGGTCGCGATGACCCGTGTGCCGTATCCCATTGGTGCGAGACATGGATGAAGGTCCGTGTTGAGTCGAATGCGAAGGTATCGCGAAAATTCTTCAATCCCGCGATCATTTCGGAATATACGAAACGGGCCACCATTATCAATAAACGCAAGATCAAGATCGCCGTCTTTGTCGTAATCGAACTGGATCAATCCTCGGCCGTTAATGTTAAACGAGAGACCAGTGATAAATGCAATACTGCTGAAGTTGCCTTCGCCATCATTTTTCCAATACCGAGTCTGTTCGCTTGGCCATGAAGGCCATCCACCGGTAGCGACAATGTCAACATCGCCATCGTTGTCGTAATCACCGCTCGCTGTACCCCATCCCCATCCATTGTTCCCAACGCCTCGAATTACGGCTTGGTCGATATACATAGGGTCTTCTTCCCCGTTGTTTCCTAAGCCCATAAAGAGGGTATTAAAGTAGCTTGCTGTTTCGACATAGATATTGGTTTGGAACCAATCGAGAATGCCATCGCCGTTGAAGTCGTTGACAGTCGCGCCCATCCCGTTGTGATCGGTATTGATGCTTGCAGCTTCTGTTGCATCGCGGAACGAAATCTGACCCTTCGCATCTGGTCCGTTATTCACGAACAAATGCGAAGTTGTGAAATCTGCAGTCAGAAGAAGATCGGGGTATCGATCATTATTAATATCTACAAACTTGGGTGTGAATCCTCGGATAACCGTATCCGTTTCTGGGATAACCGCTGCAGTGACATCTGAAAAATGTCCGGTCCCATCATTCTCGAATACACGATTTCCGCCTGGAGTGAATCCCCATGTTGCAACATACAAATCTAAGTCGCCATCAAGATCCATGTCTCCGAAGCATGCGCCTTTGCCGCCGACGATGACATAGATATCGTTTACACCGCGATCAACAGCTTGCTCAGAGAATGAGTGCTGCCCATTCTTGTCAGGTCCGTTATTGATGTAGAGGAGGTTTTTGCCGACTGTTGCTTGTACATCGGATGGGCCATACGAAACAACATAGAGATCGGGAAGCCCGTCGTTATTGACATCTCCAACTGCTGATCCGAATCCGTAATGCTTGTAGGCGATTCCATAGAGCTCTGCTTCATCAACAAATGTTCCGTCTTGCTGATTGATGTAGAGCATGTCTGGGCTTGAACCGAGCCCGGAAATATACAAGTCAGGCCAAGTGTCGTTATTGAAATCGCCAACGCTCATACCGCCGGCCATTCGATCGTGCTGTCCTGTATATCCCTCTGATGGAACAGTGACTGCGTTGATTCCAGTTACTTGATTCACCAATACGTAGTTGGGATCAACCGCAGATGTATATGAGCAAATCGATCCGATTGTAGTAATAGCAAGAAGGCTGCATGATTTCGGAGATCGCATGAAGCTCAGCCGAGAGAGTTTGGATAGACGATTCTTCATATGGTTTGACCTTGATCTCTGCTCAATTGCAAAGAAAGAGTGTGTATGAGTCCTGCAGAGACATCTTAGACCCATTGAGAATGACACAATTTAGGGGTTTTTCAAGTGTATACAGACTATTTTGGGTTCATTTCGAGTAAATCAACCCAGTAAGAAGAGATCCACTCGTTCCTGACAGAAATCTCATCTGCCGATAACGCATTCTGACATAATTGGATCAAGATGTAGCTTGAGTTTTGCTCTTCTTGTTCGTTGTCGCTCGTTTGACTCTTGGTTTGCGAGTTTTATGAATCGCAGTTGATTCGCCTCGTAGCGCATCAAGTTCTCGCACAGGCCCATTGACAATCCGCTCGAAGGCCATTTCTGCGTTCGATTTTGAGTATTCTGTTCCGATGAAGTTTCTACCCATTGCAAATGCTACGACGCCTGTAGTCCCGCTTCCCAAGAAGGGATCTAAGACGACATCTCCTGGATTTGAGGAACAAGCAATCACTCGTTGTAGATAAACCTCAGGGAGTTGGTTGTCATGTTTCGCTCTGCGCTCTTTGTTGTTGCCCTGGATTCGTCCCCAGAATTTGCCGTACCACACATCCATTGGGACTCTCATTCCGGCAGGCATCCCGTCGCGTTTTGATTCAGTCCGAGGATCGCCGTAGATTGCTCTTCGATCGGATTCTTCGAGGACTGGATCCGCGTTCCATGTTCGCGTACTCGGATCTTTACAAAAATAGAGCGCATGAACCTTGGAGTTGATAAATCGACCCTTCGTGTTCTGTCCAAAGCGGTAATGCCAGATGCACCAGTTTACCATGTGCATTGATTTTTTGAGATGCACCACAATTTCTGCAGCAGAATCATCGGGGATGTTCACCCACATCGATCCGCTAGATTTGAGCGATCGAACACATAGATCGAGCCACTCATAAGTAAACTCAAGATATTCGTCTCTGCTTAAAGACGCGTCGTCCCAAGCATCTCCGGTTTCGTGGCGATCGTAATCCCTTGCCCAGTTGAAAGGTGGATCCGCGAAAACCAGATCCACTGATTCGTTTTTGACTTCATCAAACTTAAATAACTCTTTTCGACAATCTCCAATCCGGACAGAGGCCACAACTCCTGAATCAGGGTTGGTATGCATGAGATCGGGCTTTGAAGTTGATTTGGACATTGCAATCTTAATCTTGATTTGTAGTAGGAGTGGTTTCGACTTCCCATGACTCTTTGATCATGATGAGCCCTTTAGGATCAAACTGGGCAAGCTCGTCTCGCGTAAAGGGCTCGAAGTCGTTCTTCCCAAAGTAGGATTCTGTAAGCTCCGCGAAATACTCTCGGCTATTACTCATTGCATAATGGCGCTTCTGTTTCCCTGAGACATGCTCGACAGATTCATACGTTCCCAACGATTGAGCATTTTCGAAACATGATTCGATCTGTGAGTTGTTAAATCCTAGTACCTGATCGTGATATGCATGCGCTAGTTCATGGAGAACCATTAATGGCTGATCTCGTTTTGTCCATTCTACAAAATGTTCCGCGTTGGTAATCTCGATTCCACCAGTTTTATCCGTGTTGTATCCGTTTTCGCTGAGCCATTGAGCGCCAGGGTGATAGCAAGCACATGGGAATCCAGGGTTAAAGTGCTCAATCCAAAATCGTACTTTTCGCAAACTTTGATGAGTATGCACAGGAGTGAGCTTGATCACTTCTTCAAGTTCATTACTCAATAACTCAAGAGCAGGTTCAGTAGTCTCTGGATGTGCCATCGCGGCATTGCTCACGAGGACTGTAAAGCCGTGCATTAGTATGGGTGAGTACAACTCCGTTTCTTCATGAACGAAAAGTGAATCATCGCCTCGCTCAATAGGACTCGTAGATGATTGTTCGTCGTTTGAAACAGGATTTTGGTTGATATCAATCGTTGATGAGCATCCAAAGATCGTTGTTCCCAGCGCGCTTGACAGGAAAAGAATCGACAAGGTTTTAATAGAGTTGTGTTTCATAGTTATCAATTGATGGTAGTCGATCATACTAGCTTGCGCAAATTGCGCAAGCTAGTACTCAATGTTAATCACACGTCTCTAACTGGTTGGCAAACCAAGATCCGGATTTGATTCCCCATGTGTTTTGCTCCGAGGACTGCAAGTGGACGATCCACTCCAGTGATTGATGTACGACATGCTTTGGGATGTTTAAAAAGGATATCAGAAACAGATTTGCCGATTCTGCAACGGATTTTGAGTTTGAGTGTGCCCACTGTTTCGACGCGGAGGATAACATCAATCGCTCGTTTTTTAGTGATTTGGACACCCATGCGGAATGCTTCACCGTCAGCAATCACAGTGGGGAACTCGATGCTTCCGAAAGCGGTTAGCCATTCTCGCGCTGCGTACCCGCCGTCGGATGCGTATCGAACGACTCGAACTTGATGTAGCTTTGGGTTTCCCATCTTGCTCCTACTTTGATCCTATCCTTCTCTCAATGACCGCGCCACTCAACAATCAGAATACCGATACGCAAACATTGAGCGTGATGATCCCGTGTCGGAACAACATCAAAACCATCGATCGGGTTCTCGAATCAATTCGTGGGATCGCAACCCAACTCGTTGTAGTAGATTCTGGTTCAAATGATGGAACAATCGAACGAGTCTTGTCATGCAAAGATTGGGTTGGGAATGATCAATGTGAAGTTGTACTGATCGAAACTCATTGGCGAGGGTACGTACGCACAAAGCAACTCGCATTAGATGCATGCACCCATGAGTTTACACTCTGGCTCGATTCGGACGAGCCGTTAACCCCGGAGCTTGCTCAAGGAATCGTTCAAGCAATACGCGACCGTGTTGATGCGGGAAATGTGAATCGAAAAGTTGAATACAAAGGCAAGCTCCTAGATCACTGCTGGCAACCAGAGCATCGATTAAGGTTCATTCGAACAGCTCTCGCAAAGCAGAATAAAGCACGCTTTGCAGGAAAGACTCACGATTATCTCGAAGTTGATCAGCCGTTCAAGCAAGAGCTGATCTCGGGAACATTGATCCATCAATCGTTCGAAACCTTTGCACAGCATCTCGAACATCAACGACACTACTCATTCATCTTTGCTCAAGCACTCCACAAGCAAGGCAAACAAGGCAGCGCGTGGAAGATTCTTACATCACCTCCAGGCGCTTTCTTAAAGCAGATTGTTTTGAAAGGTGCATGGCGAGACGGATACGCCGGTTGGCTCTGCGCAGGTACTTCCGCCGCTGGAGCGTTGATGAAGCACATGATGCTCTATGAGTTGGGTCATTCAAACGACAACAAAGACTCTTAAATCAAATATAGATTGAGCAATCAATTCTCCAGCATTACGCCGAGGCGGCACTACAGCTATAAGCATGAGTGTACCCATTTTGACACGGTTTGGGTCCATTCTCCTTGATCAATGGGATTGAGCAATTTGAGCGTGTGTGAATAATCCGCCTATGATTTAACCATCGCATGCGTTGGTCATGTAGCAACAATCGGAGCCGAGGGAGCAGCGTTCTCCCGGTTCGGCAAGCGCCCTGCAACGGGGCAGAACGGCAATTCAAATGAGTGATGAAAGCACTGGCGGCTCAAAGGGCAGAGGCTCAAGAGGAAGTTCGAAAAGCGGACCTCCAAAGGGAAAAGGTCGCAGTCGAAAACCACGCGACAAAAGTGCTGATAAAGAACCAGAACGCATCCGAACAATCAAAGAACCTGAAGGTGGTTGGTCTGACGATACATTTGATACTTCAAAGTCTTTCGCAGATCTTGGACTCAAAGATACCATCGTCAAAGCGATGGACGAACGCGGATTCAAACATCCTACCAAAATTCAAGCAGCACTCGTCCCTCTTGCAATGGAAGGCGGCGATGTCCTCGGGCAAGCAAAGACTGGTACAGGTAAAACGGCAGCCTTTGCGCTCCCGTTGCTGCAGATGATCGAGCCAGGTGATTCAATGATCTCGATCATCCTCGCGCCGACACGCGAGCTTGCAGTTCAGATCAAGCAAGATATTGAAGAGCTCGCGGTATATACCGGTATCAAGGTCTGTGCAATCTACGGCGGTCAATCAATCAATGTTCAAGCAGATCAGCTCAAAAAGGGCCCTGAGATTATCGTCGGAACCCCAGGGCGTATCCTCGATATGATCGAGCGTCGACACTTGGATCTTTCGGAAGTTGAGTTTGCGGTTCTCGATGAAGTCGATCGGATGCTCGACATCGGATTCCGTGAAGACATTCGCAAGATTCTGGGTAAATGCCCGAAGGATCGTCAAACGATCTTTGTCTCTGCGACATTTACCGATGAGATTGAGAAGCTCGCTCGTAACTTTATGCAAAACCCAGAGAAGCTCGAAGTTTCTGCTGGCGCATTAACAGTTGATCTTGTGAAACAAGGTTACGTCACTGTTGATCCTTGGGATAAAAAGCGAATGCTCGCTCACGTGCTTACGCATGAAGAACCTGCGCTCACCATCGTGTTTTGTCGCATGAAACGAACAGTGGATTCTGTAGTTCGTTATCTCGATCGTAAAGGTATTAGCGCTCACGCTATTCACGGCGATCTCTCTCAAGCGAAGCGGAATCAGGTGATGAGCAAGTTCCGATCAGGAGATCTTGCAGTTCTCGTTGCTTCTGATCTTGCTTCACGCGGGATTGATGTCGAAGGCATTACCCATGTCGTGAACTTTGATCTCCCAGATGATCCGGATCTATATGTCCATCGTATCGGCCGCACCGCTCGCGCCGGACGCGACGGACACGCATGGTCATTGGTAACTCCAGAGCAAGGCTCGATTCTCACTGAGATTGAGATCTTGGTGAACTCAGAGATTCCAAGCAAGACTTACCCAGACTTTGAAGCTCGTGAGCGCCCTGAAGATTGGAAAGACGAACCTAAGGGCGGCCGACCGACATATGAAGTTAAGGGTGTTCCTACCGAAGCAAAGAAGAATCGCTTCGAAACTGCAACAGTCCCGGTCGTTGATAAACTTTCAGATAAAGAACTCGCAGCGAAGTTCCCTGGAGGCATAGTTCCAACTCAACTTCCTGGGAAACGAATGGGCGGCAAAGCAAAGCGTCGAGGAAGATAATCCTGCGAAGATTGTTTGTGCTGCTTGTGTATTGAAGTGAATTAACCTGCTCGTCGTCCTGACCAACCTTCGTCAGGGCGCACTGTCCCATTGAGTAACATATTAATCGCGCGCTCAAAGTCAGGTCGCGAGATTGGTGTTCGGAGATGGAGCGATGGACGAGCAGTAATGATCTCGTCGGCGAGCGCAGTCTTCCCAGTCGGCGAGAGCATTAAGAGTGGGATTTTTTGCATCGCAGAGTTGCTTGTTTCGACAGGACTCAACGCCGCTTCGAGTTTCGACGCAAGCACAAGTCGATCCTTTGGTTGACGCAAATGCACAATCGCAACATTCGCAGGTTCCATACTCGAATCACGAATGGAGTTTACCCAATGTCCAATCGCATCGTGATCTTCATTCATCGTGATGTATATCGGTCGAAACGATTGATCAAACATCGGAGCGGGCGCGGAACTCAATGAGTTGTTCAACGATCCATTTGATTCTGAAGAGAAGAATAATGCACGCAAAGTACAGAGTTCCTCGCTCAACCCATCAAAGAGTTCACGGATTGAAAAATCTTCAATTTCTAACAATGAAATAAGCTCTTCGCTCGCAGTAATTAAATGATTGCCTGAATCACCAATCGAGTATGCATGAGTTAAGCAGTTCGCAAGACTCACTGTCGCTGCAAGCTGAGCATTTTTCGGACAAACGGTCGATAGTTTCGATGGTAACTCGTGATGATGTCCGATCGCCTCTACGAGGTCCTTAGGAAGATTCCAGCTATGAAGCAAGTTCTGTGCAATGCTCGTGTGCTCACAAAGCATCATTCGTTTCTCGGCTTGATCAAGCCCAATTCCGAGCTGTTGAGCGCATTGGAGTACTTGTGTGTACGCCTCAGGCATCGTTTGTACTAAAACCTGTCTTCCAATGTCGTGAAGGATCGCAGCTGTGAATGCAACCTCGCTTTGTATTCCATTGCATCGTGCTGCTATCTTCGAGCTACACAGCGCAACGCAAAGCGAGTGTTCCCAGAAAGCTATTGGATCAAGACTCACATGTGAAGAGGAGATCGTAGTCATTTTATCAATGACTCCTACAGACACGACGATTTCTCGAAGTTGCTCAAGTCCGATTCTCACGACTGCATCTTTGAGTGTTTGCGTTGCTTCAGAGCGAGAATACACGCTCGAACTCGCGATCTTCATCACTTTCATAGCAATCGCTTGATCAAGTTTAAGGATATCCGCGATCTCTTCAAGATTATTCTCAGGAGAATCAATCTCTTGGATCAGCCGTGATATCGGTTCACTCATCGTGCATAAATCTTCGAGTTCGTCGAGTTTTTCGCTCAGATACTTACGAGTGACAATTGGTTTAATATCTTTGAGCTGAAGCGCAGGATCAAGTGCAGGCATCGGTATCGGGTATCGAGTTTCACTTGGAAGTGATACATCTGATTGACTGTTACCAGATCCACTCGGTGCACTAAAAATCTCTTCGATTTGAGCGAGAAATCCTGCGATCGAAAACTTGGTTTTGAGCATGACTTTGATCGCGCCAAGCTCGATTGCTTCAAGAATTGGTTTCTTTGCTGCGGCTTGAGTAAGTACACAAAACTTGATCTTTGATCCATCGGGTTCAGACTGAAGCGTCCGCATTAAATTGATCGCGTTGTCGTCTGGGAGTCTAATTTCACTGATCACGAGATCAGGTTTGTTCTTCGTGATCATGCTCTTTGCTTGAGATATCAGTGCACAGCTCTGAACACGATACCCCTTCGCTCGGAGGATAGCCGAGAGACATTCACGAGTGAGCGGGCAGCTATCAATTAACAATATTGTGTGCATAATTTAATCTCCGGTTCTTCAAGTGCTCGTCTCGACGATCCGGAGAATCAGATTGAATGTCAGCGAGTATCTCAGGNNTGAAAGATCAAGGTTGAGTCTTCAAAGACNATTTCGACTCAAATCAGAGTGAAAAAAAATCGCCCGAATGTTCGAGCGATCAATCAGAAGATTAAATATTGAAAGTGTTCGTTGCGATCTTAGTGAGCGTTTGCGGTTTCATGCTCGCGATTCGAGATTGACTCGGATCTGATTTGTCCAACGACTCCTGATCCCATCTCGACACGAACTTTGCTCTCAGCTTGAGAAGCAGTCGTTGTGANTCGTGAGTCAGTACCTGGAGTCGCATCGACTCCAGAAGCCGCTGCTTGAGCTGTCAAGGGCTCCATCGCTTCACGCATACGACGGCCTACTTTGAACTTCACAGTCCGCTTAGCAGGCACAGGGACGCGTTCGAGCGTCTTTGGGTTCTGAGCGATACGAGGGGCTCGTTGTTTCACTTCAAAGACACCGAAATCACGAAACTCGAGGCGATTTCCGTCGCCGAGTTCGACAATGACTTCATCAAGAAAATTTTGAACAACCTGTTTCACAGCGACTCGCTTCATGCCGGTGTTTTCTGCGATGCGGTCGATCAGGATTTTCTTGGTGATCGTGTTCATGGTGACTCTTTCTCTTATCTCGTCTTCGCTCTGCTCATCGCAACGGCGGGCGATGATTCAGGGCGAAAAATGATTCAAATTCTCCAAAACACGCCATACACGACGTGTATCCATAATTACGCAAGATCAGATGTTCTCAGTGTGCATATCCTTCCAAAGAATAAGGAGTTGCACAGAAGATTAAAACGATCTTCGTCGATGATGAGTATGGCAGACAAAAGCCATCAGGTCAATGGGCAACGCCATGTCTTTTGTAGCGCAAGATCGAGTGAACAAAGCACTTGCAATTGCTCATTGACCCTGCTATGGGATACTACTCTGGAACACGAATCAAACCCATCACGCACCCCAAAAAGCCGACTTGGTACCTCAAATTCGGGGGTTCTCTTAGCGCCAGGGATCACGATTGATCCGAGTGCAATCAGCGTTCGATTTGTAAAATCCTCAGGTCCAGGCGGACAAAATGTCAACAAACGATCCACAAAGGCGCAGCTCAGAATTCAGATCGATGACATTCCGCTCCCTGTTCGTGCTCGAACTCGGCTCCT